>Ga0181577_10000360_pt1 | contig 36667 bp, 26 predicted proteins | sample 101ome_21_FD_132468 | JGI IMG/M metagenome (GOLD analysis project Ga0181577, IMG submission 132468) | Coastal salt marsh microbial communities from the Groves Creek Marsh, Skidaway Island, Georgia - 101413BT metaG (megahit assembly) | ecosystem: Environmental > Aquatic > Marine > Intertidal...
CCTTTAATGTCTGAAAAGAAAGTAAGTGAAGCTATCGAGTTTCGACGCTCGGTAAGGATTTTTGACGATAAAAAAGAGATCGACCCTAAAGTGGTCAAAAAATGTGTTGAGCAAGCCATTCTCGCTCCAAACAGCAGTAACCTTCAATTGTGGGAGTTTTATCACATTACCTCTAGCGAAGAAGTCAAAAAAATTGCCAAGGCTTGCTTTAATCAGCCCGCCGCCAAAACAGCAAAGCAATTTGTTATCCCCATAGTCCGAAAAGACTTATGGAAAAGAAGAATTGCCTCCAATGTTGCTTTTATTCAATCAGAGTTTGAAAAATCAAAAAACAAAGACGAAAAAAAGAAGAAGGGCGCCATTTCCTATTATCAAAAAATCCTCCCCAAAATCTATGGGGCTGGAAATTTGAGGGGTTGGGCCAATCATATCACTACTTTTTTAAATGGGCTTAACAAGGTGGTTTACCGTCAAGTCAAAAAATCAGACATGCGCGTGGTAGTACACAAGAGTACCGCATTGGCAGCGCAGAATTTTTTGGTGAGCATGGCAGGCAACGGTTATGATACCTGCACCATGGAGGGATTTGATTCCCTACGGATCAAAAAAATATTAGACTTGCCTGCTGCTGCAGAAATAAGTATGGTGATCGGTTGTGGAATCCGCACCAAAAAGGGCATCTATGGACCCCGCTTTAGGGTTCCTTTCGACGAGGTTTATTTTGAAAAATAAATCAATTTTCCCTATCCCAACCAACCTTCCCGATCGAAACCATAGAACTTCTCAATAGCAAGATAGGACTGCGCACTTTGATGACCTACAGGAATGTGGACTACGACAAGGCCATGGAGCGTATTCTTTACGAAAAAAAACTGCGCACCCTTCAAACCGAATTGATCAAACTGCAACATTGGGTAATTGAGCAGGAAAAAAAGGTAGTCATCTTATTTGAAGGAAGGGATGCTGCTGGAAAAGGGGGAGCCATCCGAAGGATTACCCAACGCATGAACCCCAGGCACATTAAAATCGTTGCGTTGAACGTACCCACCTACGACGAAAAAAAACAGTGGTTTTTTCAGCGTTACATCAACCAATTGCCTAAGCCTGGAGAGATGGTCTTTTTTGATCGAAGTTGGTACAACCGTGCTGTAGTAGAACCTGTGAATGGATTTTGTACTCTAATAGAATACGACCGTTTTATGGGACAGGTTAACGCCTTTGAAAAAATGCTTTTGGAATCGGAAGCCTATTTGATCAAAATCTATTTTTCGATCAGCAAAGAAGAACAGCAGTATCGCTTTGAAGAGATCAAAAAAAATCCACAAAAAAATGGAAAATCACCCGTGTTGACCTTAATGCGCAAGCCCTTTGGGACGACTACACCCGCTATAAAGAACTCATGTTTGATAAAACCAACACTTCCCAAGCTCCCTGGCAAATCATCGATGCCAATCGTAAAACCGTTGCACGCATAGAAGCCATTGAATATATTCTTGAACAAATACCTTATCAAAAAAAATAAATTTGATGCGTTTGTGTTTTGTCGATTAAGTAAAGTTGGTCTGTATTATTTGATATCGAATAATAGTTTAAATTCGCAAACAATGAGACCCTATATCCTATCCGAGTGTCATTGGAAAGATTTAAAAACCCAACGCTTTGAATTGGCAGTATTGCCATGGGGAGCAACCGAGGCGCACAATTATCATTTGCCCTACGGAACGGACGTCTATGAAGCCGATGCCATCGCTGCAGAATCGGGCAAAAAAGCTTGGGAAAAAGGAGCCAAAGTGGTGGTTTTACCTACCCTTCCCTTTGGAGTCAATACGGGCCAAACAGACATTTATTTGGACATGAACATGAGACCGAGCACCCAAATGGCAGTACTTAAAGATGTTTTGACTGTGCTCAACCGCCAAGGCGTAAAAAAGTTCCTGATTCTCAACAGTCATGGCGGTAATGATTTTAAAATCATTTTGAGAGAATTGGGGCTTGAGTTTCCCAAAATGTTTCTGAGTACTTGCAATTGGTTTCAAGCCTTGGACAAGTCGCAATATTTTGAGGAGGAAGGAGACCATGCCGACGAGATGGAAACCAGTATCATGATGCACATCAAGCCTGAGTTTGTCTTGTCGCTTTCCGAGGCTGGGATGGGCAAAGAAAAGAAAAACGTCATCAAGGCTTTTCGTGAAAAATGGGCTTGGAAAGAAAGGAAATGGTCCGAAATAACCGAAGATACCGGAACAGGAAACCCAAAAAAATCAACTGCTGAAAAGGGAAAAAAGTTTTTTAATGATGTGACGGATAAAATCAGTGAGTTGATTCAGGACATTTGTAAAACCCCTCCAGATCAATTGTATCAATAAAGTAAAGCTTATGTCTTTTTCTTACAAAGAAATTTTAGTCCCTTACCTCTTCCTTTTTATTTTTCAAGTTGCTTGGGGGCAAAAATTCAATAAAGACTATATCCTTAAAATTGGAAAAACTTCTGAGGAAATCGTTTTGGACGGCCTATTAAACGAAAGCGTTTGGGAGATCGCAGATGTTGCGGATAATTTTTCCATGATTCTTCCCCAAGACGACCGTAAGGCCACCCAGTTTTCGGAAGTGAGAATGGCCTATGACGATAGAAACCTATACCTCGCAGTGGTTTTTTATAACAACACCATTAAAGGAGATTATGTGGTAGAATCCTATAAAAGAGATTTCAGTTTTGGCAAGAATGACAATTTTTTGGTGGCCATTGATCCTTTTAACAACATGACTACAGGCTTTGCCTTTGGGCTGAATGCCTATGGAGCCCAGTGGGATGGCACCATGTATGACGGCCGTCGAGTGGACTTGAATTGGGACACCAAATGGTATTCGGAAGTGGCTTTCGATGAAGAAAAATGGACGGCTGAAATTGCCATTCCACTCAAATCCATACGCTATGATGAAAAGCTTACCCAATGGGGCATCAGTTTTAGTCGCTTGGATCTTAAAGCCAGTGAAAAATCCGGATGGACACCAGTTCCCCGTCAATTTCCATCCATTACAATGGCCTATTCCGGGGTATTGGACTGGGATGCACCCCCCCCTTCTCAGGGATCGAATGTTTCATTTATCCCTTATCTTTTGGGCGAAATTGACAGCCCTCAAAAAAACATCACTGATCAGCAACTGAATGCCGGCGCGGATCTAAAACTCAATCTGACCTCCTCTCTCAATTTGGATGTAACCCTCAATCCCGATTTTTCCCAGGCGGAGGTGGACCAACAGGTAACCAATCTGGATCGTTTTGAACTCTTCTTTCCAGAAAGAAGGCAGTTTTTTCTGGAAAATGCCGACCTCTTTGCCAATTTTGGCTATGACAATATTCGACCCTTTTTTTCCAGGCGTGTTGGACTTCAAAACCCCATTATTGGTGGAATTCGACTGAGTGGAAACATAGACGAAAAGTGGAGGATTGGATTATTGGATATTCAAACCCAAGAGGACAAAGAAATTGGAATTCCAAGTGAAAATTTTGGTGTTTTCAGTTTACAACGCAAAGTCTTGGATCGCTCTTCTATCGGGATGATTTTTGTTAACAAGCAAAGCATGGGTGAGGTAGAAAACTTCAAAAATAAAAGCGGGGAATACAACCGTAATTTCGGTTTGGAATACAACTATTTTTCGGCGGATAATCTGTGGAATGGCAAATTGATGTACCTCAAATCCTTTAGTCCAAGGGTGAGCGATGACGATGCCATTTTTGCAGGTAACCTCACCTATAACGACAATAACTTCTTAGGGAATTTCCAATTAGAATATGTGGGGGAAAATTACAATGCCGATGTGGGCTATGTTCCTCGAACCCATTATTATAAATTTGATACTACATTCAAATATTTGTTTTTCCCCAGACAAGAATCAAAGGTTTTGTCCCACGGCCCAATGGTCGGGAGCATTCAATATTTCAATTTTGACGGGTTGGGTATCGACAGAGGAACGGAGCTGGGCTATGAGGTCAATTTTAAAAACAGGAGTGAAATGGCCCTTACTTTTGAAAATCAATTCATCATCCTACAAAATCCATTTGATCCCATAAGAACAGGTATTCTAAGTCTTGAGGCACTGACCAAACATCGGTGGAACAGCATCAATCTGGAATACGAATCCAAGCCCCAAAGTCTATTTACCTATGCGCTTAAATCCTCCTATGGGGGCTACTTTCAAGATGGGAAAAGGTGGCTGTTTTTCAGCGAAATGGGCTACCGCTTTCAACCTTATGTGGAATTGAACACCTTGGTCAGTTACAACCACATTGAACTAGAGGCACCTTGGGGAACCAATGGATTCTGGTTGCTGGGGGTGAAATCGAACTTTACTTTTACCAGAAATATTTTCTTTTCCAATCTCTATCAATACAATGAGCAACAAAAACTGTGGAATTTCAATTCTCGTTTTCAATGGCGTTACAAACCAGCATCAGACATTTTTTTGGTGTTTAACAGCAGTGATACCCAAATGCTAACGCCCAATAGAAATTGGAATCTTACCCTAAAAATCAATTATTGGATCAACCTCTAAGAAAAACCTAAAAGGCATAACCACTACTGGGCTGTTTTTCGCTTTCCCGAAATTGCTCTAAACCAGATTTCAACCAGTCCCTGTAGGTTGCCGTATCCGAATATTGAACGGGAGGATTGAGGAGGGTTGCATCGGCTGTCATCAATACATAATAAGGTTGGGAAGCAGAGGCAAAATTCAGGTTCTGAAAAGTCGCCCATTTTTCTCCAACGGTATGAATGGTTTTGATCCTGCCACTGGGAAATTGGAAGTTGAATTGCTCGGCCTCGGGTAATTCTTTTCGGTCATCAACATAGAGGGATATGATCACAAACTCTTCTTTCAACAAACGAAAAACTTCGGGTTGTGACCAGACATTTTCTTCCATTTTTCTGCAGTTGACACAGGCCCAACCGGTAAAGTCCAATAAGATGGGTTTGTCTTGGGCCTCAGCATAGGCCCTTCCCTTTTCGTAATCCTTAAAGCAATTCAATCCCAAGGGACATTCGGAGTCGGAAGGGTAAATACTGTAAAACACTGGAGGGGGAAAGCCACTCAAAAGGGTGAGTTGTCCATCTTGATTCTTACCCAAACCGGGGATCAAATAAAAAATAAAGAGCATCACCAAAAAAGTAAATAAACGTTGGAACACAGAAATCTTCGCCCCCTTTACATCGTGGGGAAAGCGTAACCATCCCATAAGGTAAACGAATAATAGAATGGAAATCAGCAACCATATCCCCACAAAAACTTCGCGTTTAAGGATTCCCCAATGCCCCACCAAATCAGCATTGGATAAAAACTTCAAAGCCAAAGCCAACTCCAAAAAACCCAGGGTTACTTTAACTTTGGTCATCCATCCTCCTGATTTGGGAATGGATTTGAGTCCATTGGGGAAAAAAGCCAATAGTCCAAAAGGCAAGGCCAAGGCAAAACCAAAACCAGCCATTCCAATGGTCAATTGGGTTGCTCCCCCCTCGGCGGTGAGTGAACCTGCAAGCAGTGACCCCAAAATAGGGCCCGTACAGGAAAAGGAAACAATTGCCAAAGTGAGCGCCATAAAAAAGATACCCAAAACGCCACCACTTGAAGCCGCTGCGTCGGAGCGATTCCCCCAACTACTGGGTAAGGTCAATTCGTAATAACCAAAAAAGGAAAAGGCAAAAAAGACAAATACCGCAAAAAACATCAGGTTCATCACAATGTTGGTCGATAGGGTATTCAAAATTTGGGGGTCTAAGGCATCCAAAAAGTGAAAAGGTAAACTCATCAGGACGTAGATCAACAGTATAAAAAAACCATAGAGTAGGGCACGAACTACCCCACTGCTTTTACTGGTACTTTGCTTGAGAAAGAAGGAGACCGTTAGAGGAATCATTGGGAAAACACAAGGGGTAAGCAGTGCAATCAACCCCCCGACAAAGCCCAATAAAAACAAATTCAACAAAGGGTTATCACTTTTTTGGTCTTGGTCTTGCAACAATAATTCCTTATTCTTAAGCGATAATTGTAATGCCTGCGATTTTTTTAAACTTTCCGAGTCAACGGTTTTTTGTTCGGCTGCCACAGCTTTGGAAATATCCAATACAAAACGAAAGGGCTCATTCCTAAAAATACATATCTTGTCATCACAAGCTTGAAAATTAATTTCTCCAGAAATTGCTCCCAACTCAGGTTGGATCAATCTAATTTTTTGTTGGAAAGTACCCTCCACCTCAAACCAAGATAAATCCATTTCAAAAATGGGATCAAAAGCTGTAACGGTTTCACTCTCCTGCATTTTTCCAACCAACTCAAAGGCAGTCCCCACCTCTTGAAAAATAAACTCGGTAGGCAAAGGCCCGTCTTTGGGAAGGTTCTGAGAATACAAATGCCATTTGGGTTGAACCGATGCTTTAAAAATCAGCAAGTACTCGGTATCCGATTGCTTTTTAAAGTCCGTCGTCCAAACCACAGGATTTTGCCCTTGGAGTCCTACCACCCAAAAAAATAACAGTAAAAAAACTTTTCTAATCATCCTATCCTAATTAACCATATGTCTAAAGTGTCGAAATCCGCCAAAAAACGCTGATCGGCCCTTTTACCAACAATCCAAACGATATCATCGCCTGAACAGAGCAACCATTGTGCTTCTTTTTGGAGAAGAGAAAACTTTTCGTCTTTAAAGTATTTACTCAATTTTTTTCTCCCTCTCATCCCATTGGGATAAAAATAATCACTTTGGTTCCATTTTCTTAAGATCAGAGGAAACTTTAACTTGGATTTGTCCAATAATAAAGTTTTTGGATCTCCTTTTTTAAAGCTTTTTTCGTGCGAGAAAAACAACTTTAAAGGATGGTCAATGGACGACATTTCTAAATCAATGGTATAGGATTCGGTTGCTGAATGATCAAGGGAACTCAACAATAAATATACCCTGTCTTTAATCAACCTATGGGTGTCTGAAAAAAGCTGTTTGCCGCTTTGTGCATCGACCAACTTTTCGAGGTCAGCAAGGTTTCTGAAACCATAGGGAGCAAACAAGGCATGCAGGTAATAACCCAATGATGACAGGGATTTCAGCGCATCAATCGAAATTTTAAAACCCTGTTCCTGGGGGATGATATTTTGGTTTTTAAAATCCTCAATAACGCCATCCAATACCGCCTGAGCTTGTCCCAAATACGACAATGTTTCCTGAAATTGTGCATCGAAATTCGGTTCTCTTTTTTTCCAAAGTGGAATGACTTCATGCCTAAGGGCATTGCGCAAATAATCGGTTTTGACATTGGAAGCATCTTCTCTCCATTCGATTTTATTTTCCCTTGCATAATTTTTGATTTCTTTACGAGAAAAAGGCAACAAAGGACGAAGGATTTTTCCTCTACGCCCTGGGATACCCAATAGCCCTCTTAGGCCAGAGCCCCGCATGGTATTGATCATAAAAGTTTCTATGGCATCATCGGCATGATGGGCCACCAAAATCAAATCATAGTCGTTTTCGGAACACAACTTATCAAACCATTGGTATCGCAATTCTCGTGCCGCCATTTGAATAGACACTTTTGTTTCTAAAGCATGAGTTTGGGTATCAAAGTTTTGAATGTGACATTTTAAGTTATTTTTTTGGGCTAAATTTTGGATCCAAATAGCATCGCCCTCACTGGCCGTACCTCTTAATTGAAAATTGCAATGGGCCACCGCAGGGAGAAGTCCCGATTTTAAACACAGATCCAATAATACACAACTGTCTACCCCACCGCTCAATGCCAGGAGAAGTTTTTGATCCTCGAGTCGAGGAAAATATTTTGACAAATGATTTTGGAACTTCTGAAACATGAGCAAAATTAAGGATTTTGGAACAGCCGAGATGTAATTTTGACTACACTTATTTTTCTTTTTAAAACCTTAGTTATGTGGGGATTTCTGAATAATAATTAATGATTTTGCCAAAAAAAATAAAATTCGGATATTTGCATTTCAAATGAAAGATGCTTCGACATATTCTATGGAATCCGTTAATTATTTTTTTTCGGCTCCACTTCGTCCACGCCGCCCCTAGCGGGTATATTTCTCTATTCGAGACTCAGGTGCGTCCAGTCTCTCCTTGCATCAATCACAATTTATTTTTTAAACCTAATCAACTTTGTCAATAATGGAACTAGTTATTGCCAACGCAAAACATATCATTCACGCACAATCCATTAGCACCTGTATAGGGGAGTCGGCTAAAATGCGGGGGACGGGCATAGCAAGAAGAAGTCCCGAATACATCAGTAAAAAGATGGAAACGGGCAATGCAGTCATTGCTTTAGAAGACAATGAATTTGCAGGGTTTTGCTATATTGAAATTTGGGGACATGGCAAATATGTCGCCCATTCCGGCCTGATTGTCTCCCCAAAACATCGTGGAAAAGGACTTGCCATGCAAATCAAACAAAAGGTGTTTGATTTGTCCAAAGATAAATTTCCAGATGCCAAAATTTTTGGAATCACCACTGGTAAGGCGGTGATGCGAATCAATTTCGAGTTGGGATATCGACCGGTATCTTTTTCAGAGCTAACGGACGATCCTGAATTTTGGAAAGGCTGTCAGACCTGTAAAAATTATGATGTTCTCACCCGTACAGAAAGAAGTATGTGCTTGTGTACCGGCATGTTGCACGACGCCAAACATTAATAAATATAGTTAATAATATAATGGAAAATAAAAAATTAGTATTGGCATACAGCGGGGGTTTGGATACTTCTTACTGCTTGATGAAACTATCCAAGCAAGGTTATGAAGTCCACGCCATCAGTATCAATACCGGAGGTTTTGATGCCCATGAGGTAGCGGAAATGAAAACCAAAGCCTTGCAGATGGGGGCCCATACCTATCAATCCATCAATGCTTTGTCCTCCTTTTACGAAAAGGTGGTCAAATATTTGGTGTTTGGAAACGTTCTCAAAAACAATACCTATCCCCTATCGGTCAGTGCCGAGAGAATTGTCCAAGCCATGGAGATTGTTACCTATGCTAAAAAAATTGGAGCGGATGCCATCGCCCATGGGAGCACTGGGGCAGGCAACGACCAAGTAAGATTCGATTTGATTTTTCAAGTCATGGCGCCTGGCATTGAAATCATCACCCCCATAAGAGACCAACAGCTTTCTAGAGAAGCAGAAATCAACTACCTCAAAGAGAATGGGGTGGCCCTTTCATGGGAAAAAGCACAGTACTCCATCAACCAAGGATTGTGGGGAACCAGTGTGGGCGGTAAGGAAACTTTGACTTCCCAAGACAGCCTACCCGAATCCGCCTATCCGTCTCAACTTGAAAAAAGAGAATCTGAAAAAGTAAGCCTTCATTTTGAAAAAGGGGAACTAATAGGAATTGATGACCAGATGGACAATCCGGTCAACAACATCATTAAATTACAAGAAAAAGCCCAAAAATTTGCTATTGGAAGAGACATCCATGTCGGGGATACCATCATCGGTATCAAAGGGAGGGTTGGCTTTGAAGCCGCTGCTCCTCTATTGATCATCAAGGCCCATCACCTGCTCGAAAAACACACTTTGAGCAAATGGCAACAGTTCCAAAAGGAACAATTGGGTAATTTCTATGGAATGTTACTCCACGAAGGACAATATTTAGATCCAGTAATGCGTGACTTGGAGGCTTTTTTGAGCAACAGTCAATCAACGGTAAGTGGAAAAGTATTTGTAACCCTCCACCCCTTCAGGTTTGAACTCAATGGGATCGAATCGGATCATGATCTGATGAATGCCGCTTTTGGAAGTTATGGAGAAGAAAACAAGGGTTGGTCTGCCGATGACGCCAAAGGCTTTATTAAGCTGCTCTCCAATCAAAATAAAATATACCAATTTGTAAATAAAGAAAAATGAAGAAAGTCGGTATCATAGGGGGATCGGGTTATACTGGAGGAGAATTAATTCGACTGGTATTGCATCACCCTGCACTGGAATTGGATTTTGTATACAGTACCACCCGACCTGGAACACCACTTCACGATACCCATTTGGATCTACTCGGCAGCGGAGCACCCGATTTTACCGCTTCCATCAATCCAGATGTAGATGCGGTATTCCTATGCGTAGGGCATGGTAAATCGGCTGAGTTTTTGGAAAAAAATCAATTTTCTAAAAAGACAATTATTATTGATTTGAGCAACGATTTTAGATTGAAAAAAGACGCTCAATTTCAGGATTATGATTTTGTATATGGGTTACCAGAAAACCAGCGGGAAAAGATAGAAAAAGCCAATGCCATTGCCAATCCTGGTTGTTTTGCCACCGCCATACAATTGGCCCTATTACCTTTGGCAAAAGAAGGCATGATCAATTCCGCTGTCCATGTCAACGCCACCACAGGAAGTACAGGAGCGGGCGTAGGATTAAGCCCCACAGGACATTTTAGCTGGAGAAACAACAACGTCTCTTGGTACAAACCTTTTACCCATCAACATTTGGGAGAAATCGGAGAAACCTTGGAGCATCCCAAAATCTATTTCCTTCCCCAAAGAGGAAATTTTACAAGAGGGATTTTTGCCAGTTGCTACACCGCATATGAAGGAGATGTAAAAAACGCTATTGAAATGTACAAAGCCTATTACAAAAGTCATCCCTTTACTCATGTCTCAGACAATGAGCTTACTTTAAAACAAGTGGTCAATACGAATCATTGTGTGATACACCTACACCAATTCGAGGATCAACTGCTCATCACATCAGTCATTGACAATTTGGTAAAAGGCGCCTCAGGTCAAGCCCTACAGAACTTAAACCTCATCATGGGATGGGAAGAAGATTTAGGGCTTCAGCTTAAAGCCAGTGTTTTTTAAAATTTAAAAGAATCAAAATGAAAATAGCCATCATCGGATCAGGAAATTTGGGGTTGAGTATTGCAAAAGGTTTGGTATATAACAATACCTATACTTCTCTTTACTTGACCAAAAGAGATCTTAGTGCCATTGAAAAATGGGAGGAGTACACCAATGTCAAAGTGACATCGGACAATCAAGAGGCCGTAAAAAATGCCGACATCATCATATTTACGGTTCAGCCCAAACAGTTTGACTGGATCCTAGAGGAAATCAAAGATGTATTGACCGACAAACACGTATTAATTTCTGCCATTACCGGTTATAGTATCCAGCGGATGGAAGAAAAAGTGGGAGCGAACTATCCCATCATCAGAAGCATGCCCAATACCGCTATTTCAGTTGGAAAATCCATGACCTGTTTGTGTTCCAATACAATGGGAGAAAAAAGGATTGCCATCGCTGAAGCCATCTTTAACGGTTTGGGAACCACCATCAATATTGATGAAAAACAAATGCAAGCCGCTACCGTGGTTTGTGCTAGTGGTATTGCCTTTTGGATGCGACTGATCCGAGCCACAACACAAGGAGGGGTACAGATGGGTTTTGATGCGGATGAATCCATGCGGATGTCGATGTTTACCGCCTTAGGGGCGGCCAGTCTATTGATTGAAACCAACTCACATCCCGAAACAGAGATCGACAAGGTCACGACCCCACAAGGATGTACCATTGCGGGATTGAACGAAATGGAACACCAAGGGCTGAGTTCATCACTCATAAAAGGTTTGATGGCCTCTTTTGATAAAATCAATGAAATTAAAATGCAATGAAACTATTTGACGTTTACCCACTCTATGACGTTTGCCCCGTAAAGGCAAAAGATGTCCATGTATACGATGAGGCGGGAACGGAATATTTGGATCTGTACGGGGGCCATGCGGTGATCTCCATAGGACACAGCCATCCCCATTATGTCAATAGATTGCAAGAGCAATTGCAGAAAATTGCTTTTTACTCCAATGCGGTAGAAAACCCGCTACAGCAAAAATTAGCAGACGAAATCGGGGAGCAATCCTGCTTACACGAATACCAATTATTCCTGTGTAGCTCTGGAGCTGAAGCCAATGAAAATGCACTTAAATTGGCTTCTTTTCACACCGGTAAAAAAAGAGTGGTGGCTTTTAAAAATGCTTTTCACGGCCGAACCTCCGCGGCTGTTGCTGCAACGGACAACCAAAACATAAATGCACCACTAAATCAACAGCAGAAGGTAACTTTTATTCCTTTTAACGATGCAGAGGCCTTGGAAAAGGAATTGGAAAAAGGCGATGTATGTGCCGTTATTTTTGAACCCATACAAGGGGTAGGAGGACTCGATATGCCCGAGGATGATTTTGTATTGAAAATGGAAAAATTATGTTACCAATACGATACTGCTTTGATTGCAGATGAGGTGCAGTCTGGTTTTTCCAGATCGGGTACCTTTTTCGCTTTTCAAAACAACCACATCAAACCGCATGTCATTACCATGGCCAAAGGAATGGGCAATGGTTTTCCCATAGGTGGGATACTGGTTCATCCAGACGTTCAACCCAAATACGGAATGTTAGGGACTACTTTTGGAGGAAATCATTTGGCTTGTACCGCCTCCCTCGCCGTATTGGAGATCCTTAAAAAAGAGGAACTCCAAAAGCATGCCAAAAAGATGGAAGCCTATTTTAGGAGTAAAGCCAAAAAAATAAAAGAGGCAACAATCAAAGGAAGAGGATTGATGCTGGGATTGGAATTTGACTTTGAAGTAGGGCCTTTGAGAAAAAGGCTTATCTATGAAAAACATATATTTACAGGAGGCAGCAGCAACAAAAATGTGCTGAGAATCCTTCCACCACTTACCGTTCAAGAACAACATTTCGATAAGTTCTTTAACGCCTTAGAAGATTTACTATGAAACATTTTATCACCTTAGCGGATTTACCCGATTTTAACCATACCCTAGACTTGGCGTTGGATTTGAAAAAGAATCCCACACAATCAGAAGGTTTGGGCAAGGGCAAAACTTTGGGCTTGCTGTTTTTTAACCCCAGTTTAAGAACAAGACTGAGTACCCAAAAGGCAGCCCAAAATCTTGGGCTTCCGACCATGGTCATGAATTTCAGTCAGGAGTCCTGGGCATTGGAATTTGAAGATGGCACCAAAATGAGTGGTCTCCGATCGGAACACGTCAGAGAAGCTGCCGCCGTGGTTTCACAATATTGTGACATGGTGGCGATCAGAGCCTTTGCTTCCCTTTCTGACAAAGAAAAAGACGAGGCTGAAATCGTATTGAGAAGCTTTGCCAAATATGCCTCTGTGCCCATCATCAATATGGAGAGTGCAACGGCTCACCCTTTACAAGCCTTGGCAGACGCAATAACGCTTAAGGAATTTCAACCTGCCCACAAACCTAAGGTTGTATTAAGTTGGGCGCCTCACCCCAAAGCACTCCCCCATGCCGTAGGCAATTCGTTTACCCATATGATGCGAAAAATGGATGCCGATTTTGTTATTGCCCATCCCGAAGGGTATGCCCTCAATCCTGAAATTACTGAGGGAATCCCATGCACCACCAGCCAAAAAGAGGCATTGGAAGGAGCAGATTTTGTTTATACCAAAAATTGGTGTTCCTACAAGCACTATGGGCAGATTTTAAGAACCGATGACAAATGGATGATTACCCCTGAAAAAATGAAATTGACCAACAATGGCAAATTCATGCACTGTTTGCCTATCAGAAGAAATATTGTAGCAGCTGATGGAGTATTAGACAGTCCTAATTCTCTTGTAATCCAACAGTCACAAAACAGAATCTACTCCGCACAAGCGGTGCTGAAACAATTATTGGAAAATGGATAAACTTTCTGTGGTCAAAATTGGAGGAAATGTAATTGAAGATGCAACCGCATTGCAGTCTTTCCTGAATGACTTTGCCAAGATGCAAGGTCCCAAAATTTTGGTGCACGGAGGGGGGAAAAAGGCTACTGCAATGGCTCAACAGATGGATGTACCTGTCAAAATGGTCGATGGAAGAAGAATCACCGATGCTCAAAACCTCGATATCATTACCATGCTTTATGGGGGAAAAATTAATAAAAATATCGTCGCTCAATTACAGGCATTGGACTGCAATGCAGTAGGACTTTCAGGGGCGGATGGCAATGCCATTCAAGCAGTAAAAAGACCCATAAAAATCATTGACTATGGTTTTGTAGGAGATGTAGTCGGTGTGAACAACAATTTTTTTCAATTATTACTTCATGGAGGATACACCCCCGTTTGTTGTGCCATTACCCACGACCAAAAAGGGCAACTTCTCAATACTAATGCCGATACCATTGCCGCCACCTTGGCGCAGAGTTTATCGCAATATTTTGAGGTTTCTCTCTGGTATTGTTTTGAAAAGCAAGGTGTTTTAGAGAATATCGAAGACAACAGTAGCGTGATTGAAACCATCACCCCCGAAAAATACAGAAAACTAAAAACGGAGCACGTCATTCACTCTGGGATGATCCCCAAAATTGACAACTGTCTCAACGCCTTGCAAAACGGTGTTACCGAAGTCAAAATTGGAGCACCGCAAATGATCTCTGGGAAAACGAAACACACTACTTTAATTTTATAGGATGAATGAGCTAACCGCAGCAGCGATTGATTTATTAAAGGATTTGATAGCCACTCCCTCTTTTTCGAAAGAAGAGAATAAAACGGCCAACAGGATTGGAGAGTGGTTTGACGATCATCAAATTCCCTATCAAAGAAGGGGGAACAACTTGTGGGCAAAAAATAAAGCTTTTAACCCCCAAAAGCCCACCCTTTTGCTCAATTCCCATCACGATACGGTAAAACCCAACACCGCCTATACCAACGATCCTTTTGAACCCAAAATAGAAAATGGAAAGTTATACGGTTTGGGCAGTAACGATGCTGGCGGGGCATTGGTTTCTCTTATCGCCCTGTTTACCAACTTTTATGACGTTGAAGATCCAAAATACAATCTGGTCATGGCCGCCTCGGCAGAGGAAGAAATTGCTGGACAAGACAGCCTAAGGGGGCTGCTCTCCGAATTGCCCAAAATCGATGTGGCCATAGTAGGGGAGCCCACCGAAATGCATTTGGCAGTCGCTGAAAAAGGTTTACTCGTTTTTGATGCAGTCATCAAAGGAACTCCTGGTCATGCGGCCCACCCCAACGATGACAACCCCATCATGAAACTCCCCAAGGTGTTGGAGTGGTTTCAAAACTTTTCGCTAGAGAAGCAATCCGACTTTTTGGGAGAAGTCAAAATTACTGTCACCCAAGTCAATGCGGGAAAAGAACACAATGTAATTCCTGCCAGTGTGAATTTGGTGGTCGACGTTAGGGTCAACGACCAATACAGCAATGAGGAATTGGCGAAAATCCTCACCGAAGCCGCCCCCTGTGAGATGACACCCAGGTCTTTGCACCTCAATTCCTCATCCATAGGAATGGATCACGAATTGGTTCAGGCTGGGATTGCCCTGGGGAGAAAAACCTATGGTTCCCCTACCCTATCGGATCAGGCAGCGCTGGAATGTCCATCACTAAAAATGGGCCCCGGACTGTCCACAAGATCCCATTCCGCCAATGAGTTTATCTTTGTCCATGAGATCGAAGAAGCGATTGAAATTTACATCCAACTGTTAAAAAAAATACTTTAATCATGAAGCTCTGGCAAAAAAACCAAGCCCCACACGAAAAGATCGATCAATTTACGGTGGGTAAAGATCGAGCTTACGATATTTACTTGGCCGCCTATGACTGCCAAGCCTCAATCGCCCATGCGCAGATGTTGGCCAAAATCGGAATCATAACCCAAGAGGAAGCTCATCTTCTCGTCAGTGTGCTAGATGATTTAAAAACCGACGCCGAAAATGGAAATTTCGTCATCGAAACCGAGTTTGAAGACATGCACTCTAAGATAGAATATGTACTGACCCAAAAACTCGGGGATTTGGGTAAAAAAATACATACCGCCAGATCAAGAAATGATCAGGTTTTGGTCGCATTGCATTTGTACTTCAAGTCAGAGATTGAAACAATTAAGGAACTGACCCACAGTTTTTTTAAGTTGTTGATGGATTTGGCCGATCAACACAAGGACCATTATTTGCCCGGCTATACCCATTTTCAGGTGGCCATGCCATCTTCTTTCGGTTTGTGGTTTTCCGCCTATGCCGAAAGCTTGATTGATGATGTGACACTCCTTAACGCAGCTCACAAAATTGTAGATCAAAATCCATTGGGCAGTGCCGCAGGCTTTGGCAGTTCTTTTCCGATTGACAGGAGAGCCACCACCGAAAGTTTGGGTTTTGCCGACCTAAAATACAATGTGATTGCCGCTCAAATGAGCAGAGGCAAAGCTGAAAAAACCACAGCTTCTGCCATGGCGGCTTTGGCCGCTACCCTCTCCAAAATGGCAATGGACATCTGTCTCTATATGGGGCAAGAACACAATTTTATCAGTTTCCCAGAGGAGTTGACCACTGGTTCCAGTATCATGCCACACAAAAAAAACCCAGATGTATTTGAACTCATCAGAGGCAAATGCAATCTCCTTCAGGGACTGCCCAATCAGTTGTCATTACTGATGGCCAATCTGCCTTCTGGTTACCATCGAGAAATGCAACTCGCCAAAGGCCCCATCATTGAAGCAATCAATGAGCTAAAAGCGTGTTTGGATCTTTTTACGTTCAGCTTGAAGGAAATACAGGTCAGAGAAAATATTTTGGATGACCCTAAATATCAGTATGTTTTCAGTGTGGATACCTTAAACGAATGGGTCAAAGAAGGCATGCCTTTTAGAGATGCTTATAAAAAGATGGGTGAAGCGATTGCAAATGGCGACTACCAAGCCTCCAAAAAAATCTACCATACCCATTTGGGAAGTTTGGGAAACCTGGCCTTGGAATCCATTCAATCAAAAATGGAAAAAGCTATTAAGCCTTAATACTTTTAAATGTGAAGGGGTCGATTTTCTGAGGCCGCCAATGCTGCTTCTTTAACCGCTTCAGCATAGGTGGGATGTGAATGGCTCATCCGGGCAATGTCCTCGGCAGAGGCGCGGAATTCCATCGCTACCACCGCTTCGGCAATCAAGTCGGCCACACGGGCACCGATCATATGAACCCCAAGCACCTCATCGGTTTGGGCATCGGCCAAAATTTTAATAAAACCATCGGTATCTCCACTGGCACGTGAACGCCCCAAGGCGCGCATGGGAAACTGCCCACTTTTATAATTCACCCCAGCGGCTTTAAGTTCTTCCTCCGTTTTTCCTACCGCTGCCACCTCAGGCCAAGTATAGATCACATTGGGAATGAGGTTGTAGTCGATATGGGGTTGTTGTCCGGCCAGTATTTCAGCGACCATCACCCCTTCTTCCTCTGCTTTATGGGCCAGCATGGCCCCTCTAACCACATCACCAATGGCATAAATATTTGAAACCGTAGTTTGCAGGTGATCATTCACTTCAACCTGACCGCGATCGGTAAGCTTTACACCTGCCGCATCAGCATTTAATCCATCGGTATAGGGTTTCCTGCCCACAGAAACCAAGCAGTAATCTCCTTCAAACTGGACCTCCTCCCCTTTTTTGTCCAAGGCAGTTACCATAACCGTATCCCCCTTACGCTCCACCTTGTTAACTTGATGCGATAAATAAAATTTTATTTTTTGCTTTTTCATCACCTTGGTCAATTCACGAGAAAGGGCACTGTCCATGACCGGGGTGATGCGGTCGGCATACTCAATGACAGAGACCTCCGCCCCAAGTCTTTTATAAACCTGTCCCAGTTCCAAACCGATAACACCTCCACCGATGATGACCATATGCTTGGGAATTTCCTTTAACTCTAAGGCCTCGGTTGAGGTGATGATACGTTCCTTATCAATATTGATAAAGGGCAAACTGGCGGGTTTTGATCCGGTGGCGATGATGATATTTTTGGCGGTAATGTCCTCTGGCTTATCCCCTGCTACATGAATCGTGGTGGCATCTTTAAAAGATCCCAAGCCATTGAATACGCTTACTTTGTTCTTCTCCATCAAAAAATCAATCCCTTTGGTAGTTTGCTCCACCACAGCGGCTTTTCGGGCAATCATTTTTTCCAAGTTGACCTTTACCTCACCTGGAATTTCGATACCGTGTTCTTCAAAATGATTAACAGCATCCTCATAGTGATGGGAAGAGTCCAATAAGGATTTGGAAGGAATACAGCCTACATTAAGACAAGTTCCTCCCAAGGTATTGTATTTTTCTATTAAGGCGGTTTTCATCCCCAACTGGGCACAACGAATGGCGGCTACATAGCCTCCTGGGCCCGATCCGATAACGGCAACATCAAATAACTGCATGGTTTAATTTTCGATTTATCACCAAAAATACAAAAGTTAGGGTTTAAGATTGATTTAAGAAGTTGTAAAAAAGGGTAAATTGTACTTTTTAAAAGTTATCCAATTGAAAACCTCAAGACTGCCTTTATCAGCTGCTTTACTCCCCATCATCATATTGGTCTTATTGTTGACCTATAATGTTACCGTTTTTGGAGATGACGCGCTAAGCGGTTCCAACCAGTTTATTCTTTTGTTGGGGGCGGCAGTTGCTGGTTTGGTAGGGGTCAGAAATCAAGTCTCCTATGAACAAATGTTGCAAAAGGTGGGGGAAAACTTACAATCGGTTACTGGGCCTATTTTGATTTTACTTTTGGTAGGGGCATTAGCTGGGACATGGCTATTGAGCGGTATCATTCCCGCCATGATCGATTATGGATTACAAATCGCCAACCCCCGCTTTTTTCTACCTACTTGTGTATTGATCTCCGCCTTGGTATCTCTTGCAACGGGGAGCAGTTGGTCAACATCAGCTACGATCGGGATTGCCTTGATCGGTATCGGCAAAGCCTTGGGTTTGCCTGTGGGTATGGTAGCTGGGGCAGTGATCTCTGGGGCTTATTTTGGAGACAAACTTTCTCCCCTGAGCGATACCACCAATTTGGCATCGGCCATGTCGGGCGGTGAACTCTTTTCACACATTCGTTATATGCTCTATACCACCCTTCCCAGCATTGGTATTACTTTGTTGGTGTTTGTTTTTTTGGGGTTGGGATTTTCCACCTACGGAACTGTAGATACTTCATTATTGAGTGAATCCATTGGTGAGAAGTTCAATATCAGCCCCTGGTTATTTTTAGTGCCTTTGGGGGTCATCCTGATGATTGTCAAAAAAACACCGCCCCTATTGGCACTGTTTATGGGCACCCTTTTGGGTGGTGTATTTGCACTGATTTTTCAACCCCAACTTTTGTTGGAACTATCGGGAAGAAATGTGTTGGACACTAGCGCCATTTACCAAACCATACTGAATGCCATTACGGTCGATACCCAAATCGAAACCAGTGATCCCCTTTTGAATGAATTATTCTCTTCCGGAGGAATGCAAGGGATGTTGGGAACGGTTTGGTTGATTATTTGTGCCATGGTTTTTGGTGGTGTGATGGATGCCATTGGTGCCTTGCAAGCCATCAGCAATGCTTTTTTAAAATGGGCTCAAACTACTTTTCAATTGATTGCAGGCACCGCAGCATCGAGTCTGACAGTCAACCTTACCGCCTCCGACCAATACTTGGCCATAGTGGTACCGGGAAAAATGTTTGCCCAAGCCTATAGAAATCGAAAGTTGGCTCCTGAAAATTTGAGTCGTACCATAGAGGATGCTGGAACGGTTACCTCCGTTTTGGTTCCTTGGAATACCTGTGGGGCTTATCAATCGGGCGTATTGGGTGTGGGTGTGGCAGAATATTTTATCTACGCCATCTTTAATTGGATCAGTCCAATCACGACGCTAGTGTATGCCTTTTTTAAAATTAAAATCAAAAAATTAAAGGTTGATTAAAATCATATTTCGATGGATCAAAATTTCTTATAATAGCAAAGAAATTTATTATGGGTTGTTATGAATGATAGCATAAATAAATATAAATTTGAAGTACGTTTTTGGAATTAAATTTTAAAAAAAAATAACTATGGACAATCATGGAAATGGAAACGGTGACATAGCCAAATGCCCTTATATTGGGGGAGTGCTAAAAGAGGGTGCCGGAGGTGGAACAACTAACCGTGACTGGTGGCCCAACCAGTTAAACCTCCATATTCTTCGTCAGCACTCGAACTTATCTGATCCGATGGATCCTGATTTTGATTATGCGGAAGAATTTAAAAAATTGGATTTAGAAGCCGTCAAGGATGATTTACATGAATTGATGACCAACTCCCAAGAATGGTGGCCCGCTGATTATGGACACTATGGGCCCTTCTTTATCCGCATGGCATGGCATGCTGCAGGTACCTACAGAATCGCCGATGGTCGAGGAGGCGCTGGAGCTGGAACCCTGCGATTCGCTCCATTGAACAGTTGGCCTGACAATGCCAATTTAGAAAAAGCAAGATTGCTCCTATGGCCCATCAAACAGAAATATGGCAAAAAATTATCTTGGGCCGATTTGATTGTCCTAACAGGAAATGTTGCCATGGAATCAATGGGCTTTAAAACCTTTGGTTTTGGTGGTGGACGCGCAGACGTCTGGGAACCGGAAGAAGATGTTTATTGGGGGCCTGAAGCCGAATGGTTGGGAGATAAAAGATATACAGGAGATCGTGAATTGGAAAATCCGCTGGGTGCAGTTCAAATGGGATTGATCTATGTGAATCCTGAAGGACCGAATGGAAATCCAGATCCTCTTAAATCAGCGCACGACATACGTGAGACTTTTGGTCGAATGGCCATGAACGATTACGAGACAGTTGCATTGATCGCTGGAGGCCATACCTTTGGGAAAACCCATGGCGCAGCCGATGCCGATCAGTACGTAGAAGCTGAACCTGCTGGGGCTCGAATTGAGCAAATGAGCACAGGTTGGAAAAACAACTTTGGCTCTGGAAAAGGGGAACATACCATCACCAGTGGATTAGAAGGTGCATGGACGACTTCGCCTACGCGTTGGAGTAACAATTATTTTGAAAATCTTTTTGGATTTGAATGGGAATTGACCAAGAGCCCTGGAGGTGCACAGCAATGGACACCAAAAGGAGGTGCAGGTGCGGGAACCGTTCCTGATGCGCACAACTCCGACAAAAAACACGCTCCTATGATGTTGACTACTGATATTGCGCTACGAATGGATCCCATTTATGAACCCATCTCAAGACACTTTTATAAGAATCCTGAGGAGTTCGCCGATGCATTTGCCAGAGCATGGTTCAAATTGACTCACAGAGACATGGGGCCTGTGGATCGCTATTTGGGGGATGATGTACCCGAGGAAACATTGATTTGGCAAGACCCTGTGCCGAAAATAGATCATTCATTGATTGATGAAAAAGATGAAGCTGCCTTAAAGGCCAAGATCTTGGAATCTGGTTTGAGTGTGGGACAACTCGTAAGTACTTCTTGGGCTGCTGCTGCTACTTTCAGAAATTCAGACAAACGCGGTGGTGCCAATGGTGCGAGAATCAGTCTTTCCCCACAAAAATATTGGGATGTAAATCAACCGATTCAACTCGGAAAAGTATTGGATGTATTGACAGCTATTAAAAATGAATTCAACGGAATCCACGGTGACAAAAAGGTATCATTGGCGGATTTAATTGTTTTGGCAGGAAGCGCGGGAATTGAAAAAGCCGCAGCCGATGCCGGGCATGAAGTCAAAGTTCCCTTTACAGCTGGGCGAACGGATGCTACTCAAGAACAAACAGATGTGGAATCCTTTTCTGTGTTAGAGCCTTTGGCTGATGGATTTAGAAACTACATGAAAAAGCAGTATGACATTGAAGCTGAAAAGCTACTGATTGACAAAGCGCAATTGATGACTTTAACAGCTCCAGAGATGACTGCTCTCGTCGGTGGAATGAGGGTATTGAATACCAATTTTGGCGGCTCTAAACACGGGGTGCTGACCGATCGTCCAGAAACCTTGACCAATGATTTCTTTGTCAACCTGTTGGACATGAATACCCATTGGGAGGCTACTGATGAAAACGAAAGTGAATTTGAAGGTCGAGACCTGACCACCGGAGCAGTAAAATGGACGGGGACGCGTGTGGACTTGATCTTTGGTTCCAACAGTGAATTGCGCGCCATTGCCGAAGTTTACGGTTGTGCCGATGGTGAAGAAAAATTCATCAAAGATTTTGTCGCTGCATGGAGCAAAGTAATGCACTTGGATCGATTTGATTTGGCTTAATCACCCAAACCAAAAAAGTACAATTAAAACCCCAAGGCCAAAATAGGTCTCGGGGTTTATTTTTAGCAGGGATTGCTTTTGAATTTGTATTTTTGTATAATAAGCTACTCCAATGGCCAAAAAGCATTCGCGACCCCGCATACCTGAATTTTCTGAAGAAAAAAAACATCGTTTCCGAAGAAGACAAATATTGTTTGGTAGTTTTCTTGTGCTGATTGGGAGCTTATTGGCTTTATCCTTTTTCTCTTTTTTATTTCACCATCAATCCGATCAGAGCACATTGGATTTCTTTTTTGAAAAAGAGATTCCATCGAAAAATCTTTTGAGTAAAGTAGGAGCATTGGCCAGCCACTTTTTTATTTACCAACTGTTTGGGATTAGCAGTTTTATTTTTCCTTACCTTTTGGGATACAGCGGATACCTTTTCTTTTTTGATCGTGAAAAAAGTAGGTTACTCAACCATTGGAGTTGGGGCCTTCTGTATATGATCTGCCTATCTGTTTTCTTTGGTTTTTATCATATTGATTCTCCTCTTTTGGGAGGCATTATAGGTTTTGAAGTCAATGGTTTTCTCGTGGCTTATCTCGGAAAAGTTGGCGTAATAGGTTTATTGATTTTTAGTTTGATTACCATATTGGTGGTTCAGTGGCAACTGACCCCAGAAAAAGTCATCCTTTACTTACAGTCTGTTTTTAAGAAAGAAGATAAACAAGATGAAGTCGCCATAGAAAATAGTTTAGATCTTGAAATTGACAAATTTTTAGATCAAACCGAGTCAATAGAACCCGAAAAGGAAGTTGATGCGTTGGAAGTAGAAAATCCATTGGAGAAAGATGAGGTAGCCATGGAAATTGAGACCTTCGAAGAGGAGGAAAGTTTAATCGATAATCTGGCTCAATCTTTGGTAGAAAAACAGGGGTTTTTTGACCCCAAATTGGAACTGAGTAAATATAGGTTCCCCATCATAGACCTTTTAAAAGATTATGGAGAGGGGACTATTACCATAGACCAAGAAGAGTTAGAATTAAATAAAAACAAGATTGTCGATACACTTAAGAATTACAATATAGGAATTTCTAAAATCAAAGCGACGGTGGGCCCGACAATCACCCTCTATGAAATTGTTCCTGAGGCAGGGATTCGGATTTCGAAAATCAAGAACTTAGAGGATGACATTGCACTTTCTCTTTCTGCATTGGGAATTAGAATCATCGCTCCAATTCCCGGGAAGGGAACCATCGGCATTGAAGTGCCCAATCAGAAAGCCAGCGTTGTTTCAATGCGCTCTGTGATAAGCTCCAATCGGTTTCAATCAGCCGAAATGGAGTTACCCATTGCATTGGGAAAAAACATCAGTAATGAGACTTTTGTTGTTGATCTGACCAAAATGCCCCACTTGCTGATGGCGGGTGCTACGGGTCAAGGAAAATCAGTGGGTTTAAACGCTGTACTCACCTCCTTGCTATACAAGAAACACCCCGCCGAAATCAAATTTGTTTTGGTGGACCCCAAAAAAGTAGAACTTAATATTTACAATAAAATTGAACGGCACTATCTCGCCAAATTACCCGATACCGAGGATGCCATCATCACAGACAATACCAAAGTTATTCATACTCTAAATTCGCTCTGTATCGAGATGGACAACCGCTATGAGTTGCTCAAAAACGGAATGTGTCGTAATTTGAAAGAGTACAACCAGAAATACAGAGAACGAAAGTTGAACCCAGAGGAAGGCCACAGTTTTTTACCCTATATTGTTTTGGTGGTAGATGAATTTGCTGACTTGATTATGACTGCAGGGAAAGAAGTTGAGACGCCGATCGCACGACTGGCGCAACTGGCACGAGCTGTGGGCATACATTTGATCATTGCCACCCAAAGGCCATCAGTGAATGTCATTACGGGAATCATCAAGGCCAATTTCCCTGCCAGAATTGCTTTTCGGGTTACTTCAAAAATAGATTCTCGAACCATTTTGGATTCAGGAGGGGCAGACCAGTTGATCGGTCGAGGAGATATGCTCTATACCCAAGGCAATGATTTGACCCGTATCCAATGTGCATTTGTGGATACGCCAGAGGTTCAAAAAATATCCGATTATATTGGCGCCCAAATGGGGTATGCCAGTGCCTATGTTTTACCGGAATATGTAGAGGAAAATGCCAGTAATTTGGATTTAGACCCTTCGGAAAGGGATGAGCTTTTTAGAGAAGCAGCTGAGGTAATCGTTACGGCCCAGCAAGGCTCTGCCTCATTACTTCAGAGAAAACTCAAATTGGGTTACAATCGGGCGGGCAGAATTATCGATCAAATGGAAGTGGCTGGAATCGTGGGGCCATTTGAAGGGAGCAAGGCAAGGCAGGTACTCATTACTGATTTGAATGCTTTGGACGCCTTATTGAATAAAGAAGATGTCTAAATTTATACTATGAAATTGAAAATGATTTTTTTGGTCTTATCGATCGGTTTGGTACCGGTAGTTAAGGCTCAAACCTCAATCGAAGCCCAGAAGCTATTAGAATTGGCCTCCAAAAAGATGGAAAGCTATGACAATATAACCTTTGAATTCAGTTATGTTTTGAACAACCGTGTGGAACAAATCAACCAAGAAAACTCCGGTGAAGTGACGGTAGCTGACGAAAAGTACAGGTTAAACTTTTTGGATGCCATCCAGTTATTTGATGGAAAAACCTTGTATACCATTGTCCCTGAAAATGAGGAAATAACCGTAACTGAAGCAGAGGAAACGGAAGATTTTGGAATCAATCCTAAAGAGCTGCTTGAATTTTATAAAGAGGGGTACGACTATCATTGGGACATCAGCCAAAGGGTAAAAGGGAAAAAAATACAGTTCGTCAAATTGATTCCCACCCAAGATGATGGCGGTATCAAATCTTTATTGATAGGGATAGACACCCAAGAGAACCACATCTATAAGCTAATTGAAGTAGGAGACAATGGAACCATCACCACTTTGACCATTAACAATATGAATGTGGACAATCCCTTGCCCGAAAATTTCTTCGTTTTCAATGCATCGGATTACCCCAATTATTATATCAACAATTAGTATTGAAAATACTTGATCGCTATATCGTTCAACAATATTTGATCCGTTTGGTCAGCATCTTCGCTATTTGTATGTTGATTTTTGTTGTCCAAACTTTTTGGCTCTACATTGATGATCTGGCGGGAAAAGGCTTGGATTTCGAAACCATCTTTAAATTCTTGATTTATTTTATTCCCAAATTGATTCCCATTGTTCTTCCTTTATCTATTTTATTGTCTTCATTAATGACCTTTGGAAGCTTGGCTGAGAATTATGAGTTTGCTGCAATGAAATCCACTGGAATTTCTCTTGTCCGTTGCATGACCGCCCTTTTTATTGTACATCTATTTATTGGTGTTGGCAGTTATTATTTTTCCAATTATGTCATTACGTCTGGTGAAGTAAAATCCTATAATTTAAGGAGAAACTTAGCCAAACTAAAACCAGCCATCGCCATTCGTGAAGGAGTTTTCAATGATCTGGGCCAAATGAGTATCAAGGTGAAGCGCAAATATGGAGAAAACAAAAGACTGTTGGAGGATGTCATCATCCATGAAAAAACAGATGATTATAAAAACCGAATTGTCATCAAGGCTAAAAATGGAGAGCTAAAAAGTAAAACCACCGATGCTACCCTTCAATTAGTCTTGTATGATGGAAACAGATACGAGGAAATTCTTGGAAAAAATTTCGAAGAACGGTCAAGATTTCCTCATGCCAAAGTCCATTTTGAAGAGTATGTGATGAATATAGATCTGTCCCAGTTTAACAATGTAGATTTAAATGAGCAGCAATATACCACCACTTACAGAATGCAAAAAGTCAGTCAATTACGAACAAGTATAGATACCCTGGAGCGAGATTTAAGTAAACAGAGAAAAGTATTCAGTGATAATTTTAATAAAAAACACTATGCGAGTGAATTAAATGCAACCATAGAAAAGGATACTTTTCAGATCGATTCAGTCCTCAAAGCAAATTTGCTAAATATCATAAAAACAGATGAAAATTTCGAAATTATCAGAATAGTAGAAAGTTCGTCAAGCGACTTGGGAGGCATCATTAGAAGTTTGGAAAACAAGAAAAAAACGTATTTTACTTTCCAGAAAGCGATCAACCTTCATAAGATGATCCTGTTAGAAAAATTTACATTGATTTTTTCTTGTATATTTTTATTTCTTATCGGCGCCTCACTGGGTGCCATCATCAAAAAAGGGGGATTGGGCCTACCCTTGGTTTTATCAATCATCATTTTCTTATGCTACCACTACATCGGTATTTTTGCAAAAAATGCCTCCGAAGATAATAGCATCAACCCTATCTTGGCGAGTTGGATATCGACAATGGTTTTGGTTCCAGTTGCAATTTACCTGACCAAAAGAGCCTCATCCGATGAAGGTTTAGTCAATTTGGATTTTATTATCGTTCCCGTTCAAAAATTATATTCCAAATTCATGGGATCAAAATCATAAAAACATATGCCAAAAAAATCACTCAATACTATTGAAGAAGCAATTGCCTCCATAAAAAAGGGAGAAATTATCATTGTAGTTGACGATGAGGATCGTGAAAATGAAGGTGATTTTGTTGCAGCAGCAGAGATCATCACTCCAGAAAAGATCAATTTTATGGCAACCTACGGTAAAGGTTTAATTTGTACGCCTTTGACCGAAAAAAGATGTAAAAAATTAAAATTGAGTCGCATGGTCAGTTCTACCTCAGATCCGATGGATACGGCTTTTACGGTCTCTGTAGATTACAATGGAAATGGAGTAACTACTGGAATTTCAGCTGCAGATCGATCAAAAACCATTCGTGCATTGGTTGATAAAACCACTGTTGCCAGCAACTTGACGAAACCTGGCCACGTATTTCCCTTGATTGCAAAAGATGGAGGGGTGTTGCGTCGGACAGGACACACAGAAGCTGCCACTGATTTTGCACGTTTGGCAGGTTTTGAGCCTGCTGGAGTAATTGTTGAAATCATGAATGAGAATGGATCGATGGCAAGATTGCCGGAATTGTTGAAGGTGGCTGAAAAATTTAATCTAAAAATTGTCTCCATAGAGGATCTGGTGGCCTATCGAATGCAATACGACAGTTTGATTGAGAAAAAAAGTGATTTTCAAGTAGCTACCCGCTTTGGAACATTTCGCCTTAGGGCTTTTCAACAAACTACCAATGGGCAAATCCATTTGGCACTCACCAAAGGAAACTGGACAGAAGATGAGGCTGTTTTGACACGAATCAATTCCCTGAGAATTAGCAACGACATACTGAGTACCTTGACGGGAGAAATTACAAAAGGGTTCGATGATATTTTCTCATTGATCAATCGAGAAGAAAAAGGGGCGGTCATTTTTATCAATCAACAACAATCCTCGGACAATCTATTGTCCAGAATCAAAAAATTGGAGGGCATGCAACGCAAGGGAGAAATAGACAAGGCTCCCCCCATTGTTATGGATCATCGTGATTTTGGTATTGGAGCACAAATTTTACATGATTTAAACATTAAAAAATTAAACTTGATTAGTAATTCCAGTAAGATGCCAAGGGTTGGAATCACAGGCTATGGACTCGAAATTGTTGGATATACTAAATATTAGACCACTAAAAAATGACAAAAGGGTTTTTTATAAAATTGGTGGCTTAAAATGGGATAAATCTTATATTTGCACCCCAAAGGAGAAATGGCAGAGTGGTCGAATGCGGCAGTCTTGAAAACTGTTGAGGGTCACACCTCCGGGGGTTCGAATCCCTCTTTCTCCGCAACGATAATCCCTTTTATATTGTAAATCAATATTTTAGGGATTTTTTATATTTTTATTATACGATATTTGTACGGCTACAATATTTTAAACCCTAAAAACTTCCTAACCTATCTGATTACCTGACGGAGGGGTTGGTCTTGTAGAATGGTTTTTTATTAGATTCAATTGGGTGTATATTTAGCTGTAATCCAAACTTTTGTTAAGTTTGAGTTTCAAATATTTAATCTAATGTAAAGAGTACGATTACCCACAACTTTAGTTATCCTCTTATCAGTATTCAATTATTCATGTTCTTCAGATGATGATAAATCAACTCCGCCAAGCTTGACAATACTGGATGATCATGTGGATTTTTTGATCATTACTTCCCACTAATTAATGATATTAATAATTCTATTACATTTTTTATAAATTGTATTTATAAAATCACGAACAAAGTCTTTCTTAAAATTTATGAAAAAACACTTGTCGATTCTCTTTTTTGCATTGATATCTATTAATGGTATTTCGCAAGAAGAATTAACAGTCCCAATTGATTCACTTCCATTTGATGCTATAATTAGTTCTACTTTTGGAGGAAAAAGAATCAAATACTATGGAGATATTAAACTCAATTTGAATCAGGCGTTTTTTGAAAATTGGATTTCTGGTGGTGAAAGTTCTTTTTCTGGATTTTGTAACTTAAATTATCATTTTAATTATTCTGATAGGAAGGGCTGGGTTTGGTACAGCTATATAACCTATTCTGTGGGAGGAAACAAAATATCAAACAATAAACTCAAAAAAGCAGACGACAGATTCGAACTGAACACCCAATTAGGAAAACAGATCAACAACTATTGGAATTATTCTGTAAACCTTAATCTCAGAACTCAATTATTTCCTGGCTATAGGTATTACAGTATAGATAATGTTACTAAGCAGGAAAAACAATCCCAATTTTTCTCCCCAGCTATCTTTCAATTAGGTTTGGGTTGGTACTACAAACAAAATAAAGACACTTGGATCAATCTATCCCCAATTACAAGTAGATTAATTATTGTAAACTCAGCTTATACGAGAGATCTAGCGGAAGGAAAAAAATATTTTGGTGTGAAAAGAGGTGAAAATTATGAACTATACCTGGGGGCTGCCATCAATGGATTTAAAAAATTTATCTTGATGCAAAATGTCACCATGGAAAGCAAATTCAACATTTATACAAACTTTCTAAAAGAAATGAAAAATGTGGACTTTGAATTAAATACCGCGATTAAAATGAAAGTAAACAACAGGTTATCTTCCAATTTTATTATTCATTTGCTCTATGATGATGACCTTATTAGTGATTTACAGATAAGGCAATTATTTGGGGTTGGATTCGACATTTATCTATAAACCGTTCAATTTGTCACTAAACCAATTTAAATCATAAATACTCAAAAAAACATTATATAAATCTCCCTGACCTCTTGGCTCAATCTCTACCAATAGTTTTTGCTCTTTATGAACCAACCTTAGATATGGTTTGCTCAAATCTTTTATTTGAGGATCAGACCATTCGGGTTGTGAATGTACTATTTTAAACCCCTTTGACACAAAATAATTAACAGTTTCATGAAGTTTTTTTTCCGTAGTTTTTGGATTAAGATCATTTTTACTCCACATGGTAATATGAATTAAAAGATCTTCCTCGAAAGCGAGAGACCCTTTTCTTAAAATAAAACTATTGTTGGAACCGAGTTTAATATTGTTGAATTTTTTTTTATTCTCTTTTATAACCAAAATGGCCTTTTTTTTAGGCATTTTAAAGAAAAAGTCATCAAATAATTTGTTTTGAGCTTGGACAGAAAACCCAAATAAAAAGAAGATTAAAAGAAAAAAAAGAATTCTTTGGAACAACATAATATTTTAGAATCAAACGAAAGAATCGCCCTTTTGTTGTATTAGACCATTAATATTAATAAATAATATTTTGTCTTATTGTCAAATTTATTGTTTTATATTGGGTTTTGTAGAATGGTTTTTTCGTAGAGTTAATTGGGTGTATATTTAGATATAACCAACATAATAGAAGTGTCTATAATGATATTTATCAATTTCTGATCTCCTATACCGTAATTTACTTGAGTTAGTTTTTGAGTTGCTCTAATTGATATTCTTTATCATACAAATTCAACTGATTTCGTCTCCATCTAGAACCTTCCAAGAACAAAACATGAGGAGATGAAACATCCCAGTCCCCTAATTCTTTGAGCATTGATTCTACCAAATCCCAGTTTTCACGAGCTAAATTATTTTGCTCTGAAGGGTCTTTATCTAAATTGAAGAGTAATGGCATTCGATCTGGTAAGCGAATTAACTTCCAATTTACTTTTCTTATGCCTGCACTAATAGTAAAACGCCACATCATAGTTTCGTGTGGTACACCTTCAATTTGATTGGTGATATAAGGGAATATATTAACCCCGTCCAGTTTATCTTTCTCAGTGATTTTTCCTCCCGCCAATTCAACAAAAGTTGGAGTCAAATCTAAAGCTGTAATAGGTTTATTATAAATACCGCTTTTTAATTTTTTAGGATAAGAGATAACAAATGGAACGCGAATACCTCCCTCTAACAAAATCCCTTTACGGCCATTATAAGGAGCGTTAATGGAGCCATTGTTTGTGTCTGGCCCACCATTGTCACTAAAAAAAACCATTACAGTATTCTCATAGATTCCTTGTTTTCTTAATTCCTCTACCATTCTACCTACATTTACATCCAAACGATGCACCATTGCCGCATAAGATCGTCTTTTTTCATCTTTTATATGGCTATACAACTTCAAGTCCTCAACAGTGGCTTGCATGGGCGTATGCGGGGCATTGAAAGAGGCATATAAAAAGAAAGGTTCGTCTTTATGTCTGATTATGAAATCAACACATTCATCACCTTTGTCGTCTGTTAGATAGGTGATTGGTTGAGGTTTTTTAAAGTTTGAAATAATCGGTTTGTCATATTTTGCTCCACTAGGTTCGGTCGCAAAATAGTTATGTCCACCCCCTAGGTAACCCCAAAACTCATCAAATCCCCTATTAGTAGGGTGGAATTGTTCTTTTTCTCCTAAATGCCATTTACCAACTATCCCGTTTACATATCCTAACTCAGATAGTCTATCAGCAATCGTTTTTTCTGTAACTGGCAGTCCTGAATATTCAGGATTAAATTGAGGAAGTGCATCCGTAAGATTGTTGTCATATCCAAAATTCACTTGATTTCTTCCCGTAATTAAACCTGCTCTTGAAGGGGCACAAACTGGAGCAGAAACATAGCCTTCTGTGAAGACCACACCAGATTTTGCCAAAGCGTCTATATGAGGTGTTTTTATTTGGATACTTCCATTAAACCCAACGTCTCCATAACCTAGATCATCTGCTAAAATGATAATGAAATTTGGTTTTCTTTCTTCATTCTTCTGGGCTATAACCCATCCACTTGACCATATTAAAAAAATCAAACTTATTCTAATTTTCATGTTTTTTAATTTCAATTAAACGCTGTCTGTTTTTTTTGACAATTATCATTCATCTATTATTTACAAAACATAAACCTGATGACCCATTACTAAAGTCTATTTTCATATTTAAATGATCTCATTCTTCTTGAGTTATTTCAGTTTTATCAAATTTGACTTCTTCAAACTTTATATTAAACTGATCAAATACTAATATAGTACCAAATATATTACTTCCAATTGTCAAACTTGGAAATCTACGATAGGATAGTGATCCTGTGGTTATTATAGATAATTAGTCTATGCATACGGCAGTTTGTTCTTTTTTGAATTTTAAACTAACGGACAACTCCTAATCTTAAAATGTTTAATTTTAGGGTATTAAAACAAATAATAATGAAAAACACAACATTCTCGATTTATACAATATTAGTTTCCCTCCTACTTTCATACCCTTTGATGTCTCAAACTGCTCAAGTTTACCATGATCACGGTATTGGAGGAGGCCATCATCATCATGAATCAGGGAGTAGGCCATCTGCAGAGCAATTAAAATTAGTAACTGGACAAGGAGATTTTGTTTTTTCATGGGATGAAGAACTTACGGCCGCATTTCCAAAAGATGCTGTTGCGTTTGAGTCGAGAATGCATGGTGGTTTTAATGAAGATCCTGAAACAGGAATCGTCTATACCGGAATCCCTGGATATGGTCTTTGCTCAATCAGTCCAGAATTGACAAAATGGAAAACCATTGGAACTGACGAAAGATTAAAAGACAATATCCATGGGATTGTTTTCTTTGTTCATAAAGGGAAAAAATTCCTTGCGGTAGCACAGGAAGGTAAAAGGGTACTTGTATTGGACCTCAACGGCAATATCATCAGTGAAATTTTGAAGCCTAGCGGTAGCGAATTCAAGTTTGATCAGGCCAACCAATTTTTTGCATCAAAGGAGAGTAATTTTGGGGTTACTGATGTTACCTATTTGGACGGAACTATTTACGTTGCGCATGGATATTCTGCAGGAGATTTCATCCTCACCATTGAAGAAAATAATGGCTCTTGGAGATGGGGTGAACTTGCGTGGGGAGGAAAAGGAGAAATGCCGGGTCAATTCCAAACCGCTCATGGGGTGTATGCTCATGAGGACCATATCCTTGTTGCAAGCCGTGCCGCAGGACAGGTAGTTAAATTTACTAAGCATGGAGAATATGTCGATATTTTTGACAATATCCCAGAAGGAAGCCTCGTTTGTAATATTTCCTATAAGTCAGAGCATTATTTTATGAATGCCTTACAAGCCATTGGAAATCAAAAATCCGCACCAATTTATGTGCATACCAGTAAAGAACTTAAATCGACTATTGTTCCAGGAGATTTAGAAATTCCTAATTTAACCAATATACACCAAGTTTGGCCACATATAATCACTGCTGCTGATGGCTCTAAACAACTGTATCTTTTGATACATGGATGGAACAAAGGCAAATATGCCGTCTTAAAATTGGATATTTAGTATTATATGTAACATCCCCATCGGTTATAAAACATATTTGAGAAAAATTTTGAAATTAGTTTGTATTGAAAAGTGCTATCACTGATTAATTATATTCAAGAATCTTGAATGGCGGTAATCTTATAGGATTCTAATTCTTTAATTCGGCACCCTCTCCCATCCAGCTTTTAATTTATTTGTGTTTGATCAGAACTCCTGTCGTACCTCTTCAGAAAGCCTTTTGCAAGATTTACTACATAGGGATTGTGGTGTTTCATCAATGACCTTATTGCCCCAACTGAAGCACTGTCTTTTACTAGGTGTTTTTCATAAAGTTTTAACAGATTACTGATCTCTTGGGGAGCCATTGTAGGCAGGTTCTGTCTGGATTTTGCCAACAGATTTTCACTCAGTCGCGGTGCGGCTTTCAACTTTCTCAACATTACATTCTTTGTGCTGGCATCAGAGGTATTTAGATAACTTGAAAATAGGGTTTCCAAAAAACCACTGTCACTTAAATAGTTTTTTGGAATGGCGTGGACAGCGTTGTAGGACAGATAGTAATCATCACTTTGAATTAGGGATATCAATCGGTTTTTTACGGGTATGGAAAAAGAAAGGGTATCCTTCATGTGCGTTAGGCCCCAGAAGATTTGGTCTCGATCCTGACTGTTAAGAACGGTCATTAAATTTGATGTGTTTAGGTGTTTTTCGGCATACTGTTCAATGAATTTCTGACTCTCTCCATAAACCAGTTTCCAGAGTATGTAGGTAGTATAGGCTGCGTTTTTCACTACAATGTCTTTGATGCGTTCGGAAGTTGCACCGGATATTGCATCCACAGATTCCGTCGAGCTTTCTGGTTGATTCATTAATTCATGGTACTGGATATCTTTAAATGGCAGGTCGTCATCGGAAAGAATTTCGTTCAGTTGAAGGTATTCTTTTCTGTCAAAGGGATCGTGATCTGTTTTACTCAAAAACTCCCCCTTTGGCATTTCAAAACCCAAATACCTTCCGCTAATGCTCCAATGCAAGATGATATCGAGCGGACGACATTGATTGTCAAAACAAACTCCAGTGCTGAAGTGTTGGTAAAAGCTTTTGAACGTTCCATCAGCGGCTTTTCTTAAGTAAAGACTGTCTCCAAAAGAAGTGTAATGTTCGTTGTTTAATTCAACGGACCACTCATCACTTCCTTCAACATAGTACTGGACTTTGGGCTTCAGCAGATAACAAGAACCCAAGCCCAAAAAACAAAGCACTAATACATATTTAGAAAAAGAGGAGGACATCAGATTTCTTTTACGGTTTGACTAATGTTTCTGGAAAAACGATAGCAAGAGGTACTGCCAAAACTGAAAAGGCGCCTAATGATTTGAGCCAAGTTCTTCTATTTATTTTACTCATATTTATTATTCATAGACCTTTTTGAATCTATTTTATATTCCAATATAATTATTAAAATTCATCCTCGAAAACACTCCCCCAGCTTTAGAAAAGTTTTGCCCCTATTTTCGTTGATTTTTGATGCGTAAATAAACTTAAAAGTGCTTAAGAGTGATCGATAAACCATGCGTAGACTTTGTATCTGATATTTGTCCTGAACATTATTGCTTTGACAACATCAATTTATAATAAAAAGGGATCAATGTCAATTATTTGACAGCATCACTAAAAGCAAGATATTTGTATATTTATTGTTTATAATAAACCCCTGAGAAGGGTTCTGGCTTTTAATTGTGAGAACTCATCGATTTTAGCTTTGATTCCCATCCTAACAAATAAACATTACCCAAGATAAAACTTGCAAACCATTTAAAATTCACTTCATGACAAAACCATCAACTTTAGTCCCAATAGTGCTCGGCTTGGTCATTACCCTATTTATTCGCTGTGATCAACCAAAAGAAAATACCGACAACCCCCTTTTAAAGCCTTGGTCTGGGCCATTTGAGGGGGTTCCTGCTTTCGACCAAGTCAAGGTTGAAGATGTCGAAGAGGCAATGCGCAGTGCTATGGCATCACACTTGGAGGAAATTGAGGCCATTGCCAATGATAAGGCTCCTTCTACTTTTGACAATACCATCTTAGCCATGGAAAGCAGTGGATATGAATTGGAAAGAGCTTTTGCCTATTATGGTGTTTTATCGAGAAATGAATCCACTCCCGAATTCAGAGCAATTCAAAAAAAATTGGCTCCTGAATTTGCGGATTACCGTTCGAAAATAATTCAAAATGAAAAACTGTTTAAGAGGATTGCTTCAATTTATAAGAAGGCAACAAAAGATCCATTGGAAGCAGATCGGCAACGCCTTTTGGAATGGACCTATCAAACCTATGAGATGAGTGGTGCTGGATTGGATAAAGATAAAAAAAGTCGGTATGCCGAAATCAATAAAGAATTATCTGAGTTATACACCTCATTTTCTGACAATGTGCTCCATGATGAAGAAAACTACATCACTTACCTGACTGAAGATCAGTTGGGTGGCCTGCCCGAAGATTTTGTCAAATCCTCCGCTCAGATGGCTAAAGACAAAGGAGAAGAGGGCAAATATGCTGTCATCAATACTCGTTCCTCCATGGATCCATTTCTGACGTTCTCCAATGAGCGCAACTTGAGAAAGCAGGTTTGGGAAAACTATTATTCACGGGGAGACAATGAAGATGAATACGACAACAAATCAATTATATCTGAAATATTAAAACTTCGACATGAACGTGTTCAATTGTTGGGGTATGAAAATTTTGCAGCATGGCGATTGCAGAACAGAATGGCCAAAACCCCCAAAAACGCCTTACATCTTCTAGAAACCATTTGGCCCTCTGCCATTGAAAGGGTTGCAGAGGAGGTCGCTGATATGCAACTGATTGCCAATCAGGATCAGATCACAATAGCACCTTGGGATTATCGCTATTATGCAGAAAAGGTAAGGCAGAAAAAATATGATCTCGACTCTGACGAAGTCAAGCAATATTTACAATTGGATCGGCTCACCGATGCGATGCATTACGTTGCTGGACGTTTATTTTTTTACGACTTTAGTCCAATTGAAGTTGGTAAAGTCCCCGTATTCAATGAGGATGTTAAGGTTTGGGAAGTAAAAGATAAAAGAACGGGGAAACATATCGGTCTGTGGTATTTAGATCCATTTGCGCGACCCGGAAAACGTTCTGGTGCTTGGGCCACGACCTATAGGAGTTACAGTAATTTTGACGGAGAAAAAAATGTACTGGCCTCCAACAATTCAAACTTTGTGAAACCCGCACCGGGAGAGCCCGTATTAATCTCATGGGACGATGCCACCACCTTTTTTCATGAATTTGGCCATGCCCTTCACTTTTTTGCCTCTAACGTCCGCTATCCTACCCTGAACAGTGGTGTCCGAGATTATACTGAGTTCCAATCGCAGCTTTTGGAACGTTGGTTGTCCACGGATGAGGTGATTGACCAATTTTTGGTGCATCACCAAACCGGCGAACCTATTCCTGATGATCTGGTAGCAAAAATTAAAAATGCAGCTACCTTTAATCAGGGATTTGCTACCACAGAATATTTGGCGTCTGCTTTAATGGATCTAAAACTCCACATGTCTGATCCTAAGGAAATCGACATCGAAAGTTTTGAACGTGAAACTTTAAAGTCTTTGAAGATGCCAAAAGAATTGCCCATGCGCCACCGCACCCCCCATTTTAGTCATGTATTTTCGGGAGAGGGATATGCTACCGCC
>Ga0181577_10000363_pt1 | contig 36500 bp, 54 predicted proteins | sample 101ome_21_FD_132468 | JGI IMG/M metagenome (GOLD analysis project Ga0181577, IMG submission 132468) | Coastal salt marsh microbial communities from the Groves Creek Marsh, Skidaway Island, Georgia - 101413BT metaG (megahit assembly) | ecosystem: Environmental > Aquatic > Marine > Intertidal...
AAGCGTTCAATCGAAGCTGCATTCTGTTCCGCACAAGACCGTCAGGCCGAAGCCGGAAGTGGCACGCCTTACAAAACTCGCGGCTTGCTCAAGTGGCTCGGATCGGGTGGTCAACCTTCCGATATTCCTACCGCTTACCAAAGCGTTGCCAATGACACCACCGGAACCCAAACCGAAACGACCTTCAACAGCGTTCTTCAAGAACTCTACGAAGCCAACGGAATGCCTGGTGGCCAGTTGACTTTGATTGCAGGACCAAGCCTCAAACAAGAGATTTCAAATTTCTCTCGTCAGCTTGCCGCAAGCAACGGAACCTACGTTGTCAACCAAGACGCTGAGTCTCGCAAGATCACTTTGACAGTGAATTTATATTCTGGAGATTTCGGAGATGTGGCCATAGTTCCAAGCCTTTTCGTAAATCGAACCAGCGGCTCGGACACCATCGACGGTGACGCCGGACTTCTTGTTGACCCGGAATACGTCGGAATGCACTCGCTCAAAGCCGAATCCGCCACCGAGTTGGAAGACCAAGGAGGCGGAAGAAGAGGTTTTGTTGATGTAATTGCTGGCCTCGCGTGTTACTCACCTAAGGCGCATGGGTTTTTTAATTGATAATCAATAACTTAGGAGATTTAAGACATGGCAAATACAGACGTAACTCTCGGAAACGCTCGCAAGAGTGTTCTCTCAAACCAGGAACGCGCCCAAGGCTTTACCCACAAGTGGAAAGTTCTTTACACGGACGTTGACGAAGGAAGTGGTTCCACGGACACCGTCACCGTTGCTCTTGGTGACACACCTGCCGACTTCGTTATCTCGAAAGCTATGGTCAACGTGACCACGGCATTCGCAGGAACTGGCGGACTCTCGATCAAGGTTGGAACCGATGGTGACGATGACAACTTCATCACCGCAACCTCCGTCCTTACCGCAGGTCCGATCATCGTTGGAGCCGGAGCCGCACCCGCAACCCTCGCAGGTTCGTTTGCCGCCGCTTCCGATGCCTTGCAAGCCAAGTTCACCAACTCCACTTCCGGTTCGCCTTCCGCGCTGACCGCAGGTGAGTGTGACATCTACTTGGCCATGCACTCGGCCAACGACGTAGGCTAATTCGTTTTGTTGTTGTTTCGGGGTGACTCGCGGTTTTCCGTTTCTTTTTCCCGCGAGTCCCCCGGACGCAACAGACAATAACCCTTAACAACTATGTCTGACATCTTTTTACCCAAGTGGAAAGAAGGCAACGGTTCGACGTTCATGAAAAACCTTGAACGTCACTTGCGTTACGAAGTTGACCTCGAAAAGTACGAGGCAAAAAAACGCGAAATAGAATGCGGTAAGGAAAACCAACACGGTGGCGTAATGGACGGAGTTGGTCAGTTAAAAGCAACCATCCCCGCACGCGAATACTTTCGTTGGCAACAATTCAAGCCTGGATGCTGGGGTGACAAATCCTTCGTCAAAGAATTCTTGCGCGACAACCCATCCCTTAAAGCAAAGTCATTTAACAAGAGAACCTTTCAAGGAGGCTTGGGACTGGCATGAGAGTAGTTGCGGTAAGCACGCTCACGGACAACCTCAAGAACATGATCGGGGTTGCCAACCTGCTTACCGTTGAATCGGATGCGGGAGTCAGGAGCTTCAATCGTTTTGGGCGCTTGGCATGGGATCGGACCTCTTGGCCATTTGCATCTCGGATCTCGCAAATCATACCTGACGTTCGCGTAAGAAGCGTAAACGTTGGGAGCGGTGGATCATCTTATACTTCCGCTCCAACCGTGTCTTTCAGCGGGGGAGGGGGTAGCTCTGCGGCTGCCACCGCAACCATCAATTCGGATGGTGAAGTAAACGGAGTCGCGATGACCAACAACGGCACGGGATACACGGGAATTCCCACGGTATCGTTTTCAGGAGGTGGTGGAAGCGGAGCAACTGCAACTGCAAACCTTTTAGCCTACCTCGACTTCGGAACGACCATAAGCGAAGTCTTTCGCGTAACCGAACAAGATCCTTACGGATCGAACAATTCGAGCGAGATCGCGTTTAGGAACGTTTACGTTACCGGGTCGAGCGATTACGGGGAAGCGATCCTGCCCAACCGTTCTGCAACCTCACCCGTATGGGTCTACTACCGTAGTCCGTTCCCGACCTATAGTAGCGGGGATGACTTCCCTTGGGAACTAGCGGAATACGTCGTACTCGGTGCATACGGGGATTGGCTGGCGGCAGACGGACAGGGTGAGAAAGCGAACGCAATTTACCAACAAGCTGAATCCGTCTTGCAGGTAGAGTTGGACAAACTCGAACGCCAGGAAGGTCAAACCCAACCACTTTTAATTGAAACATACGGCACTACTATCGCCACAACTGCATAATTATCATGGCATCAACTAGCGAATACAGAGGACTCGGTCTTAACGGAGGAACCTACATTAACGACACTGCTAATCACACAGGAGACTTCTTTTGCTTTCTTGCAACCGAGGATACCGTTTTGGCAAGCGTCACAGGCAATATCGATAACATTGCTGACCTTTGCACCGGGCAGGATGCAACTGTCTTGTCGGCAAACAGCGCAATATACGGACGCATCACTTCAATCCAGTTAACTAGCGGCGCAGTAATAGCGTACAAGATGTAAGATGATTTCACTTGATCTCAACGTAGGAGTACCAAGGCCTTTTACAAGTAGTGGCACTCCATCGATTGACGGAGCATTACGGGCCGAACAAGGTCCATTTTTAAACTGCGAGGATGGAAGTATTCTCGCCTTCGATTAAAGGAAAATAAAAAATGGCTAATAAGCGTATTTCATCACTCACGTCGCTAGGCGGAACTCCCGCCAATGACGATATAATTCCAATTACTGATATTTCGGACACTACGGGATCTGCTCAAGGCACGACTAAAAAAGTCACCGTAGCAAATTTAATGGCGGCGGCTGGTGGTGCCACGGTAAACTCAGGAACTGCCGCAAATTTGCCAAGCAGTCCATCGGTTGCCGACATTTACCTTGAGACAGACACAGGAATACTGCGTTGGTGGGATGGGACATATTGGAACACGTTCATCGAAGACTCGCAATACGACCCTGCCTATGCCGCTAGTCAACTTTCTTATACGGGAGGTTTGTTTACGAGCAGTGATTACAATATTTCGACTCAGCCGATCATGCATTTCGATGCCGCCATATTGGACGGGGCAGACAAAGCGAACAACCCTTCAAGCGGCACTGCCGTATCGACTTGGGGCGACCGAAGCGGTCAAGCAACCAACTACGACGGTACTCAAGCAACGGGTTCCGCTCAACCGACTTTCACGATTAGCGGGAGTGACAAGTACGTAAGCTTCGACGGGGCCGACTTTTTGGACTTCACTGATTACACGCTACCGACCTCATTTAACATGGTAGTTGTTTGTAATACAAACGTTGACGCTAATTATCTCTTACCGGTTGGAACAGACACAAATAGCCAATATGTGTTACTAGAGTATAACGGTACAGTTTACGGCATTAGCGGGACTTCGACGGATAGTTCATACGGCGGTCCTAATTACAATTCTATACAGCAGTTTTGGGCTACTAGGGACGGAAGTAATAATCACAATATTTATGTCCAAGGAGGTAATTCAATAATATCCGCTACCGCTAGTGCATCCCGAACAGTCGCTAGAATAGGTAAAGCCAATGACGCTTTTTACCATACTGGTAATATTTATGAGATTATCATTTGGGGTAGCGATCTTTCAACTGCGGATAAAAACACAGTAAATAGCTATCTTGCTAATAAGTATAGTTCCCTTCCAACCTTAACAGCCTTCTCTTAATTATGAAATACTCAGTACATTCTACACAGGCAGAAGCACAAGCGGAGATCGAGCGAATCGAAGCCTATTTAGGTATTCCTACGGTGGGAACTATTCGCTACGCCGAACCCGAAGAAGTAGAAGGTCAATGGCGTTTTCGAGTTAAAGAAAGCGGCCCTTGGAAATGCGACCACGTGGCGAACAACATCGTTGAGGAATAGCCTTTAGGCATGAGCCGATGCTACCTAATCCTTGCACTCGATGTCATCTTACTTCTTGTCATTGCGATCCTAACCAAGTGATTTATGGAAATCTCCTCCTATATGTTTCTAGGGCTTGGGGTGGCCGTGTCCGTTCTCGGTTTTTTTCTCAAGCGAATGAAGGAAGAGATCGACGTGCAGAAAGCGAAAAACGCGAAACTCGAAATCGCATCCGCTCGTCACTACGAGAAAATCCGCAACTTGGAAAAACTTGCGGAAGATCGTCGAGAAGACGTGAAACGCATTTACGAATTGATTGGTAAGAAATGAGCGAAGATGGAATTTCAGAGAATACCCAAGTCAAGGCAAACCTGGCATTCATGGCAAAAACCATCGCTTTGGTGGGAACTGCCGTATGGGGCTATTCCGTGGTATGGAATAAAATATCCGCTTTGGAAAACGAGAACATACGGATGCGACACGAATTGGAATTGAACAGCGAATTTCGCATCCTTTGGCCACGTGGACAGATGGGAAGTCTACCTGCGGATAGTAGCCAGGATATGTCCATTCAACACATCAAGGAACGCTTGCAAGTAATAGAAGCTCATGTTGACAAACTACGATTCAAGGAGACTCCGTAATGTTCGAGCTTTTGACTTTGTTCCTTACGGGCGGAGGATCTGCCGCAATGGGTTCGATACTCAAAGGAGTATTCGGAGCGATGACGGATGCACGTCAGCAGAAGTACGAAATGGAAATGGCAAGGGAGGCTCGAAACAATGAATTCGCGATTCAATTTCAACAAGCGCTCAATAACGGTCCTGGCGGAGCTTTTACTCGTGCTACTCGTCGTATGCTTGCTCTTATCGGCATGTCAACACTCTCGTTCATCACCTGCATTACGACAATCTACCCAAGCGTTCCGCTCATCAGTACAACAAACATTACCGGGGAAGGAAAAAGAGAGTTTCTTTTCGGACTTATCAGTATTCCAGCTGAGCAAACCGCTTTGGTCGTTACAACGGGACACATCGCTCTCTTTGAAGCAACCGTAGTTTTACCGCTTATAATTGGCTTTTATTTTACACCTGGAGGAAGACGATAACATGATTGACAGAGACTCACTTTTCGGAATCGGAGGAACGCTTGCTACATTCAGCGGTTCCCTGCATGAGTGGATCGGAGTTGTCGCGGGTACGCTCACCATCGTATTTATGTCCTTCAAAATTTGGCAGGAGATCAAGAAAAAGAAATGAGTCGTTATCGTTCATACGGCCAACTTGATGACCAATTCCAAAGCGAAGGAGATCGTGGATTTCGTGGAATAGATTCGTACCAAGAAAAGACAAGTCTTGAAGGTGGATTTGTCGAGAAGTCGGAGAACATGCGCTTGGTGGGTGACTTGGCGGAAACACGCAAAGGAATCGACTTCTTGGCGGGTAGCGTGACCTTGACCTACAACGCCGGGACAGAACAAGTTTTTGCTTCAACCCTGTTCAGCGATCCCGCAACAGGCACTGAATTCGTCGTAGTTGCAACCCGTACCAAAGCTATCATTTGGAACGATGCAAATACTTCGGGCATTGCGATTGACTATCCCGGTGGGGAAGTAGTTGCGGAAGCGGACGGTGCATCATTCGTTCAGTCTTTGGAGAAGTTGATCTTGTTTCGTGGCAAGAACAAGACCCCGCTCGAATGGGATGGTGATTACTCAAGCCCGACTGACTTCGTAGTCAAAGCAAATGCTTCACCTGGTGCGGGTAGGATTCAATGTCCGAATACCGATTTTGGCGTATTCTTCCGCAATCGTCTGATTATCCCGCAACCAACGGATTCAGCTTACTCGTTGATAATGAGTGATTTGCTAGACACGGACAACTACTACCCCGCAGAATCGCAATTCAGAATAAACAAGGGAAGTGCGGATAAACTCGTAGGCTTTTACCCCTACCAAGAAGACCAATTGATCGTGTTCATGCGGAACTCGATCCACATGATCAACAACATCGCGACCACCTCTGCCGCGGGTACTTACGAGATCACCCGTCAGCATGGTTGCGTAGCTCGCAAGTCCATCGCTCAGAGCGGACCGCAAACCTTCTTCTTGTCGGACAACGGAGTTATCGTCCTGAGTCCTGGTACTGACCCCGCAAAGGGCTTGGGGGTAGCTATAAGCAAAGTATCGGGAGAAACAATCCCGATGACCCGTCCCATCCAAGATCAATTTGACGAAGTAAACTTTGCCCATGCGGACAAAGCGTGCGGTGTGGTCTTTGACAACAAATACTACTTGGCCGTGCCTACCGGATCTTCAACCGTCCCGAATGCGGTATTTGTATTTTCGCTCTTATCCAACACGTGGATCAGCGTAGACAGTTACCCCGCAATGTCGGGGGATTTGGCATTCCACGTGGATGACTGGGTCATTTGCTCACATGGTAGCGATCCAACCAGGCGCAGACTCTTTGCGTGTAACGACACGGGATGGTATCTCATGGAGGAGAACACGATTGACGATAGTGGACGCAAGATCGGGTCCACCTCGGAATCGGGAACTACCGCAATACCCGGTAAACTCGTTACCCGTGCTTACACTTTGGGGAACCAAGAGGTCAAGCGTTGGAGACGTGGCCAACTCGGAGCGAATACCGTTGCATCCGATAAGTTCAAAGTCAAAGTCAATACGCTTGATCCCGATGCTTCGGAAACCGTGTTGACTCATACCGCAACCGGAACGGAAGAAGCACTCTTTCGCTTCGGTACTGGACGCATACGGGGTTATGGAGCGCAAGTCGAGATCCAAGTCTCAATCGGAACTCCGTCCTTTCGTCACGTGTCCTTGGACGCGATTGCGAATGGACTCAACATAAGGGCGGAGGTTGCGTAATGGCCATTACTGCATCAGTCACGCGCGGGTTTACGTACGCTACGGGTATTGAATTGAGTGCCGCCAATTTAAACGAACTCGGAGTCCCCACCGTGACTATTGACGAGTCAAACGTAAGTATTACGGGAGGCACGATAAGTGGATTGTCTTCACCCATCGCAATCGCGGACGGGGGAACAAATGCGACTAGCGCAAGTTCCGCAAGATCCAACTTGGGGCTAGGCACGATTGCTACTCAGGCGAGCAATTCCATTGCCGTGACGGGTGGCACGATGAGCGGGGTTTTGATCACCCTGCCAAGCTATGCGGTAAGCGCGTTACCCTCCGCAGGGACCGCAGGACGCATTGTATTCTGTACGGACGGGGATAGTGGAAGCAAGTGCTTGGCCGTGGATGACGGAACGGATTGGAAGCGAGTGGCGTTGGGAGCAACGGTATCGACATGAACATCCTTGAACAAACCAAGAAGTTTTACGACGAACTCGGTCTTGATATGTTCAAGGACATCACGATGTATTTGGGTTACGGATACGTATTCAAAACGCCTGACTCGCTCTTGCTTGGCAAAGCGGTAAGGACGGATGACAAGACCCATCCGAGTTCACAATGGAACGTCAAAGATCCCGATGCTTGGTATGTCCATATGGCAATAGGCAAAGTAGGGATCGCAGAATTCATCAAACGCATACCATACGAGTTACCCTACGTCGGATGGATGAGGCATTTTAAAAACAAACCAGTAAAATTTTACGACTTCAAAAGAATTAGTAGGAGGAAATAACAATGGGAAGTGGACCTGACATCAATTACCCGGCTCAACCGTCTTATGGCGAAAGTCTTGCCGAAGCTCTGAAAGCACAAGCTAATTTCCTAAAGGGAACAGGTGACTTTGCGGAGACAGGTAGCTTGGAAAGCTTGTTGCCCTTGGAAGAAAGTGTCCGAAAGAAAACGGCACAGACGGATACGGATGTCTTGAGACAGACGTTGTTGGGTACTGAGACAAAGACCAAAGTTGTGCGTGATCCGAAGACCGGGAAGTTTGGCATACCGGACGGGGAGATTGTATTGTCAAGTACCGGACCTGCTCCCGGTCAGTATCAAATGATAAGTGGTGCAGGTGGAGGTTTGCAAATTTTAGACACTTCCACGGGAGGAATTTTAAGCGAAGAGCAAACTTTTGAAAAACTCGGATACATTGAGCCTACCGGCCAAATGTCCAAGTGGGACAGAAAAAATGACGGTCTGAACGCTAAGGAGTTTAAAGAATATCGACTTACGGCAAAAGGACAGGAAGCAGGGATTCAACTAGCGCAGGGTGGCCGACTTGAATCGCCGAGAGGAGCCACATATGGCAAGGCCGGAGAAGTAGGTATTCTTACCCCGTCTGATTTTAGCAATCTGTACGGAATAGATAATAGAGCGGGACCGCGCAGACAACGTGGTGGTAAATTTAACCCGCAGACTGAAGTGGCGGACGTGTTCAAAACCTTGAATACCGCAACTCCCGCCGAAGTCGAACAAACCTTTATATTCACCGACCCGAACACAGGTAAACCATTAGAAGACGGGAGAACCATAACGACTCGCGAAGGTGACGGAATGGTAGACTTGTTGGGTGATACTCGACTCCTGCAAGACTTTGAAACGCGAACTGCAACCGCAGAAGACGTCGCACAAGGACTCGCTGAAGAAGTCGGAGATCAGTTTGTCGCGCCATCTGCCGATACGAGAAGAGCGGGGTTTGATGACAAAGGAAACTTCTTGGGCTTATCCGTCTTGGCCGAGGACATCCAACGGGGCAACTTGTCCCGTCAACGCGAAGCCGACCTGCAAGACGTCGCACGCTTGTCCGGTCTGTACTCCGACATCATGGAGGACTACAAACCCGGCACGGCATCCGCCATGCAAGGTGCGAAGGACTTGATCGAGGAACAAAAGGACAACTTGCTCAGAGACGTCGGAATATCCGACCCCGCGCAAGTCCAATCCCAAGGAGTCCAAGCAGATCCGCTCAGACAAGGACTCATGACGCAAGCCCAAGAAGCACTTGGTCAGGGACTGACTGACCGTGAGGAGCGTCAAATTGCCGAAGCCGCAAGAGCAAGGTCTACGCTCATGGGGAGAACCTTTGACCAATCCGGTGCAATCGCAGAAGCAGAAGCTCGCGTTGCGGAGGACAACCAACGCAAGATGCAAAACCGGGCATTTGCACAATCCGTCCTTGGACAAGAAGCGGGAATTCAAACAGCAGACGATACCCGCAGAATGGGCGCTGATCAGTTTAACGTCGGCGCGAAGATGGATGCCGAAAGACTTCGCGAATCACTCCGTCAACAAGGCTTGCTCGGTTACCTCGATGCCGCTTCGCGGATTTCGCAAATCGAGAACCAGGACCAACTCGATCCGTTCCAAGCGATACTGGGCAGAGGAGGAGGAACCGCACTCCAACAAGGACAGTCCGTATTCGGACAAGCGGGTTACGGTTTGCAAAGCGGACCGCAATACTTGAACCCGGAAGCAGGGTTAGGATACATAAGTCAGATGGCCGCTAATCAAGCGAATATGTACGGCGCGCAACAGGCCGCAGCCGCGAATCGCCAAGCGGGTATCTTTGGTGGCCTTGGTTCATTGGGTGGCGGAATAGCGACTGGACTATTAAGTTAACCAAGGAGGACACAATCATGGCACAACCATTTTTTAGAGGAAATTACGGATCAGCGCTTGGCCGCGTCGATACTCGACCAATCGTTGAGGCAGGGCGCGCGCAGGGACAAATGTTTGCAAACCTCGGTGGGCAAATCGGGAACATGATTCAGCAGTATGGGTTGAATAAGCAGAAGCGGGATAAGGCTGAAGCGGTTTTTCAAGCAGACTTCGGGCGAGTGATGCAAAACCCCGAACAACTCGCTTCAATGCAAGCAGACCCGGTGATTGGCCCGACTCTCAAGAGGATTCAAGAGGGCAAAGGCAATATGTCAGACTTTGACAAATACAACGCATTCAGAGCGGCAGACAAGGAAGCTGAACTTGACACCTTGAGGACAGAACAAATCAAACTTCAAGGAATAGCTCAGACTCTATTGAACGAAAACAGACGGTTGGATAATGAGTTGGCCAGGGATACTTTGGGTGACAGGAAAAAAATAGTAAAAGGTCAGGCAAATATCACACAAGCCGCAGGAGATTATGCACCCACAGAAAAGCAAGCAGGTCTTGCGAACTTACAAGCGAGGACCGCAGCTACCATACAGGATACTAAACAAAGCGAAGAGATGTTCCCGTTGGAGATGGAGAACATTAAAAGTCTTATTCGTAGCAGGGACTTAAATTCATTCTATACTGCTTTGGGTATGAGCGGAAAAACTATACCGGACTTGGAGAAAAGATTTTCCGATATTAGCTCATTGTTGGAAAAGAATGACAGTAGTCCGATCAAGGTTAGAACAAAAGGTGGATTGCTTAGTAGCGGGGAGGAAAAAACAATCACCTTCGAGGAATACAAGAAAAACCCGGACGAATACGCACCTTTGACAAGTGAGCGAATTCAAACTCTTCAAGCAAACGAAAAACGCTTGGTCAAAGAACAGACAGAAGCGATACTAAATACACCGTTAGTAGCAAAGGATACTGAGACAGGGGAAGAAATCCCCATAACACTTGCTGATAAATTGGCTTTTGACAAAGAATTAGCTGATGCTGAAGCAGCGAGAGCCGAGCAAATTAAAAAACAACGTGAATCCGCGCCAATTAAAGAAAAACGTGAAGCGAATATTAGAAAGAACACTATGTTTGGTCGAACTGACAACAGGCTAATGGGGCAACCAAAATTCTGATTTACTTAAATGTTAGACCCTAATCGACAGTACACTTTTTTTTCCGGTGAAGTTGCCAAACTGGATCTCGACAAAACTTACACTTTTGGTCCCGACACAGAAAAACTCTACAATCCTTCCGGTCCCGACCTTATAGACACGGGCATGATTATCGGCCTTGAGGTCGTACCCGCAATAGTGGGTGGACTTGTTGGTTCATTAGGTGGACCCAAGGGAATGATTGGGGGTGGGGCCGCAGGATCTGCGCTTGGCAACTTCATGTCGCAAAATTACCGAATCAACCGTGGGTTCCAAGAGGATCTTGGAATGGCGGAACTCGGAGCGGCAACCGTACTAGGTGCGATTCCTTCAGCCACAGGCGCAAAAGCACTCAAGAACATTGGCGGAGTTACCAGGACGGGAATTCGTGCGACAGAAGGTGCGGGTTTGGCAACCGGAGAATTACTTGCACGAACATACGGAGACGAAGGACGCGCCCCGACAAGAGAGGAAATCGCAACCACCGTTTTGTTTGGTGGAACATTCGGTGGTGGGCTTGGTGCGTTAGAAGCAAAGTGGTTGAGTAACAATTTGGTCGAAGGTGCGGAGGAAGGAATGACTAGACCTGAGCTTCTTAGTAAACACGAAGAAAACATTAAGGAAGCTGGGGGCATGCAGAACCTGTCAGTAGGTACTCCATTACTTGAAGTCATGGACGTTGATGCCTTGGCTAAGAAATCACCCAAGGAAGCGGCAGAGGAATCCATCCAAGCTATGGAGAACAAGTTGCTCGATGAGTCTGAGGGCATGATTAAGGAGATTGCGACAGGAGAACCGTCACTTACTGGTCCGTCATTCACTACCCCGACAATGAGCCGGGGTGCATTGGAGTCGTTTGGCACACCAACTCCCAAGCAAAGTATTCTTGGGGAACCATCACTTGATCAACCATCCATGCCGGATTCGACTAGAGTGATGTCGGATATACAACAGGCAACGGATAACCAAACCGCACAAAGTGACGCTCTTATTTCGGGCATGATGAGGCAAACCGAAGAGGGCCAAAGACAAGCGAGAGAGATTGGCACGGTCAAACAAATGTCCGACTTGCAAAAGGCGTTTGATGCGCAACTAGCGCAGGACGAAGAAATCTTCGTCCCGCTCATGCGGGAGGTCGATTTAAGCAAGCAACAAGTCGGAGACAATGCAAGATTGCGTGAGATCCAACAGAGTATCGCAATGCTTGACCATAAGCACGGCAAGAACAAGGGAGCGAGTAATCAGCGCAAAAGACTTAATGTCGAAAAACAACGCATTCTGAGGCGCAACAACATGGTCCTTGATGACTTGGAAGCACAGATGCAAGGCAGACAAATGCCACCCAATAGGCAAGATATGCAGTTTGGTGATCAACCAATGAAGCAAGCCGATCCCATGACCAAGTCGGAACAGATGGCAGAAGACAAGCTCGGACCTGGTTACGAGAAGTATTTCAATATCGCAATGGGAGCAGGGGCAGGGGGTGCAGCTACTTACGGAGCATTTGCCAACGACGAAGATAGTGAGGCAATGGCTCAAGCCGGAGTAGCGGGTCCATTGGCGTTTTTATTAGCGGCCATTGGATTCAAAGGAAAGTCTCTCAATAAATTCCTCAAGTCTAAGAAATTTAAGAAACTCAACAGTCAAGCCAAGCGCGATCCGCAATCCGTTGAGCCTACCGCGATGAAATCCCAAAGGGTGGCTAATGCGGCCAATCGGGAAATCGCTCCTCCAGGGGCCATGAGAAAAATATTTGATAATGTATTGGACGTCACTTCAGGTGTGGTTACCCCAATCTCCAGGCAGTTAAAAATTCTCGATAAAAAACTCAAGACGTCGCTTACTTATCACTTCCGCCAACACGACATTAGGGTAGGGCAAAAGACTTCTGCTCTTATGAAAAGCGCAATGCCCTTCATGAAGTCCATGAAGGAAGCACTAAAAGGGAAGCGCAAATTGCAAGAAGAGTTTGTAGACTTACTTAAAGTACAAGATGAGTTTGGGGTGGACTATGATGAGGTGGTAAGGCTTATCGATAGACTTAAATTATCCAAAAATTTGGACGCAAAGCTCAAGGGCGAGCTTAAACAAATGAGGGAAACCTTTGATCAAGTCCTAGCGTATGGTCGCGAAGAGGGTGGTTTTGATGTTGGGAATATAAAAAATTATTTCCCTCTCAAAATTAAATCAGAGGATTATAAGTATCTTAGAAAGGCAATGGATGAAGATCCTAATTTAAGAGCAGCATCAAACGAGATTGATAAAGCCATTGATGAATTTTCGGCAAAGAACAAAATCAACAAGAATGATCTTAGCCAAGATGAGTTGGCGGAGATCACAAGCAGAGTAATTCGTGGATACCCGGTAACGGGAAGCATTTCGGGGAATTTCAAACCAAGAAGTATTTTAGACGCAAAAACTAGAAAGAGAATAAAACGTTTTTATATGCATCCCGAAGATGCGTTGGAATCGTACATAAGGGGAACGGTTGAGGCAGTCGAAAGAAAGAAATTCCTTGGTGCGGTAAAACCAGCAAAAGGCCAAGCAATACAAGGAGAAGGATTCAAGGACGTCATGGGGGCAGACGTCGGAATGCGTGCAGGTGTGGATGAATCGCTCGCTAATGCTTTGGCGGAGGATTTGCTCAAAGGCACGAAGTTTGGACAAGAAGACGTCGAAAAACTTAGGCAAATAATACAGTCCAGGTTTTCGGGTGGAACAGAAATGTTTGCTGCAAGAGCAGCAAAGAATTTAGGATACTTACAGGTGATGACCAACTTGGGTTCTGCGATCACTCAGCTTTCTGACCAAGTGTTCAGCATTCACTTTAATGGGTTTGGCAATCACTTCAGAACTTTATTCAACCGTAAGGATATGTTTGATTTTGCTGAGTTGACAGGATTGAGTAATCGAGAATTCGAGGGTATGGGCAATAGTGATATATTGGGCAAATTATTAGATTACTTATTTGGCAAAACCAAACTCAAACAACTCGATCTTTTTGCCAAGAATACATACATGAATGCCGCTTGGAGGAAGTATCATAAGCTTGCCAAGAGCGAAGGCGGATCTCAGAAACTCCGAGAGGAATTAAGACCATACTTTAACGAACGCACGGACGAGATCGTTGAAGCAGTAAGATCAAACGCACCAACCAACAAGAAACCACCCGCAGAAGTTACTGAGCTTGTCTTTCATAAACTACTTGACGTTGCTCCGGCTACTGCATCCGAAGTACCCGCTGCATACATGAAAAACCCAAACTTTCGGATCATGTATATGCTCAAAACTTTTACCATTAAACAGATAGACGCATTCCGCACGGCAGGGGTAGATAATATCCAAACAGGCGGAAAGCTATATCTTGAAGGTCGTGCTGAAGGGAACAAGTCCAAACAAGAAAAAGGTGTAAGGCTTGCCGCCAAGGGAACAAAAGACCTGGTACAGATCGCAACCTTGTTTGCCGCTGCCAATGCCGGAACCGACGTCATCAAGGACATTATCTATGGAAGACCGATTGAGGTAGACGAAATGATAAAGAATAACCTTTGGCAGACTATTGGGATCAATAGGTATCATGTATACAACGCAAGAAGAAAAGGGCCATTCAAGGCAGGAATAGATTATCTTGCCCCACCAACTGCATTCTTTGATAGAGCGTGGCAGGACATATCTGCCATCGTTGGGGACGGTGAGTACAAGGGCGCAATGCTACAAGGCACGCCTTTAGACTTAGTTTATTGGCGCTACCTCGGAGGTCTTGACAAGACTAGCGTTCGCGATTAACCTGCATTTTCTAGTTCATTGTCTTATGAACAGTTTTGAAGCGGATGGGGACATCCGCACAAGCGGGGGGTAAAACCCTCGCTTTTTTTTGTAACCAAAACTTTTTTAAAAAAAGATGTTGACGACTGAGGAGTTGTCCGATCTTGTTGCAACACGAATGAGCAACGTCGAACAGATTAACCTTGAATTCCTTGAGGCAAAGTCTATAAACTTCAACGACATTTGTTACTTGAGCCGGCGTAGCTCAGTTGGTAGAGCAGGAGACTCTTAATCTTTTGAGAGTTTTTTTGCAAAGTCATACGCTAATTCCCATAACCATGAGCAAAAAAAATAGATTACAGAATAAATACGAAAATATTCTTCGTCCTGACCAAAAAAGTGGTAGAGTTGCCCTAAATACCCACAGCCCTATCCGTGTCGAAATCAAACCTCGGCGCGGGAAACTACGAACCACTCAAGTCATGGAATTGAACATTAATGACGAGCGGATTCGCAAATCTCTCGACACCTCTTGTCCCGACGAGGCTCGCGAATTAGTACAACCCGCTCTTTTGGAAATTATTAACCAACGGATCGAACGAAGGACTCCCGTTATTAAAGATTTGTTTTACGTTTACGAGTTCAAACGACTCGCTACGGGCAAACAAGCTTCGGACGATACCAAGCGCAAGAACGTGGTCTGCATGAAACGGATCTTGGCTAAGTACAATATCGACTTCGAGAAGCACGACATTCGGTACTTTGCGAAGAAAGTAGGAGGCCAACCCATTGCCGAACATTATGCACAGTTTGAGCGTAAGCCTACGGACGTTCGCATGGCACGCTCGATCTTTAGCAAGGGATGGTTGCGGTACTACAAAGAGCGTTGTGGGATCGATACCTCGTTTTTTGCCAACTGGACTTCTTTGCAACTTGATTCGATCAAGGTGAAGCCTTTCATGCCGGACGAAAAGGAACGGCAGTTGATCGAGGAGAAGTGCAATCAACTCAAAGTCTTGGACCCCGAATTGTACATGGCGTACGCGTTGGCGTACGGTCTTGGATTGCGTAGCTCGGAAATTCAACGGGCCAAGTTTGGTGACCTGTGGGAATCGGATGGGAACAAGTTGATACGCATTTGGAATCCCAAAGGCGTCAACGATTCGGAAATCGATGGACGCGGATACCAGGACAGGCCATGCGATCCCGCTTGGTGGGACGAAATCATGAGTAATAAAACATCGGCCGATGCGTTGATTGTCCCGGTGCAGGAGGACCGGATTGTGCGCGACTTCCCGCAGTTCCTCAAGCACAGTTGCGGGATTACCGACAAGCGACCCGTTCACCGACTTCGGAAGTATTGCGGCCACCGGATCATGAAGGCCAACGACATATTCATATCCTCTAAAGCTTTGGGACACTCCTCAATCGAGATGACCTCGAAGATTTACTCAGGCTTACCGACTGTAAGCCGAAGCTTCTAGGTTTAACCTAGTCTAAGTATTGTTAATCATCAAAGACATAGATGTGTCTACTACTATAACCTACTCAACGCTACTGAAATGAAAACAACAATAGAAATGAATGGGCTGAAAATTGAACACAACGGAGGGGATTCGGTTCTCCTGCTTTCGGAAGCACCGACTGAAATCGCGATTGGCGATTTGATTGATGAGCTTAACTCTTTACAACGCGAAACCGCAGAGGCAACGAAATCTCGTCATTCTCCTCTTGGATCGCTTTGCATCCAGCCCGAAGGATCAAATCGTATAACTGGGCTTGGATGAGTCCGGTGTCATCACCGAGTTTTTTTACACGCTCACGCACTTCGGGTGAAAGTCTGAGCGACAAGGGTTTCGTTTTTGATGTGTCTCTTGGCATGAACTCACAAATTTCACGTTGAAACATACAACGCAACAATAAAATACAAATACATACAATGGGAAGATTAAGTAAATTAAAGCGGCCACAAAGTGGCGGATCAAGCGGAGGCAATTACGCCAAGCTAGTTCAAGGCGAGAACAAGTTCCGAATCGTCGGAGACATCGATGATACCCCACCAGGTTTCATCGTCGGGATGGTTGGTTGGACAACAGACGATGACAACAACCGCCGCCCTGTGCGTTACATGGACGGAGAATCCGTCTCTGTGACCTTCGATGAGAAACCCAAGGAGTTCTTTGCCATGTTAGTCTGGAACTATGCAGAGGAACGCATTCAAATCCTTGAACTGACCCAAGCGGGATTGAAAAATAAGTTAATCGAGCTTGATGCGGACGAGGACTGGGGTGACACGCGCAAGTACGACATCTCGATCATCCGTAGTGGCGAGGGAATTGAGACTTCTTACGTCATGACACCGAAGCCTCACAAGAAACGCTCGGACGAGATTAACGCTGCGGTGAAAGCGATGAAGGTGAACCTCAATGCGTTATTTACCGGAGACGATCCGTTTGCCGAAGAAGCGCCAAGCGCGGAACCAAGTGGTGGTGACGAACCCGACCCTTTCTGAGATGTTACGAACTGACGTAAGCAACTCTGCGTATCACTCGCAGGGTGAACTTAGCCGGAGCGTGGCGTGGTCTTTGACCACGTCATGCCCGGCGCGGGTGTGGTACGACATGGAGCATCCGACTCCATCAGATGCGAAGCATTTCGTAATTGGCGGATGTACGCATACGGCAACGCTTGAACCGTTCAAACTCGAAGACGAGTATGCGGTCAAGCCCGACACGATTGACGGCAATGGGCCACGTACAAATGCGTACAAAGCGGCCTTTCAAGAGATGCAGGATCATGCACCCGACAAAAGATGGTTGGCTCAAAGCGATTATGATTTGTGCATGGGCATGGCGGATTCTGCGAGGGAACATCCTCTCCTTCAAACCTACCTGGACTTGCCCGATACCATCATCGAGGGAACCGGATACTTCGGTTATCAAGGAGCGGACTGCAAGGTACGCCCTGACTTGTACAACCAAGGCGCGGGTGTGGTGATTGACTTGAAGACAACGCAAGAAGGAGATCCGCGAGGTTTCCACTCTTCGGTCAAGAGGTACGGGTATGACTTTCAAAGTTGCTGGTACATGGAAGGCTTGCGTTCGATGGGCTACGACCCCAAGCAATTCATCTTTCTTGTAGTCGAGAAAACACCTCCGTTTCTTACAAGTGCGTACACCATTGATGCGGTTCAAGTGGAGAAACAAAAGTCCCGCATGGCGGAAGCTTGTCGAACATGGGCAAGGTGCATGAAGACAGGCGTTTGGCCTGGCTACGGGGACCACGTTCAGACCATTGGCACACCCGAACGATTCGAGATTGCGAATACACGGGGCAGGAAATCCATCAGCGAGATTGCGGTCTTGTTCAAAATTGATCGTCAGCGTGTCTACCGGATTATCGAACAGCATGGATTGAAGTCCGAGTATTGGGGACGCAAGCGAACCATCAAGGTTTCGGAATTCACGAAGGCGATCAATCAACCGAGGAAAGTGGCATGAGTGGAAAAGTAGTAAAGCTAATGACTAGCAAGGAAGCTTTGAAGTTTACCGGGTATCGCTCGATCAACTCCCTGCTCCAGTTACACCAATCCGAAGACGTTGCATTGACTTGTTACAAGATCAAAGGCGGACGTGGCCAAGGCGGAATCGACCAAGCTTGGAGCGAGAAAGAGTTGAAAAAGTTCATGAAAAACAACCACCAGGAGACGGAAAAATGGCTAATAGACTAGAACAAATCAGACGAATTAAAGCGGGAATCGGATTTGCAAAAGATCATGTGGATAATGAGAACTGGCACGCTGCCATTCTTGTCCAAGGCGGATTGATCGAGCAACTCCTTGCATTGGTGGAGGGTGAGGACTTGAATCACCAAAGCGATCCCGACTTGACGATCACGTTTTCTCAGGATTGCGGTGGTGAAGACGATCATAGCGATTGATCCGGGTGCGTCAGGTGGGTTTTGTCAGTTCATAGGGGACAAAGCGATACAAGCTTGGAAGTTTACGAGCTTGTCCGATTTCGTAGATGACCTCTTTGAGATCAAGGATGACCCCGACCTGACGCTCGAACTAGTCTTGGAAGACGTTCCTCCATTCGCGGGTAAGAACATCCCATCCTCCACGGGTTTCAAGTTAGGCAAATCATGCGGTTTCTATGAAGGCGTTGCCCGTGGGCTACGCATACCGTGTCACATGGTTCGTCCGCAAACCTGGCAGAAGGGCTTCGGAGGAGTGAAAGGGCAGAGTACAAGCATAAAGAAACGTATCCTCAAGGACCATGCTTCCCGTTTGTATCCGCAACTCGGCAAACAGATCACACTCGCCACGGCAGATGCAGTCCTAATCGGACATTATCACTTGGGCAAAGATGGCGGAACCTGACTTCGACGAATTCAAGTTACTTCCGGGTGAAACGGTAGCGCAGGCTTCACTCCGCATTTCCGAGAAGTACGGAGTGGAGCGTCCTACCGCTCGGAACTGGGTGCTTGGGCATAGAGATCCGCAAAAGACCTTGCCGAGGCTCAAGAAGAGTCGCTCAATGGACGAGAACCTGCGTGCTATGGTGGCCTTTGCCAAGCCTGGATGGACCTACACCCTTGACGATATTGCGGAGGTGGTAGGATGCTCGAAGGAACGCATCCGGCAGATACAAGAATCCGCTTTGCGGAAGCTCAGAAGGAGGACCGATTACATTCAAAAAGAATTAAAAAAACGATGAAAAACATACTACAAAAAGCTATTCTACACTCCCTTTTCCTACTGTCCGTATTTGTATTTTTATGGATGATCATGGGGTTCGTACTTACCCTTTTGGGGATCTGAATCATGTCAAAAAACAAAGAAAAAAGAATCATGTTGGGCGAGACTCCGAACCGTATTTTGGAAGAGTATTGCGAGCTGACGGGACTCCAGCAAAGTGCCGTGATTTCCGTCCTTTTACTGGAGGATCTATGGAAACGCCTCGCGCGTGCGCGTCATTTCTCCGAAATGAATATAATTACACATAGCCCCACTTCCGACGAAAAGCCGGAAAACACGGCAAAGAAAAAACCGACTTCTCGGAAGAAAAACAAGACCCCGATGCCCGATGACTTCGATCCACCCAAAGAGATTTGCGAGAAGGCCGGAGTCAACCATGAGCAAGCGGTTAGATTTTTCAAAGCTCAAGTGCAAGCTCACGATTATCGATACGTCGATTGGAACCAAGCATTCTCCAATGCGGTGAACGGTTACCTTCCGCAAAACTTTCCTCAGATTTTGCAGACCTCGCAAGTCAGGGAACTGTAGCATGGATTACGAATTGGCGGAAATCGCGGTACTCGCCGCGTCCATGCGTGATGACACGGGCCGATCCTCGGCCACCGCATTGGAGCATCTCACACCCGAAGATTTCTCATCCCCGGAAAGGCAACGCATTTTCAAAGCAATCACGAAGCTCGCGCCAAACTGCAACGAGGTAGACGTACTCATTGCGGAACCGTCCCTAGCGGACAGCGTGACTTTCGTAAGCGAACAATACGGAGGCGGACAAATCGAAAGGTACGTCGATTACCTTATCGAACACCGCAATCACCGGGCAATCGAATTGGCGATACTCAAGGCACAAGACACCATCAAGGACGGAGGAACCGCAGAGGAGGTCGCATCCGCATTCACGCATTCCGTAGCCAAGGCGCTATCCAAACGCAAAGGCCAGGTTTCTCTCAAGGACGCGGCCACCCAAGCACAAGCGGACTTTCTCAACATCGATGCAGGTGGAGTCTCCGCAATCCCCACGGGGTTTCGCAAATTGGACGCACACCTTCAAGGAGGACTGAAGAAGGGGAGCTTGTACGTAATTGCCGCAAGACCGGGTATCGGGAAATCAGCATTGGCGATCCACCTCGCGACCCAAGCCGCCCAAAAGGGAATCCGTTCATCCTACGCATCACTCGAAATGCTCGCATCGGAGTGCGCGGGACGATTGCTCACTTCCGTGAGCGGAGTTCCGCGCCCTACCGCACAAGGCGAGCTTTCTCATTCAGCCAGGCAGAAGATCGAGCAAACCGTCAAGGCGTTACGCGGATGGCCCATTACCTTCAAGGACGACAACCAAGCAACACTCGAAGCATTTTGCGCATTTCTCCATCAGCAACGCCTCGAAGGAGAACTGGGCTTGGCGGTCATCGACTATCTCCAACTCCTCACATCTCCCGGTTTCTCCTCCCGTCATGAGGAAGTCAGCGCGATTTCTCGTAGCATGAAGGCACAAGCACTTGAACTTGACCTGCCCGTGGTCGCGTTATCGCAATTGAACCGCAACCTGGAAGCGCAAAACCGCAAACCCGCATTGTCGGATCTGCGCGAATCCGGTTCAATCGAACAAGACGCGGACGTGGTCATGCTCTTGTCCAAGGAAAAGGAAGTTTCTCCTTCCAAGGACGTCATCCGCATTCACCTCGCGAAAAACCGAAACGGACAAACCGGATACGTCCTGGCCGACTTCGACAAAAGCATTGGTCGATTCTCGACCCACGTTCCAAGCCGATTGAATGACGAAACACCCGTTTCTCCTTCGGAACCGTCATGGTAGGACTACGGAAGAATACGGAAAGGTACTTTAAGGACGCGAGAAGGCACCTAAAAGGCGTTTTCTTTTTCCGAACAGGTAAGAACGGGCAAAAATGCCCTAACGCCTTTTTAGGTGCCTTAAGGGATTAAGCGAAGTCAGGCGGGTGCCGTTTCTCCTTTCACCCAACCCAAAACTGTCGCGCATTCTTCGATCTGCTTAATCGCTTCGAACTTTTGGTGATGCCCAAGATCCGCGAATTCATTCGCAACCATTGCCAGGTATTTCTCTTTGTCGATCAACTCAGTCGCATGGTAACTCATGGACGCTGCGTCCATCAACTTGTCAAAGTCTTCAAGCTCTTCGGAATACTTCAAGTCATCCTCAACCTCATGCTCATGCAATCCTTCGACGAGTTTCTCCTTGTCCTCATACCAAACCGCAACCGGAGGAAGTTGGTGCGGGACCGTTAACCATATTAATTCGCTCATGCCGTTTCTCCTTTGTAAATGTTGGACTCAATCGATTCCGATAGTTCTTCCACGAAATCCTTTTGGTCCCGGTTGCAATTCGAGAGCCAATCGCGAACATGCTTAAAGCCCTTTTCGCGTTTCTCGTCCCAAGTCAAGTCTTCCCAGCCCTTGCTTTTTTCGAGTTTCTCGTTCTTCGCAATCTGCTTTCGATCCTCTTCGCTATATTCGTCCGGTGTCTTCTCGACGTGAATAGGGCGTTCGCAAAAAACGGAACCAAGCCCCGCCGCAATCGTCATGTAAACGAGGTCTTGTAATTTCCGTTTGTCTTCTTTCGCAATTCTCGAAAGCAAGCAATGTTGTTTGTCAGTTAAATCAATGGTTATCTTTTTCATGGTGTGGTGTGTTGTGTTGTTGTTCGTTGTCCGTCCAAGCCCTATAAAACGCCCCCGCGAGGTATCCCGCCCCGCGAGGGCATAGGACTAGAACAAAAGTTTGTTAGGCGCGTTTCTCCTTGTATTTGCGTACCCTTCTATTGTGGACCTTGCGGCCAAGCTCGATAATTCGGTTTCCTTGTTCCTCGGTTATGTCATACCAGGAGGCAAACCGTTCACGGGTTAAAAAGTTATTCAACCAATCAAGGTAGAGGTTTTGCAGTTTCTCGTACACGCTCATCCTTCCCCCCCGTCTACCTTGGCGAGAACAGCGCGGACCTCGTCAAGCGCTTCGTCCGTTCCCGTTTCTCCTTGCATTGAAAGCTCTGTAAGCAACCGATCAAGGATCTTCGCTTGCTCGTATAGCTCCGGAGCCGCCGCGATTAGGCGAGCGTTTGCCTCGTCTTCTGCGCTATGCACAAAGTCATCGCTTTTCCTCTTGTCTTTGTGAATGACTCGTTTTTCCTTCGCCATTCTGCAAATCATCCTTTGACTTTCGGTGTTAGTATCTTGAAATATCCCGCCCCCCGTTTCATTCTCTTTGCAGTACCATGCATACCACGGTCCTTGCGTGAACATTGCGCGTTTCTCTTTTTCGTTTTTCATAGTTCTAGTTCAATTCAAATCTCCATTCAATGTGATGTTGCAGATCCTTGATTAAGGCTTTTTTCGCGACAATCTTTTCCATTAATTCAAAAAGTTTTTCCTGCATTTCAGTCACTGATTTTTTCTCTTTATTCAATCTTTCCTCGATGCGCGAGAGTGTCTCAATCGTTCCTTGGGTAGTGTTTTCGTATGGATAACTCATTATCCCTCCCCCCTTTCCAGTCTCTTCAATTCCTCAACGCCTTTTGGGGTCAAGGTTATGATACGGCCCTTGGTCAACGTCGTTAGGCCCAAGTCGTGCAGGTCGCAAGCATCGAGTAGCTCCTCTTGTTTTAGTCTGCCAAGCTGAATTTTTTTAGATGCGTACCGTTTTAATTGTTCTTTAATTTCCATAGTTCAATTTCTCCTTATTTCTCTTTGTAGTTGAAGTTCCATTTGCTTGCCTCGCGCGCGCTTCGCGCGTTTTACGCTATTACCGTTGGTCGATTCTCGACCCGCGCCTTGCGCCGCCAGTTTCTCCTTCAGTCCCGCAAGACGAATGATCTCGTTGATTTCGGCCATGGCCAAGGGCGCGAGTTCGGACATTTTGTATAGGGGCATCAGGTTTCTCCTTTGAGTTTATTAAGCTTAGGATTGAGGAATCCCCCGTACCAATCCCAAAGTTCATCCGCACTGCAAACCGCCCACATAATGTCCGTGTTTCTCCTTAATCGCTTGATCTTCTTCTTGGTCATTGAATGAAGATCCCACAGCACGTCTTCCGGATTGTCATCAATATGATAAGAATATTTAGAACCTGCCAACCATTTGAGGTATCCTTTGATCTCCTTCTTGGTTGAGTTTTTCTTTAGCTTGGGGATCTTCATTATTCGCTTTCTCCTTTGAGAATGGCCGAGGCAAGCAACGTGCTTTTGTGCAACGTTAGGAAACCGAAACAAGCGCGCAGGTTGACAGCGAGACGGTGCTTGTTTTCATCCATCATGCACAGGTGTGGCGTTTGCGACAAGACGCTGTCGCCGTTCCATATATCCAAGTAATCAAGGACCCCGTTTTTATGGCGTTGCCATGTAAAGCTTTTATAAGTCTCCATTATTTCGCCTTTCCTTTGAGAAACTGCACGGCCTCGCGTTCATTCGTTTCAACCGTTTCAAGCATTAGGGCGATGTCCTTTTTATTCGCTTTGTACCATTCGCTTTTAATCAATTCGCGTTGCCAATATTGAGACGTTCGCTCAATTACTTGCGAGATGTCCCAACGTCCAAGCTCAAGACCGTTGCGAATCAAGGGCAAGTCGGCGTCGTGTTTTATGTATTCTGTGAGTGTTTTCATGGTATTAGTTATTGAAGATTGAATCATGCATGGCCCAAAGGACTGGTATCCAAGGGGCGATTAGAATAAGAATATCGTATGTCATAGTAACATTTAGACGTGTCTTGTAGTTACTTGAGGCCAACGAAATCAACAAGCTTTGCATCCCATGCGTAGACCAAGGAAGGCGTTTCTTTGTTCTGCACGTGCCACAATGGAACGGCGCCGAATTCTTTTTCGATGTGATGCGCGACCATTTCGCAAATGCTGTTCAGTTCGTAATTGTACGAAATGAAATGTGCTTTGCTTTCAGGGATGCCAAGGCGGAAACTCACGCGAGAACCGCGATTATTCGTTGCGCCGTGGTATTTGCAAATGATGAGGATGGATTGGTGGATATGTTTGTTCATTGTCTTAGTCCTTGGTTAATAGTTCTGAATTTTGCGGGGATCCCCGCGTTGGATAATCAACACACTACAAGTTGCGACAGAAAGCGCAAGCACAAAGTTTCACTTTCGTGCATTTTGTCTAAATGCAAGTAAGTTGCATTAAGAAAGCATTTCGCCCTCGGATGGCAAAAATGGAATTCATGCATGAACTAAGCAACTGCGCAAAGCGAGCAAATCCACCAGATACGCAAATGCATGAATTGATCCACACAAGGCTACAGATTTTCGCAACTCAATCGCATAGCTCTGCCACAGATTCCCGTAACCCCTGCAACTGTCGCGATTAGCAAAAGACTAGGAAACGCTTGCTACCCCAAAGAGGACCGGAATCCGGCCCTTTATCGAGACGCGGCCAGGCGCGATCTACTGACGCGGGTCAGAGGGGGGGCGGGGGCGCGTGCGTGTCCGCGCTAATTTCTGTATTATCATCACCCCCCGCACAACTTTTTTCGCAATAAGCGCCTTACCGCGACCCCTCTTGTCAGAGTCAATGCACGAATAAGCTACCCCACCCTTAGTCGTACCTGCTTTTCTTGATACCTATGCGGGTTGTAGCGTTATTTGAGGACGTGTTAATTCCATGCTCATGCCTAATGGTAGGCCACCCTTGGTCGTACAGTTGTGCGAGGGTTATGAGCCACTCGTAGTCGGCGGGAGCGGTTTGTATATTTTGTATCCTTTGTGGATGACTACCTCTTTGCATAGCTCGATGAATTCCTCGTCCGTGAGTTGCCCTTTTGCCTGGTTTGCTTCGGTGCATAGGATTTGTAAGTTGTTGAGCGTATTGTCCCCGCCTCTTGAGATGGGTATGATATGATCGTATTGATAATCTTCGGGGTTCTCGAACTTGAGTGGTCTGCCTGTCAGGGCGCAAGGGAAGTGATCCCCGAATTTTGCATGAACGTCCTTGTAGTTAAAAGTCATTGATTTTTGGAACTGGTGAGATTTTTGAGTGATCGCCTTTTTTATTTGTTTAGGCGACTTGTGCTGATACCAGGGTTGCTTCGGAGGGGATGGGGTGCGTGGGTTCTTGAAGTGCCAAATGCGTTTTATATGGAGTGGTACTGAGGTAGTCTCGCGTTGTTTTCGTTCTCTGTCCCGGACCTTTTGTTTTTGTCCGGGTGCGAGGTGGTACGAGATGGTGGACTTTGAGCAATTTAGGTGTTGTTGTATTTTGCCGTATGACCAACCGAGTAGTCGGAGCCGGATGATTTTCGGCCCCAACCCTTTGTCACCCATCTTCTTGTTCTTCGAGGTGAACTACTTTTTGATCGGATGCCTCGGTTGGTTGTTCCTTGACTGTTCTTGACGCACCCTTGAGGATTTCGCGTACTTGATCGGGGGACATATCTGATTGTCCGAGTGTAACGTTTGCGGATGCGGTTATGTTGGACGGTCTGCCTGAGACGGTGAGGAACTTGTCCATGATGATGGACACGGCATAGGCAAGGTTTTGCGGAGGTATTTCGTCGAGTTTTGAGTGTAGTATGTTGAGCGAATCCCCGACCATGTTGGAGAGCTTGCTGTTTACCTGGTTTAGGAATTCTTGTTCCGTCATGTCCAAGCGGTAACGGAGGAAGTTTGCGACTGACTGTCTGAGTTCCGGGTCCAGCTTCTTGAGTTCTCTCGCTTCCGCTTCACCACTTGACTGTTTGGCTGCGATTTTCGCGGCTGAATTGATTATTTTGTTCTTTGTCATGTCATCCACGAATCCTCTTACGGAGTTTGGTTTTTTGCGTCTGCGGTAGATTCTCGGCATATTTTTTCGGGTTTTAGTTCAAATTGCTTGACATAGCAAGATTAAATACTACTAGAGACTACACATGGATACGGAACGGGCGAAAAAGATCTTGGCGGATGCGGGTATTGAACATTCTGAATTTGCGGAAAAGTTGGGTATCAAGGCGGGTAGTTTTCGGATGAACTTGAGCATGGGTCGCTTGAGCAAGAAAGCGGTTGCCATGTTGTTGGAGTTGGAAGCGGACTTGAAGGAGGACAAGAAGGAGGAACCTTCGGAGGCTGCGATGGTGAAGGAAGGCATGATTCGTCAGACTTTGGGGGAACCTTTGGAGAAACTTGCGAAGGTATATATGTTACCGAAGAATCCCTATTTGCGACTTGTTGAATTCAAGGACGGGACTCATGGCAAGTTCAAGGCCCAACCTGGTAAGTTTGGCTTGGGTGCGATTGTCAAGTTGGCTCATGAGCAGGGCGATATGTATCGCTTAGTGGGCAGGTACGACAGGAAGGATCGGTTGGTATGAGCGAAGATGCGATTGAGATTCGTGACCTCGTTGCCGTTCTTTTGGGCCTGATGCCCGTTGGTGAGCGCAGGATTGTAACTATGTACTATTTGGAAGGGTACAAGTGCCGGGAGATAGGCGAGCATTTCGGGGTGAGTTCAACGCGAATCAACGTGCTTGTTCGTGAGATTATCAATCAATGCGGATATTTGGTTACCCAGTTGGACAAGAAGAGGGCGGTATTTTTCAAACCGTTGATTTCGATGAAGTCGGTATTGTTTGATCATACTTACTACACGAAGAAGAAGTTGTTGGATCGTCGTAAGGCAATTCAAACCAAGCATGACATGGAGGAAGAGTGGGCATACGAGAACTTCCAAGAACATTGGGCCGACAGGATACGGAAAGGTCGCTACGTCCATCCTGCCATTCGCAGGGCTTACAAACGGTTGGTGGAGGAATCTGAATGTGGATAATCCCCAAAACGTTATCTCATTTTGTACCGGATACGGAGGGCTTGAGCTTGGAATTAGACGAGCGGGCGTGGATATTAGAACAGTCTGCAATGTTGAGATCGAAGCCTTCGTCCAAGCAAACCTGGTTGCGAAGATTGAAGAAGGGCGGATGGATAACGCCCCTATCTACTCGGATCTTAAAACCTTCCCTGCATCAATCTTTCGAGGAAAAATACACGGAATTTGTGGGGGTTACCCTTGTCAGCCCTTCTCCAGCGCGGGGAAGCGAAAAGGAGAAGAAGACCCAAGACACTTATGGCCGTATATCCGAAAGCACGTCAGGACAATTAGACCTCTTTGGTGCTTTTTCGAGAACGTCCGAGGTCACGCCACGATGGGGCTATGGCGAGTCTTGTCCGATTTGGAAGAAGATGGTTACCGAACGGAGTGGGGATTGTTCAGCGCGGAGGAAACAGGCGCGCCTCACCAACGCATCCGATGCTTCATCCTTGGGAGGCTGGGCAACCCCGCAAGCCTCCGACCACGTGGAGGGCGCGAGAACCGCGAAGGAGAGCAATCAGAAGTGCTTGGGACGGGATTTGAATCAAATGGAGAATTGGCCAACCCCGCGAGAGACGATGTCGAGGGACGCGACTTACGACAGGGGGAAGTGCAATCTAGGGGAAGTGGTACACAACCCGAAGAACTGGCCCACCCCGCGAGCCGGGAACCCCGGCAGTCGCAAGCCCGGAACGGGGGGCAAGATATTGGCGGAGGAAGCGAAGAAGAATTGGGCGACTCCAAACACGATGGACTGTCTACCAAGTCGGAGTTACGAGGCGATGAAGCGTCAAGCAACCAACGGAGGACGGAAGAATCGGAAGCGTCCAGGGAATCTAAGAGAACAGATAGACCCGCTGATGTGCCAAGCATACGAGGATGCAAGTCGGGAAGCGAACCAACACGCTGGCCCGCCCGCCCCGGAGAAGAGCAGTACGAGTGGGAAGAACCACGGGTCGTGGCCGACTGCAAGGTCAAGCGATGCGGAGGGCGGGAGGATACAGACGGAGCAAACGGAGAAGGGATTTCGGAGCAAGCGGGAGAAGAGCGATCAATACTTCGGAGCGAAACTGAGGGATGCTGCAGAAATGAACAAACCACCCACGATGAAGCTCAATCCGAATTGGGTGGAGCAGTTGATGGGTCTCGAAGTGGGGTGGACCCAATTGCCAACCGAGTGGATCGGCTCCGACTCTTAGGGAATGGCGTAGTACCCCAATGTGCTGAACTTGCATGGAGAACTTTATGGAAACAATTAAACGACAGGGAGGATAAATAAATGGGACAATTCATGGGATATGCGAGTTACGATCTGATAACCATCTGCGGACATTGCGGAGAAGAAGGACCGCGTGAGGACATGAAAGACCATTATTTGTACTGTACCGAACGGGATAAGGATGACGAAACCGAAGAAGAGGAAGAGGACGAGTGACAAGCAACTCACCTTGCCGGAAGCGCATGAAGCATGGGAACGCTTTTGGTCGAACACGCGAATCATTGGGTTCGAGGTGGACGAAGAAGGTGAGAAGAAAGCGATCCGCACAAATGTTCAACGCATAATGCCAGCCAATTACGGAAGGTTTGATTTCAAGAACAACCCATGAGCCAAGCAAGCAGACAATGCATTCACGAAATGAAAGCTCTTTTTCACAGATGGGAAGAGGAGAGCGACTTGGAACAGGAGGACATATTGAATTGTTTGTCCGAAGCCTTGGATGAGTATTACAAGGAAGACGTCGTTGAATTCAGAAGCGAGATCGAGGACGAGGAGGAGGACGAATGAACGTTTACCAACCGACCAAGAAGATAAGCACCTGGCCGCAAATGGTCGTGCGTTTGACCAAGGAACGGGACGAGTTGAAATTTGAGAACAAGCAACTCGTCGAGGAGAACCTGCAACTCAAGCGGAGATGTTCCGACCTTTGGCGCGAGATAACCGAAGAAAGGGCAAAGCGTGATTCGTGAAATGTCCACCCGGATTCAACCCGATCTTTTGGAAAAAATACGGGCGAGCGATACCCGTCTCAGTTGTCGAACTACCACGGTGCGACTTGAAAAAGCTGGGTCCACCATGCTCGAAATTAAGCCAAGAAACGTTGGAACGGATTCGGAGGGATGGACGGTTGGGGAAGAAGAAATCCCGGTCCAAACGCTCGAAGAAGGGATAGTGGTGGCAATGGAGATCCAAGCGAGGGAATGATCATCACCCTCCAACCCGACGAAGTCCAAGTGTGCCAAATGATTGGCCGGATGCGTAGTCTGATTGCCCGTGGAAACGGGGTGCGTGATGCGAAGATGGGTGACCAGGACGGAGCGGAAGCGGATGTTATGGGCATGATGGCGGAGTATGGATTTGCGAAGAAGATGAACGTCTTTCCCGACTTGGGCCTTACGCCTAGGAGCGGATCTGCGGATGGGGTAATGGCGAGCGGCAAACGCTATGACGTCAAAGCGTCCAGGCACAAGACCGCACGATTGCTCAGTACGCTCAAGGTCAATCCCGACGTGGACGTTTACGTCCTGTGCGTGGTCGATGGCTCGACCCTCGATTTCAAGGGATGGGCATACAAGGAGGAACTTATTCTCGATAGGAACAAGAGAGACTTGGGACATGGGGTAGGGTATGCCCTGACGCAAGACAAGCTTAGACGGTTTGATGCCTAAGATAATGCCTCAACAAAATATAACCACAAAAGAGGCAAGGTATTTGTACCTTCAGTTGATTTCATTACTTGAAACAAAAAAGTCAGAGAACAAAAACAAAAAGGGTGCAGGTAAGATGCACCATGACATTTACTTGTCAGGGTTGAATAAACTAGTGACATTATTGGAAGACTGGCATGACCCCGACTCATCAAGGTATCTTCTTTTGAAAGTAGAAAAGAGATACCCAAGGGACTACTATTGAATGCCTAAGATAACCTACACGGACGAAGTGGACGCTCGCTTCGGCATCCCTTGGACGGATGACTTGAAGTACGAAAAGGGCGAGCTTGTATGCGCGTTGAGTCCCGAAGAGATTGATCGGCTAACCATAGAAGATCCCGAACGCGCCCAAACGCTTACTCGTCTGTTGATGGATCAACCCACTTCCGAAAAGGAAGACCCGATCCAATGGGGATGGACTTTGCCCGGTTGGAGGCGCGTGATGGAACGATTCGACAAGGACAAGATTCACGTAATTATGGGCGGCAATAGGAGCAGCAAAACCTATTTTGCGAACCGTATGCTTGTCCATCTTGCTCAATCCATTCCCGAAGCGGAGATCCGTTCGATGCACGTCACGGAGGAAAGATCGATAAGTGATGCCCAACGCTACGTATGGCAAAATCTTCCGGCTCGATACAAGAGGACAAAGAAAAAGAGCGCGAACCATAGTTTGCAGTACAATCAAAAGAACGGGTTCAACGCGGCCAAAGCGATCTTGCCTCCTACCGATCCAAACGCAGAACGGGGTTCGACAATATTTTTTAATAATTACAGGCAGTACATGGCAGACCCGCAAATTTTCGAGGGATGGTCTGCTCATTGCATCCACATGGACGAAGAGGTTCCTGAGAGTATCTTTAACACTTTGCTTGGTCGAACGGTTGACTATCATGGACGCTTGATCCTGACCTTCACAACCCTTCAAGGTTGGACACCTTTGATCAATAGCTTGCTCAAGGGTGCGGAAACGGTGAGGACTCGATATAGCGAACTTTTGCAAAGGGAGTTACCCGTTGAACAAATCTCTGCGAATTGGCCTGACTGTAGGATACATTACTTTTGGACACAGGACTCACCCTTCATCGACGGACATGAATTGGTACGGACTTATGCCAAGCAACCCCAAGAAGTAAAACTTGCTCGCCTGTACGGAATCCCGTCCAAGTCGTTCCAAGGCCGCTTTCCAAAATTTAACCGTGAAACCAACGTGGTTGAGCATGAACAAATCCCGTTCATCAAAGACCCGTCCATTGACGTCACCCGTTACTTCATTTGCGATCCGGGCGGTAGCAAACCTTGGGTTGCCTTGTGGGCGGGAGTCATGCGTGACGGTAGGATATTCATTTATCGCGAATTTCCTGACAGCACGATGGGCGCTTGGGCCTTGCCCCATGTGAACGGAGCGGGAAAGAGCGTGGGCAAACCTGGTCCCGGTCAGCGTCCACTCGGTTGGGGTTATATTGATTACAAGAATCACTTCGAGGACTTGGAAGACGGGGAGGAGATATTTGAACGAATCGTTGACCCGCGAATGGGTGCGGCCACGGTACGGACAAAAGAGGGTGAGTCGAATATTATCAACACGATGAGCAACCTTGGTTTCGTATTCCGCGCCGCACCTGGCGTGGATATCGAAGCGGGTATTGCGAAAATTAACGATGCCTTGAGTTGGGACGATACCGAACCCATGACGGTTGACAATAGGCCTAAACTCTTCGTGAGCGACCATTGCGACAACTTGATTACTTCAATGATGGAGTATTCGGGACAGAGTCGGGCGGAACACTTCAAAGACCAAATCGACTGTCTCCGTTACTTAATGGTGAGCGGTGCGGAATATATAAGCGAATCAAGTCTTCAAGCAACGGGTGGCGGAGGTTACTGACTACGACAAACTACGATTGCGTTGACCTGTAAGGCGTATTGCCTTACAATATGTAACGCTTATGCTTTCGACCGCAGATCCAGAACTTTTGTATGTCTCCAAGAAACCGGACATCGCGTACTTGGCGCAGACCTACAGAGAGACTCAATCAGACCTTGGCGAATGGTTGGACCGCAAACAACGCGACTACGACGTAAGGAATTGTCAATGGGCGGGGAAAAGCGATGACTTTAAGAAACACGCATCGTTGAGTTCGACAGGCGAGGTGTTCCCGTGGGAAGGTGCATCCGATACCGAGGTAAGACTCGTAGACGAACAAATCAACTGCCGTGTGGCGATGATCATGAACGCGATCAAGCGAGGACATATTGTTGCCTCGCCAACCGAATCGAACGACGTCGAGCGTGCAAGCGTGATAAGCAACTTCCTTCGCTGGCTCATCAATACGAAGATGACAGAGTTCTACTCTGAGATGGAATTGTCCTTAAATCATCTCTTGGAAAAGGGAATGACCGTGACTTACTGTTGGTACGACCAACAAGAACTGAAACAACAACAGACGATCAAGCTTGATGAGCTTGCCCAAGTTTTGCCAGCCATTGCGGAGGTCATCCAAGACGGATCGATGGACGATGAATTGAGCGAAACGCTCAAGGAACAATTCGGAGTCTCCAAGGGCAAGGGCAGGGCAATGCTCCGCGAGCTACGCAAAGACGGTGAGACTACCGTTCCGGTTACGCGAGAAGTCGTGAGCCGCCCCAGGATAAAAGCGTTGGCCCCCGACGAGGACGTCTTTTGGCCGAACTACACGATTGATCCACAGGAGTCTCCCTACGTCTTTCACGTGGTCAACATGACACCCGAACAGATTCGGGCAAAGATCGACTCGGAAGGATGGGACAAGAACTTCGTCGAGCAAGTGATCGACACTGCGGGTAATGCGGAATCGGAGGACACGCTTTACCAAATACGCGAACAGGAACAATTCGTCTACGATGACGACCAATACGTCAAAATCGTCTACGCTTACCAAAGGCTTTTGGACGAAGACAACGTTCCGGGTATTTACTGTACGGTTTTCTATCCGCGTATTACGGATAGTTACGCCAAGCACCAGTTGATGGACTACGCTCATGGCAAGTATCCGTTCGTTGTGACTACTTACGAGCGTACTTCCAAGCGACTTTATTCGACCCGTTCGATCCCGCAAATACTCGAACCCGACCAACAGGCATTAAAGGTTGAGGAGGATTCCGCAATAGACGCTCAGTCTTTGACTACCCTTCCACCAATCGAACATCCTTTGGGTCGCGCTCCAACTCGCTTTGGTCCGGGTGTTCGTCTTCCTTATCGTACTCCTGGTGAAGTTCGTTTTGCAGATACTCCGAGAGGTTCAACAGTCAACGTCGAACTTCGTAGATACCTCCTTGAGCAAGCAAATCGCTATATGGGCAGGAACGCGCCGGGGGTTGATCCGGTAGAGGCGCAAGTCAAACAACAGTTCATGATCGACAAGGTATTCAATCACCTTCGTCAAGTCCTTGACCAAGTTTACAGTCTTTACCAACAATACGGACCCGACCAAGAATTCTTCCGAGTAACTGGTATGCAGGATTTGCAGAAGTTCAACAAGGGCCGACCTGGTGAACGATTTGACTTCTCGATCCAATTCGATGCGGCCTCGCAAGATCCCGCTCAAACCTTGGAGCGTACCAAGGCCATTGCCGAACTTGCCCCTGTCCTTGACCGGAACGGTACGCTCGATACGGAACGATTGCTACAAATTGCGGTCAATCAACTCCTGCCGGGTGCTGCGGAAAGCATCATGATCCCGAAGGAAACCGCATCGCAAAAGGCAGTTGAAGAAGAGCGTCAAACCATTGCGGAAATCTATGCGGGAGTTCCGCCCAACGTTCGTCCGAATGACGCGCATGAGATGAAGTTGCAAATCTTTCAACAATGGTTGGCTCAACCTGACGTCAATCAAAAGGTACAAGAAGATCCTGCCTTGCAGGAGCGTATTCAGAATTACATTCAACAAAGAACCTTCCAAGTTCAACAACGCAAAAACGCAACAATTGGTCGCTTGGGAGCCGCCCCGACACAGTTTGGCGAAACCCCTAACGCAGCTTGATTATGCCAAAGGTAGGAAAGAAACACTATTCGTATACACCCGCAGGAATGGCCAAAGCCAAAGCCGCCGCCAAGAAATCCGGCAAGAAGATAACTTACGCCAAAAAGAAAAAGAAGCGGTGAGCGTAGAATACCGTGGCGAAAGGTTCAGCGGATACAACAAACCGAAGCGAACCCCTGGCAAATCCAAGAAGTTTGCCGTTCTTGCAAAAGAAGGAGAAAAGGTACGCTTGGTAAGATTCGGAGATCCAAACATGAAGATTCGCAAGTCCGAACCTGCTCGCCGCAAGTCTTTTCGAGCTAGACACAAATGCGACCAAAAAAAGTCCAAGCTTACCGCAGGATACTGGTCGTGCAAGAAGTGGTAGGATGCCCAAGGACGCTTGCTACAAGAAAGTCAAGAGACGGGTAAAGGTATTCCCTTCCGCCCGTGCGTCCCAACAAATCGCCAAGTGTCGCAAGGCAAAGGGACAAGTAAAGAAGTCGGCCAAGGGTGCATCGTTGAAACGTTGGAAGTCCGAGAAGTGGCAAGACACAAAATCCGGCAAGCCTTGCGGACAAGGTGGCAAGAACGAGTATTGCCGCCCGACCAAGCGAGTTTCATCCAAGACCCCTAAGACAAAATCCGAAATGAGCAAAAGCCAATTGGCTAAAAAGAAGCGGGAAAAGTCAAAGGTGGGAATGGGTAGACGAGTCAAACCCGTAAGGAGAAAATAATATGCCCCGCAAGAAAAAGACTTTCCACGAAATCGATCCCGAAGAAGCGATCCAAGCATTGAGCTTCCTCAAGGGTGAACCCAATTTTTTGAAATACATCGAGATGCGCGAATCGATGCGCGAGGAAGTAATTCGTCAACTCCAAGTAAAGGAAGTCATCGAGTGTACGAACAGGCACTATATGTTGTGCGGCAAACTCGAAGCGATAGACGAAGAACTTGATACCTTCTACAGACTCTGACTTTTCATTCATGCATATGGGGATGTGTATGGCCCCCTGTTGAGTTCCGCCACTCGCAGGGGGTTTTTTGTTTTGAATTGCCCTGTAAGGTGTTTTGCCTTACAATTTGTAACAGCGAAAAAAGCGCTAGCAATATGACAGTCGAATCAATCGAAACCGAAGTTGCTACCTCTGAACAAGCTGAAGGTAGTGAAACGCCCGATCAGGGGAATCTTACGATGGCAGAGCTTGCATCTAATTTGATGAAAGCTAGGTCCGAAGAAGAGCCACCCGGATCACCCGAAGAGGAAGCGGAATTTTCTGACCTAGCTGAAGAGTCCGAAGAATTGGAGGAAACACAGTCTACTGAGGAACCGGAAGAATCGGAGCAATCCGAGTCCAACGATCCGCAGTCCGTTCTTTCAAAGTACAATATTGACCTGGATTCTTTGTCCGAAGAAGAAACCAAGGAACTCGCAAAGTCGCTTTCACTAAGCGCAGTCAAACGCTTTGGCGATCTGACCGCACAGAAGAAAGCATTGGCGCAGGAGAATGCCGAGCTATTGGCGCAAGCCCAAGCAAAGCCCGAACCCGCGCAAGTCGAGAGTCCTGCGTTCCTTAAGGACAATGCACTCCACAACGTGAACGACATCCAAGCACTCCGCAAAGAAGTCGAGAACCTGACCACGCTCATCGAATGGGCTGAAGAAGGGTTGGAGAACGAAGTTGAGTATGACGATGACGGGAACGAGTACGTGGCCAAGGATGGGGACAAAACCTACACCAAGGCCGACCTTCGCAGAATTCGTTCAAACGCTCGTAAGGTTCTGCGCAAGGACGCACCCGCGAGACAGAAATGGATCGAGGAACGTACGCAAAGCGACCAACACGCGATCCAAACCTTTGACTTCCTTAGTGATGGAGAAAGCGAGGATTACAAATTGTTCATGCAAGTGAAGAGCAATCCACTCTACAAACCATTGGTCGAGCATTTGCCGAACGGCAACTTTGCAGTCGGCTTGATGATCGAGGGGATGAAAGCGATCCAAGCGCGCCAGGTCAATACGAGTAAACCGAAACCCAAGCCCAAGGCTCCCGTAGCTTCAGTCGAAGCGGGAACCGCAAAGCCAAGGACGGAGAACTCACAACGAAAGAAAGCTCTGCAATCGGCCAAGGCAAAATTCGATAAGTCCGGGGACATAGCAGACTACCAACACTATCTAAAACTAAAGCGGGCAACCGCATAATTTAAACATTCAAGGAGGATACCAAAGTGGCATCAAGTACCAGTTACAATACCGCAGGGAATCGCGAACAGATTCTCGATATCATCACGGTTCTCGAACCGGAATCTACCCCTCTCGTCAGCATGATGAAGAAGGGCAACGCAACCAGCACGTTCGTCGAATGGCAGGCCGATAAATTAAGTACGCCCGATTTTTCCGGAGTCGGGGAAGGCGAAGACGTTGGCTCATTTAAGAACCAAGCCGAAGACAGGGCGCGTCTTGGGAATTATGTGCAGACGTTCCGCGATACCTTCCAAGTGTCGGATATACAAGAACTCGTTGATACAGCCGGAGTCGCATCTGAATTCGCAAATGCCGAGTCCAAAGCAGTTCGTAACGTAAAGCGTTCAATCGAAGCTGCATTCTGTTCCGCACAAGACCGTCAGGCCGAAGCCGGAAGTGGCACGCCTTACAAAACTCGCGGCTTGCTCAAGTGGCTCGGATCGGGTGGTCAACCTTCCGAT
>Ga0181577_10000370_pt1 | contig 36314 bp, 30 predicted proteins | sample 101ome_21_FD_132468 | JGI IMG/M metagenome (GOLD analysis project Ga0181577, IMG submission 132468) | Coastal salt marsh microbial communities from the Groves Creek Marsh, Skidaway Island, Georgia - 101413BT metaG (megahit assembly) | ecosystem: Environmental > Aquatic > Marine > Intertidal...
CTGCAACGCGGCGTCTTTATAGCGTTCCGGATTTTCGGACAGCAGCTTGTGGGTCGACAATTTGCCGTCCGGCGCGCGGATCACGAAATCGGTGAACGTCCCGCCCCGGTCGATCCAGAACTGCCACTTGTCCGTCGTTACGCTGCCGTCGGCCACGCACTCTCTCCTGTATTGCTTTGTCGTCGATGCCCGCGTCGGGCGATTACATTTTCAGCAGGCGTTCCGCATTACCGTGCAATACTTTCTTCTTGTCGTCCGGGCTGAGCGAGATCTGTTCCATCCATTGGGTACCCTGCATGTTGGGCGCGAACGGATAGTCGACCGAGAACATGATGCGGTCGATGCCCATTTCCATCATCGAGCACTGCATCGCCGGATCGGAAAAATTGCCCGACGTGGTGATGTGAAAATGGTTGCAGAACTTTTCCCGGAACGGATAGTTGCTGTCGCGACCCAGTGAATCGCTGATCCGCCACAGAAGGAACGGCAGACCTTCGCCGAGATGGCCGAGGATGATCTGCAGTTTGGGATATTCGTCGAACACTTCGCTCAGCACCATGCGGATGCCGGCGGTCGCGGTTTCCACGGTGAACCCCCATGCCGCCGTCAGCAGCGACGGATATTTGGGCAGGTAATCGGCGTAATACGCCTTCACCACGTCCTGATGCGGTACTGCCGGGTGAATATAGATCGGCACGTCCAGCGCCTCGGCACGAGCAAAGATCGGCCAGAACTTCTTCTGGTCGATGAATTCACCATTGGTCAGGCCATGAATCATCCCGCCCTTGAAGCCGTAATCCTTCACGGTGCGTTCGAGCTCGTCGGCCGCCGCTTCGGGCGCCGGAGAGGGAATGGTCGCGAAGCCGGCGAACCGGTGGGGATGGCGCTGGCAGGTCTCGTGCAGCCGGTCGTTGGCTGCGATGGCGAGTTTAGTCGCCTTTTCCGCGTCGAACCGCTGAACGCCGGGCGCGCCCTGCGACAGCACCTGTACGTCGATGCCGGATGCGTCCATGTCCTTGATGCGGAGATCGTAGAGATCGTCCATTTTTTTACGGATCGGCGTCCCCGCGAACCCCGTCTTGTCATCGAATTCTGCGACGATTTCCGGATCGAAATAGTGTTCTTCGATCGCAATGATCCTGTTGCCGTTCTTGCTCGCCATTGGTTTCTCCCTGCGGGTCTGTCCTGTGTGTCGGGGCGGACTATATCCGGCACGCTACCGCATGTCAGCCAATGGCAGGCAAACGGTCGCCCGGGCCGCGCGTGTCCGTTTTGTGCAGACAATACCCGGCGCCGCGCACATTGTTACCGATTAAACGAAATGATAGCGTTCTCCCGTTAAACCGGCGGGCAGACGCGCCGTCGTTTTGACGGCCATCTTGTCGCCACATTTTCGGGCGACCGTCTCACATATCGGGATTGGGGATCTCAGCGAAACAGCATGGCGCTTCTGGGTAAAATCATCGGCGGGATCGGCGGATTTGTCGTCGGAGGACCGCTCGGCGCGCTGGTCGGCGCGGCGGCGGGCCATGCCGTCGACCGCCTGCGCACCTCCGACGAGGATGCCAGCGATGCCACCCGTCAGACGGCATTCACGATTGCGGTTATCGCCCTGAGCGCCAAGATGGCCAAAGCCGACGGCCAGGTGACGCCGGACGAAGTACAGGCGTTCCGCCAGATTCTCGACGTCCCGGAAGAAGAGCTCAAAAACGTCGGCCGCGTCTTCGATGTGGCGCGCAAGGACGCCCGCGGCTTCGAACCATACGCCAAACAGGTGGCGAAGATGTTCGCCGACCGGCCGGCCGTTCTCGAAGAACTGCTCGACGCGCTGTTCCATATCGCCAAGGCGGACCGCGTCATGCATCCGCAGGAAGAGGCGTTCCTGCAGGAGGTTGCAAAAATCTTCGGTTTCGACGAAGCGAAATTTGCCCGCATCCGGGCAGGCCACATGGGCGCCGATGCATCAGACCCTTACGCTATTCTCGGCGTAGCGCACGACGCCGACGACGACGAAGTACGCGCCGCATGGCGGACGCTGATCAAGGAAAACCATCCCGACAAGCTGATGGCCGACGGCATGCCGCAGGATTTCATCGATGTCGCCACCGCCAAGATGGCGACAATCAACGATGCGTGGTCGAACATTCAGAAACAGCGCGGGCTGAAGTAAGCTTCGGTCGAGAAAGGGGGCACCGGCATGTACAAGGAAGGAGACATCGTCCGGAATGTCGCCGCCGGTATCGTCGGCGTCGTCGTCGAGGTGGATGGAGAGACCGTCTATCTGGAACAGGAAAACGGCGTCGAGGTGGATTTTCCCGCCTCGGCCCTGGTGCTGGAACAGGCGTTTCAGGCGAAGCACGACACCTCCGTGCGCGCGGACGCGGTAAGCCACGTCAACGATCCGCTCTACGACGGCGTTATCTCCAGCATGTACCCGGCGATCCTGGAAATCGGCCAGGCGGCGCACCGGGCGATCCCGCCGGTGCCGGGCGTGGCGCCGAAAAACTGGGACAGCCTCAGCGCGCTTCAGAAACTGAATGCGGTGTCGGAGGCGACGGACGTGCCGGTGGCTGACTGGATAGAAGCCAACCGAACCGGCGCCAAACCCACCCTGGCGCAGCTGCAACTCTCGGTGCTGGCCGACCGCAAGGCGGCCGGCAAATAACGACTGACAGTCGGTCGCTCAGGCACCGCAGCATTTCTTGAATTTTCGCCCGGAACCGCAGGGGCACGGGTGATTGCGCCCGACCCTGACCGCGTCTGCTAGGGCGGCGGACGACGCGATCTCTCCTGCGACATAGACCCATTTTCCGTCTTCCCGCCGGAAGGCGGAATTTTCCCGGTGTATCCGGATCATGCCGTCTGCGAGGTAGGAGGCGGAGAATTCCACCGTGCCGGTCTCGTCGAGCGGCCCGCCGCGCGAGGTTCCAAGAACCTGCAACGACAACCATTTCACTGTCCCGGCTCCGCGTTCGACAGCGACGCGATCAAAGGTTTCCCGCATCTCGCTGGCGCAGGTGCGTTCGATATAATCCAGCCTGCCGGACGCGAACGCCGTAAAACGCGACCGCATCAGGGCCTCCGCGGTCGGTGCAGCTGTCCGGTTCTCCACGTAGGGGCCGCAGCAATCTTCATAATCGATACCCGATCCGCAGAGACAGGCATTCATGCCGTGGCCCTTCCTTCAGGGAGCTTCGAACAGTCGCTCGAAGACCATATCCCGCAGATCGCGTTTCAGCACCTTTCCGAAATGGCTGCGGGGCAGGTCGTCGATGAACGCAATTTTCTTTGGCACCTTGAAAGCGGACATCCGATCTCGTCCCCACGAAAACAGATTTTCGGCAAGTTCGGGATCCGCCGGTGCATCCGCGTCGGGAACGGCCACCAGCACGATCGCCTCTCCCCATCGCTCGTCCTCGGCACCGATCACAGCGCAATCGCGGACCAGAGGGTGCCCCGCGTAGATGGTCTCGACCTCGACGGACGGAACGCTCTCCCCGCCGGTTTTCACGACATCCTTCGACCGGTCGACCAAAGTGATCCGGCCATCGGCGTCCATTACGCCGATATCGCCGGTGAAACACCAATGCAGCCCTTCCGGATCGTCCCTTCGGGGACGCCATGTTTGCGCGGCGGCTTCCGGGTTCCGGTGATAGCCGAGCGCGGTATTGAAGTTTCGCATGGCGATGTGCCCCGGCGTGCCGCGCGGTACGGGGCGGTCGTCGTCATCGAGGATCAATACGCGCGTATCGAGATGGGGCTCGCCGATGGCATGAGGATGATCGAGAAATTCGCCCCGCCCCTGTGTCGCCAGGTTCAGGCTTTCGCTCAGACCGGCGGCGGCGTAGATGTCGGCGCCGGGAAACATTTCGGCCAGTTTCCGCCGCAACGCCGGCGGCGTCGGCGCGGCGGTCGTTACCACCGTACGCGGCGCCTCCAGCGGCGTTCCGTCCCAGGCATCGTACAGGGGATTGATCACGGCCGGAACCAGCGGCAGGTATTCAATCCCGCGCGCGCGCACCTCTTGCAGGTATTTCGCCGGGTCGAAAGAACCGTCTGCGGGAAAAACAACCGTGCCGGCGCGGGCGAAAATCGTGAACATGCCCCACTCCATCCCTGCAACGTGATAGCCGGGCAGGATCGTCAGCGTCTGCCAGCCGCGTCCGATCCCGTATTCCGCCACATCGGCGAGGACCGTGATTACGGATCCGCCCTGACTGTGCAGCACGCCCTTGCTCTTCCCGGTCGTGCCGCCCGTCATGACCAGCCGGTACGGATCGTCGAGCGACGTGACGGCAGGGAACGCAGCATCGTCTTCCGCCATCAAAACGGCATCGTAGTCGGCCCAGTCCGCGGTCGGCCCGTCGCCGAAGACGATTCGGGTCTGGAGGGACGTGCCGTCAAACCGTTCCGTAAAACCGGCATCGGCGATCACTGCCCGGCAACCGTGATCGTTGACGTATTCGGCAACCTCGCTTGCGATCAGGCGCACGTTGAGCGGCGCGACGATGGCGCCGACCCGCGCGCAGGCAAATACGGTTTCCACAAGCGCATGCTCGTTCCGCATCATCGCGGCGACCAGGTCGCCTTTCCGGATGCCGAACCGATTCAACGCGCGCGCAAGCCGGTTGATTCGCGCATCCAGCTCGGCATAGGTGAGCTTGCGGCCATTCAGCAGGTCGTCGATCGCAACCCGGCCGGGATGCAGTTCGGCAGCCCGGCTGATGAAATGGCCGATCCCCATCTTCTGCCGTTCGGGATTCTTCAGTTCTTCGAACACCATGGTCGCACCCGTCTCATTGGTGTCTCGGATTATCGGGAAATTTTCGACGGAAACCAGCCAGCGCCGTCAAAAAGAAAACGGTGACCCCAATACGCCGGGCCACCGTTCTCGTCAGCTGCCGAAGGTGGGGTTCAGACAGCCCGGTTGCACCGGTATTGGAACGGCGCAACGCCTTTCCGCGCCGTCCATACTTCTGGCGCGAATGGAAATTCAAATGACGTGAAAAAGAGGATGCCGTGGTATCCCGCCCACCGTCGAGCATCGCCGGTCTCGGTTCTCTCTACCCCTGTCCGGTCATTGCAACCGGCCGTTCGAATAAACGTACTCAACATCTTTTGCGTCCTGAACCTTCGTTCGGTACGCCAACCACAGACCGCGCAGGACATGCCGCCTCCTACCCTGCGTGCAGTCCGTTAACCATAAGCAAAATTCATGCCAAAGATTTTTGTTCCATTATTTCAGTTGGTTAGATTTTTCCACCTCCGAAGGAACCGACCAGAATGTAAAATATTTCGACGCCAGCGACGGCTCCGCTCCGCGGTACCGGCACTGACTCGGCCTCTGGCTATACCGAAGCCGGGGTTCAGATCGCCATTTGACTTCGGGCGCCGGCGGCCTGACTCTCCGTCGCGATGAAACCTTCCCACATGATTCTCGCCGTGCTGGTGATGGCGGTCTGGGCATCCAATATTGCCGCCGCCCGGATCGCAGCAACGGAGATTCCCGGCTGGACGCTGATCACGGTGCGCATGGCGGTGATCGCCGTGACCCTGATCCCGTTCGTGGGTATTCCCCGCGGTCATATGTGGAAGCTGTTCGGTCTGTCGATCACGATGGGCACACTGCATTTCGGTCTTATGTTCACCGCGCTGGAACACATTCACGTTGGCACGGCGGCGCTGATTATCCAGACATCGGTGCCATTCGCGCTGCTGCTGGCATTGATCTTTTTCCGCGAGACATTTGGCTGGAGAAGGGCCGCCGGCATCCTGATCTGCTTCGTCGGCGTCACGATGCTGGTCGGCGAACCGCGGGTCTCCGACAATCTGCTCTATGCTGTCATGGCATTGATTTCGGCGCTCGCTTTCGGGGCCGCCAATCTGCAATTACGCGGCCTCGGAGACGTCAGCGTCTTCGCGATCAACGGCTGGATGGCGGTTTTCGCCATTCCGCAGATGGCGCTGATCGCGCTGATCTTCGAATACGATCGGATTCATACCGTTTTCTCGGCCAGCACGGAGGTCTGGATTGCCATCCTGCATATGGGCATCGTCGTCAGTATCGTGGGTCATGGGTTGTGGTATCGGCTGGTCCCCAGATACCGGACCAACCAGACCATGCCTTTCACGCTGCTGATCCCGGTGTTCGGCGTCAGCTTCGGCATCGTACTGCTGGGCGAAACGCTGACCTGGCTGATTTTCGCGGGCGGCCTTGTGACCCTGGCCGGGGTGGCTATCATCGTATTCCGGAAATCGGAAACCGCCACCGTGGAAACGCCTCCGCCAAAGGAAAGATAACGTGGACATCCGGGATCGTCCTTCCCCGAATTTCGGCGACAGGCCGGCAAACACGGCAATCGACACGGTCGTACTGCACTATACCGGCATGGACTCCGCCCGTGCCGCGCTGGACCGTATGTGCGACCCGGCTGCAGCGGTCAGCGCCCACTACATGGTAGACGAGGACGGCGTAGTGTTCCGTCTGGTCGACGAAGACAAGCGGGCCTGGCACGCGGGCGTCAGCTTCTGGCTGGGCGCCACAAACATCAACGACCGGTCGGTCGGGATCGAGATCGCCAATCCGGGTCATGAATTCGGCTACCGGCCGTTTCCCGAAGCGCAGATGGCGTCGGTTGAAACACTACTGGGCGACATTCTTTCCCGTCACGCCATCCCCGCTTCACGGGTGATCGGCCATTCCGATATAGCGCCGGCGCGCAAGCAGGACCCGGGGGAGTTGTTCGACTGGCAAAGGCTGGCGAAGAAAGGCCTGGCGGTCTGGCCGGACAAAGCGGTCGATGCGGTCGATCTGTCCGGGGTGGCGCGTATGCTCGCCGGCATCGGCTACGATCCCGACGCGGCGCTGAAGGATGTCGTCACCGCCTTCCAGCGCCGTTACGTGCCGCATGCCGTCAGCGGCGAGGCGGATCTCCGCACCCGGTCCATGATCGCCGCCGTCGCCGCCATAAAAAGTTGACCTGACCCCCTTTCGGACCGACAGTGCCACCGGTCCAGACGGTCGGATGGCCGCCTTTCGGCAACGGGGAAACCCGCCGGGGGGAGGAAAGTCCGGGCTCCACGGAAACACGGTGCCGGTTAACGGCCGGCGGGGGCGACCCCAGGGAAAGTGCCACAGAGAGCAGACCGCCGCCTCTTCGGACGCGGTAAGGGTGAAAGGGTGCGGTAAGAGCGCACCGCGTCGGCGGCAACGTCGATGGCAGGGTAAACCCCACCGGGAGCAAAACCGAATAGGGACGGCATGCGGAGGCTACTCCGCAGGCGTGTTTCCGCGCCGCTGTCCGGGTAGGTTGCGACGAGGCGTCCGGCGACGGGCGCCCCAGATGAATGGCCATCCATCGCCGCTGCCTCGGCACGGCGGGGACAGAACCCGGCTTACAGACCGTCTGGACCAGATTTGACACAACCGCCATCGTGAGATCCCGCTATGCTAAGCGGGAAAATGCAGGACGTACCCGCGATGACTTGATTGCAATCAAGCCACCGTGGGCGCCGATGCCTTATCAGACTCACCACCGGTGTCGCGGCAACCGCCGCGCGGCCCGTGTAACCTGCATCGAAGGGAAACCAGATATGATCAACATGCGTAAAATGGCTGCACTTACCGGGACAGCAGTGCTTGTCGCACTCGCCGGTTGCGCGGGCGAACAACCCGCAACACAGACCGAATCGGGCACCTACTCCGTGACGTACGACAATGTCGGCGGTCTTATCGCCTTCCGCACCGGAACAGGCAAATTGACCCTGAAAGACGGGTCCGAGTACGCCATCACGGCGGACGGGTACAGTCTGGCCGCGCTCGGCTATACCGTCGCGACCGCAACGGGCCGGGTCTACAATCTCGGCACGCCGGAAGATTTCAACGGCGAATACGGCGCGGTCGGCGGATCCGCGGTTCTCGGAACCGGATCGTCAAGCTTCAAACTGCGAAATCGGGGGAACGACGTCCTGTTGGACGCCAATTCGACTGAAACCGGCCTGCGGGCCGGTCTTGGTGGCGGTTTCGTCACGTTCAAGCTGGGCGAACGCCTGAAAGGCCCGCGTGTCGCCGCGGCGCCGCCAAAACCGGCCCCGGCCCCCGCGCCGGTCGCCATGCTGCCGACGCGCCACGAAATCGAATTCGGGTTCAACAAGTCACGCGTCAATCTGGCCACCGGAAGGCTTCTCGACACGATCGTCGCCGACTGGAAAGACAAACCGGCTGCGTTCGAGGTTGTGGGGCACGCCGATACCGTGGGTAGCAATCGCTATAACGAGCAGCTCTCGACCGCGCGGGCGCAGAACGTCCGCAACGCCCTGATCGCCCGTGGCATTGCCGCGAACCGCATTACCGCGCGGGGCGTCGGGCAAAACAACCTCGCAGTCCCGACCCCGGACGAAACCCGTCTCCGCGCGAACCGGCGGGTAGTGATCGAGATCGCCCCCGGAACCAGTAATTCCGGCATATCTTCGCTCGCCGACGGGTAGATTAGTACATCTCATATTGACGGCCTGCATCTTCACGATGCAGGCCGTTTCCTGTTGCCGCCGCCAACATCCTCCCGGCATGTGCGTCCTTCACACCCCAAAAAGAACATAAGTAGAACACAATATCGCCGCAATTGGCGGCGACAGTTCGTTGACTGACATCTTGCAATCGATTTGGCGGAGCCGCGGAGCGCCAAATTCTGGCATCGACGAATGCTATTAAGACCCTGTTCTTAACTGTTTCTTTACTGTTAATGGCATTGATTCCCATAAAAGCCCATGATATACCATCACGTCCCAAGTTGCCTTGCGGGACGATGGTTTATGCCGGTTCGCCGGCGCAACTGAACAGGAAAGCCGGATCGCCCCGTGACGTCGTTTATTTCGACATACGAAAACAAGGTCGACAAAAAGGGCCGCGTGTCGGTGCCTGCGGCCTATCGCGCGGCGCTGGGAAGCGAGGCGTATCAAGGGGTTATCGCATATCCGTCCTTCACCGGACCGGCCATCGAAGGCTTCGGGCGCGGCGCGCTGGAAGAACTCAACAAGCGCCGGTTCGATCAGTCTCTCGACGGGGGAGATTTTACCCAGGCCCTGGTGGGTCGCTCCGATGACGGGCTGGTCGAGACCATCATGTCGCTTGCCAGCGAGATGCCCTTCGACGGCGAAGGCCGAATCATTTTACCGGCGCGGCTCGCCGAACATGCCGGGATTGCGGACCGTGCCACATTCGTCGGCCGCGGCAACCGCTTCCAGATCTGGTCGCCGGAAGAATACGCAAAAGCCCAGGCGGCGGAGGTCGCGGCGCTGCGCGCGAGACTGACCGGCGGAGACGCCCCATGACGGAGGCGGTTCCCGCCTTCTCCCACGACCCCGTCCTGATCGACGAAGTGATCGGCGCGCTTCAGCCCCGCGACGGCGGCGCCTATGTCGACGGTACGTTCGGCGCCGGCAGTTATACCCGCGCGATCCTGGATGCCGCCGACTGCCGCGTTTGGGCGATCGACCGCGATCCCGATGCGGTGCGCAATGCCGCGGCCCTGGTTGACGAATACGCCGGTCGCCTGACCGTCATCGAAGGCCGGTTCGGCGACATGGCACGCATCCTCCATGAAAACGGGGTCACCGCAGTCGACGGCATCGCGCTTGATCTCGGCGTTTCGTCGATGCAGCTCGACGACGCGGCGCGGGGGTTCAGCTTCCGAAACGACGGCCCGCTCGACATGCGACAGGAACAGGACGGTCCGTCCGCCGCAGATCTGGTGAACGAGGCCGAGGAAAGCATCCTTGCCGACATCATCTACCGGTACGGCGAAGAACGGCAGGCCCGGCGCATCGCCCGCGCCATCGTCGCCGCCCGCGCCGACGGCCCGCTCACCCGGACAGGCGAACTGGCCAACATCGTGCGCGATACCTATCGCGGCGGCCGCAACGCCAGGACGGATCCCGCCACAAAGACGTTTCAGGCCATCCGTATCCACATCAACGACGAACTCGGCGAACTGAAGCGCGGTCTCGACGCCGCCGAAATCCTGCTGGCGCCGGGCGGACGTCTCGCCGTCGTTTCATTCCATTCGCTCGAAGACCGCATCGTAAAGGAATTCCTGCGCGCCCGTTCGGACGGGCAACCGACGGGCTCCCGTCATTTGCCCGTTGCCGATGCGCGCCTGTCGGATCCGACCTTCCGGCTGATCAAGCGCGGCGCCATCAAACCAGCCCGCGAAGAGGAAAAACGTAATCCGCGATCGCGCTCCGCGCGCCTTCGCGTCGCCGAACGCAGCGTTGCCCCTCACGCCAAACCTGCAGGAGGTCGCTGAGCCATGCGCAGATCGACCCTTCTCTGGTCGGTGCTCTGTATCGCCGTTGTGATCGGGCTGTTCGTCGTCAAACACCGGGTCCAGGATCTGGAGGACCGGCTGCATGCACTGAACGCCGAAATCCTCTCGGATCGCGACGCCACCCAGGTCCTCGAAGCGGAATGGAGCTACCTCAACCAGCCGGCCCGTCTTGAAGCGCTGAGCCGCAAACTGCTTGGGATGGAGCCGCCCACCGCGGAACAGACGCTGACGCTGGACGAGTTCCGCCTGCAGACCGCCCCGGCGGAGCAGGAAGGCACGGCGATCGCCGACATCCTGCCGATGAAAAAACCGGTGGCGAAAGCGGCGCCGATAACCTCACAAAAGATCCCGGAAGGCAAACCGGATACCGACGACTGGCTGAAGCCGATTCTCGCCAAGATGAAGAAAGAACAATGACGGACCGCCGAGCCAACCCGCCGGAGAAAATCCGCATCGAGGGCGATCGCAAGACCGCCATCGAAACCGGCCGGAACCGGTTGATGGTGGCGGGCGCACTGTTTTCCGCCGCCTTCCTCGTCATCGGCATTCGGGTCGTGGACGTTTCGATTTTCTCCAGCGACGCGGAGCCGCGCTATTCGCGCAGCATTTCCGAGACGGAAAAATACACTGGCCGCGCCGACATCGTGGACCGCAACGGCGTGCTGATGGCGACCAGCCTCAACACGGCGTCGCTGTACGCCAATCCGCGCCTGGTGCTCGACCCCGAGCAGTCGGCGATAAAACTGTCCGGTGCTCTGCCGGATATCGACGTCAAGGCGATCGAACGGAAACTCCGGTCGGACCGCGGTTTCGTCTGGTTGCGCCGCCATCTTACGCCGCGCCAGCAATACGCGGTCAACCGGCTCGGCATCCCGGCGCTGAACTTCCAGCGCGAGGCCAGGCGCATGTATCCGCTAGGACCGCTGGCGTCGCATGTTCTCGGTTTTACCGACATCGACAACAAGGGTCTCGCGGGCATCGAACGCTATTTCGACAAGGAACTGCGCAGCCGCCAGGAAAACCTGTCGTTGTCGGTGGATGTCCGGGTCCAGCACGTGCTCGAACACGAACTCTCCATCGCCATGAAGAAGTTCAGCGCCATCGGCGCCGCCGGCCTGGTGATGGACGTCGAAACCGGCGAAATCGTCGGCATGGCCTCGCTGCCGGGCTTCGACCCCAACCAGCCGGGGGCCATTGACAAGGAGTTGCGTTTCAACCGGACGACCCAGGGCGTGTACGAGATGGGGTCGACCTTCAAGATTTTCACGACCGCCATGGCGTTCGACGCCGGCACCGCGACCATGCGCAGCGGCTACGACGCAACCGACCCGATCCGGGTCGCCCGGTTCACGATCCGCGATTACCACGCCAAGAAGCGCTGGCTCTCGGTACCCGAGATATTCATGTACTCGTCGAATATCGGCACCGTGAAGATGGCGCTCGACGTCGGCATCAAGGGTCACCGCAAGTTTCTGACGCAGCTCGGCATGCTGAAACCGGTACGGGTCGAACTGTCGGAAACCGGTTCGCCCCTGTCGCCCAACCGCTGGCGCGAAATCAATTCAATGACCATTTCGTTCGGTCACGGCCTGGCGGTCAGTCCGCTGCATCTGGTGGCGGGGGTTTCAGCCATCGTCAATGGCGGCATCTACCGCAGTCCGACGCTAATCCGCCGCGAAACCGGAGAAATGGTCGTCGGCAAACGCGTCATATCGGAAGAAACATCGCTGAACATGCGACGCCTGATGCGATTGGTCGTCGAGAACGGCACCGGCCGCAATGCGTCGGCGCCGGGCTATCTGGTGGGCGGCAAGACCGGGACCGCCGAAAAAGTGTCCGGGCGCGGCTACAAGAAGAAAGCGCTGATTTCGTCCTTCGTTGCCGCCTTCCCGATGCACAAGCCGAGATACGTCGTCCTCGCCATGCTCGACGAGGCGAAAGGCACCAAGGAAACGTTCGGATACGCAACCGGCGGCTGGGTCGCCGCACCGGTGGTCGGCGCGGTGGTCCGCCGCATCGCGCCGGTGCTGGGGCTGCGGCCGATTAAAGACGAAAACGCCGTCCGCGAGGCGCTGTCGGTGGAAATTTCCGAAAAATCCGGCCGGGGGCGGCGGGTTGCGGCTCATTGATCTGATAGCGGGAGAGAAAACACAGGTGACCCTGACAGCCGACATAGGCGATCTGGAAATTACGGGACTGACGGCGGATTCCCGCGCCGTGCAGCCCGGCTTCCTGTTCGCGGCGCTGCCGGGATCGACCGTGGACGGACGCGACTATATCAATGCCGCCATTGAAAACGGCGCCGCCGCGATCCTTGCGCCGAACGGCTCCGATGCACCGCAAGGCGCTGCGATGATCACCGCGCCGGACGCCCGTGCCGCCCTTGCGCATATGGCGGCCGCTTTCTGCGGCGACCAGCCGGACACCATCGCTGCCGTAACGGGGACCAACGGGAAAACGTCGGTCGCGCATTTTACGCGCCAGATATGGACCGCGCTGGGTGACAGCGCCGTCAGCCTCGGCACGCTGGGCCTTCAGATGCCGGACGGATCAGTCAAACCCAGCCTGACGACCCCCGATCCGGTCACGTTACATGCCGATCTCGCGGAATTGTGCCGCCAGGGCGTGACCCATGCGGTGCTCGAAGCGTCCAGCCACGGTCTCGACCAACGGCGGATGGACGGCGTCCGTCTCACGGCGGCGGCCTTCACCAACCTGACCCGCGACCATCTGGATTATCACGGCACGTTTGAAAACTACCTCGCCGCCAAGGCGCGCCTGTTTGCGGACCTGCTGCCGGCAAACGGCATCGCGGTGTTGAATGCCGACATTCCGGAGTTCGACACGCTCGCAAACCTGTTCCCGGGAAAAACCCTGACCTACGGGCGCAATGGATCCGATCTCATCCTGCACGAGGCAACGCCTACCCATCGCGGCACCCGCGTCTCTCTGACAGTGCTTGGGCGAAGCATCGGCCTGGACCTGCCGCTCGCCGGCGCCTTTCAGACCTATAATGTCCTGTGTGCCGCCGGCCTCGCTATCGGTTGCGGCGCCGACCGCGACGCCGTGATCGGCTGTTTCGACACGCTGAAAGGCGTGCCGGGACGGATGCAGCTTGCCGGCACCGTGTCCGGCGGCAGCGTCTATATAGATTATGCCCACACACCCGATGCGCTGGAGAACGTCCTCTCCGCGCTGCGACCGCACACGGAGGGCCGCCTGATTGCCGTCATCGGCTGCGGTGGTGACCGGGATCGCGGCAAACGGCCCATGATGGGCGAAATCTCCGCCCGCCTGGCGGATATAACCATCGTGACGGACGACAATCCGCGCTCCGAGGACGCTGCGACAATTCGCGCCGAGATCATCGCCGCCGCGCCGGGTGCCGTTGAAATCGGCGACCGGGCGGACGCAATTGCAGAAGCAGTCTCGACGATCGACGAGGGCGATGTCGTCATCGTCGCCGGCAAGGGCCACGAAACGGGCCAGATCGTCGGCGACAACGTTCTGCCGTTCGACGATGTCCTCGTCGCCCGCAATGCTCTCAAGAGCGCGGGAGGACAGCCGTTATGACCGCGCCGCTCTGGACATCCATCGACGCCGCTGCCGCCACCGGCGGGACGGCAATCGCGGAGTGGGCCGCAACCGGCATCTCGATCGATACCCGCACACTGGAAACGGGCGATCTATTCGTCGCCCTGGCAGGGCCCAATTTCGACGGCCATGACTTCGTCGACACGGCGTTCGCCGCCGGTGCCGCATCGGCATTGGTATCCCGGGAAGCATCGCTGAACGGACGGCCCGGACTGGTTTCGACCGACACGCTCGATGCGATGGAAAAGCTCGCAACCGCCGCCCGCGACCGGTCGAGGGCCAAAATCGCGGCGATTACCGGCAGCGTCGGCAAGACCGGCACCAAAGAAGCACTGGCGCACGTTCTGTCGGCCCAGGGCAAAACCGGCTACAGCAAAAGCAGTCTCAACAATCACTGGGGCGTGCCGTTGTCAGTGGCGCGTCTGCCGGCCAGCGCCCGGTTCGGCGTTTTCGAGATCGGCATGAACCACCCGGGCGAGATCACGCCGCTCGTGGGCCTTGTCCGCCCGCATGTCGCCGTGATTACCGCGATTGCCTCGGCGCACCGCGAATTCTTCGACTCGGTGGAAGACATTGCCCGCGCCAAGGGCGAAATTTTTTCATCCCTCGACGGCGGCACCGCGATCATCAACCGCGACACGGAATTCTTTCCGCTGCTGGCGGACATGGCGCAAGACGCCGGCGCAAATGACATCGTCTCGTTCGGACGCCATGCGGAAGCCGACATGCGCCTGATCGAATGTCTTTCGGATGCGACGGGCAACGCTATCGACGCCCGCTGGCGCGGCGACGCAATCTCTTACCGGGTGGACCAGCCCGGTGTGCACTGGGCCTATAACAGCCTTGCCGTTCTCGCCACCGCGGATGCGCTGGGCGCCGACATGAAAAAAGCGGCCGCCGATCTGGCGACCCTCCCGGCCCTCCCCGGCCGCGGCGCGGTGCACGTCATCCCCTGGGGAGACGGCACGATCCGGCTGATCGACGATTCCTACAACGCCAATCCGGAATCCATGAGCGCGGCATTGAAAACCCTCGGCCACATGCAGCCGGATGGCGGTCGCCGCGTCGCCATCATCGGTGACATGCTGGAACTGGGCGACACCTCGCGCACCGCCCACGCCGGACTGAAAGACCACATCGAAAAGAACGACATCGACGCCGTGTTCATGGCGGGCCCGGAGATGTCGGCACTGGCCGACGTGCTGGATGCCGACCGCATCGGTGCGACGGCGGACAGCGCCGCCGCTCTGCTGCCGGCGGTCCTGTCGGGTCTTCGGGCCGGCGACGTCGTCACCGTAAAGGCATCCAACGGAACCGGACTCGGCCGGATCGTCGCGGCCCTGATCGATTCCGAAACCGTTTCTCACGCCGCAAACGGCAACTGAGGCAGGAGACCGCAAAGCATGCTCTACAATCTTCTGTTTCCATTGGCCGACGAGATCAGCGTGTTCAACCTGTTCCGATACATCACTCTACGGACGGGCGGCGCGACGGTCACGGCGCTATTCGTCAGCTTCGTTCTCGGCCCCGCGGTTATCCGCTGGCTAAAAAGCAAACAGGCGGAAGGCCAGCCGATCCGCGAAGACGGTCCTCAGTCCCACCTGATCACCAAAAAAGGGACCCCCACCATGGGCGGCGTCCTGATACTTTTTGCGCTGGGGATTGCGACGCTGCTGTGGGCAGACCTGACCAACCAGTATGTCTGGGCGGTGCTTCTGGTGACGCTGGGCTTCGGCGCCATCGGCTTTATCGACGATTACAAAAAGCTGACCAAACGCTCCAGCGACGGACTGCCCGGCCGCGTAAAACTGATTCTGCAGATCATCATCGGCGGCGCCGCGACGGTGTGGATCACCGCGATTTCGGAACCTCATCTGGCCAACGGGTTGGCCATCCCCTTCGTGAAGGATTTCCTGGCGCCGCTGGGCTGGTTCTTCCTGCCCTGGGCCATCATCGTCATGGTCGGCGCCTCGAACGCGGTCAATCTGACAGACGGGCTCGACGGGCTCGCCATCATGCCTGCGCTGATCGCGGCGGCCTGTTTCGCCCTGATCGCCTATGTCGCCGGCAACTTCGTGTTCTCGAATTACCTTCAGATCCATTTCGTCCGCGGCTCCGGCGAACTGGCCGTATTCTGCGGCGCGCTGGTCGGCGCGGGGCTCGGTTTCCTCTGGTTTAACGCCCCGCCCGCCATGGTGTTCATGGGCGATACGGGTTCGCTTGCCATCGGCGGCGCGCTGGGCGCGGTCAGCGTTGTGACCAAGCACGAGATCGTACTCGCCATCATCGGAGGCCTGTTCGTTCTGGAAACGGTCTCGGTAATTGTCCAGGTCGCCTCCTTCAAGATGACCGGCAAGCGCATTTTCCGAATGGCGCCGCTGCATCACCACTTCGAACAGAAGGGCTGGGCGGAATCGACGATCGTGATCCGGTTCTGGATCATTGCGTCGATCCTCGCGCTCGCCGGCCTCGCAACCCTGAAGCTGAGGTAGGTCCGGAACCGATGATCCCCGTCACGTCCCGCAACAACCAGCATATCGCCGTATTCGGCCTCGGCGCGTCCGGCCAGGCGACGGCGCATGCGTTGACGGCCGGCGGCGGCGCCGTGACGGCGTGGGACGACAACGCGGACTCCCGGAGAGACGCGGCAAACGAGAACATAGCCCTGGCCGACCCGGCGACCCTCGACTGGTCTGGACAGGATGCGCTGATACTCAGCCCCGGTGTACCGCTGACAAATCCGCATCCGCACCCGGCGGCACGGGCGGCGCTGGCGGCTGGCAAACCCGTGATCGGCGATATCGAGCTGTTGTTCGAAAACGCCGGCGAGGCGACGCTGATCGGCATTACCGGGACCAACGGCAAGTCGACGACATCCGCACTGCTTCATCACGTGTTGCAGGTTGCAGGCACTCGGGTTCAGATCGGCGGTAATTTCGGTCCGCCTGTCCTCGGGCTGGATCCCGTGGGCAGGGACGACACGGTCGTTCTTGAACTGTCTTCCTATCAGCTCGATCTGATCGACAGGGCCGCCTTCGATATCGCGGTTTTTCTGAACCTGACGCCGGATCATCTGGACAGGCACGGCGACATGGATGGTTACGTCGCGGCCAAGAAACGGATATTCCGAAACTCCCGTGGAGCGCGGCAGATGGCGGTCATCGGCGTGGACGACGTCCACGGGGCCGCCATCGCCGCCGAATTGTCCGAACGGCCGGGCTGGATCGTGACGCCGATCTCCTCGACCCGAGAACTGACAGGCGGCGTTTCCGTCGTTAACGGCATTCTAACCGATCAGGGCGGAAATCGCTGCGACATCTCCGGCATCGACACGCTGCGCGGCATGCACAACTGGCAGAACGCGGCCGCGGCCTGGGCGGCGGCACGCACCCATGGCGTCGCCCCGCATATCATTGCGAATGCTTTCGAAGATTTCGCGGGACTGCCGCACAGGCTGGAAACCGTTGCAACCATCGACGGCGTCCGCTTCGTCAACGATTCGAAAGCGACCAACGGCGAAGCCGCCTCCCGCGCGCTGCGTTCATTCGACGATATATACTGGATTGCAGGCGGCATCGCGAAAGAAGATGGCCTTGCGCCCACGCTGCCGTGTCTTGACCGGGTCCGGCGGGCCTATCTGATCGGCGAGGCCGCCCGCGATTTCGAAGCGGAACTGACCAAGAACGGCGTTTCGGTTCGAATCGCCGGAGATCTGGCGGCGGCGCTGACGCTGGCAGCGGCGGACGCGACAGCTGACGGCGCAACGGCGCCGGTCGTCCTGCTGTCACCGGCATGCGCGTCGTTCGACCAGTATCCCAACTTCGCGAAACGCGGCGATCATTTCCGCGATCTGGTCATGGCGCTGAACGGGGGACGTGCGACATGACCGTCTTCGCCCGTTCCGACACTTCGATCCTGGGCCGCTGGTGGTGGACGGTCGACCGCTGGACCCTGACCGCGGTCGGCGCACTGATCGCATTCGGCATCATCATGGCCCTGGCCGCCAGCCCGGCGGTCGCGGAGCGCATCGGCCTCGATTACTTCTATTTCGCTCGGCGCCAATTGATCTACCTGCCGGTCGCGCTGGCCCTGATGATGGGTGCCTCTCTGCTATCACCGACCGGCGTGTTCCGGGCTGCCACGGTCATGCTCGCGATCTTTACCGTGCTTGTCATTGCGACCTTCGTCATGGGCACCGAGATCAAGGGCGCCCGCCGGTGGATCGCGCTGGGCCCGATTTCCGTGCAACCGTCTGAATTCCTCAAACCCGCCTTCGCCGTCGTGGCTGCATGGCTGTTCGCCTCGGCACGCAGCGGCGCCATAAAGCAAGGCAACCTGATTTCCATCGCCGCTTTCGGCACCCTCGTCGGACTGCTGCTTCTGCAGCCTGACGTCGGTATGGCAGTTGTCATTTCGGCGGTGTGGTCTGCACAGTTCTTTCTCGCGGGATTGCCGCTCTACTGGGCCGCGTTGTTGGTCTTCGGCGGCGCGGGCGCCCTTGTCGCCGCATATTTCACGCTGCACCACGTCGCCAGCCGGATCGACAGGTTCCTGGACCCGTCCTCCGGCGACAGCTACCAGGTCGACCGGTCGCTGGAAGCCTTCATGAACGGCGGCCTCTTCGGGCGCGGACCGGGCGAAGGCACCGTCAAGGAAGTCCTGCCCGACGCGCATTCCGACTTCGTCTTCGCCGTCGCCGGCGAGGAATTCGGCCTGTTCGTCTGTCTCATCATCGTTGGACTTTTCGCTTTTATCGTCCTGCGCGGATTCGCCCGGGCACTGCAGGAAACAGACCTGTTCATCCTGTTGGCAACGTCCGGCCTGCTGGTCCAGTTCGGGCTGCAGGCAGTGATCAATATGGGGTCAACGCTGCGGCTGATGCCGACCAAGGGGATGACATTGCCGTTCGTATCCTATGGAGGTTCTTCCCTGATCGCGATGGGATTGTGCGTCGGTTTCCTGCTGGCACTGACGCGCAAGCGCGTCGGCGTGGAGACGCTGCGATGACCGGCAGCGGGCACATCATGCTTGCCGCCGGCGGCACGGGCGGCCACATCTTCCCGGCGATTGCCGTCGCCGAGGCGCTGCTGTCGCGCGGCTATACCGTATCCCTGATCACGGACGCGCGCGGAATGGATCTAGGCAGCGTGCTGCCGGATGTCGCCGTGCATCGAATCAGCGCATCGGGTATCGGTGGCGGGGTCGTCGCGAAAGCCAAAGCAGTGTTGTCTATCGGTATCGGCGTGATTCAGGCACGCCGCCTTTTCCGGAAATTCCGGCCCCGTTGCATCGTGGGGTTCGGTGGATATCCGTCCGTCCCGACCATGCTTGCAGCCACAACGCGCGGTCTGCCGACGGTCATTCACGAACAGAACGCGGTGCTCGGAAGAGCCAATCATCTGCTTGCGGGCCGGGTATCCGCCATCGCGACGTCATTCGACGAAACCGCGGGCATCGCACCCGAAAATGCCTCCAAGGTCGTGGTGACGGGCAATCCGGTTCGCCACGCCTTTTCCGAGGTGCGCAACCGGCCCTATCCGGCAATCGGGCCCAATGGCGAAGGTGTCAAAATTCTGGTCCTCGGCGGCAGCCTCGGCGCCACCGTCTTCAGCGACATTGTTCCCCGGGCGATCGCCGACATGCCCGAAACGCTGCGCCGGCGATTTGCGATCGTTCAGCAGTGCCGCGCGGAAGATATGGACCGGGTGCGCGAGACGTATGACAGCGTTGGCCTGTCGCCGGAACTCGCAACCTTCTTCGACGACGTGCCGGAACGCATGGCCAATGCCCATATCGTGATCACGCGGGCCGGCGCATCTACCATCGCCGAACTGGCCGAAGCGGGACGACCCGCCATTCTGGTGCCGTATCCTCATGCGCTGGACGATCACCAGACGGCGAACGCCCGCTCGATCGACGATCGGCAGGCCGGCTGGCTGATTCCGCAAGACGGTTTCACACCGGAATCGCTGACCATCCGGCTGGAAGGTTTCGTCAACCTGACCAATACGCTGACCAACGCCGCCGAAGCGGCGAGATCCCTGGGCGGCAGAAACGCGGCGGATGCCGTCGCGGATCAGGTGGAACGTCTCAGCGGCGCGCGACCCAATGGCGGCGCCGGGCCGGCATCCGATCCCGTGCGGGAGATCGCCGCATGAACGCGCTTCCCCTCAGCATCGGCACCATACATTTCGTCGGAATCGGCGGAATCGGGATGAGCGGCATCGCCGAGATTCTTCACAATCTCAATTACTCGGTGCAGGGCAGCGACATCGCAGAGAGCGCGAATGTCAAACGGCTGCGCGATCTCGGCATCGAAATATCGATCGGCCATCGCGGCGAAAACCTGGGCACGGCCGAAGTCGTCGTCATTTCGTCCGCCGTCAAACCGGACAACCCGGAAGTCGTCGAAGCACGTTCCCGCCTCGTACCGGTGGTGCCGCGGGCCGAAATGCTGGCCGAAATCATGCGTCTCAAATGGGGCATCGCGGTCGCCGGCACTCACGGCAAGACCACGACCACGTCCATCGTTGCCTCGGTTCTGGATGCCGGCCAGTTCGACCCCACCGTCATCAACGGCGGCATCATCAACGCCTACGGCACCAACGCCCGGCTCGGCAGCAGCGAGTGGATCGTCGTCGAAGCGGACGAATCCGACGGCACATTCATGAAACTGCCGGCCACCATCGCAGTGGTCACCAACATCGATCCGGAGCACCTGGATCACTACGGCGATTTCGATACGCTGAAAGCGGCGTTCGTCAAATTCGTCCAGAACATCCCGTTTTACGGCTTTGCCACGATGTGCATCGACGATACCGAGGTACAAGCCCTGATTCCGCAGGTTTCCGACCGCCGGATCATCACCTACGGGCTCAGCCCGCAGGCGGACATCCGGGCGATTGACATATCTGCCGATCCCGCCGGTTCGAGCTTTACCGTCATGATCGCAGACCGGTCGTCGGCAACCACCTCCGAACTCGGACGCTTCACCATGCCGATGGTCGGCGACCACAACATCCGCAACACCCTGGCGGCGATCGCGATCGCGCGGGAGATGGGCATCGACGCCGATGTCATCCGCCATGCCCTCGGCGAATTCAGCGGGGTCAAACGGCGCTTCACCCGCACCGGCATCGTCAACGACGTCACGATCATCGACGATTACGGTCATCATCCGGTGGAAATCACAGCGGTCCTGGCCGCCGCCCGGACCAGCACCCGGCGCAACGTGATAGCGGTCGTGCAACCGCACCGCTATACGCGGCTGCGCGACCTGTTTGACGAATTTTGTACCTGTTTCAATGACGCCGATACCGTCATCGTCACCGACATATACGCTGCCGGCGAAACGCCGCTGGACGGATACGACCGCGACGCGCTTATCGAAGGGTTGCGAAGCCGGGGGCATCGTCATGTCCTGCCGCTGGAAAACCCGGAAGCGTTGCCCGGCCTCATCGCCGAGCTCGCACAGCCGGACGATTTCGTCGTCTGCCTCGGTGCCGGGAACATCACGGCATGGGCAAACGACCTGCCCGATGCGCTCGCCGCCATATGGAACGCAGGCGACGCCGCCGCGACAACCGGTGGAGGCGCGTGATGCTGGCCCATGCCCTGCCCCGTCTGATCGATCGTCTGCCCGCCGTGCGCGGCGAAGTCTCGGAAAACGCACCGCTCGGGGGGATCACCTGGTTCCGGACCGGCGGCCCGGCGGAGGTCCTGTTCCGGCCGGCGGACGTCGACGACCTGCAGACCTTTATCGCCGCTCTGGAACCCGACATCGCCGTCACGGTGCTCGGCCTCGGGTCGAACGCCATGATCCGCGACGGCGGGGTGCCGGGCGTGGTGATCCATCTCGGCAAGAATTTCGGCGATATATCGTTCGACGGCGATGACGTGATCGCGGGCGCAGGCGCACTGGACGTAGCGGTCTCCCGCGCCTGCCGCGACCGGTCTCTGGCGGGTCTCGAATTCCTCAACGGCATTCCAGGCACCATCGGCGGCGCGCTGCGCATGAACGCCGGCGCCTATGGCCGTGAAATGTCCGACGTCCTTAAAACGGCGACAGCGATGGATCCGGCTGGCCGGATACACGAATTGAGCCGGGCGGATTTCGGATTCGCATACCGCCACAGCACGGTGAACCAAGACTGGATTTTCCTGTCCGCGCGCATGACGGGCAAGCCGGGCGACCGCGCGGATATCGATGCCCGAATGAAGGAAATTGCCGGCGACCGCAAATCGTCCCAGCCGATTCAGGAACGGACCGGCGGATCGACCTTCAAGAACCCGAAGAACGCAAAAGCCTGGGAACTGATCGACGCTGCGGGATGCCGCGGTCTGGTCGTCGGCGATGCAATGGTGTCCGAACAGCATTGCAACTTTCTGATCAACCGCGGCAAAGCGACCTCCCACGACCTCGAAACCCTCGGCGAGGAAGTCCGCCGCCGGGTAAAGGAACGGTCAGGCATTTCCCTGGAATGGGAAATTCGCCGCATCGGCATACCCGCGGAGGGGGCATCATGAGCGCGTCCGTCGCAGTACTTGCCGGCGGCTGGTCGAGCGAGCGCGACGTATCGCTGATGGGCAGCGGCAACATTGCCGCGGCGCTGCGCGATGCCGGTTACGACGTGCGCGAGATAGACGTCAAACGCGACATTCCGGCCCTGGTGGAAGCGCTGACCCCGCCGCCGGATATCGTCTACAACGCGCTCCACGGTCCCTATGGAGAAGACGGCTGCATCCAGGGAATCCTCGAATGCCTGGGCGTACGCTACACTCATTCGGGCGTCCTTGCTTCGGCGCTGGCCATGGACAAACCCATGGCAAAGCATCTGTTCCGGAGCGCGGGAATTCCCTGTCCGGAACACCGCATCGTCACGCGGGCGGAATTCGATGCCGGCGAACGGATCGATCTACCGTTTGTCGTCAAGCCGCTCAACGAAGGCTCCAGCGTGGGCGTCCGCATCGTTCGAACGGAGGCCGATGTCGCCGCACTGGACGACGCTATCTGGGCTTATGGCAGTCGCATGATGCTCGAGAGTTTCATCGACGGACGCGAAATCACGGTTTCCGTCATGGGCGACAAGGCTCTTGGCGTCACGGAGATTCGCGCGCTGGAAGGTTTCTACGACTACGAAGCCAAATACATCGACGGACGCGCGGAACATCTGGTTCCGGCCCCCATTCACCCGGAGGCATACGACGCCGCCATGGACTATGCCGTCCGCGCGCACAAGGCGCTCGGATGCCGGGGCGTCTCGCGCGCCGATCTCATGTACGACGACCGCCGCGGCGAGCCCGGCGATCTGTTCCTTCTCGAAGTCAATACGCAACCCGGCATGACGCCGCTGTCGCTCGTCCCCGAGCAGGCCGCCCATGCAGGAATCGAATTCGGCGACCTGGTTCGCTGGATGGTGGAGAACGCATCATGCGATGGATAAACCTCAGGCGATCGAAGCCGGCAAAAGACAGGCGCGGAAAAGCCGCCCGCAAACGGCCCATGCCGCGATGGACGCGACGGTCGCTGCGTGGCCTCGGCGCCGTTGCGGTTTTCGGCCTCCCGCTCGGCGGTCCTGCCTGGCTGTGGCAGTCCGGCTGGGTTGGAGACGCGGCACATTCAGTCTGGCAATCTGCCGCCACGCGCATGGGACACGCCGGCTTGCGCGTAGAGCAAGTCCTGCTGCAGGGCCGCCGCCACGAATACGCAGACCGCATCACCCAGGTACTGGACATCAAGCGCGGTGCGCCGCTGCTGGCAGTGGATCTGGAACACGCGCGTGAACGGCTTGAATCCCTGCCCTGGATCCGGGCGGCCAGTATTGAGCGCCAGTTCCCGAGCACCATTCGCGTCAATATTCTCGAACGCCGGCCGATGGCGCTCTGGCAACGCGAGAACAAGCTGGTGCTTGTCGACGACGAAGGCGCCGTCATTACATCCCGCAACCTGGAACGGTTCCGCGACCTGCTGGTCGTCGTCGGCAAGGACGCGCCGACCCATGCCGCATCGCTAATGACCATTCTGGCGCACGAACCCGCACTCAAACAGCAGGTCAACGCCGCCGTCCGCGTCGGCGACCGGCGATGGAATATCCGCATGGAGAACGGGGTCTACGTTCGGCTGCCGGAAAAAAACCCGGAAGCCGCCTGGAAACGCTTCGCCCGGCTGGAACGCGAACACAAACTTCTGAAACAGGACCTGCTGTCGATCGATCTGCGGATACCGGACCAGCTTATCGTCCGGACCCGCGGCGGCCGGCCAAGTCCGGACCGCAAGGCAAATCATCGCAAGGGAAAGAACACCTGATGATATCCCGGATAAATTCCTACCCGCGGCGGGAGGCCGCCTGATCATGGCGAAGTTACGCACCGGAATCATCGCGGCGCTCGATGTCGGCAGCACCAAGATCTGCTGTTTCATCGCGCATATGAATGCCGAAGGCGGCATTCGCGTGATCGGCGTTGCGCAACAGGCTTCGGCCGGTGTGCGCAACGGTTCCGTCATCGACATGGAAGCCGCCCAGAACGCAATTCTCACCGCCATCAGCGCGGCGGAAGAACTCGCAGGCGAACGTATCGACCGGATATTCGTCAATCTGTCGGGTGGCGCGATCTACTCGCACATCCAGGAAATCGAGGTGTCGATCGCCGGTCACGAGATCGGCGCGACTGACATCCAGCGCGCACGGGAACGGAACTTTCACATCGAACAGCCGGAAGACCGTGACCTGATCCATTGTCTGCCGGTCGGGTATTCGATCGACGGCAATCGCGGCATACGCGACCCGCGCGGCATGTTCGGAGAGCAACTCGGCGTCAGCTTCCACCGCATCAACGCGGCGCCCGGCCCGGTTCGCAATCTGAAGAACTGCGTGGCCCGCTGCCATCTCGACATCGAAGAGGTCGTGGTTTCACCCTATGCGGCAGGACTGTCCTGCCTGGTGGAAGACGAAAAGGATCTTGGCGTCACCCTGGTCGACATGGGCGGCGGCACGACGACGATAGCGGTCTTCTATGACGGTCAGGTGGTTTACGCGGATTCGATCCCGGTCGGCGGCGGACACGTGACCAACGATGTCGCACGCGGCCTGTCGACGCCGGTGGTGCACGCTGAACGGATGAAAATACTGTACGGCAGCGCCGTTCCGTCGCAGTCGGACGACAACGAGATCATCGACGTGCCGCTGGTCGGCGAGGACGAGCACAATCACCCCAATCACGTCCCACGTTCCATCCTGACCGGCATCATCCGCCCGCGGATCGAGGAAACCTTCGAGCTGGTGCGCGAACGTCTGGAGATCAGCGGCGCGGACCGTGTCTCCGGGCGCCGCCTGGTCCTTACCGGCGGCGCCTCCCAGTTGCACGGCGTCCCCGAACTGGCCGGCCTGGTGCTGGAAAAGCAGGTCCGGATCGGACGTCCGCTCCGAATCAGCGGCCTCGCCGAAGCCACCAGCGGACCCGCCTTTTCGACCTGCGCGGGTCTGTTGCGCTACGGCGTCGAAAAATACGCCGGCATCATCGAAGACGCCCCTGCGAACGAAAATGCGCCGGCCAGCCGGATTTCCCGGATCGGCCAGTGGCTGAAAGAGAGTTTCTAACCCGATGACCAGTCCATGACCCCACAACTTTCAACCCAACCCGCAGCGACTCTGCGGCAACACCGACCCGGGTGGATCGGCACCACCCGTTCTGTCCCTTCCCTGGCTAGGAGGCCTCAATGACCATCAATCTCACCGTTCCCGAACCTCAGGACCATCTGAAACCTCGGATTACCGTTATCGGCGTCGGCGGCGCCGGAGGTAACGCCGTAAACAACATGATCTCGTCGCAGCTCGAAGGCGTCGAGTTCGTGGTCGCAAACACCGACGCCCAGGCGCTGGCGCAGACGCTGGCCGAACGGCCGATCCAGCTTGGACCGGGCATCACGCACGGCCTCGGCGCGGGATCGCGCCCCGACATCGGCCGCGCCGCAGCGGAGGAAGCCATGGACGACCTGATGGAAGCGCTCAGCGCCGCCCACATGGTCTTCATCACGGCCGGCATGGGCGGCGGCACCGGCACCGGCGCAGCCCCCGTCATCGCCCGCCTGGCGCGCGAACACGGCATCCTGACCGTCGGCGTGGTCACCAAGCCCTTCCAGTTCGAGGGCATCAACCGGATGCGCATCGCCGAAGCGGGCATCGAAGAGATGCAGCAATACGTCGATACGCTGATTGTCATCCCGAACCAGAACCTGTTCCGGATCGCGAACGAAAAGACGACCTTCGCGGATGCGTTCACGATGGCGGATGAAGTGCTCCATTCCGGCGTACGCGGCGTCACCGATCTGATGGTGGTCCCCGGCCTGATCAACCTCGACTTCGCCGACATTCGCGCCGTTATGAGCGAAATGGGCAAGGCGATGATGGGGACCGGCGAAGGCGACGGCGAGGATCGCGCCAGGCTGGCAGCCGAAGCGGCGATTTCCAACCCGCTGCTGGACGACGTGTCGATGCAGGGCGCCCGGGGCGTGCTGATCAACATCACCGGCGGACCGGACATGACCCTGTTCGAGGTCGACGAGGCCGCCAACCGGATCGGCCAGGAAGTCGATCCCGACGCGAACATCATCTTCGGCTCGACGATGGATTCAAGTCTCGAAGGCAAGATGCGCGTGTCGGTCGTCGCTACCGGCATCGATGCCCAGGCGGAAGTGCAGCCACGGCCTGTCCTGAAGGTCTATTCCCAGCCCCAGAAACTGGTCAGGGCAACGGAAACTGAAATGCCGGCTGAAGAAGCGGCGCCGGTCCCGGCGACCGCCGAGGCCGCTGACGAACCGGTTGCGGAAAACAAGGCGCCGGAAACCCCGCCCGCACCGGCGGCCCGCGTGACGACCCCGATCGAACCGCCTAAATCGTCCGCCGAGGTTGCCCGGGCCGTTCAGGAAACCGTTCCTCAGCAGGTCGCGGAAACAATGACGCCCGCGCCTGAAGCGCCTGTCGAACGGAACGTCGCCGAATCGCCTGCACCGGCGGCGGAAACGGCGCCGGAGCCGGAGACACCGGCGGAACTGACGCCCGCCGTGGCCGAGATGCCGCAGGAGGACCTTCCGGCGCCCGCGGAACCGCGGCTGGTGGCCAAGAACGATGCGTTCATGCCGCCGCCGCCAGTCGATCCCAAGGCCACGCCGGAAACCGATGCCGCAGCGGATCCGTTCAAGGAAGCCGATCTGCTGAATGGCGGCCAGAAAGACGATTCGCGGCGCCGAGGGGGGAACCTGTTCCAACGCATTACCGGAACAGGCCGCGAACGTCGCCCCGAACCGCCTGCGGCAGCGTCGGAGACCGAAATCCGGTCTGAACCGTCCAAGCCGGCCACGATCGCCGAAAAACCGCAGGAAAATGCGCCCCAGCAGAGCCGTTTGGCAGGCGTGGACCCTGAAGACCGGGTTCAGACGTCGCAGGGGGATGACGATTTGCTTGAAATCCCGGCGTTCCTCCGCCGTCAGGCAAACTGACGACTGCGTTAACCCTACGGAATCCGTAACATTCTGTAACATTTGTTGATGTGAGTTTCTTGGAAGGTGTTTGGTAAACACCCTCCGAGGACTTGAATCTACTGCGGCGCTCGCTCCCCGAAAAACCGGTCACACTGCGAACTGCGCAGCCGCCGACCGAGCCGCAGCGGAAACGGGTCCCAGGGGACCATAGAGTAAAGATCGCTGGTGTGATTAAGCAAAAAACATTGAAGACCGAGATCGGCTGCACGGGTATCGCCCTGCATTCGGGACGTAAAACCGCCCTGACGCTGAAACCGGCAGAAGAAAACTTCGGCATCCGCATATGCCGGACCGACCTTTTCAACGGTGCCCGTGAAATCGTCGTCGACTGGCGGAATGTGGTCGATACCCGCCTCGCGACCACGGTGGGCAACGACCACGGGGCGACCGTGAGCACGATCGAACATCTGATGGCGGCGCTTGCCGGCTGCGAAATCGACAACGTCCTGATCGAAGTCGATGGCCCTGAAATTCCGATCATGGACGGCAGCGCGGCACCGTTCGTGTTCCTGCTCGAATGCGCCGGCAAGGTGGAACAGAAGGCCCCTCGGACCGCGATCAAAATTCTCAAAACCGTTACCGTTGGCGACGACACCCGGTCTCTGACGATTTCGCCCTCCGACGAATTCAGTCTCGATTTCGAGATCGATTTCGATTCCTCGGCGATCGACTGCCAGGAACGCGTCTTCGCGGGCACCGGCGAGAACTTCAAATCGGATATCGCCCGCGCCCGGACATTCGGCTTCGAACAGGAAGTCGACGCCATGCGCGATGCGGGTCTCGCTCTGGGCGGGTCCCTGGACAACGCCGTCGTGATCAGCGACGACAAGGTGCTGAACGAAGACGGCCTGCGCTACGACGACGAATTCGTGCGCCACAAGATTCTAGACTGCGTCGGCGATCTGTATCTGGCGGGCGGACCAGTCATCGGCGCGGTACGGGCCAGCCGGTCGGGACACGCCCTCAACAACGAACTTCTTCGCGCCATCTTCGCCGACGACGATGCATGGACTCGCATCGACGCTTCGGCGCCCAGGGGCAACGTGAATACGATGCAGCCAACCTCCGCAGTCGCCTGAGCGACCTGTCATACCGGAGCAATAAAGGGCGCCGTCAGGGCGCCTTTTTTCGTTCCCCAGTGCCCGAGCCCGCCTTACATTCGTAGCATCAACAATGGTATACATGCTGCCTGTTCGAATTACGGAAGCCAGAATGTCGATCCGTCGTCTACGCCTCGTCGCCATGGGAGCAGCGGTCTGCCTGCTGGTGACGGCCTGTGGCACAGACGAAGAGGTGTATGTCGAACGAAAGGTCGAGTTCCTCTACAATACGGCCGTCAATTCGCTGGAAGCCCGGGAATTCAAAGACGCCGCCAAGGAATTCGAAGAAGTCGAACGCCAGCATCCCTACTCCGTCTGGGCCGTTAAAGCCAAGTTGATGGCAGCCTATTCCAATTATCAGGCCAATCGATACGACGAAGCGGTAATCGGGCTGGATCGCTACATCCGGCTGCATCCGGGCAATCGCGACGTACCCTACGCCTATTATCTTAAAGCGCTTTCCTATTACGAACGCATTTCGGATGTCGCGCGCGACCAGCGGATAACGGAACAGGCGCTGGACGCCCTTACGGAAGTCGTGCGCCGGTTTCCCAATTCCAAATATGCGCGCGATGCCGAGCTGAAAATCGACCTGACCCGCGATCATCTCGCGGGCAAACAGATGGAGATTGGCCGGTACTATCATGATCGCGGCCATTTCCTGGCGGCGATTAACCGGTTCCGGCGCGTCGTGGACAATTACCAGACAACGACGCACGTACCGGAAGCCCTGCACCGGCTGGTCGAAGCCTACACCGCACTCGGCGTTATGGACGAAGCCCGAAAGGTGGCCGCCGTTCTGGGACACAACTATCCCGGCAGCGAGTGGTATCTCGATTCCTATGCGGTGGCCGCCGGTTCGGACCTTCGCGAAAAGACCGAGGAAAAGGGATTCTTCGCGCGCACATGGGACTGGTTGTTCTGATCCCCGATGCTGGCGACGCTTTCCATTCGGAATTTCGTCCTGATCGACAGTCTGGATATCGAATTCAGCAACGGATTATGCGTACTGACCGGTGAAACGGGGGCCGGCAAATCCATCCTGCTGGACGCACTCAGCCTCGCCATCGGCGCCCGCGCGGACGCATCCCAGGTGCGCAGCGGCGCCGGCAGCGAGAACCGGGCCAGCATCACAGCGACATTCGAGCTGCCCGACGACCACGCAATCCTGGACCGTCTGACCGAGCACGACATAGAACTTCCCGTCGACGGCGACCCGCTGATTCTCCGGCGAACGCTGCGGTCGGATGGTCGGAGCCGCGCATATATCAACGATCAGCCGGTCAGCGTCGGGACTCTCCGGAACGTCGGCGAATCCCTGATAGAGATCGAAGGCCAGTTCGCCAGCCACGGCCTGCTGGATCCGGCCAATCACCGGGATGCGCTCGACGCCTTCGGTCGACACGACAAGCTGGTCACGGAGACGCGTACCTCGTGGAACGAACTCAAGGCGGCTGAAAAAGCGCTGGCGGAAGCCCGGGAGGAAATCGACCGCATCGCCGCCGAAGGCGATTACCTGCGCCACGTGCATGCCGAACTCGAGGAGTTCGACCCGCAGGAAGGCGAAGAGGCGTCGCTGACCGAATCCCGGTCGCTGATGATGAATGCCGAGAAGATCGCCGACGCCATAAATCAGGCGCTCGACATTCTGTCGGGCAATAAGGGGTTTCAACAGGTCCTGTCGAAATCGATGAGATCCCTGGAACGTGCCAACGAACAGGCGTCGGGCATTCTGAAACCGGCCCTCGAAGCGATGGAGCGCACCGGCAACGAAGCCGCTTTGGCCGCCGATCTCCTGATCGACGCGCTGCGGTCAACGGACCAGGACCCGGCGCAGCTGGAACGGGTGGACGAACGGTTGTTCGGCCTGCGCGCACTGGCCCGCAAGCATGGCACCGATGTGGATTCCCTGGCGTCACTAAGAGACGAATTCGCCGCCAAGCTGGAACGCCTCGACGACGCGGACCGCGATCTTTCGCGCCTGGAAACCGAAGCGAAGGAGGCACAGGCTCGATACGACTCCAACGCCCGCGAACTGCATGATTCGCGCGTATCCGCCTCCACTGCGCTGGACGCCGCCATAAATGCCGAACTGCCGCATCTGCGTCTCGAAAAGGCCGCCTTTGCTACCGGGATAGCGGAACTGGATCCGACTGGATGGTCCAGCCACGGCATCGACCGCGTCGCCTTCGAGGTAACGACCAATCCCGGTCAGCCCGCCGGTCCAATCCATAAAGTCGCCTCCGGCGGCGAGCTTGCGCGTCTCCTGCTCGCCCTCAAAGTGGCGCTGTCGACCTCCAACCGGGTCACAACGCTGGTTTTCGACGAAGTCGACGCGGGTGTCGGAGGCGCGACGGCGGCGTCGGTGGCGGAACGCCTGTCTCGCTTGTCGGACGGCGTGCAGGTTCTTGTCGTCACCCATTCCCCGCAGGTCGCTGCGCGCGGCAACAGGCATTTCCACATCATGAAATCCGTCGCCGAAACAGCCGACGGCGACAATACCACGACAGCCGTGAACGAACTTTCCGCCGAAGAGCGTCGCGAGGAAATCGCCCGCATGCTGGCGGGCGCCAAGATCACCGAGGAAGCCCGCGCGGCAGCCGACAGCCTGATAGCGGAAATGGCGCGATGAGTACCGATATCTCGAAAATGACCGAAGCCGAGGTCGCCGCGGAGCTGGAAACGCTGGCAGCCGTGATCGCGGCCCATGATGCAAGCTACTATCAGAACGACGCCCCGACGGTGACCGATGCGGAATACGACGCACTGCGCCGCCGCAACCAGGTGCTGGAAACCGCCTTTCCGCATCTGGTGCGGGAAGACAGCCCGAGCAGAAGGGTCGGCGCCGCCCCGGCGGCCGGTTTCGGCAAGATCCGGCATGCGGTGCCCATGCTGTCGCTCGGAAATGCATTCAACGAAGACGACATCCGCGAATTTTTCGCCCGCATCCGCCGGTTTCTGAATTTGCCGGAGGACGACAACGTCACCCTGGTGGGCGAGCCCAAAATCGACGGCCTGTCGATATCGCTACGCTACGAAGACGGACAGTTCATTCAGGCCGCAACGCGCGGGGACGGGCGGGTCGGCGAGAACGTGACCGCCAATGTGAAGACCATCGGCGATATCCCCGATCGGCTGGCCGGCGATTTTCCCGCCACCCTCGAAATCCGCGGCGAGATCTATATGAGCCACGCTGATTTCGCCGCGCTGAACGAGTCCCGCGCAGCCGCAGACGAGGCACTGTTCGCCAATCCGCGCAACGCCGCCGCCGGGTCGCTGCGGCAACTGGACCCGACAATCACTGCCAGACGCCCGCTGCGCTTTTTCGGCTACAGCTGGGGCGAAATCAGCGAACCGCTGGCCGATACACAGTGGGATTTTCTGCAGCGCCTTAAGGAATGGGGCTTTCCGGTAAACCCGGAAACCAGGCGCTGCGACACGCCGGAAGAGATCATGACGTTGCATAGCGATATTGGCGAAAAACGCGCGCTGCTCGGCTACGACATCGACGGCGTGGTCTACAAGGTCGACCGCCTGGACTGGCAGGAACGGCTCGGTTTCGTCAGCCGGGCGCCGCGCTGGGCCATTGCCCACAAATTCCCGGCCGAGAAAGCCCAGACAATCCTGAAAGCTATCGATATCCAGGTCGGCCGCACCGGCGCGTTGACACCGGTCGCGCGACTGGAACCGGTCACGGTGGGCGGCGTGGTCGTCTCCAACGCCACCCTCCACAACGAAGACTACATCGTCGAGAAAGACATCCATATCGGCGACACGGTCACCATACAGCGTGCCGGCGACGTGATCCCGCAGGTTCTGGACGTGATCGCAGAAAAAAGGCCGAAAGATGCGCCTGCCTACGACGTGCCGGACCATTGCCCCGAATGCGGCAGCCTGGCCGTGCGCGAAGTCGGCGAAGCGGTGCGGCGCTGCACCGGCGGGCTGATCTGTCCGGCGCAGAAACTGGAACGCCTGAAGCACTTCGTCAGCCGTCAGGCGTTCGATATAGACGGGCTGGGCGGCAAGCATATCGAAGCCTTCGGCGCCGACGGTCTGATCGACGGACCGGGCGATATCTTCCGCCTCAGAGACCATGCCGACGATCTGCGCGGCCGCGACGGCTGGGGCGACAAATCGGTCGAAAATCTTCTGGACGCCATCGAGGAACGGCGCACCATCGGGCTCGACCGGCTGATCTACGCGCTTGGTATCCGCCAGGTCGGCGAATCGACGGCCCGGCTGCTGGCGCGGAGTTACGGCTCCTACGATGCCTGGCGGTCGGCGATGGAACAGGTCAGCCGCGAACGCCACGCCAATGCGGAAGAGCAGAAAAAACCCGATCTGATCGGCGAGGCTTATGCCGAATTATGCAATATCGATACTATCGGCATGGCGGTAGCGGACGAACTGGCCGGATTCTTCGACGCAGACAACGCCGAAAACCGCCGCATGCTGGACGATCTTGGCGCCGAACTGACGATCGCGGACGTCTCTCCGCCTGAAACCGCCACCTCCGCAATCAGCGGCAAGACGGTGGTCTTTACCGGCACGCTCGAAACGATGACCCGGTCGGAAGCCAAGGTGAAGGCGGAATCCCTCGGCGCCAAGGTGTCCGGCTCGGTATCGAAGAAAACCGACTACGTCATCGTCGGCGCGGATGCCGGATCGAAAGCGAGAAAGGCCGCCGATCTGGGCGTCGCCGTGCTGTCGGAAGAAGACTGGCAGGACCTGATCGGGGGATCGAGCTGAATGACCAAGCGAGAACTCTATTTCATCTCCGGCTCGCCGCCCTGCTGGACGGTCATGCTGGCGCTCGCGGTGAAGGGACTGAAATATACGCCGCACCGGCTCAGCAACACGGCAGGCGACCAGAAAAGCCCGGAGTTCCTGAAACTAAATCCGCGCGGCCATGTGCCGGTTCTTGTCGAGGGGAAGAACGTCGTTCCGGAGACCCTGGCCGTGCTGACCTATCTCGACCTCGCCCATCGCACCCCGCCGCTGTTCGGAACGAATCCCGCCGAACGGGCAGTTGTTTGGCAATTGATCAGCGAATGCGACAGTCATCTTCGCGGCCCGGTGGGCAACATATCCCGGCCGCTTTTCCGCGGGAAATCCGCGGAATTCGCGGCACAGATCCAGGAGGCCGCCGCGACGGTTCGGGAAGAACTGACGCTGCTGGAAAACCGGCTGACAGATACCGACTGGCTGGCCGGCGATACGATCAGCGCCGCCGACCTGATCGTCTATCCGGTCCTGATGCAGCTCGCCCGCGCTGCCGGACGGGAAGACGCCGCGGCCTTTGACCTTGCGATCGTACTGCTGAATGCGCATTACCCCGCGCTGGCGTCTTGGCAGACCCGTATCGAGGCGCTGCCCGGCTACGACGATGCCTATCCGCCGCACTGGAAAGGCAAAACCGCCTGAAACAGTGTCCGGTTTGGCGGAACCGGACGCTATATCGCCGCCGTCGCCCCTTCCAGCCACGCCCGCACGTCTTCACCCACCAGCGGCGTCAGCGTTTGCCGTACGCGGGCATGATAGGCATTCAGCCAGGAGCGTTCGTCGTCGGTCAGTAAATCCGCCTCAATCAGATTGCGGTCGATGGGGGCCAGTGTGATGGTCTCGAAATCCATCATCGACCGCTCGGCACCCGCAGGCGCGTCGTCGGCCTCTTTCACCACCACCAGGTTTTCGATCCGGATGCCGTAGGCGCCCTCCTTGTAGTAGCCGGGCTCGTTCGACAGGATCATGCCGGGTTCCATCGGCGTGCCGCCGCCCGTCTTGGAAATACGCTGCGGCCCTTCGTGCACGCCAAGATAGGCGCCGACGCCGTGCCCGGTGCCGTGATCGTAGTCCAGCCCCGCCTCCCACAGCGACAGCCGCGCCAGTGCGTCGATCTGGCTGCCGTGGGTGCCAGCGGGAAACCGCGCGGCAGCCACGGCGATATGGCCTTTCAGGACACGGGTAAATCTCTCCCGCGCTTCGGCCGGGGCACCATTGCCATCGTCGATAAAAACCGTGCGGGTCACGTCCGTCGTGCCGTCCAGATACTGGGCACCGGAATCGACCAGATAAACGTCGCCCGGCAACAGTTCTCGATCGGTTTCGGGCGTCACCCGGTAATGCACGATGGCGCCGTTGGGACCGCTGCCGGAAATGGTCTCGAAGCTGAGGCCCCGGAACCGGGGGTCGGGGGCCCGGAAGGCGCGCAGTCGCGCGGCGGCCGACAGTTCCGTCACCCCGCCTTTCGGTGCGTCTTTCGCCAACCATGCCAGAAACGACGACAACGCCGCGCCGTCACGAATATGAGCCTCGCGGGTGCCGCTGATCTCTGCGGGGTTCTTTTTCGCCTTGGGCAACGTGCAGGGATCGCTGCCGGGCGCGATATCCGCCCCCGTCTCGGACAGCTGGAGGCGAACGGCTTCCGGGATCGTCGCGGTATCGAGACGGACGGATTTGCCCGCGCTCCCCAACGCCGCCAGCCCGGCCGCGAATTCGGCCGGCTCGTGCACGATCACGCCGCCATCCAGGGCGTCGCGTGTTGCCGCGGTCAATTTGCGTCCGTCCACGTACCAATCGACATTGCCGGTCCGGTGGATGATCGCATAGGACAGGGTCAGCGGCGTGTTAGCGACGTCGGATCCACGGATATTGAGCAGCCAGGCGATGGAATCCGGTGCGCTGAGCACCGCGGCATCGGCGCCGGTATCGCGTAAATCTCCGGATACAGCACGCCTCTTGTCGGTCGAGCCCACCCCGGCGAGTTCCTCCGGATAGGCGATCGCCGGTCCCAGCGGCGGCGGTGGCTGGTCCGGCCAGGCGGCATCGACCGGATTGACGTCCACCGGCGCCAGTTCCGCCCCCGCTGCTTTGCATGCCTTGCGCAGACGGTCTATTCCCGCCGGTGTATGCAGCCACGGGTCGAAGCCGATTTTCCCACCCGCCGGCGCATTCGCCCGCAACCATTTGTCGGGCGGCGACTCTGCCAGATGTTGCGGCACGAACGTCGCGGTATCGACCTGGTCGCGCACCTGAAGCGTATAGCGGCCATCGACGAAAATCGCCGCCTTGTCCCTCAGTACGATCGCCATGCCGGCGGAACCGCCGAAACCAGTCAGCCAGGCAAGCCGCTGTGACCGGGTGGCGATGAATTCGCCCTGGTGTTCGTCCGACAGCGGCACGAGGAACCCGTCCAACCCCTGCCCCGACATTTCCGTGCGCAGAGACGCCACCCGTTCCGGCGGCGCAGGTACGCTGCCGAAGCTCGCCATCTGCCGCTCGCGTACCTCGTGGATCCGGGCGGCCACGTCTTCCGGGGAAGCCCCTGCGAACAATTCGGCGAGGACGTCGAAGGCACCGTCGATATCGGTGGAGAAGGCGGACGCGGCGAGGCCGTCAATCAGGTTCGTGTCGATCTTTTTATCCTCCCCGGGAAACCGCGCCGAGCCTGCCACGCAGGCTCTAACATGCTGTATCCCAATGATAATACGGGGACAATATGATTGCGAACGTCCCCTTGGATGCCGTAGGTTCGCCGTGTGGCGGTGAAACGGGTTGTAATCAGGGTAAGCGAGTACAGAACATGCGAATATTTCATCTAATGGCGTCGGTTTTTGTCTTTGCCGCCGTTTCGGCCGCTAATGCGCAAGCCCCGTCGCCGACGGACAAGAAATTCGGCGACCGGGCGGTTGCCTGCCGCCAGTTGAAGGAAGACGCGCCGTAGCGTTGCATCCTGTTCCAGAACATCATCCTGCGCCA
>Ga0181577_10000375_pt1 | contig 36033 bp, 29 predicted proteins | sample 101ome_21_FD_132468 | JGI IMG/M metagenome (GOLD analysis project Ga0181577, IMG submission 132468) | Coastal salt marsh microbial communities from the Groves Creek Marsh, Skidaway Island, Georgia - 101413BT metaG (megahit assembly) | ecosystem: Environmental > Aquatic > Marine > Intertidal...
CCACAGACTCATGAGCTTAAGCCTAATTCCAGCGGGAAAGAACGTACCGGAAGACGTTAACGTAATCATCGAAATCCCCGCGCACAGTGACCCAGTAAAATACGAAGTTGATCACGACAGCGGTGCGATCATGGTTGACCGCTTCATGTCCGCCGCCATGTTCTACCCCTGCAACTACGGCTATATTCCCAATACGCTTGCCGACGATGGCGACCCTCTTGACGTACTGGTTCAAACTCCCCACTCGGTCGTTCCGGGCAGCGTAATCCGCTGTCGTCCGGTTGGTATTTTGCAAATGAGCGACGAAGCAGGCCATGACGCCAAGCTCATTGCGGTACCTGTTGACAAGCTCACGCCCGTTTATAAAGACGTGAAAGAAGTCAGCGACTTACCCGCGCTGCTGGTTAACCAAATCAAGCACTTCTTCGAGCACTACAAAGATCTTGAGCAAGGTAAGTGGGTTAAAGTCGACGGCTGGGGCACAGCAGCCGATGCACGCGACGCGATTATTAAAGCAGTAGAAAACTTCAACCGCGAAGAGCAGCACTAATTGGATCGCCCCGAGCGATAATGCTCGGGGCACCATTCTTGTGGGACGCGAACAAAACGCTCAAAGATATCCTCTAACTCTGCGTCAAATGCGGCCAACCCTTCAATAGATTGATCCGAACAAAGATCACGCCACAGAGCGGGTCTCAAGCGCCACTCAAACTCGCTCGCCAAGGGCGCGTAACTCAAGTGCCAAGGCTCCACCGATATACCACCTCGATCCTGCGCATAGGGGCGGAAAAAGCCACAGCTGTTATCGCTTTCAATTTGCTCATCGAGCCATCGGTGTAGTTCTCCAAATTGAACGCGCGATTCGATCACGGTTAACTGAAGTTTATAATCATCCGCTACCGCAGCCGCGTCATAAACATCGCAATCGGTACCCCAATGGTGACGCGAGGTGCCAGGCAATGCCGAGAATCGCAGTATTTTGTGGATCCATTCCAGAGCGCTATAGGCATGCCGCTCTAGAGCGACACCTTGGTCATCTTCGACACTGCGCACCCCCTGAAACTTGCCATTCCAGATCGCAGTTTGACGATCAAGAGAGCGATATCCACTGGCACACCGCAAGTCAAACCCGCTCTGTCTGGCGCGACGCGTCAATTCGCGAAAGGCCTCAGAAACATCACCATCAAGCAACCTTAGCGTGCTCAGGTTTGGCGCACCCAAGCCGACAACGCAGCGGTCCCAATCAGAAAACAACGTTCCCAGTGGCGTTTTGCTCAATTTAAAACCCTTTTGGCTCAAAAAACGTTGATAATACTAGCCCATGCGCGATTTATCTGGTAGTTTCTCCGCCCGCTCAGACGGGGCTTCAGCGGTACCGGCCCAGAACGGTGGCAGACAACTGTTTTTAATCGCACTAGGTGGAATTGAACCATGGCTCCTAGCAGAGACGGAAATTTTAAAAACTTTACGCCCTATACCCCCAAAAAAGGCGAAGAGTACATGAGCGAAGCCCAGCTCGCGCATTTTAAAGAGATCTTGCTGAACTGGCGATCAGATCTTATGCACGAAGTCGACCGCACGGTAACGCACATGAAAGACGAAGCGGCGAATTTTCCTGATCCCGCAGATCGCGCAACACAAGAGGAAGAGTTCAGCCTCGAGCTAAGAACGCGAGACCGAGAGCGCAAGCTCATTCGAAAAATCGACCAAACCATCGAGCGTATCGAGCAAGACGACTACGGGTTTTGCGATGCATGCGGAATCGAAATTGGCATAAAGCGGCTTGAAGCGCGACCAACCGCCGAACTCTGCATCGACTGCAAAACGCTGGCCGAGATCAAAGAGAAACAAGAGCGAGGCTAAGCCCCCGTGGACTTCGCGAATCCGACCAACGCGACCTACGTTGGTCGGTTTGCACCCTCTCCTACCGGCCCCCTGCATCTAGGCTCGCTGACTACCGCACTGGCAAGCTACCTGGACGCGCTTACGCATCGGGGCACCTGGCTGATTAGAATCGAAGACGTTGATCCGCCGCGGGAAGTGGCTGGCGCGACGGAGGCGATTTTAATCGCACTGGCCGCACATGGCTTACACTCCCAAATGGAGCCTCTTTTCCAGCATACTCGGCATGAGCGATATAAAACGATCTGCGAGAATCTGCTTCGGCAAGGCCATGCCTTTTACTGCATTTGCTCCCGTAAACAGCAGGATCACCTAGGGCGATGCATCGCCAATTGTCAGGATCGCGATATTTCAGCAAACGGCAACAACTTGCGGATCAAGCTCCCCACAGGTAACCGCGATTTTACGGATCGGATCTACGGGCAGGTTGAGAGTGAACGGCTCGCGTTTGACAATGCGATCATCTGGCGCAAAGACGAGCTACCCGCCTACCTACTCGCTGCCACGGTTGATGACATTGACTCGGCCGTCACGGATATTGTGCGCGGAGACGACCTCTTGTTTGAAACCCACAGGCAGTTGGCCTTCTATGCGGTGCTGGGGGAAAGCGCACCTCGATATGCTCATATACCGGTTGTGAGAAATGCCGATGGTAAAAAGCTCAGCAAACAAACGGGAGCTGAGAGAATCGACATCCATAGCCCTGTTCAAAATCTTGAAGAGGCACTGCAACATCTGCACCCAACCTGGAAGCATCACAGCAGAGATTCGAGTCCGTCGGATTGTCTAAAGTCCTTGCAAGATCACTGGTACTTACCGACCAAAAACTTGCAAACTTAGGACATTCGCATAGACTGAACTTTTTGCAAAAGAGACCCAATTTATGCAGGGCGTTCGCGGCCTTCTGTTGATTTTTGGCCTGCTGTTTTTATTTTTCCCCACCTTGAGCGCCTGGCTTTTTACAGCAGACGCACCTTGGTATCGCCCTCATATTTTTGCTGCCGCACTGATCGTAGCAAGTTATTTGATTCAAAGAGAGAAATCGTCAGATGAGCTTTAGCTTAGGGCAAGCGCTCGTCGCTATAGTCGGCTATCTCACCCTGCTTTTCGGTGTAGCGCATGCCGCGGAGCGCGGATGGATCAAAAACCGCATCACAGAACACCCGGCCACTTATATTTTGTCCTTGGGTGTCTTTGCGGGCGCAATGGCAACCAACGGCGCAATCGAGCTAGCCCACTGGGAAGGCTATGGCGCACTGACGTATTTCTTAGGAGCTATCCTCGCGTTCCTGGCCAGTTCTGTCATTTTGTTCCCCTTGTTGCGCTTATGCCGAATATACCAACTTTCCAGCTTAGCGGACTTACTGACCTTCCGCTTTCGCAGCCAGTACGTGGGCGCCGGCATCACGATCGCCATGTGTTTGGCGCTATTACCTTTTTTCGCTCTACAAATTCAAGCTGTCGCGGACAGCATTCATATCATCGCCAGCGGAACGCGGCTATCGCCTCTAGAATCAGAGCGCCACGATAGTCTCGCGTTCTTGTTTTGCTTAATCGTGATTATCTTTGCGATTCTGTTTGGTACACGAAATCCATTAGCACAGACGCGCAATACCGGTCTCGTGACCGCAATTGCATTCGAATCGATAATGAAGCTGATTGCGTTCAGCCTCGCTGCGGTGTTTATCGTGTGGGAAGTCTTTGGTGACTACAGCTCGTTTGAGCTCTGGTTTCAATCCAATCGCACAAGTCTAATACCCGACCCAGCTAATGGCACCGACGCTGCAACACGGACCGCGCTCATGCTTTTTTTCGCAAGCACGGTTTGCATGCCGCATATTTTCCACATGATTTTTGCAGAGAACCCAAAAATCGAAGAGCTCCGATCGGCCTCATGGGCTCTGCCGCTATATCTAGTCGCACTCAGTCTACCGGTGCTCCCCATTGCCTGGGCCAGCGTCGCCACCGATCAACCCTTACCACCAGAGTTCGCCGCTTTGGGTATCGGCGTTGACGCACAATCACCGGCCATTGTCATGTTCTCCTTCATAGCCACACTATCCGCTGCCAGCGCCACCCTAATTGTATCTACGCTGGCGCTGTCGAACATGTGTCTAAAACATCTCGTGCTACCTCTGAATATAATCCCCGTTGACCGAGAGCAGGGAATATACCGCCAACTAACCTGGATACGAAGATCGCTGATCGCGGTGCTCATTTTTGCTGGCTTTGGGTCGTTTATCTTGCTGGGGCACCGCGAATCACTCGCACAACTGGGCGTGATTGCCTTTGTTGGAACCGCGCAGTTCTTGCCTGGTGTAATCGCTTCACTGTACCTACCCAACGCCAATCGCTTCGGCCTACTCGGCGGCTTAACCGCTGGGCTGCTAATTTGGGGCCTGTTGCTACTCGCGCCCCTGGTTCTGGGGCGCCCGGTCGTCGATCCCTCGTGGCTGCAATCGACAGGTCTCGACGCAACCCTCACAACGACTCTCTCACTGGGTGTGAACATTCTTATTTTTATCTCGCTTTCGCTCATTTTACCAACCAGCCAAGAGGAGCGTATTGCGGCTGAAATTTGCTCGATGGACGACCTGAGCCGCCCTGCACGACACTCTTTGAACCTCAAAAATCCAGGAGAGTTCATTCGCAACCTCTCTGCTGGGCTCGGAGAAGAGACCGCTCGCGCAGAGGTCGAACGCGCCATGAAAGAATTACAGTTTGAACCTTTTGAAACCCGACCCTATGCCCTACGAAGATTGCGGGCCAGAATCGAAGCAAACTTGTCGGGCCTTCTCGGCCCCTCCGTCGCACACAGCCTGGTCACACGCTACCTGCCCTACACCCCCAGTGACGAGAGTGGCGGGGAGGACATTAATCTGATCGAACTTCAACTGGATCGAGCACAGTTGCAATTCACCGGGCTGGCAGCCGATTTGAACAATTTGCGACATCACTACCGCGAAACCTTAAACACCTTACCCATTGGCGTCTGCTCTCTGGCCAACGATGGCGAAATCCTCATGTGGAATGAAAGCATGGAAGCCATGACAGGTATCCCTGCTGACCAAGTACTGGGATCACTGATACGAGGCATTGCAGAGCCCTGGGGGCGTATCCTCACTCAATTTAGCGACCAAGACACTGATCACGTCGTTCGTCAAAAGGTGCAGATGCCAAATGGGCAATCTAGATGGGTGAGCTTGCACAAATCACCTGTCCTTGATGAGACTCTGGCGTCGCGCGACCGTGTCATGGTCGTTGAGGATATTACGGAATACGTGCAACTCGAGCATGAATTGATGCATAACGAACGGCTGGCCTCAATTGGCCGCCTAGCTGCCGGCGTAGCTCACGAAGTGGGCAACCCCGTAACGGGAATCGCCTGTTTGGCTCAAAATATTGCCTACGCCGAGTCAAAACAGGAGCTCGATGAAACCGCGAGCGACATATTAAAGCAGACGCAGCGTATCAGCCGCATTGTCGAATCGCTCGTCCGTTTCTCGCACTCAGGTGACGTCTCGAGCGAAAACCGCCTTTGCCCTTGCAATGTTGCCGATGCTGCAGACGAGGCCGCGCATCTACTGCAGCTGGATCCAGGCACCAAACACATCGAATTCAATAACATCTGTGACCGCAACCTCGTGGTCATTGCCGATCCACAAAAACTACTTCAAATATTCATCAATTTATATACCAATGCGCGCGACGCATATGCCGGTGACGGTGTCATCACCACCTCTGCAAAACCGCGCAATCAAGGGCTCATTCAAATAACGGTGGAAGATTTTGGGAAGGGCATTCCTGGGCATGAGATCGAGCGAATTTTTGAACCCTTTTTCACGACAAAAGGGCCCGGGGCTGGAACGGGGCTAGGTCTGGCCTTAGTTCACACGATGATGGAAGAAATGGAAGGCCATGTCGATGTACAATCAAGCCATGGAGATAAAATTCCGACAGGTACACGCTTTCTACTCACACTACGAGAAGGGCGTTATAATGACACCCAGCAAGGCAACTAAACACTCATGAAACACGCCAGACGGCAACCGAGGCAAGCATTATGGCCAGACTTCTGATCGTCGAAGATGAATCAGTCATTCGTTCCGCACTGAAACGACTGCTGGAACGCAACGACTACGATGTGAGTGAGGCCGGCTCGGTACAAGAAGCCGAAAGCAAATACGATCTAAACGATTTCGATCTCATTATCAGTGATTTGCGATTACCCGGGGCTGCCGGCACAACTCTGATTAAAAAGGCGGGACAAGTACCCGTACTCATCATGACAAGTTACGCCAGCCTTAAATCGGCAGTGGACTCAATGCGAATGGGCGCAGTCGACTACATCGCCAAGCCTTTTGATCACGCCGATATGATCAATGCCGTGGAACGCATACTGAAAGATCACCGAGAAGCTAAGGCCAAATCTAAAACAGCAACAAGCCCTGCACCAAAATCGAACGATACAAGTTTCGTCGGCGACTGCGAAGAAATGCGCGAACTGGCCTCCAATATAACCAAGATGGCGCCGACCAATTCGACCGTACTGGTACTGGGTGAGACAGGTACCGGTAAAGAGATGGTGGCTCGTAATCTCCACACGCAGAGTTTACGAGCAACCCAACCCATGATTTCCGTGAATTGTGCAGCGATTCCCGAGACACTCATTGAGTCTGAGCTATTCGGTTATGATAAGGGCGCGTTCACCGGCGCTAGCGCGAACCGCATTGGCCTTATCGAAGCTGCCGATGGTGGAACCCTTTTTCTTGATGAAATAGGCGAGCTACCAATGGAAGCACAGGCTCGATTACTGCGCTTTATTCAAGAGGGCGAGATCAGACGCATCGGCTCCGTTCAATCAAAAAAAGTCGATGTGAGACTCATTTGTGCAACCCACCGCAACCTCGAACGGCTCTCTCGAGAAGGCAAATTCCGCCAGGACTTGTTTTATCGCATCAATGTTCTGCGTGTTAAGTTGCCGCCCTTGCGTGAACGAGGTAAGGATATCCTGCACCTTGCCGAATATATGCTCGAAAAATACGCCACGAGATTAGGGAAGCCGCTAAAAACGCTGTCACCCAAAGCCATTCAAGCCATTACGACCTACCAATGGCCCGGCAACGTCCGAGAACTAGAGCACGCGATTGAGCGCGCCATTGTTCTATGCGAGGGCGATGAAATTGACAACGAATTGCTGGGCATCGATCTCGAACTGGTGAATGTGAGTCGACTTCGAGCAGGCCACACTGCGGCCAAGCACCCTCACTCGATTCGCACAATCGCGCAAGATCCACCTGAGGATTTATCGCTCGAGGATTACTTTCAGCGTTTTGTTTTAGAGCATCAAGACACTATGAGCGAGACTGAGCTTGCCCAAAAACTCGGGGTGAGTCGCAAGTGCTTATGGGAAAGAAGACAGCGTTTCGGCATCCCTCGTAGCAAGGGCGCAGAAAAGAAGCCCGGCACAGCGAAATCCTAACGTTACCCTTTGACACCTTAAGGAAGCATTAAGCGAGGCGATAGGTAACAATGCAAACCGAGAAAATGCCATCCCACAGACCGGAAAAATAATAAGTGATTGATTTAATAAACAAAAAAGAAGTATGGCACAGGGTCTGCAACCGTATTAGCGGCTCAACAAAAACAATAAGAAAAGCCTCAATAATAATAATAGCGACACTGTGGACCTGGATGGGGAAGCTTGCTTCCCCTTGTATTTTTTATAGACCCCCTAATTCTCAAAAAGTTCTCCTGATGCCTGAGTTTTTAGCATGAGCGTGAACGTCATCCCCCGACCTTTTAACTTAAGCGATCTAAATGAGTCCGCTATCAAGGTAGCGTCGCGTCTGAATGAAAAAGGCTATGAGGCCTATGTGGTCGGAGGCGCCGTACGCGATCTCATGCTCGGCAAAACGCCGAAAGATTTTGACGTTGCAACAAACGCCACCCCAGAGCAAGTCGCCGCCCTATTCAGAGGATCGCGTATCGTCGGTCGCCGTTTTCAGATCGTCCACGTTAGAATGGGACGCGAGATAATCGAAGTCACAACGTTCCGTGGGGATCACGAGTCAGCCGATTCCAAGGATAAAAATCAGGCTCGACGTGGGCAGACTGGCGTGCTGTTAAGAGACAACGTGTTCGGTACGCTCGAGCAAGATGCAATTCGTCGCGATCTGACAATCAACGCGCTTTACTACAATCCCCTTGATGATTCGGTAATCGACTACACGAATGGCTTAGAAGATATTGCAAGTAGACTCCTAAAATTGATTGGTGAGCCCAAAACTCGATATCAGGAAGACCCCGTTAGGATGCTCCGGGTTGTTCGTTTCCAAGCCAAACTTGGGTTTGACATAGAGTCACAGACCGCGCTGGCCATTGAAGATTGCGCTAACTTACTCGCCCAAATTCCGGCAGCACGACTTTTCGACGAGTTCTTAAAAGGATTTATGGGCGGTGACGCCGCGGCTTTTGCCGATGCACTACTGGCTACCCCACTCTGGCAAGAACTCTTTCCTGACAATGCCCAGTACCTTAATAAAAAGCCGGAATACCTTAAGCTTCTCAAGCAGTCGCTCATTAATACCGACGAAAGAGTGAATAGCGGAAGGCGCGTAACGCCGGCATTTTTACTTGCCGCCATATTGTGGCCCGCGGTAGATCAAGCCTGGGGCGCGGCTGTGTCGCGAGGTGAGGCCCCCATCCCGGCGATGAACAGCGCAGGGCAAGAAGTAACTTTACGGGCCATCTCGCGCATCGCAATTCCAAAGAGATTTAGCATGGTAATGCGAGAAATCTGGGATTTGCAGATGCGCATGGACAGGCGACGCCACCGCAAACCACTGGAGTTTGCTTCCAGTAAACGCTTTCGCGCTGCCTATGATTTCTTGCTGCTGCGAGCGGAGGCAGGCGAGCCTCTGCAAGACATAGCGCAGTGGTGGACCGAATTTCAACATAAAAACCCGCAACTGGAAGAACTGCGCGCCGCACAACCAGCGGACGAACCCGTGAAACGCCGCCGACCACCTCGCCGTCGACGTAGACCTTCATGAAATCGGTTTATCTTGGACTGGGGAGCAACATCGGGGAGTCCCAGAATCATCTGAACTTGGGGCTTCAGGCACTGCAAGCCTATCCGCAAATCAGTCTAATTTCAGTATCACGTCTATACGAAACACGACCTATTGGCCCTGCTCAAGACGATTATCTTAATTGCGCAGCCCTCATTAAAACCGCGCTCGAACCCGAAGCGCTCCTAGACATATGCCAAGAAGTTGAACGGCTAAATGGACGAGAACGCAGTGAACGCTGGGGACCCCGCACACTCGATATCGACGTGCTAATCTGGTCGTCCATCCACATTGAGACAGAAAGGCTAACTATTCCCCACCCTCGTATTAAAGATAGACTTTTTGTTCTGGCCCCATTGTTAGATTTGCCCGAGGCGAATACGATCTACCTTGATGGTACGTCCCTTTCCTCTCACGCCGAGCAGTGCGATCCAAACGACGTGCGACTGACCTCACTTATCTGGAATGGCGAAGCCCTACAGGAAAACACATGACCGATGAATTAGTTTCATTGCTTAGAGGCCGAAAGCTACCTCAGTATATTGCGATAGAGGGTCCTATCGGGGTGGGGAAAACCACGCTAGCCAGACGCATCGCGCAGACATTTCAGTATCAAACGATCCTAGAGAATCCAAGCGAAAACCCTTTTCTTGAGCAGTTTTATCAAGATATGCGTCGCCATGCCCTAGCAACACAACTCTCATTTTTGTTCCAACGAACGCAAACCATACAGGATCTTCGTCAGGGCGACATCTTCTCGCCAAGGCATGTCGCAGACTTCATGTTGCAGAAGGATCCCTTATTTGCGCGCCTAACACTCAACAGTGAGGAGTACGAACTCTACAGCAAAGTATATGATCAAATGACGCTGGATATTCCAACACCGGATCTCGTGATTTACCTACAAGCGCCAACCGATGTCTTACTCAGGCGCATCCAAAAACGCGGCATCAGCTCAGAAAATAAGATCAGCAGCGCTTACCTAGAAGAACTGAATCAAATATACAGCGAATTCTTTCTCTACTACGAAGACTCACCTCTCTTGATTGTGAACGCCAGCGATATCGATCTCGCAAGTTCGGACGCGGACTACCATAATTTGGTAAACTATTTCCTCGACATCCGCAGTGGTCGACATTATTTTAATCCGACGTTTTTTGGGTGACCTAAATGGGCAAATTCACGCTAACAAAATTAGACCAAATGAAAGCAAACCAAGAGAAATTTGTTTGCATCACGGCCTATGACGCGACCTTTGCCAGACTTGTAAGTGAAGCGGGTGCCGAAACCATCCTAGTCGGCGATTCTCTTGGAAACGTGCTACAGGGCCACGACAGCACCGTACCCGTTAAAATCGAAGATATGGTCTATCATACCCAGTGCGTCGGGCGTGGACAGCCAGAATCGCTGATCATCGCAGACATGCCTTTCATGAGTTACGCTACACCCGAGGATACCTTGCGTAATGCATCGAAGCTAATGCAGGCGGGTGCTCAAATGGTTAAGCTCGAAGGCGGAACGTGGCTCAGCGATAGTATTAGCCAGTTGGTTGAAAGAGGTATTCCCGTGTGCGCCCACCTGGGTTTGACACCACAATACGTCAACGCTTTCGGTGGTTATCGCGTTCAAGGCAGGACACCAAAAGAGGCAAAATCGATTTTGGCCGACGCCGTAGAAATACAAGATGCAGGCGCAGGTCTCTTGGTACTGGAGTGTGTCCCTGAAGAGCTCGCGACTGATATCACACAGAAGCTGGATATACCCGTAATCGGCATCGGCGCCGGACCTGGGACCGATGCACAAGTGCTGGTGATGCACGATTTGCTCGGCTTGAACCCGCGTCCCGCCAAATTTGTCGCTAATTTCATGCAAGATCAAACCAGTGTTCAAGCCGCATTGAAGGCTTTTGTAGACGCGGTAAAAGCCGGCACCTTCCCCGCTCCTGAGCACTGCTACCACTAAAAGACACTTCGGGTAGCACAAAAGTGTTACCTTATGACACTTTCTTTACGCAACTCGTTGTATGCGCATGCGCACTGGGGCATACTCTGCTTCCCGTCACAGACGGCAAATGCCAGTATTTCCTCTTGCGAGGTGTTTGTAATGCGAACTTGTACGACAGTTGCCCAGCTTCAGCTTACCCTAGACGCCCAGCGCGCCAAGGGTAAAAAGATTGCCTTTGTACCCACAATGGGGAACCTGCACGAAGGCCACCTCAGTCTCGTTCGAAAAGCAAAGGCACTTGGCGACTATGTTGTTGTCAGCATCTTCGTGAACCCACTGCAGTTTGGTGAGGGAGAGGACCTAGATAACTACCCTCGCACCTTGGCTGCCGATAAAGCACAGCTTTTCAGTGAAGGTACGGATGCGGTCTTTATTCCAACCGTGGCTGAGATGTACCCGCGCGGCATGCGGACGCAAACCCAAGTACGTGTTCCAGAACTGTCAGAGACACTGTGTGGCTCAAGCAGACCCGGGCACTTTGACGGTGTCACCACGGTCGTAACCAAACTGTTTAATATGGTAAAACCCGATATCGCGGTGTTTGGCGAAAAAGACTTTCAACAACTGTCTATTATTCGAAAGATGGTTGATGATCTCTGCATGGGGATAGAGATCGTTGGCGTACCCACTGCGCGCGCGAGCGATGGTCTGGCCTTGAGCTCCCGTAACGGCTACCTATCAGATGAGAACCGAGCCATCGCTCCCGAGCTTCACAGTGTCATAAACGATTGCAAAGCTGCAATCGGCAGTGGTTTCGATAATTTTTTGCAGCTGGAATCGCACGCACGATTACGTTTACTCGCCGCGGGGTTTGAACCCGACTATTTTGCGATTCGTGATGCTCGCACACTGTCTAACGTAACGGATCAAACAGAGGAAATCGCCATTCTGGCAGCGGCTCGACTTGGACCAACTCGACTCATCGACAACACACGGTTTAACCTTGCGACGCACTCTGAATGGCGACTTTTAGCGGCCCAAGATTAGCGGGCTTTCTACTTTAGTCTGCTTGCAAGGCCTTTATTAAGGGGTATCATCAGGGTTTTATTTTTAGCGTGAAAGGAACCCTTATGTCACACCAAACTCGGTATCCAATTCCAAGCAACTTCAGCGACGCTCACGTCACGCCCGAGCGCTATGCCGCGATGTACGAGCAATCGATACGCGATCCAGAAACTTTTTTCGGCGATCTCGCAAATGAATTTCTAACTTGGGATACGACCTGGAATCAAGTGTGCAGCTACGACTTTCCGAAAGGAGAGGCAAGCTGGTTTGATGGCGCATCACTCAACATCAGCGTCAACTGCATTGATCGCCACCTGCCTGAAAGAGCCAACCAAACCGCTCTGCTCTGGGAAGGCGACGACCCAACCGACAGTGAAACAATCACCTACGCCAAATTGAAAGGCGAGGTTTGTCAGCTCGCCAATGCGCTCACTGCCCGCGGTGTAACAAAAGGCGATCGCGTCTGCATTTATATGCCGATGATTCCCCAGGCAGCATACGCCATGCTGGCCTGCGCTCGAATTGGCGCTATTCATTCTGTGGTTTTCGGTGGGTTTTCACCCGAGGCGCTGAAAGACCGTATTTTGGACTCCGATTGCCAGACTGTGATAACCGCCGATGAAGGCCTCCGCGGTGGTAAGAAAGTCCCCCTGAAAGCCAACGTCGACAAAGCCCTTGAAGCCTGTCCCAATGTTCACTCCTGTCTTGTCGTCAAACGTACCGGCGGCGAGATAAGCTGGTCTGGTAGCCGTGACCTGTGGTACCACGAGTTCGTAGGCTCCCAATCAACAGATTGCGAGCCGGTAAGCGTCGCTGCCGAAGATCCGCTCTTCATATTGTACACCTCAGGCTCGACCGGCAAGCCCAAAGGCGTATTACACACCTCTGCTGGCTATCTGCTGCAGGCCGCCACCACATTCAAGTACGTCTTCGATTATCGCGACGGTGAGGTTTTTTGGTGTACCGCGGACGTAGGCTGGGTCACGGGTCACAGCTACATCGTATACGGTCCACTCGCCAATGGAGCGACCTCTCTGATGTTTGAAGGGGTTCCGACTTATCCCGATGCTGGCCGCTGCTGGGAAGTGGTAGACAAACACAATGTCTCAATTTTCTATACCGCACCAACGGCCATACGGGCACTCCACGTCATGGGTGATGAACCCGTCAAGCGCCACAGCCGCGCCAGCCTGCGCTTACTTGGAACAGTGGGTGAACCAATCAACCCAGAGGCATGGGAGTGGTACCACAAAGTGGTCGGCGATAGTCGTTGCCCAATCGTAGACACGTGGTGGCAAACCGAAACAGGCGCTCACATGATCACCCCTCTGCCTGGCGCACATGAACTCAAGCCAGGATCAGCGTCGTTCCCATTCTTCGGTGTCGAGCTTGCCCTACTGAATGAAGATGGTAGCGAAATCGAGGGCGAAGGCGCGGGCTATTTGGTCGTCAAACGTTCTTGGCCGAGCCAAATACGTAGCGTATATGGCGACCATCAGCGTTTGATAGATACCTATTTTAGTACTTACAAGGGGTATTATTTCACCGGCGACGGTGCCATGAGAGACGCCGACGGCTACTATTGGATTACCGGCCGCGTAGATGACGTTCTGAACGTATCTGGACACCGTATGGGAACGGCAGAAATCGAGAGCGCACTCGTCTTGCACCCTGATATCGCTGAAGCAGCCGTTGTCGGCTTCCCGCACGATATTAAAGGTCAAGGAATCTACGCTTACGTTACGCCCATGGCGGGCATTGAGAAAAGCGATGCGCTCTACAAAGAGTTGATCGATCTGTGTGTGAAAGAGATCGGTCCGATCGCCAAGCCCGACATTATTCAATGGGCACCCGCCCTTCCAAAGACACGATCCGGTAAAATTATGCGACGTATTCTCCGGAAGATTGCCGAAAATGAGCTCGATGCGCTTGGCGACACCAGTACGCTCGCAGACCCTTCGGTTGTAGAGAACTTGGTACAAGAGCGACCGAAAAACTAGAGCGGTCTTTAACTGGAACAAAAAAGCCGGCTTACGCCGGCTTTTTCAATTCAACTTAGAAATTAGCTGCGTGGCTCTTCGCCTTCTTCTGCAGCCTCCTCCGTTACACCAGAGGCATCCTGCGCTGCTGATTCGGCGGTATCGTCGGCAGCGACTTCGCTTGGTGCTTCCTCAGTAACTTCGGCTGGTGCTTCCTCAGCGACTTCGGCTGGTGCTTCCTCAGCGACTTCGGCTGGTGCTTCCTCAGCGACTTCGGCTGGTGCTTCCTCAGCGACTTCGGCTGGTGCCTCCGCAGATTCCGCAGGCGCCTCTGCTGCCACTTCGGCTTCAGCAGCCTCGTCTTCAAGCAGCTCTTTAATAGAGAGCTTGATACGACCGCGCTGATCTACATCCAAGACCTTGACCCGAACCGTCTGACCTTCTTCCAAGAAGTCAGTCACGTTTTCAACTCGCTGGTTGGCAATCTGAGAAATGTGTACCAAACCATCCTTGCCAGGAAGAATGGTCACGAAAGCACCAAAGTCGACGATGCGAGCCACTTTGCCTTCGTAGACTTGGCCTACTTCCGCTTCAGCTGTGATCTCGAGCACCATTTCTACCGCACGATCACGCGCCGCTTGGTTTTGGCCAAAGATTTTGACCGTACCATCGTCATCGATATCGACCGTCGCACCTGACTCTTCGGTAATGGCACGAATCGTTACACCACCTTTACCGATAATGTCGCGGATCTTATCCGAGTCGACTTTCAGGGTAACCATGCTTGGAGCGTCAGCTGAAGTGACTTCACGCGCTTCACTGATAACGGCGTTCATCTGACCAAGAATATGCAAACGTGCCTGCAGAGCCTGCTCTAGAGCGATATCCATGATCTGCTCGTTGATACCTTCGATCTTGATATCCATTTGCAGCGCCGTAACGCCTTTAGCCGTTCCCGCTACTTTGAAATCCATATCGCCTAGGTGGTCTTCGTCACCCAAAATATCAGTCAAAACAGCAAATTGATTGCCTTCTTTAACCAAGCCCATGGCAATACCCGCAACCGGTGCCTTCAAGGGAACACCCGCAGCCATCATGGCGAGAGAACCAACACACACAGACGCCATCGAAGAAGAACCATTGGATTCAGTGATTTCAGATACAACGCGAATGGTATAAGGGAACTCGTCTTGATTTGGCAAAACGGCGCTGAGGCTGCGTCGTGCCAAACGGCCATGACCAATCTCCCGACGGCCCGTAGCTCCGATCCGCCCTGCTTCACCCACAGAGTAGGGAGGGAAGTTGTAATGCAACATAAAGGCATCTTTACGCTCGCCTTCCAAGGCATCGATAATCTGCGCATCACGTGTTGAACCCAGGGTGACGGCACCAATCGCTTGTGTCTCGCCACGTGTGAATAACGCTGAACCGTGAACGCGAGGCAATACGTCTATATTGTAAGCGATAGGACGTACGGTTTTACCGTCGCGTCCATCTATGCGAGGCTCACCTGCCAAAATACGGCTACGAACGACCGACTTCTCAAGGCTCTTAAACACATCTTTGATTTCATCCGCCGAAGGGCCGTCTTCGGTAGCCAGCGCTTCAACGCAAGCCATCTTAATTTCATCAACACGCGCATAACGCTCGGCTTTTTCGGTGATACGGTAAGCCGCACCTAAATCCGCAGACACTTGCGCCGAAACAGCCTCAAGCAAAGCTTCGTTCACAGCGGGCGCTTCCCAATCCCACTTGGGCTTGCCCGCTTCGGCTACCAATTCGTTGATCGCAGCGATTACGGTTTGCATCTCTTGATGAGCAAAAAGCACTGCACCAAGCATTTGATCTTCGCTCAGCTCTTTCGCTTCAGATTCAACCATCAAAACCGCATCCGCGGTGCCGGCAACAACCATGTCCAGCTCGCTGCCTTTGAGCGCCCTGTAATCGGGGTTCAACAGGTAGCCTTCTTCGGCATTAAAACCAACACGTGCTGCCCCAATCGGACCATTGAAGGGTACGCCCGAAATAGCCAACGCGGCAGAGGTGCCGATCATGGCGGGGATATCAGGATCGATGTGATCGTCGGCTGACATCACAGTGCAAATGACCTGCACTTCATTCATGAAGCCGTCAGCAAAAAGCGGACGAATCGGGCGGTCAATCAAACGTGAGGTTAAGGTTTCTTTCTCACTTGGGCGACCTTCGCGCTTGAAGAAACCGCCTGGAATCTTGCCAACGGCGTAGGCCTTCTCTTGGTAGTGCACTGAAAGGGGGAAAAAATCTTGACCAGGTTTCTGGCTTTTAGCGGCTACAACAGTGACCAATACACTGGTGTTCTCAACGGTAACCATCACCGCGCCGCTTGCCTGCCGGGCAATGCGGCCTGTTTCCAGCTTTACGGTCTGTCCGCCATACTGGAAGGTTTTTACAATAGGGTTCACTCAACTTCTCCAATCATTCTAAAAAGAAACCGGGGCCTTTCGCCCCGGTCCTTGTCTCGGTTTAACGACGCAGACCGAGTCGCTTAATCAATGTGCTGTATCGCGTCGCATCTTTACGCTTTAAGTAGTCCAACAAATTACGGCGCTGGTTCACCATCCGAATCAGACCGCGGCGCGAGTGGTGGTCTTGCTTGTGCTCTTTGAAGTGTGACTGCAACTGCTCAATGTTAGCCGTTAGCAAAGCCACTTGCACTTCTGGAGAGCCGGTATCACCTTCACCCGTTTGATAATCTTTAACAATCGCTGCTTTTTGTTCTGCACTTAATGCCATTTTTCGTTTCCTTTTTACAACCTGCCCTCACGGATTTGACCGCAAAAAAAATAGAGCCTACCCGCGCAGGTTTACAGATAGGTTCCCGCTACACACCCGTAGCGATCATTCTCAGAGGTGACAACACGCCACCTTCTGACGCCGTCGCAAGCCCAATGAATCCACTGGACGCACGCGCGACGCGCACAATACCATTTTTTGGGACGTTTGGCACCTTTATCGACTGACCTTGAAGCAGTTTTTCGCTTTCTTTTTCATCAACTTGGCACAAATCAAAACCCTCCAGCCCTGCGTCAATGGGTAACAATCTTTCAGTCAATGCCTGCCCCGCCGCCTCAACCTGTGCCATCGTTACCGCTTGTTCAATACCGAAGGGACCGGCGGCTGTACGTCTCAAGCCGGTCAAATGCGCACCGCAGCCAAGCGAAGCGCCGATATCCTCAGCCAAGCTCCGTATATAAGTGCCCTTAGAGCACATAACGACAATACGAGCTTGCGCCGCTTCACCAGGATAAAAATCCACGCATTCTAATCTGTGAATCCGTATTGTTCTGGACTGACGTTCAACCGTGATACCTTGCCTAGCAAGTTTATAAAGCGGTTGACCGTCTCTTTTGAGGGCCGAATACATCGGCGGAACTTGCTCTATCTCGCCGCGGAAAGGTTCTAGGGCCGTTTCAAAAAGGGCACGCGTGACCATTGCCGCACCACGTCGATTGATGATTTCACCTTCAGCATCACCGGTATCCGTTGTCGAACCCAAACAGACTGTGGCCTCATAGGCTTTATCTGCATCTAAGAGGTATTGACTGAATTTGGTTGCATCCCCAAAGCAGATTGGAAGAACGCCCGTCGCCATCGGATCGAGTGCACCTGTATGACCGGCCTTCTGTGCATCAATCATACGCTTACAGCGCTGCAGAGCGCCATTAGAACTACAGCCTTGTGGTTTATCGAGTATCAGGATGCCATGAACCGGCAGGCCACGCTTACGACGACCCAAAACGCCTATTCCTCGGAATCGTCGTCGCGATCGAAAAGTGCGTCAGCCGCTTTGGCTTCTTTGATCAAACCCTCTAGGTGACGTCCGCGACCTACGCTCTCATCAAAAACAAAACGAAGCGATGGCACGGTTCTCATGGTGCTGCCTTTTGCAACGTGGGCTCTCAGAAAGCCCGATGCTTTGTTCAGCACATCAGTAACGGGCTTGGCTTCATCCGCAGAGTCAGAACCGAGCACTGTAAAAAAAATACGAGCATGACTGAGGTCACGGCTCACTTGTGCTGCCGTTATATTGACCATGCTCACACGGGGATCGCGCATTTCGTTTTGAATCAAAATGGCCAACTCGCGTTGAAGCATGTCTCCTACGCGTTCGGTTCGGCTGTATTCTTTAGCCATAACTATCGCTTACAGCGACCTCGCCACTTCTTTAACTTCATACACTTCAATCAAGTCCCCTACGCGCACATCGGTATAGTTTTTAACGCCAATACCACACTCAGTGCCGCTCCTGACCTCGCTAGCATCGTCTTTAAATCGTCGCAAAGATTCAAGTTCGCCTTCGTAAATCACCACGTTATCGCGTAATACTCGAATCGGCTTAGAGCGGTATACGGTGCCGTCCGTGACAACGCAACCCGCAATCAGACCAAACTTCGGCGACTTAAAGGTATCACGCACTTGCGCGACGCCTACAATCTCTTCGCGTAACTCCGGTGCCAGCATACCTGTAAGCGCTTGTTTAACATCATCAATTAAATCCTAAATGACGTTGTAGTAGCGCAAATCAACGCCTTCGGCTTCGACTAAACGTTTAGCCGCGTTGTCTGCACGAACGTTAAAACCGAACATCACAGCGTCACTGGTCATCGCGAGTGTGACATCAGTTTCAGCAATACCACCGACGCCGCCCGATACGATGTTAACTTGCACTTCAGTGTTGCCTAAATCCAACAGCGCAGACTGCAACGCTTCAAGCGAACCACGAACATCGGCCTTTACGATGATGTTCAAGATCTTCTTCTCGCCGGCCGTCATGCTTTCAAACATGTTGTCCAGTTTAGCTGCCTGCTGACGTTGTAAGCGTGTTTCACGACTCTTATCCTGGCGGAAATCAGCCAGCTCGCGAGCGCGCTTCTCATTCTCAACGACAGCAAACTGATCGCCGGCATCGGGTGTTCCGTCTAGACCGAGAATCTCAACAGGAATACTCGGACCCGCCTCATCAATCGGTCTGCCATTCTCATCAAGCATGGCGCGCACTCGGCCATATTGGAGTCCAGCCAAGAGGATATCGCCACGACGTAGAGTACCGCTTTGAACAAGCAGAGAAGCAACGGGGCCGCGGCCGCGATCCAAGCGCGACTCGATCACAATACCTTGAGCAGGTACATCGCGGGGCGCCTGCAGCTCAAGCAATTCGGCTTGAAGCAAGATTGCATCCAACAAATCGTCGATACCTTCACCCGTATGGGCGGAAACGTTGATGAATTGGGTATCACCGCCCCATTCCTCTGGGATCACATCTTTCGCAGACAGCTCGTTTTTAACACGATCAGGGTCAGCCGCTTCTTTATCGATTTTGTTTACCGCCACGATCAAAGGCACTTTCGCCGCACGTGCGTGCGCAACCGCCTCTTCTGTTTGCGGCATAACGCCATCGTCAGCAGCAACGACTAGAATCACGATGTCCGTACTCTTAGCTCCGCGTGCCCGCATAGCGGTGAACGCCGCGTGCCCGGGCGTATCTAAGAAACTGATCATGCCATGTTCAGTCTCTACATGGTAAGCACCAATATGCTGGGTAATACCGCCGGCTTCCCCTTTCGCCACACCCGACTTACGTATGTAGTCCAACAGAGACGTCTTGCCGTGGTCTACGTGACCCATAACAGTGACAACCGGTGCTCGAGGCTCTAAAGTGCCCTCGTGCAGAGAGAGCGTCTCTTCAAGCTTCTCTTCAAGTGCATCGGCACTGATGAGCTTCACTTTGTGACCCATCTCTTCAACCACTAAGGTCGCGGTATCTTGGTCAATCATCTGGTTAATTGTAGCCATTAGGCCGAGCTTCATTAACTCTTTAATGACCTCGCTCGCCTTAACGGACATTTGCTGGGCAAGCGCGCCTACCGCAATAAAGTCAGCCACTTCAACTTCATACGTAATTTTCTCGGTTGGCATTTCAAACCCGTGTTTATTATCACCGGCGGATCTGGATTTCTTCTTGCCCCCGCGTCTACGCATGAACCCATCTTCTGCTGCGTCGATGTCAGACAAAGACATGTGCCGCTTCTTGCCACGACCACCGATCGAATCTTTATTCAGGCGGGCGCCTTTTTTGCGCGGCGAATCATCACGTTCCACGGCAGGCGCTTCGTGCAAGCGCTTAGGTCGCGCGGCTTCTTTCTTAGCCTCTGTGGAATCGGTTTTTGGGGCTTCGGCCTGTTTGGTTCTTGCCTTTCTAGCCTCCTCAGCGGCCTTTTTTGCTGCCTCGTCTGCCACTTTCTTCGCTTTGATCGCGGCTTCTCGATTCTCGTCTTCCTGCTTACGACGAAGAGCGGCACGCTGTCTCAACACCTCAGGATCAAAGCTCTCTTCTACTGCATTCGGCTCATCCTCGACTACCGAAGCATCGACGGGTTCTTCTGCAGACTCGGGCTCCGGCTCAGGCGTTTCCGCTTCCGCAACCACCGCTGGGTCGACTTCAGTCTCGCCAGCCAGATCAATCTCGGGTGCTGGTGCTTCCTCGAGTGATTCGCTGGAATCAACGTGAGGGTCCGCTACAACCTCTGCAACGACGGGCTGCTGTGCAATCTCCTGCACCGGCGTGGCTTCTTGCGCCACCTCTTCAACGTCAGGCGTTTCAGCTTCGATCTCATCACGCTTAACGTAAGTGCGCTTCTTGCGCACTTCCACGTTCACCGTTTTACGGCCACCCGCACCACTCGTCTTGAGCGTACTAAGCGTCTTCCGCTTCAGAGTGATTTTGCGTGGTTCTGCGGCAGCTTCGCCATGACTGCGCTTCAAAAACTGCAGCAAGGTCTGCTTATCTTCATCCGAAACTTCTTGTGAGGCTGCCGTGTGAGGTAAGCCCGCCTCTTTCATTTGAGTCAGCAGTCGCTCAGTCGATGCGCCTACGACTTTGGCTAGTTGCTCTACTGTAACTTGGGCCATAATCTCTCTCCTTCTCTCTCAGTTCGTGTGGATATGCCTATTTTTCTTCTTAGGCTTCCTCTGCGAACCAAGGAGCGCGAGCGGTCATAATCAAAGCGGCCGCTCGTTCTTCGTCCATATCTGGAATATCCAATAAATCGTCTACACCTTGTTCTGCTAAGTCTTCCATGGTCACAATGCCACGGCTGGCAAGTACGAATGCAAGGTGCCGCTCCATACCCTCCATATTGAGCAAGTCGTCCGCCGGCTCACTTGCACCCAGTTGCTCTTCAGAGGCGATAGCCATCGTCAACAGGGCATCTTTCGCGCGAGCGCGGAGCTCCTCTGATATCTCTTCGTCAAAGCCTTCTATCGACATCATCTCTTCGAGCGGCACATAGGCTACTTCTTCGAGCGTCGTGAAACCCTCTTCAACCAGCACTTCAGCGACTTCCTCATCCACATCCAAGTGCTCAACAAACAACTGGATGATCTGACCGACCTCAGCTTCTTGCTTTTCTTGCGCTTCTTCCGAGCTCATGACATTAATCGTCCAGCCCGTTAGCTCCGACGCTAGCCGCACGTTCTGACCACCACGGCCTATCGCCTGTGCCAAGTTATCCTCTGAAACAGCAACGTCCATCGTATGGGCATCTTCATCAACCACAATCGATTCGACTTCTGCGGGAGACATCGCATTAATCACGAGCTGGGCTGGGTTGTCGTCCCACAACACAATATCAACGCGCTCGTTATCGAGCTCATTCGACACAGCTTGAACTCGTGAGCCTCGCATACCAACACAGGCTCCAACAGGGTCGATTCTCTGATCATTGGTTTTCACCGCAATTTTGGCGCGCGAACCGGGATCTCTCGCCGCCGCGCGAATCTGGATCACCCCTTCGGCGATTTCAGGCACTTCTATGCGGAACAACTCAATTAGCATCTGAGGGCATGCACGGCTCAAAATCAACTGAGGACCACGAACTTCAGTACTGATTTCAAGCAAAATAGCGCGCAAACGATCATTGATACGGAAAGTCTCGCGACCCACCACATTGGCCCGAGGAAGCAAACCCTCTGCGTTATTACCCAAATCAACGATGATATTATCACGCGTGACTTTCTTAACGCTGCCCGCGACCAACTCACCTACACGACCGCGATACTGATCAACGATCTGCGCACGTTCAGCCTCGCGAACACGCTGAACGATAACCTGCTTGGCCGTCTGCGCCGCAATCCGGCCGAAACCCACGTTGTCAACCACTTCCTCATGAATATCGCCGGGCTTTAATACTGGATCCATCTCGATGGCTTCTTCAGTCGTTAACTGAGTGCCCAACAGAGCGAGCTCATCATCTGGAACCACCAGCCAACGGCGGACCGTAACGTAATCACCGGTTGTGCGGTCGATCGTGACGTGAATATCGGAATCCTCGTCGTAACGCTTCTTGGTGGCAGTGGCTAAAGCCAGTTCAATAGCTTCGAAAATAATATCCTCAGACACACCTTTTTCGTTGGATACCGCTTCTGCGACCAGCAAAATTTCTTTTGTCATAACGAGCCTCGTCTTAATCGCCCCTAAAATCGGGGTTTAACCTTTGCCTTATCGATACTTTCAAAAGGCAATACATATTCATCATCATCGATCCGGACAACGACGTCGTCGCCCTCCAAACCCACCAAGGTTCCATGGAAATTGCGCCGCCCGTCAAAAGCAGATCGGAGCTTGATTTCCACCCACTCTCCCGCGTAGGTTGCATATTGCTCCAACGCGAAAAGTTGCCTGTCTATGCCGGGCGATGAAACCTCTAGGCTATACTCCCCCGAAATAGGGTCTTCTACATCGAGCACGCCGCTGACTTGCCTGCTAACCAGAGCGCAATCATCGACCAGCACACCCGATTCACGGTCTATGTAGATCCGGAGTAAATTATGCTTACCCTGCGCCCTGAACTCGAGACCCCATAGCACAAAGCCCATGGCCTCTATAGTGCCACGCAACAAATCCGTGAGTTCGGTTTCTTTTCGGGTCACATGACCACCTAACTAGGTTACAGATACAAAAAAACCCCAAATTGGGGCCTCACTCAAACGCACTCTCGGGTGCACACTTAGCGCCAAAAAAATTTAGGCGCCTGCCGCGAAAACCGCCTCTTTCATCTGGCTGAAGGCACATTAACTCAACGCGACCCAGTATACGCTCAAGCCATGCCCCCTTCAATTGGGACCTCGCTTTTGCACTACCTACAAACAAAAAAACCAGCAACTGCTGGTCTTTTTGTTCCAATACCACATGTATTGGTAGCGGGGGCCGGATTTGAACCGACGACCTTCGGGTTATGAGCCCGACGAGCTACCAGGCTGCTCCACCCCGCAACTGTCTCGTCCGAAGAGCTATCATCAGCTCAATCGAGGGAGCGAAGTATAGATATGCGCACACACTCGGTCAAGCAGAGTCGTCGCTTTCTTGAAAGTTTTTTACCTCTGGCAGCAATTAGCGCCAATTTGAGGCGGCTACCAGCGCGAGACGCACCAATTTGTTACCGCCTTAACCCAGTGCCACCCACTTTATGTCGATAGTCGAGACCAGTAACTCAAAATTTCGACGTGCGGTGTTTGAGGATACAAATCGAGCCCAGTGAGATCTTTCAATTCAAAAGCGCCCTTAAGACAGGCAACGTCACGCTCAAAGCTAGCTGGGTCGCAACTAATATAAATGAGTCCTTCGAGCTTCGGCAAAGAGGTGACCACCTCCGTCAAGCTGGGGAATCCGTCTCTCGGGGGGTCGATAACCAACAGCTGCACAGCTCGGCATCGAGATAGTAGCTCCGAGACGCTCTGCGCATCGAATAAGTCGCATTTAATCGTATCCACCCCAGGCAGCACTGAGACCAACTCCGCTAGAGCATCTTCAATCACCTCCACCGCGGTAATCGACTTGAATCCTGACTCGACCAAACAGGACGTAAAATTTCCCGAGCCCGCAAAAAGCTCAAGCACAGGCATTTTTTTATTCAGATCGACCAGTACTGACACAAACCATTGCTGCATGCGCGCATTTTGGTGGCTATTACCCTGTCGAAACGGCAAGCGTTGATTGTGACCAACCTGATCTACGGACAAACCATCGGCAACATCCAAGGTTAACCAGCGCTTTCTGCGCTTGCCTAATCCGAAATCCTCAAGCCTAAGCTGAGTCAACAGCGCCTGGTTGTGCTCAGACAGAATCAGGCAACTATCAATATCAACCACCTGATCACTGTTTGATGCAACGAAGCCGAGCGCATCGTGGGTCGCTTTGAATTGTGCTCGATTCCGATAGCCAAATTCCTTCGGCGCAGCAACAAACTCCACTGATCGGCCAAACCCAAGACGCGAGGCCAAGTCTTGTAGCTTTTTCGTTTTAGCCTCCACTTGTGTCGAGTACTGCACAAACATCCAGGGACATCCGCCACATGCACTTTTGTTGAAACCATGATATGAACATGGTGACGCGCGTCGGGCCTCGGAGGGACTCAGAACGTGCACTAAGTCGGCAACAACATGAGAGGAAAAATCCTGTTGAATCTGTGCGCTGACTCTCTCGCCAATCCAAACCCCTGGCACAAAGACGACCTTGCCGCCGTACCGAGCCACGCCCTCGCCACGACTGTTTAAATCTTCGATCAAGAGCTCAATAACCGCGCCCTTATCGAGCTTTGTTGACGCCTGCTTACGCCGCTTAGTCTTTGCTGGCTGCCATTTCACGATAACCCACTCCAAATAAACCACACGCTCACAAGGAACACCATCAACGCCGCAGTTCGATTTAACTTTACGCCATGCTCGGGCTTAGAAAACCAAAGCGCCAACTGCCGACCACCGCTAGCGTATAGGCAGAGCGAAATGAATTCGGACACCAGAAAAATAGGAATCAAAATACCCAACTGCAATCCCAGCGACAGGGAATCATCAATGAAACCTGGAAAAATTGCGATCAAAAATGCCCAACCTTTTGGATTTAAGACAGCCGTGTTGTAGCCCACGGCAATCAACTGACTGCGGCTCAAGCTCCGGCTTTTTTCGGCATTGAGCGAGGATGCCTCAGCAGTACGCCACATCGAAACAGCAACATAAAGTAAGTAGGCCCCGCCCCCAAAAGTGAGCCAGACCATCGCATCAGGATACAAAGTAAGCACCTGCGCCACACCTAAGCCAACGCTCAGCGCAACAGTAGCAACGCCCGCAAGCTCACCCAACATCATCCACAAGGTCTTACGAAACCCAACCGATATTCCCAGCGTGAAAGCCAGTGTCATGCACAGCCCGGGCGTGAGCGATATCACAAAAATGGTCACCGCAAACAGCAACAGCGTATCAATACTCATATCAGGGGGGATCTCAGACTTTTTTGTTAAAGCGCGACAGCGTCTCTCGACCCATACGCAGGGGTTATTCAATTTGTGTGAAGTAGTTTAACAGGTTTGAGGCGATCACATCCTGTTTTGGGCCGGTATCACATTAAGTATCACATGTCAGATCGGATGGTGGATTTACGACACTGATACGTTATATTGACATGATCTATCGTGTTTTCGTCTCCTATTGGCCTATCATAGATCGATATCTGCCCTAAACAGCTCGCACAAACACAGCAAAACAACGAAGGACACTCATGCCAGATCGCGACTTTAAAGATAGCGCCATTCGCTATCACGCCGAACCCACACCAGGAAAACTCGCCATTCGCCCCACTAAGCCCCTGGCCAATAAGCGCGACCTTTCTCGCGCCTACTCGCCTGGTGTGGCCTACCCATGCGAGATTATCGCCGAGTCACCAGAGCGCGTAGCGGAACTCACTGCTCGAGGGAACTTGGTGGCCGTGATCACTAACGGTACCGCTGTGCTGGGCTTGGGCAATATAGGCCCGCTTGCCTCTAAACCCGTCATGGAAGGGAAAGCCGTCCTCTTCAAGAAATTCGCGCATATCGACGTATTCGATATTGAAGTTGCTGAGAACGATGTCGATAAATTCGTCGACATCGTAGCTGCCCTTGAACCGACATTCGGAGGAATTAACCTCGAAGATATCAAAGCCCCGGAGTGTTTCGAAATAGAACGCAAATTGCGTGAACGGATGAATATTCCTGTATTTCACGATGATCAACATGGAACGGCCATCGTCGCCGCTGCTGCGATCTACAATGGACTCCGTCTTGTCAAAAAGAATATAGAAGACATAAAACTCGTGGTATCAGGAGCCGGCGCCGCCAGTATTGCCTGTGTCGACCTACTGGTGAGTATGGGCTTACAGAAAGCAAATGTGCGCATGTTAGATCGCACCGGCGTAATTTACGCTGGCAGAGCGGAAGGCATGAACAAATACAAAGAAGCTTACGCTATTGAAACAAACGATCGAACCATCGAGGATGCCATAACAGACGCAGATCTTTTTATGGGTCTATCGGGACCCGGTGTATTGAACGGTGAACTCGTAAAAAAAATGGCGAGAGATCCCCTCATTCTGGCGATGTCAAACCCCACCCCCGAAATCATGCCGGAGGAAGCGAAAGCGGCTCGACCCGATGCCATTTTAGCGACAGGCCGATCCGACTACCCAAACCAAGTAAACAACGTGCTGTGTTTCCCCTTTATATTCCGAGGGGCGCTGGATTGCGGTGCGACAACGATCAACGAAGAGATGAAAAAAGCGGCGGTTAAGGCTATCGCTGATTTGGTACATCGTGAAGTAACTGAAGTGGTGGCAGAAGCCTATGCCGGAGAGGAGCTAAAATTTGGCCCAGACTATCTGATCCCGAAACCTTTCGACGCACGCCTGATCGAAGATGTGCCGCTCGCGGTAGTAAAGGCCGCCATGGAAAGCGGCGTGGCCACTCGCCCCATTGAGGACATGGAAGCGTACAAAAACAAGCTGCATTCTTACATCAGCGGCAGCCGACTCTTCATGCAGCCGACCATTGACGCCGCCCGCAAGAACCCAGCAAAAATCGTGTACGCCGAGGGCGAAAACGATGACGTACTCCTCGCTATGCAGGGCATCGTAGATGAGCGTGTGGCAAAACCCATTCTGTTGGGCCGCCCCAATGTCATCGAATCAAAGATCGCGAAGCTTGGACTCCGCATCGACACCGGTCGCGATATCGAGATCATGAATATCGAAGCAGGCGATTTAGAAGAGAAGTACTGGCGCCACTACCACCAAAAAGTCGGACGCTCGGGCATGTCGGTGGAAGCCGCTAAAACGGTCGTACACACCAATGCAACGGTGATGGCGGGCTTGATGGTGGACATGGGCGAAGCTGACGGCATGATCTGTGGCAAAGTTGGGCGCTTCGACCGCCATTTGAAACATCTGACGAGCTTCGTGAGTACGTCTCGCAGTTCTGGCGTCGTTTCATCAATCTGCGCATTGCTGCTGGAAGATGGCCCACTCATTATTGCAGACCCCTTCGTTAACGTTGACCCGAGTGAAGACGAAATCGTTACCATCGCACAAGATGCGATCGACTACGCCAAACGTTTTGATATTGAACCCAGAGTTGCTCTGCTATCGCACTCCAATTTTGGCACCTATGAGGATGACTCCGCCCTTAAAATGAAAAATGCGGCAGCGCGCCTTCGTGAACTGCGCCCCGAGGTTCAAATCGACGGCGAAATGCACTCACTCTCCGCGCTCAACCCCGAAATGCGCGCAACGATCTTCGAGCACAACCAAATCGAAGGCAAAGCCAACGTTTTAATCATGCCAAATATGGACACGGCGAGTATCGCTCTCGGACTGATTCGCTCGCTTACTGAAGCAAGATTAGTGGGCCCCTTCTTGTATGGTCTCGAGCAACCTGTTCATATTTTGATCCCATCGGTCTCTGGCCGGGGTATTCTCAACATGACAGCCCTAGCGGTTGCCGACATTCACAAACGGGCCCTCGAACGTAACGAAAGCTGATTCGAAGTGAAGTCTCAGACAGAATCGAGCAAGGCCGGCATTGTCCGGCCTTTTAGTTTTGAGCATAGTAACAGCTCAACAGCTCAAATTAACAGCCACAACACCATCATAAAGACCTCCTAAATAACACGCCTGCCTCGACCCAAAATTCTAAAAATCCAGTTACTTCTCTAAGACCAAAATCACAGCAACACGCCACGTGTACCCGACTCGACGAACCGATTCCTTCAGTTTGTGAAGGCTACTAAATTCACGTAAACTCATCCTCAAGCGACAGTTTCCTCTACTCCGGATGGCCTCTGGCCTTATCGCTTTAGTACATCTGGGTCTATTTAAACAAGCGAATTGTCGTTAAAACAAAATCTCGCAAGCACGTTGAATAAAAAACAAAAACACCATTGGTTAACATCAGGGGAATGATATGAGCAACGAGAGCAGCCAGAAGACACCGAACAACAAGTGGCTTCGCAAACCCATCGCGCTGAGCCTGGCCGGGCTAGCAGCAAGCGCGATAATTCAAACACCTCAGGTATACGCGCAAGCCAGCGCACTTGAAGAAGTCATCGTAACGGCCAACCGCCGAGAAGAGAGTCTTCAAAGTGTTGCAATGGCGGTATCCGCATTCAGCGAAGACATGATGCGCGATCAAGGTATCGTCGACCTTAAAGGGATAACCGAGAGAACACCCGGCTTCACCATGGGTACCTTTAACCCAGGTCAACCTCAGCTATACATCCGCGGTATCGGTTCGAATGAAGACGGTGCGGGCGGTGACCAGTCCGTTATCGTTTTCATCGATGAAGTCTACATCGGCCGTTCCGCTGGCATGGATATCGATCTATTTGATTTAGAGCGAGTCGAAGTATTGCGCGGCCCCCAGGGCACACTGTTTGGTAAAAACGTCGTTGGTGGCGCGGTAAATATGGTAACCCGCAAACCAACCGAAGAGACCGTTATGCAAGTAGAGGCAACGCTCGGTGACTACAACGCACGCACTCTGCGCGGCCTTGTGAGCGGCGAATTGTCTGAAGGCGTCTACGGTAAAGCGTCTTTTTCTACTCGGCGCAGGGACGGCTACTTCGAGTCGGCGTTGAATAGTTTGCCTCAATGGACCGGCGGCAAAGTAGAAGACACTCATGACATAAATTCCGATAGCTTCAGAATGGGGTTGCGCTTCACGCCTTCAGAAGATATAGAAATCAACTTGTCCGCAAGCCACTCTGAAATCGATAAACTGGGCCAGCCCGATCACTTCATAGAGCCACCCAGCGCGCCGGGATTGAGCCATACGGTTAGCGCCGCACTCATACCCAATTACGACAACAAGATCCACACCGGTTTGTTTGATGTCGCTGGCTACTTTAAGAGCACGGCAAAAAGCGTCATGGGTCGTATAGATTGGAATATAAATGACGATGTGATGCTCACGTCGATTACCTCATTTCGCAATGTGGATGCCGAGAACTCAGACGAACTGGGTCCGGGTGGCGTAAGCGGTTCAGGCCCTCTTATGAACTTATATGCATCCGTTGCACCTCTGGGATCTCAGATTTTGTTTGGTGCGAATTTTTACACCGACGAATCGGATACGATAACACAGGAACTTCGCTTCACCTCGACAGACAGCGGTCCACTGCAGTGGGTAGGCGGTGTGTATTACATGGAAGAAGAGACCAAACGTGTTGAGAGTATTGGCGTGGGTATCGCATTGCAGGGTATTGATCTCAATCTAGCGACCGGACAGCCCAACCAGGTTGTCCCGGGAACGCCTTTCACTCTGCTTCCTTACATTCCGGGCTCAGATGACCAGTTCAACACCACGACTTCAATGGCGGTCTTTGGACAAGTCACCTACGACATAACGGATAAACTCAGCATCACAGCGGGTGCACGATACACAACCGAAGAAAAAGAACTGGATCGAACAGGTAAATCCGACGGCCTAGCACTCTTGGGGGCGGCGATTATTGGTACTTTTGACTTCGAAACCAGCGAAGACTGGAGTGAGCTAACCAAGAAAGTCTCGCTGCAATACCAGCAAACAGACGACATTTTTTGGTATGCCACTTATTCTGAAGGCTTCAAGTCAGGTGGTTACCAAGGTATGGCAGCCACTGAAATTGCAGCATCAAGCCCCTTCGATCCGGAATACGCAACGCTTTATGAAGCCGGTGTCAAATCCGAGTGGATGGACAATAAAGTTCGCTTGAATGCTTCTATTTTCACCACGGACTATGAAGATCTGCAAATTTTGCAGCTGCTCTTACCTGACTCATTAGCAAATGCGGGTGTGAACACCGGTGTTCTCGTCACACAAAACGCAGCAGACGCTGTTATTGATGGCCTTGAGCTCGAATTCACTGCTTTCCCAATGGAGAATCTGACCGTTCAAGGGAGCGCCACGTGGCTCGATACGGAATTCGACAATTTCAGTATTCCTGCTGGATACTCGGCCCCTGCAGGCAACGCGTCTCCTGATCGCTCTGGCAACGGCTTACGAAACGCGCCAGATTTTGCGTACAACCTGCTTGTGCGATACGACTGGCAGTTGGCATCAGGAGCTTCTTTGGCGGCACAGGTCGACTGGCGTTACAAAGATCTCGTGTGGCAGGACCCTGACAATCTGGAATTCGCAGCCGTGCCCGAATACAGTGCCGGCGACTTGCGCTTAATCTACACCACGCCCTCTGGCAATACGCAGGTCAGCGCTTGGGTGACCAACTTCACGGATGAAGATTACTTCCTTCATAACTACCCCACGGGTGGAGTCGGCAATGCCACACCTGCACCACCACGCATGGTTGGTCTTACCGTGTTCTGGCGTAACAACTAGACTACTGACACAGATTGAAAAGGCGGGGAAACCCGCCTTTTTTTATGCCTGAAGCTATGGAAATCGCTTTTACACCGAGCATTCAAGGCGTCTATCATCTGTATCTAATCAGTCACACCTAAGGCTTTATTTTCTAACTTACGCTGTTAGGCTATGGTCATTCCAACAGTTAACCTAGGCTAAATCATTTATACTTACGCGAGTCATACCGGAGCACATACCGATGAAAAGATTAATGAAAACCAGTGCCGCGTTTCTCGTGAGCTTATGGCTCGGGCATTCTCAGGCCAATGACGTCGAGGCAGGTGCAATTGAGATGAAGGTTTATAAGAGTGAAACCTGCGGGTGCTGTATCCACTGGATGGACCACTTAGAGACCAACAACTTCGCTACAACCGCCTATCACCCTCGTGACCTTGGAGGGTTAAAAGGTGCGCTTGGCATCAGCCCGGCAATGCAATCCTGCCACACGGGCATGGTCGATGATCAATACGTGTTCGAAGGGCACGTACCCGCTAAACATATCAAAGCATTTTTAGCCAACCCGCCGAAAGGCGCGATCGGACTCTCGGTACCGGGCATGCCCGTTGGCAGCCCCGGCATGGAAGTGGGCGAACGCTTTGATCCCTATACCGTTGTTCAAATTAATGCTGACGGTAGCACAACGACCTTTGCACAAGTTAACTCCCCCGCCGATCAATACTAGAGGAACGCCCTGATAGCCATAATGACCGCTTGCGTATGCTGGTGGTCTTCATCTTCCACAGCATGCAACGCGTTGTTGTGAGTCGCGATTACGAGCTCTTTTTCCGGATCCATAAAAATCCACTGCTGAAAGATTCCGCGCGCCGAGTAGGCTCCTTGATCAAATAACCACCACAGGTAGCCATAACCTTCGTAACCGGGACGCCCAAAGCCACTCATAGGCGTTAATGACTCCGTCATCCATCCCTCAGGCAAGACGCGACTGCCATCGCTCAATACGCCATCACGTAAAGTAAAGATGCCAATGCGGGCGTAATCACGCAAAGTCGCATTCAAACAGCAACCGCCCGTTTCCACGCCTCCCTCGCTCGACAGCAACCAGTAAGCGTCATGCTCCATACCGAATGGACGCCAAATCTTATGCTCTAGATACTCGGAGGCATTGTTGCCGATCGCGGAGCGCAACAACTCACCCGCCAAATTAGTCTCACCCGTGTTGTAGTTGAACACAGTGCCCGGCTTCGCCACCTTGGGCAAACCTGCCAAATAATCGACCAGTTGTAATCCATTGTACGCACCGGCAACAGCGACATCCGATTGCGGATCGGCATAATCTTCGTTCCAAGCCACGCCAGATGCCATATTCAATACATCTCTAATACGTACATCACCGTAGGATGTGCCTTTCAAACGCGGCAAATAGTCGGAAACAAGCTCATCAACATTCTCGATATAACCGTCTTTTACCGCGGCACCAATCAGCAAAGAGGTAATCGATTTACTGACCGAGAACGAAATCCAACGCGTCTCCTCTGAATGATTTTCAGCGTAATACTCAAGCAAGATGTCATTGCCCTGAACAACGATTAATCCCTTGCTCGCAACTCGATCAAAATAGTCTTTCAGCGAGTAGCTTACGCCGTTCACCTCATACCTGAGTTCGCTCCAATCATGCGGCTTGCTGTTAAGCATTAGAACATTTTCAGACACCCCCACGGTCCGCGTCGGCATGAGATCGGCAACGTGGCCGAAAGCATAGTCTCGAACTTTTTGAGGTAAGAACAAGATATTGGTCAGATCTTCATCGAAGGCCGGCGGTTGTTGATCTTGCGGCTGAGAGAACGCAAAAGAGGAGGCAAGAAGACAGAACGTCAGGCTAAAACCCCGAGTGACTGAACGCATGGCTATTCCTTATTAAATTTTTTTTCGCTCACAGATTATCATTCAACATCGTGCCCAACTAGCACTCTTTAAGGCCTCGCAGACTCGAACTGAAACACTGGCTCGAAACCTACAGAGGAGTCTTATCTGCGCCCGTCAAGTTTGGGGAGATAAATTGGCCAGGCATTACACCCGGCACTTCCTCACCCTTGTGAAGAATCAGCTGGCCCGAGACCAATACGGCCTCAAATCCGATCGACACCTGATCAGGATCTTCATAGCTTGCACGATCGCGAACGATCTCGGGATCAAAGACAACAATATCGGCATCAGCACCTACTTGAATACGCCCTTTTGACTTAAATGCGGGCGCCATCGATTCCAATCTGCGTGCGGGTTCAAGCGTCATTTTCAATATCAGATCTATCCACGAAAGCGCTTCTCTCTCTTGCGTAACGAGCCAGGCGTCACCTTTACTTATCAGCAGGCAGATTTAGATTTGCATTTAGGTGTCCGACCGGTGGATCGCTTGGTAGTGAATGAAACGCAAATTTTTAACAAAGTCATCTCAGGCAGAATAACCCGTCAGACGAGCGAGCCGCCTTTGATCAACGACGTAAGAGCTCTTCTAGACGACAGCCTTTCGTGTCAAAACCAAATAGCGGATAGGCTGCACGTGAGCCTGCCCACCCTGCAGAGGCACCTAGCCCATTTGGGAACGAACTTTCGAGAAGTGTCTATAGAGCAACTATCTAAACGACTGTTGCTTTTGTTGGCCACCACGATGCCACTCGATGACATAGCTCAAGAACTCGGTTTCTCTGACCGAAGAAGCCTCATTCGCGCCTCCAAAGAGTGGCTTGGGCTTACGCCCAGCCAATCCCGACCGCAGATCAAAGATGCGAGTCATTGAGTTAAACAACCCTAAGCAAGGTCAACTGAAACGATTTTGGAGACCCACGGGTCAACACCTTCAAAAGAGTAAGGTCAGCAAGGCAATAAGCCGTGCATGTTGGCAGGCAACAAAATATATATTGCCACCTCAATAGGATTGGCCCTTTCTTTTGACGTCTTGCTCTGATCAGAGTAGCTCACGCTCAAGGGGCAGATCCTGAGGGCGGAGGCTAAGCAAAACACCATCACGAAGCACGATAACCGGCCCCGAATATTTGTCATCAACGCCTCTCAAAAATGGCACTTCTAGGAGTTTTTTCGGGAGTGGAGGAATCATATGGGTAAAGGCGAGAGCCCTTGCCCCAGCTGAGTGGGCGACGGTTGCCGCCTCCACGGGGGTCGCGTGATAGGACGGAATATCGTGCATAACGATGGTCAGCGTCTGCCGCCCATCTGATCGTGCGACCGACTCAATTTCAGCGAGCATGTCTACGTTAGTCGCCTCGTGAACGAGCAAGTCCGTATCTGTGGCAGCCCAGGCTAAGTTGCTCGACATTTCCGTATCACCGCTGATCACAACACTCATTCCTGCGTGCTCAATCCGGTAGCCAACTGCGGCATCTACGGGACCGTGAGGTACCCGAAAGGCGAGAACAATCGTCGCATCATCGCGATAGACCTCGGTCAGCACCTCGTCTTCAGGTAGATCGAAGGGCTCTGCTGCCAACTCAAAAACATGCGGCGACACCGACAACGAAGTGTGGTGTGCCATGCGATACCGATGATCCAAACCAAATGCGGCATTGAAACCAGAGGCGACTTCCTCTACGCCTCTGGGACCCATAAGTCGTATCGACGTATCGATCTTATCACCCAGATTCCTTTGGAGTAACAGACTACCGAGACCGGCAATATGATCGGAGTGAAAATGGGTCAGAAACACAGCCTCGATTCGCGCCGGCCGAAGCCCCATATTCACCAAGGTAGGAGCTGCACCCTCGCCTACATCAAACACGAAGAGCTTGCCTCCGGCAATAACAGCCGTACAAATTCCAGCCGTGGTTCGATCAGGAAGTGGGGTTCCGGTGCCACACGAGGCAACGTGAAGCCCCTCAGATAATTCACTAATAATATCTGCTGTTATCTGCCCGTATACCGCTCGCTTAAAGAGCATCATAGCAAGTGAGTCGCGCCACAAAAAAAGGCCTACCGCCAAGGCAGGGACGATCACCCACACCAAGCGTCTCATGCTGGAACCGCGGGCTTCACCGCGCCTCTGGCTTCGCCAAAACCAATTGAACGAAATCCCTCGCGCTCGCAGCCACCGCGCAGCGTCAGGAGATCACCGTCCGCCAGCGAGGACCGGGTTGATCCGTCTTCAAGCGCCACTGGTGTTTGCCCCATCTTACCCAGCTCGAGCAGTGCACCCGCCTCGTCATCCGTGGGTCCACTGATGGTGCCGGTGCCGAGAAGATCACCCGCATTCAAGGGACAGCCGTTAGATGTGTGGTGCGCGACCAACTGAGCCGGGTTCCAGTATGAGGATGCATAGTTGGCGCGGGACAAACGCTGCGGCGATCCCAACGCCGGCGTGATATGAGCCTCGACATTAATACTGACGTGCCCTGACCGATCGTTCGCCGCCGACCTGAGATGCGGCAAAGGCTCGGGATCACCTTCAAAACGTTTAAACGCGGGCACTCGGAACGGCGCCAGTGCCTCCATAGTCACGATCCACGGCGAGATCGTTGTTGCAAAGCTTTTCGCGAGGAAGGGGCCCAGTGGTTGATACTCCCAGGCCTGAATGTCCCGCGCGGACCAATCGTTCAGTAAGACCACGCCGAACAAGTGATCCTCTGCCTGGTCGATGGTTACCATCTCTCCAAAACCCGTGCCGGGGCCAACGACAAAGCCCAGTTCTGTTTCAAAATCCACGAAGCGAGACGGCGCGAACGTCGGCTGGCTGCCATCAGGCGCCATGATTTGACCCCAGGGCCGACACACTGAAGTGCCGGATAACACGATGGATGAGGCACGGCCGTGATACGCGATGGGCATCCATTTGAAGTTCGGCGTCAAAGGGTCGTCGGGACGAAACAACTTGCCCGCATTGTAAGCATGAAAATAAGAAGTAAAGAAGTCGGTGAAGTCTCGGGAGAGCACCGGGAGTCCAAGTTCCACCTGGTCCAGGGGTGTCAAGAAGCGCTCAACCTGAGAACGGCGACTGGTATCCGATAGGGCCTGGCTTAGGTTAGACCGAAGTTGACGCCAGGTCGTGCGACCAGAAGCAGCGAGTTGATTCAAGTTGTCGAGATAGACGGCATCTACAGCGGCAAGATCCAGCACGTGGTCGCCAATCGCTGTACAAGCACGGAAGGGCTCATTGCTACCTATCGCGCGATACATTCCAAATGGAAGATTTTGAATAGGGAAATCGGTTTCGGGGCAATTAGCCGGCTCAAACCAACTTTGCAATTCAATACTGTGGGTATCGTCTAGTTCAATCATCACGGTTCCCCATTGACTCTCCATATCGAGTACCACCGAGAGCGGCATCCGGTTTCTTTGAATACCGATTCAACCAAAATCTCTGGAACA
>Ga0181577_10000380_pt1 | contig 35789 bp, 22 predicted proteins | sample 101ome_21_FD_132468 | JGI IMG/M metagenome (GOLD analysis project Ga0181577, IMG submission 132468) | Coastal salt marsh microbial communities from the Groves Creek Marsh, Skidaway Island, Georgia - 101413BT metaG (megahit assembly) | ecosystem: Environmental > Aquatic > Marine > Intertidal...
AGATGACGGCATTTTGGGCTTCCTAGAAACTCCGAGATACAGCACCGGGTACACTGCGTTATTTGGCTGCATTGGATTCACTGCCGAAGCGCACATGCTTAAACCATTCCCAGTTCGCGTATCCGCGACCATTGCACTCATTGAATCCGTGGTCAAATGCATGGAAGAAAATGAAGAAGCCATCATTCAAGTGCATCAAACCGAGCAAAACAGAGCCCGAACCATGGGCACTGCTCCGGTGCGTTGGGAATTATCCGAAAAGACCACGCCTTTGGCCTTTAGTGGATACAAAGCACGCCGAGAAATCAGCGTTGTCACTGGCGACCTTCGCTTGAAATACAATCGAGATTCCATTTGGAACGACACCATTCCATTTTACAATCACTACGAAATATCAAAAGAATCCGACGTTCCTCGAGCCTTCATCATATCTCAAGCATGGAAAGAAGCAATAGAACGACTCCAATGGAACGAGGTTGAAATGCACAGGATTCCTCAAGATACTACGCTGAATTTGCGTGTGGCCTACGTTGAAGGATTTAGTTCATCGCCAAGACCCTACGAAGGTCATCACATGAATTCATTTGATTCGTTGCGGTGGGAAATTGAACCCATTCGACTATACGCTGGGGATTATATCATTGAAACAGGACAAAAACACTGCAGGTACTTAATGGAAACGTTAGATCCTTGGGCACACGACTCGTTTTTTACCTGGAATTTTTTCGATAGTGCGATGCAGCAAAAGGAACATTACAGCGCTTATGTATTCGAAGAAACAGCGGCAGAGTTGTTGAGAAATGACGCTAAATTGAAGCTGGAATTTGATGCGGCGCGCGCTGCAGACCCGAATTTGCCAGAATTGAATTGGCTTTATAAGGCATCGAAGCACTTTGAAGGCACGGTCAATCGATACCCTGTTTACCAATCACTGGATTGATGACAAAATTCGATTTACCGTTGAATGAACTCGTTTGGCAATTCCCAAGCCGTTTTTCTAGTACGACCCATCAAATTGGTCGGGTGATTCGACGGGATGTCATTGGGATGACACCGGCTCAGATCCGCGTCACGCTTGACCGTCTAGCAGGATTATATCCTGGGCATTATTCCGTGGGTTTCGAATCGAAAATGTTGGGTGGAGTGCCTGCAGCGCACTTGTACAATCGGCGCATGGCATCAGGAAGCGCCTTGCCGCCTCAAAACGGGCACGTGTTGTTGGTACATGGAGGCGGATTCTCATTTGGATCATCACGAACACATCGAGCGCTAGCCTCTGCGCTGGTTCGCCAAGCTGGTGTAGATGTTTGGATCCCTGATTATCGATTGGCTCCAGAACACCCATTTCCACAACCGCTCGATGATGTATTGTCGGCATTATTCGAATTGCAGCGGTTGAGCCCCAGACCTTTGTTTGTGGCAGGGGATTCGGCGGGAGGAAATTTGGCCTTGTCTGCTGTAATAGATGCCCTGGAGGCCAAATCAACACCCATTGCTGGCTTGATGTTGCTTTCACCTTGGTTAGACCTCGCGCCAAATTCATCCAGTAACCAAACAGGGCAGACGGATCAAAGCCCTTTCGGCAGGCTAGACATGTTGGAATACGCGACAAATTACTTGCAAGGTGCTTCACCCAAGACCCCTCGTGCGAATCCTTTGGTACGCCTTTCTGATCGGATGCCTCCCGTGTATGCAGAAGCCTCTAAAGTGGAATACTTATGGCCTGAAATTGAAACTTTTCGCAAGGCTTATGCGAGCCTTGAAAAGCCCTTGACAACTCGCTTCGAGGAGCGTGCTTTACACGGTTGGCAGCTGTTTCCAGATCTATTACCCGAGGCTAAAAGGAGCGTTTCAGCGATGTCAGATTTCATCTTCCAACACAGTCGTTAACACCTCAAGGCCAAAGCTCAATTCTTCTTCGGAGATGGTGAGTGGGGGTGCAATTCGAAATGCTTGCGGCGTACTCAGAAAAAAGAAAATAAGTACTCCCTGATTTAAGGCGTTCTCAACCACTTTTTGAACCTGACTAGCATCTGCAAGCTCAACTGCTATGTACAATCCTTTTCTGCGGACCTTTTGAGCTTTTCCTGTAGCCAAAATCCGATCTTCAATGGATTGGCCAATCCTCTCTACGCGTTCCCAATCCATCTGGGCCAATAGTTTGGTGGCAACTGCGGATGCTGCACACGGAACAGGGTGGCCACCGAAGGTTGTGATGTGACCGAGAGATGGCTTCTCAGCAAACAATCGCATTTCATTGGAAGGAGCGACCAACGCGCCCATGGGCAAGCCTCCTCCCAAAGCCTTTCCAAGGCACAAATAATCTGGCTCCATACCAAAATGCTCAAATGCGAAAGCTTTTCCAGTTCGGCCCATACCGCATTGGATTTCATCAAGGACCAATTTTGCCCCCACATCTGTGCAGCGCCTTCGCAATGCTACCATCCAAGTTTCATCCGGAATCCTTATTCCTGCATCACCTTGGATGGTTTCCAAAATAACCCCTGCAGTCGACTCGTCGATGCTGCCCAAACCTTCAAGGTCGTTCCAAGGCAGTTGCTCCACATCACCTACGAGCGGCGCAAAAGGCCTTTTTCGCTGGGCATTGGCGCTTACACTGAGAGCACCATATGTATTTCCATGATAACCGCCGTAGAATGAGCATATTTTTTGCCGCTGGGTTGAACGACGGGTCAATTTCATAGCCGCATCAATGGCTTCAGCACCGGAATTCACGAAATACACTGAATCCAAGTGGGAGGGAAGAAGGGTCAGCAGGTGATCCGCCGCCTGATGCTGAGCGGATTGCCGGAATTCACCGTATACCATGACATGCAAATGGCGATCGACTTGGTCATGAATAGCCGCAATAATTTCCGGATGGTTATGACCAAAAGAACTCACACCAATTCCAGAAATAAAATCCAGCGTGCGCTTGCCATCGGGGTGATAAAGAAAGGATCCATTTGCTCGAGTCACCTCCAACCCCAATGGATGAAGCGTAGTTTGAGCAAGTCCTTGTTCTAGGAATGAGTCATTCATGGATTGGCAGTAGCGATGCGAATTTCATCCAAAAAAATCCAGCTTGGATTTCCTGCTCCTAAATGATCTGGAGGCAACGCTCCAAAATTCTCAACTTCAAAGCGTAAATAGCGAGCCTTGGCAGTATTCCGAATGGAGAATTCATGCCGCAGTGGGGATTCATCGGCATTGGATTGGTCATGGCCTACCTTGCCGTAATAGCTCCAACTTTCTCCATCCAAACTGCTGTACACTTCCACGGATCTCGGCAGAAAAATCCAAGGCCGAATGTCGCGGAGGGCCCCAATGGTAAAACCCGAAATTGATGTGACATCCCCCAAGTCCACCGTGCCAATGACATCCTCGCCCCAATACCCTTGCCAATCTCCTTGCATCGTAGGCACCCAGCCGGTTTCTTCGTCGGGATATACAGCGATGCCGTCGATCAGGGCTTGCTCACCGCCAGCAGCGTATTGCGGGGAAAAAGGGGTGGAAAGCTTCATGGTATATCCGTGGTTCACCTGAACTATGCGATGCGAGACTATACTGGAAGTTTCTCCTGCTGCATTTCTCCCTCTGGCTTCAATGACCGCACCTTTGCTAAGTTCAATAGGATCGAGGTATTCAATCCATTCCAGATCACTATCGTCCGATTCGAATAAGACGCGGTATTCGATTTTGATGGCATCATTCCAGGCTACTGAAAGAGCTGCTTCACATGAATTTCTAAACGTTCTAGGTGCGTGTATAACGGGGACAGGGATGAAGCCAGCATCATTCCACATTTCGAGAGGCCAGTTCACCTCAGCAGCACCGAATTCGCATGGTGTAGCAGCCATTTGAAACTCCAATGAACCACCCTTGAGCAAATCTGATTTTTTGACTAAAGCTTTCTGGTCTTCATGCATATTTGATGAATCTAGGCTCAAACCAGAGACGTAAACACCTGTTCCAGATCGTTTGATGGTCATTGGCGCTCCAAAGCTTGGTCCTGTTGAATTGGGATGAATGGTCAATGATGTAAACATTGGTGTGCCTGCAATCAAGTCATCGCTCCCTGGACAAACGGGGTACAATCCCAATGCACTCCAAACGTACCAAGCGCTCATTTGACCGCAATCTTCATTCCCAGAAAGCCCATCAGGCTGGTTGCTATACAATTCTGAACGAATCTGGGAGACCAATTCAGCCGTGCGATGGTGTTTTCCAACAAAAGGAAACAAATACGCCATGTGATGGCTCGGCTCGTTACCATGTGCATATTGTCCAATTAATCCTGTAATATCCGCTTGATTCCGGCCCGTAGTCTCGCTTGTCGTGGTGAACATTTCATCCAATTTCGCCTCATAAGCTTGAGGCCCTCCGAGCAGCTTGATGTGACCGCCGACGTCATGAGGGACAAAGAAATTGTATTGCCATCCGTTCGCTTCGGTGTAATTGAAGTTGACCTCACGGGGTTCAAAGTCCTCGAGCCAAGCTGCAGCGCGTTTAGGCTGGAAAAATCCAGAGTTTTTATTGAATAGATTTCGATAATGCAAAGCGCGTTGCTCGAACCTCTTGATGATGGAGGTGTCTGGATTGGGAATGCGGCGAGCGAATCGTGCAATACACGCATCGTCAAATGCGTATTCCAATGTTTTTGATACCGATTCGTGTTCTTCATCCAAAGGGATGTATCCGAGCGAAGCGTATGCAGGCAACCCCAAATGCCCACTATCGGCAGCTTGCACCATGGCTTCCAATGCCAGGCCATGATCGAACGCATCAATTCCCCAAGACACCGCATCGTCGATGACGGGAACGCTGTGGTAACCGATCATACAACCTGTATAGTTCGCTGCCAATTCCCATACAGGCAATTGTCCACCTTGACGGTACATTCTAAGCATCGTCCGAACAAAATCTCTAGAGCGCTCAGGTTCTAGCCAATTCAATAAAGGGTGAAGCGCTCGAAACGTATCCCAAAGTGAAAAGACCGTATAATGCGCTCCCTCGCTCGAATCGAGTTGATGTACTTGAAGGTCTGTACCGCGGTAGACGCCGGTTACGTCATTGGCGATATTCGGTGTTGTGAAGCAGTGATAAAGCGCCGTGTAGAAGGTTTCCCGTTCCTCGGTGCTGCCACCTTCTACCTCAATTCGATTGAGTTGAACATTCCAAGCCTTTTCAGCCTGATTTTGGTAAGCTTCAAAATCGGGCAATACCGCTTCTTCATTCAAATTGGCCAATGCCCCTTCGATGCTCACAAAACTCAGCGCCACCTCTGCATTCAATTCGGAAAGCACACCAAAATCACAAGCAAAAACAGGAACATATTCCATGTCCTGTTCCCACTCGCCTCGGTGGTTTTGAATGGGTTCGGAAACTTCCGCCTGCTGATCTTGCCACTCAAAAGGCTGATCAAATCTGGCCGCAAAATACACGTGTTGCTCTCGAGCCCAATTGTCCGAAACCCGATGCCCAACTAAAGTCGAGTCGTTCAAAGGATAAATGCTATAATGAACCAATTTGTCACGATGCTGCATGTCAATCATGAGCGTCAGCGTATCAGGTTTTTCAAGGCGATAGCGATGGATGCCAACACGTTCAGTGGCTGTGAGCTCCACATCTATTCCTTGGTCGTCTAAGAAGACTTGGTAATAACCTGCGTGCGCGGACTCATTGGAGTGAGAAAATCGACTTGCATATCGCTCGGACCATTTTTTTGCTTCGGAATTGAATTGAGTGCAAGGCGCAAATAAAATATCCCCATAATCCGATACACCGGTGCCTTGAAGGTGGGTGTGACTAAATCCGTAGATGACAGAATCACTGTAATGGTATCCTCCGCAACCGTCCCATCCTTCCAGTCGAGAATCAGGACTGAGCTGAACCATCCCAAACGGCATGGTCGCACCGGGATAGGTATGTCCATGCCCTCCGGTACCGATAAAAGGATTCACTTGGAAAGCTGGATCGACTGGTTCAGATTGACATCCCCAAAAAGAGAGTGAACACAAGATTCCGAAAGAGGCCCAAAAGGATAGTCGTTGGAAACGCATGGTTAGCGGTATTCAGTTAAGGTTGAGTTTGAAGCCAATCTATCGCTTCTTCCATCACCGGGTCGTGGTTAAATTGGAATTGGCTTAAGGTCAAGTTTACAGGGAAATCTGGAAGGAGCGGGCTGGCTTCCCAACGAACTGGATTTTGCGTGAAATATCGAGCGGACGCAATATTCACAACCAAACCCGATTCTGGCAATGTGTACCGAACGGGATTGCCGAATGTGCCGCTGACACTTCCCATGGTAGGTTCTCCGAATGTCGCGCCTCGACCGGAACGAATGAACCAGGAGGCGATTGAGACTGAAGCAGAGGCAGAGAGACCGTCAAACAGCAAGGCCATTTTACCGTCATAAACGAATTTCCGATGCGGTTTGATCGGTATGTCAAAAGGAACAAACAAAAGCGTGTCACTGGTGGCACCGCGTAACGCGTTATTCATTTTTTTCAAATTCGTTGAATACCGCTGACTCCTCATGCCAAGTCGACGTTGTCGAAAAGCCAATTGATCTTTTGCTGTGTTGCTCGTGCGAATTTGAGCGCCATATGGGATGCGAATAGGCTCATTGGAGATATATGGCAATAACTCTGCCATGACGGCTATATGGCCACCAGAATTGCCTCGCAAATCCAATATTAAGTCCAGGTCTTCATCCTCCTTGGACCAATTGTACATGGCCTTGAAAGCTCTACGCAATTGCCTTTTAAAATCAGAGGCATTTGATGGATGAAAATCATGAATCTTCAATACTGCGGGTTCATTAGGCTTCTCTGGTAAAAACCATTCAATGGACTCCGATCGGTCTTTGCTTTCATTCCACCAAGCGACTTCCTCATTCGAGAATACCGGCAATTTCTCGACCGTTCCATCGGCCAATTCAATGATCACCGTATCGCCAAGGCGTGCACCGACCACGAACGGTGCGATGTCATTCCACAGTTTTTCCGCCATTCGCAATCGAGCCACTTGCGCATCACCCTCTTGAGAAATCAGAGGCAAGGCGCTTCCCAAAATGGAACGCGCAGGCACACCATTTACAGCCACCACTTCCGTGCCGTTGAGTGGTGAGTTCGCATCTGCGAATTCAATCATCATTTGATTCTGAACGGTCGTCACCTCGATTGGGATATGCCCATATACTTCACCCAACTGCATGGAGAACGAACGCAATGACAAGCCTGTGTGGCTGTCTTTCAATGTATTACAAATCCTGGCCACCATTTGAGCTTCAGAAAACAATGTTCCACCACCCTCAAACGTTTTCCGTGATTTTTCCCATGCATCCTCAAATTCAATTTCTGAACAATGAACGAAAGGGGAGGGATGCGCCGCTAGAATCCAAGCACGCAGAGAATCAAGATCGGTGTGAATTTGATCTCCGGAAAGAAAATCAATTTGCGTAGGTCGAGGCTGTGCCTGTGTCGAAAACGACAGAGACAACCACAACACCAAAAAGCTCAAACCAATCCGTCCAATCATCCCTCTTGATTCCGAAATTTCACCATGGTCAAGATGGTAGCTACAGCCACACTTTCGCCTGTTTCGTCATACATGTCCACGTAAAATTTCACGATTCCTTTTCGGATATCATCCGCATCCCGTTTCTCTTGCTCAATTTTGTCTTTAACCGTTAAACGCACGCCAACAGTAGCTCCTGGATACACAGGCTTTGTAAAACGCGCCTCCTCAACACCATAATTCAGTAGAACCGGACCCTTTTTTGGATCGACGAACAGGCCTGCTGCTTTGCTCAAAAGGTAGTAACCGTGAGCCACGCGCCGTTCAAAGATTGTTCCTTCCAAGCTGGTTTCGTCAACATGGGCATAAAAATTATCGCCACTGACGTTGGCAAAATTGACGATGTCAGCCTCGGTAATCGTGTGCTTTGCGGTCGTTACGGTATGGCCAACGACGAGGTCTTCAAAATGCTGTTGAAATAAGTGCGGTGAAGCTTCAATTCTAGCCGCACCCGGTGCATATGTGCCAGTCAGCGACGTAAGCATGGTAGGCGAACCTTGAAGCGCTGTGCGTTGCATGTAATGCTCAACACCGCGTTTTCCTCCCATTTCTTCTCCACCTCCTGCTCGACCTGGGCCACCATGAACGAGCAACGGGAGTGGAGATCCATGACCTGTTGATTCCTTGGCACATTCCCTGTCCAAGGTCAAAATACGTCCATGCATGGTCGCAGACTCATGGACAAATGCGCCTACTTCCTCAGGGTCAAAGCTTACGATCGAGCAACACAGCGAACCACGTCCTTTGTTGACCAATTGCGCAACTTCTCCCATGTCTTCATAGGGCATGAGGGTAGCTACTGGACCAAACACCTCCACCTCGTGCGTGATTACCGCGTCCTTCGGGTTATCATTTCGCAACAAAACGGGTCCCAAAAATGCATCTTCCACGGTATTTCCACCTACTAGAGGTTGATTATGCTCGTAAACGATATCCGCTTCTTTTTCCAATTCTTTTACGTTGGCCAACACATCGGACTTTTGTTGAGCATTGACCAAGGCACCCATTCGAACGCCTTCTTCACGTGGATCGCCAACTGCGATTTTTTGCAACGAGGACACCAATGCATCCTGAACTTCGTCCATCAGATGAGTTGGAACAAATATTCGCCTCACGGCTGTGCACTTTTGACCCGCCTTGACGGTCATCTCTTTTCGCAATTCTTTGATAAAGAGATCAAATTCAGGATCACCCTTTTTCACAGACTGGCCGAGGACGCAAGAATTCAGAGAATCAGCCTCCATGTTAAATGGGACCGAATGGCTCAGTAGCCTGGGATGTGACTTCAGCATCCTGCCAGTGGCCGCAGAACCGGTAAAAGTGACGACGTCGCGCTCGTCGACAAAATCCAAAAGGTTTCTTGCAGGTCCGCAAATCAATTGCAATGCTCCAGCAGGAAGAATGCCTGATTCGGCGATTAGTTCAACCACCTTTGCCGTTAAAAATGCGGTTGCGGAAGCGGGTTTTACAACCGCAGGAACTCCAGCGAGCCAATTAACTGCTACTTTTTCCAACATGCCCCAAACTGGAAAATTGAATGCGTTTATATGTACTGCGGCACCGGCCTTTGGGCTCATGATGTGCTGGCCTCCAAAAGTGCCATTTTTGCTCAATGGGATGTATGGGCCATCAAGAGCAAATGCGTGATCGCCATATTGCCTTCTTAGACTGGCATAACTGAATAAGTTTCCAATTCCACCTTCTATATCGATCCAGGCGTCCATTCGCGTGGCTCCAGTAGCCCAGCTCGCCTCGTAAATAGCTTCTTTATGTTTCAATAAATGAAGCGCCAACCGCTTTAACATAAGTCCGCGTTCTTGAAAGGTCAACTTTCGCAAATTTGGATTCCCCACGTTTCGACTATAATCCATAATGGAATTAACGTCTACCTCGGAATCTGAAACGTGTACAATCGGAATCCCATCGATTGCGCTTAGCAAGGGACTGTCAGATATAGAATCAGGCTCAACCCAGTTACCAGACAAGTAGTGTTTCAACGATGGTATGGTCATGAATCAGCATTTTGTGCTAAAATACGTATCAATGTACCGTTGCGATATGAATTCATCGATTGTTGATTTGGACTTTACTATAAATCTTCGTTTATTTGATTCGTCGCTGAGATAAGAGGTTCCGTCTATGAATTTTTTATTAACTTCGACAAAGAAAGTTTTGGGATTAATGATTAAATGCATTATCTTAGCCTCAACAGACATCAAATCTTGACCAGAAACATCTAATAATTCATTCAAATGAAGAACCTTTTCACACTGGCTGCGGCCTCTTTCCTCGCCTTCGGTGCGAGTGCCAGCAATGTTGAGTTGGTCGTCGAAGCTGTAGACAACGGCGGCCAAGTAGAAGGGAACACGTACCGCGTTTACGCTGTATTACCCTCAGCAGAGCATTCATTGCACGCTGTTTTTGCTGACGGCGAGCACGTTTTGAACGTGGCTACGACCACAAATTTCTATCAACACCAATATGGTAGCTTTTCGTCTTTGGACGTTAACGAGCAAATCGTTGGTCTTGAAGGAACTCTCGCTTATGACAGCTGGGTAACGATTGGCGCAACTAACAGCACCAACAACAACCTTTGGACTGTTGGAGTGGACTACAATAACTTCCTCAACGGATCAGAATTGACTGTTACTGATGGAGCTTGGTTCGTAGTGCCAACTGACGTTCAAGCAGTAGCTGAAGCCGGTAACCGAGTTTTGTTGATGCAATTGACTACAGACGGAACTGCAACAGGCATCTTGAACTTGCAAGGATGGGACGCAGAAGGTGCTGCATGGCGCGCTTATGACTTGACTTTCTCTTCTACAAATGCTCAAGTTTTCGGTTGCACTGATGCAAACGCTGCAAACTTCAATGCTGACGCCACTTACAATGATGGTTCTTGCTTTGGTCAGAACAACGGTGACAGCCACGGTTTGAGCAACATTGACAACACTACTGAGTGGAACATCTTCCCTAACCCAGTTTTCGAGAGCACGTTCAGCGTGAAGTTTGATCGTGAGTTGAACTTGGGCGGTGAGAACATCATCCTGGAGGTTACTGACATGTCTGGAAAGGCTGTAATTTCTCAGGAGATTGCTCAAGAAAACGTAGTCGGTGGAAACCGTATCGTTGTGAAGCACGACTTGGCTGCAGGAAACTACACTGTTTCTGTGAAGCATGCGAACTTCAACGACGCTCAAAACATTGTTGTAGCGAAGTAATCTTCCACAACATCAATTTTGAAAGGGACCCCTCGGGGTCCCTTTTTTGCTTTCGTATGTTTGGCAAAAAATTGATGCGCTATCTAAGTTTCCTTTTCCTCAGCCTCGTGATTGGATGCAAAACGGGTCCTGTTCCATCAGAATCTCCAATGGCATTGACAGGCTCACCCATGATGGGCGATCTAGGCATGCGTCATGTAAAAGTATGGTGTCAAATAGCTGCTGATGCTGGTTCAATGAAACCAACCTTAAACTTATTGGATTCAGTAGGCAAGACAATTTCCGTAAATCCTATGATTTCCATGGGACTCGGGAATTGTTACCAAAATGAAGTCAATGGTTTATCACCAGGGAGTCATTATGCTTATTTCGTCGGAAATGAAAGCGGGGAGGCCATGAGCGATACGCTGTCGTTTCAGACGCAACCTTTATGGCAGTATCGCACTGACCCGCCAGAATTGACCTTTCTTATAGGAAGCTGCACCTATGTCAATGAATCTGAATTTGACCGTCCGGGTAAACCCTATGGAAATGGGTACGAAATTTTTGAACGCATGGCCCAGGAAGAATTTGATGCCATGTTATGGCTCGGAGATAATGTCTATCTAAGAGAAGTTGATTTTTCAAGCCAATCAGGTTTTGTACATCGGTATAATCACACGCGAAATCTACCAGAAATGCAGTCCTTACTCTCAAAAGGCGCGCATTATGCGATTTGGGATGATCACGACTTTGGACCCAATGATTGCGATGGATCATGGATTCACCGGAACTGGTCTCGTGAAACATTTCAGGCGTATTGGCCCAATCCAGAAACTGGTATACCGGGCGCGGAGGAATTGAATGCCACCCAATTCTTGTACGGAGATGTAGAGTTTTTTTTGTTGGACAATCGAACGCATCGAGTCAATCATAGCATGGGACCCGATAAGCGTCAAATTCTGGGGCCTGTTCAACGGGATTGGCTACTCAATGCATTACGCAACAGCCGGGCCCCATTTAAAATGGTGGCCATTGGAGGACAAATGGTAAGCGATGCGGCCATTTATGAGAACTTTGCCCAGTTTCCAGAGGAACGGGAGCTTTTATTCCAAGAAATTGATGCGCTTGGAATTCGCGGTGTGATTTTTCTCACCGGTGATCGACACAACAGCGAGCTATCAAAATTGCAATTACCGAATGGTAATTGGGTCTATGACGTAACAGTCAGCCCCCTAACCAGCGGAAGTTATGATCACACGGATGAACCTAATTCTCTTCGTGAACCAGGAACCATGGTTGGTGTAAGGAACTATGGAATTCTTGAAGTTACAGGACCTAGGAAAGAGCGCGTGCTTGCAATAACCGTGAACGATGCGAGCGGAGAGAAACTATGGTCACGCTCGATTCATGCTGGTGAGGCTTATGCATTGACCGGAGGTGAAAAGTGATCACCAATCATCGTCAAGCAAGAAATCGGTCTTTTTCGGCCGCTGCTCTAGCTTAATGAGGTAGTTTACCTCCTCCACAGTAATTCGAATTGCTTTGCAAATCATTTGACGACCTGGAATTTCAAATTCGAAAGTATCATCATCAAATCCTTGAGGATAGCGATTCTGAAGGGTTTCTCGCACTTGTATAGGTAACTTGCGGTAGCTGATGATTAAATTGCGCATATTGATAGAATTTCACTCGCCTTTACTCATTTAGCTGAAGAAAGGTTACATCAGACGCTTTTTGAATGAGCCATTCGATTCACAATACGCGTAAAGACTACCAAAAAGGTGCGATCGATGTCCGCTCATTAAAGCATGACCCTATCGCTCTTTTGAAAGAATGGTTAATAGAAGCTCAGGAGAAAGAGGGGCAGGATTATAATGCAATGGCTCTTGCTACACTGGGAGACAACGGCATCATCAGCAATCGCATCGTATTGCTTCGTGATATCGATCGGGATACCTTGCGCTTCTTCACCAACTATAATTCTCAAAAAGGGAAAAGCATCGAAAAGAATCCCGTGGTTAGCGCTTTGTTCTTCTGGCCCACCCTAGAAAGACAAGTTCGTATTAACGGTCGTGCTCATCAATCTGAAGCAGATGTGAGCGACGCGTACTTCAATTCAAGGCCTCGGGCCAGTCAGCTTGGAGCATGGGCGTCAAAACAGAGCTCTGCAGGCGAGGAAGAGGAGCTAATGAAACGATTAGAGCAAGTCACTGAGCAATTTGAAGGACAGGATGTCCCGCGGCCTGAATTTTGGGGAGGATTCGATATTGAACCTTTCGAATTTGAATTTTGGCAAGGGCGTCCAAACCGCTTACACCAACGATTTCGCTATTCGAAATCCACTCCAGAATCGGATTGGTCGATTCAGCGATTGGACCCTTGATTCAATCGACCCGCAATACCAATCCCTTCAAGTAGGCTCCTTCTTGATGAAATGCACTTACTGGGTGATCGGCTGGTTGGTGCAATCGATAGAGAATGCGAACAGTTCGGTTGCATTGCATGGCTGCGGAAATCACGGTATGCGTGAATAGGCGATCGTCAACGGCTTGTGAACATGAAAACGTGAAAAGGAGCGCCCCAGGCTTCATCGAGGCAATGGCACGTTGGTTGATCCTTTTGTAGCCTTGAACGGCCTGGTGTCGCGCTGACGCGCTTTTTGCGAAGGCAGGAGGGTCTAAAACCACAATATCATACGCATTGACCCCGCCTTTGAGAAACTCCATAGCGTCTGCCTCGATGCTTGTGTGGAGTTTCGCGTCAAATTCATTTAAAATCACCGCATCTTCAGCAAGTTCAAGCGCTCTTGCGGAACTGTCTAAGCTATGAACTTCCGTGGCACCTCCTTGAAGCGCTGCTACAGAAAATCCCCCTGTGTAGCTAAACACGTTTAACACGCGCCTCCCTTTCGACATCATTTGAAGCAACGACCGATTCTCTCGCTGATCAATGAAAAAACCTGTCTTTTGACCCTTTTCCAAGTCTATCAAAAACCTTCTGCCAAATTCCATGGGCTTCCAATCTTCGGGCTGCTTGCCATTTATCCAAGTGTCGTCAACCACTTGCTCACCCAACTTTCGCAGAAGTTTCTGTGACTTATTGTAAACGCCTTCAAGGCTTGGAATTGCCTTCGTCAGGGATTTTACAATGGTCTCCAATGACCGCATCATTCCAACCGAGTGGGTTTGTATAACAGCCACTCGATCATAATAATCGACAATAAGTCCAGACAATCCGTCTCCTTCAGCGTGAATCAATCTGCATATGTTTTGCTGATGACCATTGAGCAACCCCAAATCGATACGCACTTGAACGGCTTCTCGAATTTGGTCGTCCCACCATGAATCCGTCAATGGAAACTCGTCAAAACTGAGCATGCGAACCGCAATGGAGGTGTTCGGACTGAAGTGTCCGTAGCCGAGAACACGCCCCTTATTCGCGCAAACGCGAACCAAATCGCCCGTGGTTGGTTGACCCTCAGTGCGCTTGATTGCCCCGCTAAAAACCCAAGGATGGCGTCTTTCTAAGCTGTCCTCTTTTTTCGGTTTGAGATAAATCGTTGGGAACGTTTCCATGGCGGCGAAGATATGGGGCTTAAATCGATTCCTTCGCAGTAAAGATTCTTCCGTTTTCAATCCAGATTTCATTTTCTGAATGAGCTCTCTTCATAGCTTCTAAAAACAGCGGAAAATCGATAGCAGCGATATCCTTTAACCAATCCCTCCAAAGCCGACCTTCCAGAGGAATCTGCGCCAGCCAAGACTTGATGTCGAGGTTTTTCATTCGACATTGGTCACAATTACCGCAAGCACTGCAGTCATTAAATCCGAAATAGGCTGCAATGTATCCTTGACGGCACGCCTCCTCCTGAACAAATTTCTTCATTGAATCCCAGCGGTCCATTTTTCTTGAAAACCATTCAGTAGCAAATTTTTGCGGAATAACAATCATTTCAGCATCAACCCGCGATTCAGCCCATTCAATCTGAGCGGTGGATTCACGCTTTGTATAACGAAGCCAGCCCCATGTCTGAAAGCGGTTCAGTGAAGACTCAACCTGATGATAGGAAAGGTTAAGTGCGGATATGGCAGGTGAATCAAGTTCAAACGCATCGGCCGCTCGATTTTCTAAAATCCAACTCATCAAAGGCGCCGACGACTTTTCAAGCAAAACTTGAGCATCGTCATTCAATTCAATGGAAAACGTAGGAAGGGTGCGGGCCGGAACCAATCGGATGTACCCACACCTTTCCAATAGCGCAATGGATTCTTTTGCTTCCGAAATGGTCACATTAGCTTTCTGTTGCAACAACTCAAGGTTTGCTTTTGTGGGAGACGAAGGATGAGAACCGATGGCGACACTTCCTTGATTCGCCAAATGTTGGTACACGATCCGAGCGCGATCCACGTTGGGCTTTCTACGTTGCAGTCTATCCGCACTTTCCTGCAACGATCGATCATCCACAAACATCATGCAGGAACTCGGCTTTTCATCGCGACCTGCTCGCCCAGCTTCCTGAACATAGGACTCTAGATTTTCTGGGACATATGCATGGTAAACCCACCGCACATCGGGTTTATCAATGCCCATTCCGAATGCATTTGTACAGACCACAACACGGAGTTTTCCAGCAATCCAATCAGATTGCCTTTTTCTGCGGGTTTCTTGATCCAAACCAGCATGATAGGCCGCTATTCCGCCAGATACATGAGCCAATCGCAATGCCCATTTTTCAGCATCATGGCGGGTAGGAACGTAAATGATGCCCGATCCTTCCGCATTCTCAACAGCACAAACTAGCATCGCCTCGGGATCTTTAAGCGAGCTAACTGCGTAGCTTAAGTTCTTTCGTAAGGGAGGAAACGTAAAATGCGCGGGTTCCTTTAGTCGCATTGAAGCCGAGATGTCACTTAGAACCAATGACGTCGCTGTAGCCGTAAAACACCCCCAAACAACTTGGTTCAGAGAGTCCAGTGCACTTCGAATCTTGAGGTAAGCCGGACGGAAATCATGGCCCCATTCCGAAATGCAATGCGCTTCATCCACGGCAACAGTACGAATGTTTAGGATCTCCAGTCGCGCTTGAAAAACTGGGTGCTGAAGCCTTTCAGGTGAAACGAAAAGAAACTGTGCTTCTGAGCGCTGAGCATTATCAAGTAACTGGGCAAACCTACCGCTATCCACGCCCCCCAAAGAAATTGCACGCAGGCCACGGGATTTTAAGTCGGCACATTGATCTTCCATCAAAGCAATCAAGGGAGAAATGACTAAGGTCATTCCGCCTCGAACGAGGCCTGAAAGCTGGTAACATATAGATTTCCCACCTCCTGTTGGAATCACTGCGATAACATCTTGGCCCGATAGCAAAGCCTGAATAGGGCCCTTTTGATGCGGACGCAATTCTTCGTATCCCCAATACTTTTGAAGCAACGGTTGATACGCAGATGACGGCTTTTCAGGCATAATTTTCGATCAAACTTTCCATACTCCGAGGCGATGCACGAAATTGCGCCTCCCAAACAAAGGTCATGAAGAACATCGTCGCTGGAAACTGGAAGAGCAACAAATTGATGAATGAAGCCGTCGAATTGATGGATGCATTGAAAACCGGAATAAAATCGTCTCAATTCACTGACGTTGTCATTGCACCACCAGCACCTTATTTGGCTGATTTGGCTCGTCAAAAAGGGGAAGTCTTGAAAATTGCAGCGCAAAATTGCAGTGCGACCGATTCAGGTGCCTACACAGGAGAATTCACGGCAGACATGTTGCAATCCTGTTCTGTGGACCATGTCATCATAGGTCATTCTGAGAGGAGGGAAGGATTCGGCGAAACCGACTCCGTGATCGCGCAAAAGTTAAAGCGTGCGTTATCGTGTAACCTCCGTGTATTGCTTTGTTGCGGAGAACCGCTCGAGCAGCGCGAGTCGAATACCCACTTCGAATGGGTGGAAAGGCAACTGAATTCCGCATTTGCACAGGTTTCACCAAGCGACATGGCCAACATCGTCATTGCCTATGAGCCCATCTGGGCAATCGGAACGGGAAAAACAGCCACGAGCAACCAAGCCCAAGAAATGCATGCGTTTATTCGCCGTTTGGTGAGTTCGAAATTCGGAGCTGAGATCGCAGAAAACACCCCGATTCTATACGGGGGAAGCTGCAAACCCGATAATGCCTTAGAGATATTCGGGCAGCCCGATGTAAATGGCGGATTGATTGGTGGCGCATCATTGGACTCAGCCTCCTTCTTAGCTATCGTAGAAGCTTCCGAAATTTCTCGAGGAATCAATGGATAAAGACGCACGGTATTTGCGTTTGGATTTGACCCTTTCGCCCATCTTACCTGCGAAGGAAATCGCCGTTGCATGGCTCACTGACTGCGGCTTCAGCATGTATGAAGAATCTCCAGACGGAGTTGTAGCTTTTGCTCTAGAAAGCGAATGGAATCAAGAGGGTATGGCGGAGGTCATTGATGCACTGGCTGAATTTACAGAGGTCGAAAGTTCAACAGAATGGGTGCAATCAGAGAATTGGAATGCCAAGTGGGAATCCGAATACGAGCCGATTGATGTCGAGGGAAAGCTCTGCATGCGAGCACCATTTCACGATCCACCGAAAACTGGTTTGGACATCATTATCCAGCCCGAAATGTCGTTTGGCACGGGGCACCATCCTACGACTTGGCAAATGATGCGCGCATTACTTGATATTCCGTTGGAAGGCAGGTCCGTCCTGGATGTAGGGTGTGGAACTGGCGTTCTGGCCATAGCAGCGAAAAAACTCGGTGCAAGTAACGTTGTGGCATTCGACATCGACGAATGGTCCTACAAGAACACCTTAGCCAATTTGGATCGCAATGATTTAACTACGGAAATTGAATCTTTCCAAGGTACAATCCTCCATGGTCAGCTCAATCAGAAAAAGTTTGACGTTGTATTGGCCAACATCAATCGCAACATTTTGATTGCTGAAATGGATGAATATGCGAGCAAATGCTCCGAAATGGGACATTTACTTTTGAGCGGTTTTTATCGACAAGACTGCGAAGACATTATCACTAAAGCCGAATCATCAGGATTCACTTTGAAGAATGAGGCCTCCCGTGAAGATTGGGCGTGCCTCATGTTCGTAAACAAAGCCTAAAATCAATCAGCCAGCTGATTCCCGTTTGTACTTTCGAAGTGCATGCGTGATTTGAGTATTCCCCATCCTAAGCCCTCCATTTTATGCAAGTGGATGGCGTATTTCCTATTCGGTTTGACCTTTCAATTAGGATGGGCTCAAGACGAAGCTTGCTTGAACGGCATGGCTTCTTATGAAAGCGAAATCCAAAATTCTTCCCCTGAGGAAGCCAAGTGGTTCAAGAAAGAATTTATCCCAACGCTTTGTGCGTCCAATTTAACTGCCAGTCAAAAGCAAGACGTTCAAGGCACCCTTGAAGCATTGCAGGAGGCGCGCATCTCACCACTTAAGGGAATGCTCGATTATCTGCATGCGGTGAAGAGTCAGCTTGATCGACAAGACACTGCTCGATGGGCCGAATGGCATGCCATCCTAAACCACATGCTTGAGGACAGAAAGCTTCGAAAGGAAGTCCCACCGATCTTGAATGTGTCGGAGCAATTACTGAGTCGCAACGTACTGTGGTCGGGCCCTCGTCATGCGTGGGAATTAAGCGGTAAACCTTGGTACTTTCAAATCGTCGATGAAATCCCCATGCTGAGATTTGATTCGTGCGATTTGTTCGTCCATTACGAAGGTGATACGTTGATGTTTCAAGGTGTGGCGGGTCAATGGGATTTGTCCGATACAGATTGCGAAATCTCGCCAAGTAAATTTCCTTGGATGGGGACAGAATTTGATCCCGTGACCACATTTGTCCTACTCCCTGAGCGCACGATAGACTTGAAACAAGACGATGTCCGCGAAGATGATGTGGTTTTTTATTCCAGCTTTTCATCAACACCACTCACTGGGGACTTGGTCGCCAAACTCGAAGCGGGGAAATCTCCGAAAACCAAAGCATATCCCACCATAAGGTGCAGTGATGAGAAAGTGGTGCTGGATAGTCTTTACACGTCATTTCGGTATCTAGGTGGTTTACAAGTAAAAGGCTCAAAAATCAGAGGGATTTCTAAAGCGGGTGCCTTTGCCTCCATGGAAGTCGTAAGGGAGGATACTGTGTTCATGAGGTTCCAATTTGAAGAAGTCACGTTGAGCCAAAAAGGTTGGAATGGAATCAGGTCACATATGGAATTGTACTACGGCGGCGATACGCTTTCGCATCCCGATTGCGATGCCCGTTACGAGGACCACACAGGGATCATCGCCGTGACGCGTCAGCAGGAAGGCCTTGGTCAACAGGCATTCGTGGATCGTTACCATGATCTCGAATGGAACGTCGAAGGATTTACATGGAAGTTGGGGCAGCCTCAAATTGAAATTGGCTTTCCATTGATTGCAGATGCTAAAGCAGGGACTTTTCGAAGCTCGAATTACTTCGAAAAGCAAACATTTGATCGCCTTCAAGGGATAGATCCAATTCATCCCGTAGTCGAATTGTATCGCTTCGTAAAATCTTCTGGATTGACTTCATTCACAAGCGTTGATTACGCTTATTACATCAAACTCAGCGAGGTCCAAGCTCAAATAGCTCTGATGAATTTGGCCAATTACGGCTACGTTGATTACGATGTCGATCAAAAAATCGCCCGCGTCCAAGACCGTACGTTTAAGCACATGGGGTATGTCACAAACAAAAAGGATCACGACATGATTCGGTTCTATTCTGCTCCAAAAAAAGGAAACAATGCAGAATGGAGCCTTTTGAACGGATTTATGCAAATCAATGGGGTGGACCAACTTGTCTTGAGCAACAGCCGTGGCATATCGATCATGCCAGAGAATAGCGAGGTTACGGTTTCCAAGGACTTGAACATGGTGCTCAGTGGTTTAGTAGATGCTGGCAACATCCGAATGCGAGGTGCTGGAATGCAATTTGACTATGAACGGTTTACGATCGATTTTAGGAAGATCGAAGAAGTCCGGTTGAGCATCAACGACTTTGAAACACTCGATTATCGTGGAGAACCTCAGAAAATTTGGTTGAAAAATACATTGGAGAATATTTCAGGAAAGCTAGCAATTGATCACCCTGGAAATCGCTCTGGAAAATGGTCAATGGATCACCCAAGCTATCCCAAATTCACAAGTAACGAAACCAGTTTTGTTTATTATGATTCACCAGCTCTGTACAATGGAGCCTATAACCGCAATAGCTTTTACTACGCGGTTAGGCCTTTTGACTTGAATGGTTTGGATCAATTGACACGGGAGAACCTAAAATTAGACGGGACACTCGTGTCGTCTGGTATTGTGCCCGAAATCGAACGCCCTCTGGTGGTCATGCCCGACAACCATTTAGGGCTCACCTCCATTACACCACCTTCAGGAACTGAACTCTATGGGGGATCAGCTACATTCACTTCTGCCTTATCCCTAGATGGTGCCGGTCTTCGAGGGGATGGGGTAATCGACTTTTTATCCTCACATGCCGAGGGAGAAGCCCTCGTTTTTCTGCCTGATTCCATCATTGGTCCTTTTGTCTTCATGGTCAACACAGCTGATGCTGGAGCGGATGTGCCAGAAGCCAAAGGAGGCAATGGAACCCTTCATTTCAGCCCGTCCGAAAACCGTCTTAGCTTTTTCAGTGGAAAAGAGCCGCTTTCGATTTATGAGGGTGAAGGACTTTTGACGGGTGAATTGGAGGTAAGCCTATCGGGTCTTTCAGGAGCTGGAACATTGGATTTAAAAAAAGCTGCACTTCAAGCTGAAGAGTTTCACTTTGACTACTTAAAAGCATCGTCCCAACATGCGGCCTTTGAGCTTTATGGTAAGCGACAGTCGCTGTCTGCTTTCGAAACAGATGATGTGCACTGCACCATTGATTTTGATGAGCGCCTTGGCGAATTCACGCCCAATTCAGGGGAAACAGCGATCGATTTGCCCATCCAACAATACCGATGTTACATGGACAAATTCCGTTGGTTCATGGACGACGATGAAATCGATTTGATTTCGAATAGAGACGTCGCATCCTTGCCTTTGAACTTCAGTGAAAAAAGAGTGCATTCCAATTTCATCTCCACTCATCCTAGTCAAGATTCGCTGCATTTCTTGAGTACGCACGCGACGTATTTGGTCGGCACCGACATCTTAAACTGCCAGGGCGTAAAAGAAATGGCCGTTGCCGACGCGCGAATATTTCCAGATAGCGGAAAAGTTACAATTCGCGCCAAAGCCATCATGGATCCCTTGCAGAATGCACGTGTCATTGCCAATGCCACCACACAACACCACCTAATAGAGGAGGCCCAATTGATGATTACGGGACGCTATGGTTACACCGGATCTGGCGTGTACCAATATGTTGGAGCCGATAAAACCCTGCAACGTCTCATTCTCGATGAAATCTTCGTGGATGAATCATTCCAGACTAAAGGAGCAGGTGCAGTGTACGCTCGAGATGCTTTTTTACTCAATCCACATTTTGCCTTTGCGGGACAAGTTGAACTTTCTGCGAGTGAAGAGTTTTTGGTCTTCGATGGCGGGGCTAAAATGACCGAAGAAAGTGACCTTTTCAAACTCAGTTGGATCAAATTCAGATCACCCGTCGATCCAAAAAATGTAGAAATTCCAATTTCCAATCCATTGCTTGATGTTGATGGAGATCCTTTGGCATGCGGAATCATGGCATCCTCTAGGCCGCCATTTACTTTGTATCCTGCATTTTTAGACCCGCTTGGGGATGTGACAGATGTATCCGTGATCGAATTGGAAGGCGCGTTGCGATACAAAGACGGCAACTACTCAGTGGGTACACTTGAAGTTTTCGAAAATCCCAAAGGCATCGGAAATCAACTCTCCTTGAACCCGAAAACGGGCAAACTTTCAGGAAGCGGAAGGATTCGCTTGCCGCTTGACTTTGGCATGTCAGAACATGACATGGTTGGAGCCATTGAGATCGATGGAAAAGGCAGAATCCACTTCAAAGGAACCATCATTCTGAGCTATCATTTTCATCCTGATTTGTTCGAACGCATGGCGCTCCAAATTCCAGCTTGGCAAGTGAGTGAGCCCATCGACTTCGCGTCCACCAACTATGAGCAAGCGCTAACGACTTGGTTGGGAATGGAAGAAAGTCAGAAGATCATCAACGATTTGGCTCTAACCGGGAAATTCAAAAGTGTTCCGAAATTCATGCAACATGGAGTCGTATTGTCGAACGTAGACTTGGTCTGGAACGATGGAGAAGAAATGTGGACCTCAGAAAGCCAATTTGGTCTGGTTTCATTGGGTAAGGAGGCTCTGTTCATGCACATTCCTGGAAAACTGGAGCTGAAACGAAGCCGAAGTGGAGATAATTTTGTGTTGTATTTCCATGGTGATGAAGAAAATTGGTACTACCATGATTTTAAACTGATTGATGGAAAGAATGGTGCTTTGAACATCACCACCAGCGACGATATTTTCTACGATATCTTAACAGACATCAAAGCCGACAAACGTAAAGACAAAACGAAAGACGGTCAGACCACTGAATTCAAATACATGGCGTCAAGAAGACGCCGAGACAACATCGTTGATACTTACAGAGATTTCGATTGATGCAACAAACGTTTTATCCAAACTTGCTCTCACCCATCCGAATCGGACCGTTGGAACTTCCCAATCGGGTGCTGATGGGTAGCATGCATACAGGATTGGAGGAGGAAAAGGATGGAATGGAAAGGCTTGCAACGTTCTATGCGGAGCGAGCTCAAGGCGGCGTGGGTTTGATTGTGACGGGGGGCATCAGTCCAAATTTGGAAGGTGCGCTTGGCCCTAACGGGGCTCGCATGCAGCGAAAGCGTCATGCACGAAAACACCGCGTCATTACAGAAGCGGTTCACGCGGAAGGAGGTAAAATCCTTATGCAAATTTTACATGGGGGACGGTACAGCTACCATCCATTTAATGTAGCACCATCTGCCATCAAAGCTCCAATCAATCGGTTTAAACCCAGAAAACTCAATTCTCTTGGAATCAAGCGAACGATTCGAGCCTATGTAAGAAGTGCACGACTAGCCAAAGAAGCTGGATACGACGGCATCGAAATCATGGGATCTGAAGGTTACCTGATCAATCAATTCATAGCAAAAGAAACGAACAAGAGAACTGACGAATATGGCGGCAGTTTTGAAAATCGAATGCGATTTCCCATTGAAATCATCAAAGGAATCCGTTCTGAAGTAGGCAATGATTTCGCCATCATTTACCGCTTGAGCATGCTGGATTTAATGAGTGAGGGCAGCAATTGGGAGGAAGTGGTTACATTGGCCAAAGCTGTGGAAAAGGCGGGCGCTGATGCCATTAACACCGGGATCGGTTGGCATGAAGCTCGCATCCCGACCATTGCCACCTTGGTCCCACGCGGAGGATTCACGTTCGTGACACGAAAATTGATGGGAAAAGTGGACATTCCATTGATAACGACGAATCGATTGAATACGCCTGAAGCCTGTGAAGAGGCGCTGGAATCGGGTTGTGCTGACATGGTGTCCATGGCCAGACCGTTCTTAGCGGATCCCGAAATTGTAAAAAAGGCTGCAATGGGCGTTCCGCAGGCCATCAATACGTGCATTGGCTGCAATCAAGCTTGCTTGGATCACATCTTCAAACGTAAGGTGGCCTCTTGCTTGGTCAACCCACGAGCAAGTCACGAGTCTAAGTGGCCGATTGATGCTCAGGCCAATGAAGCTAAACAAGTCGCAGTGGTGGGTGCGGGTCCTGCAGGATTGAGTGCAGCGACGGAACTGGCAAGATTAGGACATGAAGTAACGCTTTTTGAACGAGGACCCGAAATCGGAGGGCAATTCAATTTGGCCAAGCGCATTCCTGGAAAACAAGAATTTTACGAGACGCTTCGATATTTCAGATACCAACTTGATCAACTCCAAGTCAATGTCAAACTCGAGACCGAAGCCAACACCGAAAACCTGCGCGTATTTGATCACGTTATCCTTGCATCAGGAGTCTCTCCCAGACCGTGGCAAATTGATGGAATGGATAAAACATCGGTAGTGAATTACATCGACGTCATCAACCAAAAAGGCACCATTGGAAAGCGCGTGATTATCATTGGTGCTGGCGGGATTGGATTCGATGTCGCAGACTTCTTACTCCATGAAGGAAATGAATCATTTTACGCTAAATGGGGCATCGACAAAACCTTAGAGTCTCGAGGTGGATTGCGTGAAGAGCAAGACTCAGAACCTAAAAGGGAAATCCACTTGTTTCAGCGATCGCCAGGAAAAGTAGGGGCTTCTTTGGGCAAAACAACCGGCTGGATTCACCGACTTAACCTGAAAAAGGCAAAGGTGCAAATGCACAGCGGTGTGACCTATCATAAAATTGCCGATGGCCAGCTGATTTACACAGAAAACGGCCAAAAGCAAGCACTTCCTTACGATCAAATTGTGGTTTGTGCAGGTCAAGTTCCATATCATCCCTTGAGTGAGAAATTGGCAAATCTGAACATCCCTCACACCCTAATTGGTGGGGCAAGAGAGGCTAGAAAACTCGACGCCCAGAGAGCCATCCTGGAGGGCATCGAAGCCGCTTATGCGTTGGCACCCTGGTCCAGGGATTGAGTAAGTGTTAGTCAGGGGAATTGACATGCTTTAAATGCCAAACCCGCATTTTCTCAACGGAATTTTGTCCTTGTTTGACAAATCCATTCAATGATACGGCATCATCCGTGGAAGGCGGGAAAATCGGCTCGCCAAAACGCACGTGTACAGAATTTGGCCTGACCCGAAAACTTCCTTTGGGCAAGGCACGACGGGTACCGTGGATGTGGAGTGGAATGATGGGGACTTGTGCCTTCTGTGCCAAATGAAACGCACCCTTTTTGAACGTTCGGATGGAACCATCGTCCGAACGGGTTCCCTCAGGATATACGATGACTGAAATCCCACGACCCAACGTTTTGATCAGGCCGTCGACCGATTTTTTGGCTGCCGCAGGATTCGACCGATCGATGAAAACCGTTCCCACGCGTTCATTCAACAAGCCCAGAACAGGCACCTTTCGAATGGAGTCTTTCGCGAGGTAAACAATAGGGTAGGGAATGGCACTTGCCGAAGCGTTGATATCCAATTGACTGGCGTGATTGGCAATGAAAATGGCTCGCTCTGGCCATTGATCGAACGATGCCGCTTTGCTTTCGAATGTGATGTTCGGTTGCCAATTGCCAATGATTCTGAGCATATTGGTGCTCCAAAGTTGCTTCCCAATCCGAAGCAATACCCATCGCGCTGCATTTCGATTAAGCAAAATCACGGTTAGCGCAAACACACAACAGAATGCTGACCAAATGAATGCCGCAAGCGTGATAAAGATGGAAATCATGCAATTTGGTTTAGGCCCAAAGTTAGCGGAGTGCTCGATTTGCAACACTCCGATCCAATTCACACACCATGCCCGGATCAATTCCCAAGTCTTCCAGCATCAAATCCCCAATGCCAGCGCGAATCAACCGGAGCGTCGGAAACCCAACATGAGCCGTCATGCGCCGAATTTGACGGTTCTTGCCCTCTGTTATTTCCAATTGAATCCATCTTGTAGGAATGTGCTTGCGGAAACGAATTGGTGGGGTGCGTTCTGGAATGGATAAATCCGACATCAAGGAAACACGTGCGCCCACGGTAAGGTGTTCTTTGCCTTTTATCCGCAATTTCATTGGCTTCTCCATGTTCGCCAAGTCCTGCTCGTCCGGATCACCCTCAACCTGAACCCAGTAATTTTTCGGACATTTCGATGCGGGATCGGTTAGCGCACTCCGATAACGCATGTCGTTGGTCAGCATCAACAATCCTTCAGAATCACGGTCCAATCGCCCCACAGGCCAGACATCGTTGGGCAAACCGAGCCCAAGCGATGCAATGCCCGGGTGTCCAGCTTCATCCGTGAATTGGCTGAGCACACCGTACGGCTTGTTCAGGGCGAAGTATCGAAACATCAATCCATCCAATCCGCGACAAAAACATTCGTATTGCGGGTGCGCCCGTTATTGCGGTTGCTCGAAAAAGCGATACGCTTACCATCTGGGGAGAACATCGGAAATGAGTCGAAAGCATTGTCAAAAGTCACCTGTTCCAAGCCAGTTCCGTCGATATTAATTTTAAAAATATTGAACGGGAAAGCGCCCGTTTTGTGATTGCTCGAAAACAGGACAGATTCACCACTGGGGTGGAAGAATGGCGCCCAATTGGCTCCACCTAAATCCGTCAATTGACGCATTTCGGAACCATCCACGTTTGCGATGTACAGCTCCATTGCTGTCGGTTCGACGAGGCCTTTGGCCAACAATGAGGTGTAATGCTCAACCTCAGCTTTGCTTCGCGGTCGGCTTGCGCGCCAAATCAATTTGGTGCCATCTGGAGAGAAGAACGCACCTCCATCGTAACCCAATTCATCTGTGATTTGTACCACATCGCTTCCATCCAAATTGCACGTGTACAATTCCAAATCCCCACTGCGCGTGCTCGTAAAGACCATGCGATCACCGTTGGGGCTGATGGTTGCTTCCGCATCATATCCGGGCTCAAATGTGATTTGTTGAAGTGAATCCCCAGAGAGCGACGCCGTGAAAATGTCGTAACTCGGGTAAATGGGCCACACATATTCACCATTTGGCCCACGTGGCGGAACTTCAGGGCAAGCGTCATTCGCCAAATGTGTAGAAGCGAAAACAACTCGTTCATCACCAGGCATAAAATACGCACACGTTGTTCTGCCTAGTCCATTTGAAATGCGATTGAGTCCGGAATTGGCAAACGTGGAATCGTTGCCCAATTCCATCCAATAGATCTGATCACAGGCTGCGCCCCAGGCAGGGTTTGTCGCTTGAAAGACCAACTTATCGCTTCCGAAAGACCAATAAGCTTCGGCATTGTCGCCACCAAAAGTCAACTGCCGCATGTTCCGCAGGTGGTGCTCCTCGTCATACTTCAAGGTGTCCAACGATTCGTCGTAGGCATCCGACATAGATCCCTCGGATTGGGAGGAGCGTTCTCCACATGAGATGAGCACGCCACTTAAAATAATGAGCGAGATGTAGTTGAATTTCATTTGCTTAACCGAATTTTGCGCGAAAATACCGCGAAATGAAACTGTCTTTTGGCCCAAAATGTCACGAATTTGTCCTTTTCAGCACAGTCGCTGCACTGCTACTTCTCACTGTCTCTGGTTGTGGTAATTCCTCTTCCAGTGCTACTGGGTCATCTCAGTACATGCGCGACGTGGTGACCGCATTGACCGATTCCACGATGGAAGGGAGGGAAACGGGAACACCTGGAGAAGCCAAAGCCGCCTCATACATCAGCCAGTCCTTTGCTGCGTTGGGGTTGAACCCACAAGGTGAAGAAGGGCCCATGCAATCATTCAGCTACAAACCCCATCCGCCGATGCAAATTCACGGCACTGGAGATTCAACTCATCTCGGCATGGCGTTGGTAAAGGAGATTATAGGTACCAATGTCTTGTACAGTCAATCGAATGATCAAAAGCCCTTTTGGGGCATCGTTGGGGCGCATTATGATCACTTGGGCTATGGGGACGAGAATTCTTTATTTCGCGGTGAACCGACGATCCACTTTGGAGCTGACGATAACGCTTCTGGAGTTGCGGGCATGCTAGAATTGGCAAAACGCTTCAGCAACAATGCCCCAGGTCACTCTGTGTTGTACGCCGCGTTTTCAGGAGAAGAAAAAGGACTTTGGGGATCCAATCATTATTGTGAGTCTCCGACGATTCCCTTGGATTCTGTTCGATACATGATCAATTTTGACATGATTGGACGAATGCGTGGAGATACCTTGGCTGTTTACGGCACAGGCACTTCACCCGGTTGGATGGACTTATTGGAAAGTTGTAATGAGGATTCATTGGTACTTGTTCCCAGCGAAAGCGGTGTTGGCCCCAGTGATCACACCAGTTTTTACCTAGAAGATATCCCCGTATTGCACTTCTTCACCGGTCAACATCCCGACTACCACAAGCCCACGGATACAGCCGACAAAATCAATGAAGAAGGCATGCGGAAAATTGTTGACTTTGTGGATCGTATTATTCGAAAACTAAACGATGAACCTTCTTGGTTATTCACTGCAACGAAAGATCAAGATGAAGACAGTACGCCTCGATTTAATGTCACTCTTGGAGTCATCCCTGATTACCTTTTTTCCGGCACAGGTATGCGAATTGATGGCGTAACCGAAGATCGGCCTGCTTTCAATGCCGGCATGATTCGCGGCGACATTGTCACCTATATTGATACCATTGAGGTCATTGACATGATGTCCTACATGACCGCTTTGTCACAATTTGAAGAAGGACAAACGTCGCAAGTACAAATTAAGCGAGATGGCAAACTCCAAACTTTGAACGTACTTTGGGATTAACATCAAAACTGACATTACATGTGAATTCATCGCTCCCTTTGGGAGAGGAAAGTCCAGACAACACAGAGCGCCGCACTTCTCGAAAGGAAGGGGGCTTCGTGAAAGCGAGGTCCACAGAAAGTGCTACAGAAATTTATACCGCCGATGGCTTAGGCACAGGTAAGGGTGAAAAGGTGAGGTAAGAGCTCACCAGCTTTGAAGTGATTCAAAGGCTTTGGAAAACCTTGTGGGTTGCAAGACCATGTACACTAACGTCCGAGAGCTGCTCGCTCAAGTTAGGGGGTAGGTTGCTCAGATAAATGATGAATCGCTTTTGCGAACAGAATCTGGCTTACGTCATGTCAATGTCATAAAAACAGGTGAAAGGCTGGGCAACGGCTTTTTCCCTGTTTTTTTCTGTTTTTTTTATGCACTATTGGTATATTCGCCGCAAACCTGCACGGATGAATTTGAACACGAAAGACATGGCAGAGATTGCCAAATATTATGCAGAAGAGAAATTACGACTCTCTTCAAAGCTCAAGCACATTGATGCCATTTTAAGAAAAATAAGCGGCGATAACATCGATGCCGAATCAGGTGTCATTTTGACCAAAAGAGGGGATAAAGCAAAAAAACGTGGTCCCAAGAGTGTCTGGGGGAAATTCATTCTCGATTGCTTGGAAGAAAAGAATCACCCATTGAGTTATCGTGATTTGATGGATTTGGCGATGGAAAAGAACAACTTAGACAAGAGCAAGTTTCAGAGTATCCGTGCAAGCATCTTGAATAGTGCATTTCGCCTTCGTGCCATACAAGGTAAAATCACCACAGTCGGAGAAGAGGGCAAAAAAGAGAAATTTCTTGTTATGACCAAATGGCTGAATCCAAAGGGTGTGTTGAATGGGAATCATGCCCAATGGCTACGTAAAGAAATGAACTTTAATCCTGCTCCAGTGGACATGGACGAATTACCTAAACCGAAATACGAGGAGGATTTGTAATCCAGTCAATTTAATTCGGATAGATTATAAAAAAGGGAGGTTGAAACCTCCCTTTTTTTATTCCGTCGCTATCATGTTAACCCATAAACGGGTAAGCATATTCCGTTGGTGGCACAAAGGTTTCTTTGATGGTCCGCGCACTCGTCCATCGCCACAAGTTCAAAACACTTCCCGCTTTATCATTCGTGCCAGATCCACGAGCACCCCCGAATGGCTGTTGGCCAACGGCTGCTCCTGTAGGTTTATCATTGATGTAGAAATTCCCAGCAGCATGCTCCAGCCGCTTGGTCACGTGATCAATTACCAGGCGATCTTTTGCAAAAATCGCACCTGTTAAAGCATACTCGCTTGTCGAGTCCACCAAATCCATGGTTTCTTCAAATGCAACATCAGGGTATACATATACAGTCAAGACCGGCCCAAAAATTTCCTCTACCATGGTTTTTGATTTTGGATTGGTCGTTACTGCAACGGTTGGCTCTACAAAATATCCCTTCGACTTATCTGCTTTTCCTCCAGCGATAATTTCAACTTCATCGGAATCAGCCAAGCCACTTAAGTACCCTTGAATCTTATCAAACGACCGTTCGTCAATCACGGCGGTGACAAAGTTCTCAAACTGCTCTGGCGAGCCCATTTTAAGCTCATTCACACAAGCAATCAACTTTTCCTTAATCGCTGGCCACAGACTCTCTGGAAGGTAAGCGCGACTTGCAGCACTACATTTTTGACCTTGAAATTCGAATGCACCGCGAACCAAACCGGTAACAACCTCGTCGACATGAGCAGAGGCGTGAGCCAAAACGAAATCCTTTCCACCGGTCTCGCCCACTATGCGTGGATAGCTCTTGTACCGGGCAATGTTTTTGCCGATTTCTGTCCATAAATGACGGAAAACTCCTGTCGAGCCGGTAAAGTGTAATCCGGCGAAATCTGGATGATTGAAAACGACATCACCGGCTACCGGACCATCACATGTTACCATGTTGATGACACCGTCTGGCAGACCTGCCTCTTTAAATACCTCCATGATCACTTGGGCTGAATACACTTGAGAATCAGCAGGTTTCCATACGATTACATTGCCCATGAGAGCAGGAGCTGCACACAAATTCGCGGCAATTGCTGTGAAGTTGAATGGGGTGATGGCAAAAACAAATCCTTCCAACCCACGGTATTCCATCCGATTCCAAATACCATCCTGGCTATCGGGTTGGACCGACTGGATTTCCTGCATGAAATGGGCATTAAAACGCAAAAAATCAATCAACTCACATGCTGCGTCAATTTCAGCTTGAAAGATGTTCTTCGATTGAGCAAGCATGGTGGCCGCATTGATTTTTGCCCGAAAAGGGCCAGCGAGCAAATCGGCAGCTTTGAGGAATATAGCAGCTCGTTCATTCCAGGGCAAGGCAGCCCAAGCAGGTCGAGCTTCAAGAGCGGCATCAATTGCCGCCTTCACGTGGTCGGCCTCGCCATAATTAAAATGTCCAAGCACATGCTGATGGTCGTGTGGGGGTGACATCGGGCGCTTATCGTTCGTTCTCACTTCGTTTCCGCCAATGTACATGGGCACATCAATCGCATTTTGAGCATACATCTCGCGGTACTTAGCTAGCACTTCCTCTCGTTCGGGCGTACCAGGAGCATAGCTTAAAACCGGCTCATTAATGGGATAAGGGATATTGAAATTACCTGTGGACATTTTTCGTGATTTTTGTTCAATTCAATGTGCAAAGCTAATTCATTGAAAGGCAGCGAGAGCCTTAAGAGCCCTTAACTTCGACGCTAGCACCACAAGCATAAATATTCGTCAAGATGATCAGCTTCACGCATGCCAAGTCAATCAAGCCCTTTGGATTGGTTCTTTTGCTCAGCATTTTTTCCTCTGCTGCTGCGCAGGGTCCTGAATGGTCAGAAAAAGATTTATCCAGATCTGTCCATCGTGCGGAACAGACCTTTCAAGCTGGAGAAATGAGTAGAGCTTACGGCCTATTCGCTCATTTAGTTAGTGTAGCAAGTGATCGAGCTTTTTTGCACTTTCGATTCGGAGCAACATGCACATACACCACTCGACGCTTAAATGAGGCAGAAGAACACTTGAAGATTGCTCGGGAACTTGGAATTATGGAAACCGAACACGCTTCAGAATGGCATTATTACATGGGGCGTCTTCGGCATATGAAATACGAGTTTGATGAAGCACGCGTCCACCTTCGATTGGCCATTGACACGGAAGATTCACAAGAGGCGTGGCTCGACGATGCCAAATTGCGTTATGGTCAATGCGACAACCAAACTAATTTTCCTGAGCAATACGTGGAGCTCAATTCAAAAGAGGTATTGATTTCGCATTCCAAAGATTTTTTCAGGCTCTATGAAATGCCTGTAAATGAAGGCCGCCTGCTTGTTGTTCCCAATCAATTGATCAGTAAGGAAGACAAAAAGCGAGGCTATGAATCTCAGCTTCATTGGCTTCCTGGTAAACGATTTGCCTACTTTTCGAGCTATGGAAAAGATGGAGACTCTGGACTAGATATCTACCGCGTAGGAGTTGACGGCTTCGGTGAATATGGCGAACCTGTCAAAATGCCAGCACCCATTAATTCTGATTTTGATGATTGTGCACCGATATGCGTCCCAGGTGATCCGAAAAGCAAAGGAGAGGACCGTTTGTATTTCTCCAGTTCGCGTCCCGAGAGCATTGGAGGCTTCGATATTTTCACTGTCGATGGATCTTTCACGGATGACGAGATTGTCGTTCACAATGAAGCCTCAGCGAGGCAACTTCCATTTGAAGTCAATTCTGCATCCAATGAATTTCTGTTTTTTGAGAATCAAACAACAGGTGAAGCTTGGTTAACAACCAATCGAAACCAAGACTTTGAGGGCCAAGAAGTTTGGCGTTTTGACCCTTCCTGGAGACCCATCAGCCCAATCGGTATCACGCTGCAAAACGGTGAAGTTAACCACGCAGGTCAAGTCACCCTTTCTTCTGTGAACGGCCATGAAATTTTTGAATTGCAACTTGAGCCAGGTGAAACAGCGGACATCCTCTTGCAAAGTGATACAGATTTCATTCTCAACTGGGAATCCCAAGATGGGAAGTCTATGAAAGAAGAACTCATTCGCTTGCCACTGAATTGGACGCAATCTGTTTTGGCCAATCCCTTAGTGCTTTCCTCAGAAGCTTCGAATCTCCTGCAAAATCAAATCGATGAAAACACATCGATAGTCCAACGAAACTTGAATTGGACAGAGCGAGCCATCGCCAGTCGGGTGTTTTCAAATCATTTTGCTGAAGCGCTTCCAGGTGAAGTTCTGGCTCATCTCCGCAGCGCCCAATTAAATGAAATCAGCATTGAAAAAGTACTGCAAGCCGCCTCCAAAAAATCTGAGGATGGTACGGAAGAACAATCGCCACCCAAATGGATGATAAGGGCGATGCAAGAAGCCGAACTGATGGTCCCTGGTGATCCGACTCCACAAACGGTTTATCATGCACGTGCAGCAGCCTTGCAAATCCAGTCACAAATGGAAAAAGCACAGTGCTGGGACGCACCGGGTGCAGATGAATGGAAAATCCAAGCCGCCATTGCACGCTACGGCGAACCTTCTATTGCCGTATTGTCCGACGAAACGAGGGAGCTCCGCAAAACCACCGAAAATGAGCGGGACCTCTGGGAAGATTGGTACCGATCGGTTTACGACTATATGCGCACCATGGGAGTGGAGTCAGAAGACTGGAACATCATGTTGGCCTACTTTGATGCCCAACGCCAATCGTTTAATGGTGCCGTGGTGCATGCAGAGGATATGTTTCGGCGTATCGATTCTCACTTGCGCTACGAGCGATGGCTGGCAGAAGCATTGCCGATGAACGTACCGAGTTTCAAAGAAGGACTCATTGAATTGGTTACCCATTCTTCCGAGGCACACACAGCCATGATCGCCGCAGCCAAAGCAATTACTGAAGGCAATGAATACGTTGATGCGTCAACCACGCTCCACACCGTGCTTTGGGATGACATCACAGAGAACATCGTCAATCTTCAGAGCATGGGGATTTACAGTTTAAATGGCATGGAAGATGCCCAGTCATGGTTTTTACGTTCAGGCGGAATCATGGATGACATTGCCGATTTAACAGTTCCAAAGAAGCGCCTTTCGAAAGGGCAACAGGCCATCGGTCTTGCTTGGGAAACGTACCATGCGGGAGCCCAACATTATGACCGTGTATTGCAAGAAGCTCAAATGAGCCCGGGCCAATGGTGGAGAAACTTTAGACCCGCTGATAACAGCTTGACCAAATCAAATGCAGCAGACGCTTATGAGGGTTACGCTTTGTTTGAATCCAACGATGATAACATTCTTGATCAAGCCAATCAATACCAAAGTGAGTTGGACATCATTCGATCCACTCCAATGGAAGACCATCGTCACATTGAATCGATGAAAAATGCATTGGTCATGCGCTCAAACATTGCTAGTGAAATGACCGCTCTCTTTGGTGGAGAAGGACGAGCAGAAGGTGTGATGGCCGTGCGGAGAATAAATTCGTCATCAATTACGAGCGAATCTATGCCTGCAAAACCAGTGGAGTCCAATAGCAACCTGTCCGTTACGGTTGCCGAAAACTCTGCTTCTCTCGAGGGGGTCAATGAAAATCCTGCGTTAGAATCAGGCCATACCCAATTAACGATTCAAATAGGTGCATTTTTAAACGAGCCAGACTTTTCTGGCGTTGCAAACAGCTCCAGTATTTTCAAATTGAATTCCAGCGGTCCATACACGAAATATGCCATGGGCATCTATGAATCCAGAGCAGATGCGCTTTCTGCATTGGAAAAAATTCGCGATTGGGCTCCTGATGCTTTCCTTAGGTTGCATCATGCGACCGAAACTCCTTTGAAATCGCCTTCAACATCCGTTGAATCGAAGAGTCTTGAAAGAATAAGAACACCCAAAAAATCAATCAAGGAAGCACCTTCGATTATTACCGAAGCAACGATTCCGAAAAACAAGCAGTTTCATGTCCACATCATGGAGTACAACGAAGTTTTAAAACCCACGGAAGTGGCCAAGCTCTTGCGTTTGGGTAATGTTATTCCGCTCAAAACAACTCGACTTGCCAACAAAACTGTTTATTACACACACGCATATGGCACCATCGAAGAAGCAAAGGCAGCGCTTGAAATTTGTTTGCAACAAGGATACTCCGATGCAGAAATTGAAGTGGTTTATTGAACCGGTCGCATTGCTGAGTGCACTGGTAATCGTTTTAATTGCTGGCAAGGCTAACGCTCAAAATTTGGTCATCAATGAAGTATTGGCGAGTAATTCGAGCGTGGACTACGATGATTTTTTTCAATTTGAGGATTGGCTTGAGATTTACAATGGAGGAGGAATTCAAAACCTCGCAGGTTTTTACTTAAGTGATGACCCTGATACATTGGACAAGTGGATGTTTCCATCAACCAATGCAGGCCTGACTACAATTCTTCCAGGTGGACATTTAAGAATTTGGTGTGACAACGACGAACAACAAGGAGAAGACCATACGAATTTCAAAATTAGTGGTGAAGGAGAGAGCTTGTTTTTGGTGGATATGGATGGACAAACCATCATAGATAGCATCACCATTGGCCTGCAACAAAATGACATTTCATACGGAAGATCGTGCGATGGCTGCGCTGATTGGCAGTTTTTCAATGTGCCTACGCCCGAAGCCCCAAATTCCGATTCAGCACTTCCAACGGCTGTCCTTTTCATCAACGAATACCAACCAACTAATTTAAGTACCGTTTTCGATAATGGTTTCTTGTTTCCAGCTTGGGTTGAAATCTTCAATCCCAATGACTTTCAGGTGAATCTCGCCGGTTACACGTTGTCAGGGACCAATGGGAGCCATACTTTCTTGAATTCCACTCCGTGGCTCACAACCATTGAAGCCAATAACCATCAAATATTTTGGCTCGATGGAAACCCATCCCTTGGAGCTAATCACTTGAGTCTGCTCCCGACTGGAATCGACCAATTAAGTTTAGAAGGACCAGACGAAACGTTGGTTGACCTCATTGATTGGAATGAATCTTTGCCGACTGACCTGAGCTATGGGCGTGTTTCAGACGGATCTACTGCATGGATCGAATTCACAACTCCTACGCCTCGAGTTACGAATTCCCTGCAAATTATTCTGCCCGAACCGATTGTCATTAACGAAGTGCAAAGCGACAACTTCATTACCTATCCTGATAATGCAGGAGAATATGAAGATTGGATCGAGTTGTACAACCCAACCAATAGCGCTGTCAATCTCGCCGGTTATTATCTCACTGACCGTTTAGATCTACCTATGAAGTGGCAGTTCCCCGAAGAACTCGGTGATTCTACTGTTATTCAACCAGGAGCATACATGATGTTGTTTGCTGATGAAAATGGATCCGAAGGCTGGAATCACCTCAATTTTAAGCTCAGCTCACTTGGAGAACCTCTTGCACTGCGCTCTCCTGATG
>Ga0181577_10000384_pt1 | contig 35594 bp, 37 predicted proteins | sample 101ome_21_FD_132468 | JGI IMG/M metagenome (GOLD analysis project Ga0181577, IMG submission 132468) | Coastal salt marsh microbial communities from the Groves Creek Marsh, Skidaway Island, Georgia - 101413BT metaG (megahit assembly) | ecosystem: Environmental > Aquatic > Marine > Intertidal...
AAGGAGAATACTTATGGATATGAGCATCTACAAGCAGGTTGGAGAGCGTGCCCTTATGACATTCGCCCAGACATTTCTGGCAATGTTTGTCGTGACTGACATGGCTTCAGCCAAGGGTGCTGCGACGGCTGCTGTTGCCGCCGCCCTTTCAGTGGTGAAGTCATTCGCTGCTACTAAGGTTGGCGACAAATCAACGGCTTCTCTCGTCTGAGCGTAGTGCCCGTATCGCTTGATTAACCACCTAGCGATACATTAGTATATGGTTGTTAGCGGGATTGGCTTTTGCTCCTTTTGTGTCGTTCCCTAACAGGGAAGAAACCCCGGTCACTTCGGTGACTGGGGTTCTTTCTTTTTGCGGGCACGTTTTTGCGGAATATGCTTTAACCGATCAACCTGAATAGAACGCCACTGTCCATGACCGTGCGAGCCTCCCCACAGGTCGATCCATTCACTCTGGGGGTCTAGGTTAGTGTTCACGACGTGGCGCATGAACTTGTACTTACCTTGCTCTCCCTTGATACGGCATTCGTCCCCTTTAGTAAGGGTTACTTGCGGTGATATTTGATATGAGTCGGAGACAACCCATCCTTGTGGTGGGCCGACAGGTTTAGTTGTTTTAAGTTTTCTAGCCATAGTAGTTTCCTCCTTAGATACGAAAGGATACTACATATGATAACGTCTGTCAAATAGATGCGTAGATTGTATCGGCAATTGTCTCTCGGATTTCTTCGTTTTCATCCAAGAAAGCCTTTGTATTGGCACGGCCCTGTCCAATGTTCTCACCCTTGTAGGCGTACCATGCGCCCTTCTTATCAAGGATGCCCATTTCGGCGGCAATATCTACAATGTCTCCGGTGCGGCTAATTCCCTCACCGTAGGCAATTTCAAACTCTGCCTGACGGAAAGGTGGCGCACACTTGTTCTTTACAACCTTAACTCGTGTTTTGTTGCCAGATGCCTCGCCACCGTCCTTCAGTGTTTCGATACGGCGAATGTCCATTCGGACTGAAGCATAGAACTTGAGTGCCTTACCACCAGTAGTTACTTCAGGTGAACCAAACATTACGCCAATCTTTTCACGCAACTGGTTGATCATGATCAGTGTGGTCTTGGAATGATTTAGATTAGCAACAATCTTGCGCATGGCTTGAGACATCAGTCTTGCGTGAAGCCCGACATGGCTATCGCCCATCTCGCCGTCGATTTCTGCACGAGGCGTAAGTGCCGCTACTGAGTCCACGACCACAACATCCAGAGCGCCCGACTCAATCAACTTGTTCGTGATAGTCAGAGCCTGTTCGCCAGTATCTGGTTGTGAAACGAGAAGATCATCAATATTGCATCCAATCGCCTTAGCGTACACGGGGTCTAGGGCGTGCTCTGCGTCGATGAACGCACACTTGCCGCCGTTCTTTTGAGCCTCTGCAATAATGTGAAGTGCAATCGTGGTCTTACCAGAAGACTCGGGACCGTAAATTTCTGTAACTCTTCCACGAGGTACACCCCCAACACCCAGAGCCAAGTCAAGGGCAATGGAGCCAGTTGAAATCGTTTCGATCTGCATTGAAGCGGCGTCACCAAGACGCATGATGCTTCCTGCGCCAAACTGCTTTTCAATTTGGCCTAGGGCATCTTCAAGAAGTTTATCTTTATCCATAGTCGTATTGTAGGCTGTCAGTGGCTTGCAGTCAAGAGGGCTGGTACTATATCTTTATGAGTAAACGAGGACCAAAACGTTTAGTCACTCAGGCAGTACGCTTGGGCGAGTATGGGCAAACTAAGTGGCACATTGAGTTGGAGTGTGGGCACGCTGTTGACAGCGCCCGCAAACCTAAGGTGGATGAAGACCGCTTGTGCTGTAAAACATGTATCGCTCCTCCTGCTCCCGTGCCTTTGATAGAGGTGCTTTCTGAAGATAGGGAAGATCGTGACTTCTTCGATACTTACGACCCCATGGAAGACATCCGGGTGCGTGCGGCGATTGCTTCTAAAGTTGGAGTCCCTATGGATCAGGTAGAACTTGTGAACGGAACCGCTACAGTGTTTCTAGATGCTCAGCAAGTTCGTCGGCTGGTCTGACTTTAGATATAGTGGTCCCTCCCTTTCGTGTGGTAGTTGACGCTAACGCACGAGAGGCTGGGACGAACCCGATTGGTTTATTCAAGGCTGTTCACTTCATGGACCCCAAACACCGCTTATTTTTTCAGCGATGCCCACTCTCCCTAGATATGGCTCTAGTAGCCCGTGTGCCGGAACCGCATGGGCGTTTGCTTGTTCCGAACCTGTTCCTCAAGGCTTGATGTTCTCCGTGCAGTGACTGGCACCCCGTCAAGGATGTTGTTCCAGTGTATCGTGCGATTCAAATCGTTCCTCTGTGGGCAGGCGTGCCCTCTTAGTCTTCAAAGTACCAGTTGCGTAACGAGTGTAACCCTCCGGTCCTTCAGTGAACGTTTATGTCATCGGGATTTCCCGGTTGCAGTCTTTTGGCAGTTTGCTCCTTCTGTAGTTTGCTCATAGGGTAGCCGTATGTGGAGGGGCTGTCAAGTATGTGACTTTTCGGTTGATGGCTTGACACCTTTTAGGTACACTACGTTTATCATGGAGGAATTTCAATGTTTAATGTAAGCGCACCGTCTTGGTTTCAGGAGGCCCCTTGTGTCGGAGAGAACGAGTTGTTCTTTTCTGCGCATCCATCTAAGCGAAGGATGGCGGTGTCGATGTGTAATAATGTTTGCCAACACACGGAAGAGTGTTTAAAGTTTGCTTTAGACAGTGGGCAGACTGTTGGAGTTTGGGGTGGAAAGACTGGGCCAGATTTAGTCCGTCTTTCGGAAGTGTTGTCTGATGTTAACTGAGTATGAAGAGTTTGACCACGATGTTCTTGCCGTTTTAAAGCGTGGTGACGTTGAGATAACGTTTGTGTCATCACCATCTGCCAGTCTTGACGGTAAGAACTTTTCTGTCGTGTCGTGGACGATAGACAAAATCACTATTGCTGTTGCGGAAGAGTATTTAAATAAAGACATTGATGATTTTATCGTTAGTGGCATTTTGGACACGGTTGGAGATGATGCAACCGAAGAAGAAACAGTTAACGCAGTTAGAGAACACGCTATCCAGTTGTTCTCTGCTAAACTGACAGAAGTTTTTCGTGATGCAGTCACTGAGGTGGACGATCCGTTGAAGTATAGTTTGGACTATGCGCTGGATCAACTTCTTGACGAGCAGTGAGTGTTGACTTGTTGCTGATTTTTCAGTAAAATACACGTAGTTACTATTTATTAAGGAGACTATATGTCTGATTTGTCTGGACCGACTTCGACGTTAAACGAGGTCCATTCTTTATTGCGTTCTCTTGAGGGACACATTATGCAACTTGGCGAGGACATTGATGCCGCCGAGCAAGAAGAGTTGTTGCAGTTCGCTAGCGATTTACATGCAGCGAAGGGACATATTTCAGAGTTGTTTAATGAAGTGCAGTCTGTGGTAACCGAACATTTGGGTCATTTGGCTGTACCTGTTACTGTTGAAGGCGCTACTGTAGAGATTAAGTCTGGTTCCCCACGTAAGACATGGGATCACCAGTCATTAATTGAAGATATCAGTAAACGTATTGTTGACAGCAGTATTGACTTGAACACTGGTGAAGTTATTAAGTCCCCGGTGGAGATGATCCGTGAGGCGTTACAGTTTGCAGGTATTTCGTATTGGAAGGTTACTAAGTTGAAGGAACTTCACTTGGATGCAGATGAGTACTGTGAAGTTGGAGAGTCTAAGAAGAATCTAGTGATTAGGAGAAACAAATGAGCCATATGTTAGTTGCATTGTCTGAACCGTTCGACTCTTCAGTTGAGCGTCAGTTAAAGAAAGGCGGGACAAGCCTTACTTATATTCCTGTTAGTGAGGTAATCAGTCGTCTGAATCGTGTCCTTGGAGTTGACATGTGGTCTTACGAAATTATTTCGTGTGCCCGTGATGCCCTTGATCCAGATTTTGTTGTAGCGCATGTTCGCTTGACTGCTACGTTCGTGCCTACTAATGAGGCTCCTGCTATCAAGATTGTCAAGGACGGTATTGGCGGTCAGAAGATCAAGCGTACCAAGAATGGCGATATCGTTGATCTTGGTGACGAAATGAAGGGCGCTGTTTCAGATGCTTTGAAGAAGGCAGCGCAGCATTTAGGTGTCGGCTTGTATCTTGCCCGTTCCGAAGAAGCAATGCACTTGGAGCGTGTTGAGGACGAAGCAGATTTGCCAATTAGTGCTGAGCATTTTGAGAAACTGCGAGGCGTTCTAAATAATCAGCCACAGGATGTTATTGATGCTTGCCGTAGTCATTGGGATACGATTTCTGATGGCGCTGAGTTCATTAATGAGAATGTCACAGCAACTTATTTGAGAGCGATGCTTGACTTTGTTAAGACCCGTAACGCTGAAGCAGCGGAAGAAGAGACGGATGCAGGATAGTTTAGATTTGGGTCCCCTGTCTTATGAGTACCCAAAGTACATGTCGCCTAGTTCGATTGGAACGTTTCAGCAGTGTCCACTAAAGTTCAAGTTTTCTAGGCTAGATAGGTTGCCCACTGAATCTACGGAGGCGCAGCATTTAGGATCGTTCGTTCATGAAGTACTTGAAGAACTTTTCACTTATCCACGTGAAGAGCGTACCGAAGATACTGCTCGTAAGTTGGCTCGTGATTTGTGGAATAGCAAGTGGGAGGCTGAGTTTCGTGCACTTAAAGAAAAGTGTGACGAGAACGAATTTAGATGGAAGGCTTGGTGGTGTATTGAAAACTACTTCGGGATGGAAGACCCCACTTCTTTTGATGCTGCTGGTATTGAAGCAAAGATGGACGGTGACATTGACGGCGTACCTATCTTTGGCATCATCGACCGCTACACCGTTGAAGATGGTAAGTTAGTTATCTCTGATTACAAGACTGGTAAAAAGCCTCGTCCACAGTATGAGTGGGAGAAGAAGATGCAGATAACCATTTACAGCATCCTTCTAAAAGAACAGACTGGTATGGATATTGAGCGTGCCGAGTTATTGTATGTAAAGTCAGGTCAGTTCGCAAAGTATACAGTAGATGACAAACTGGAGAATGCGGTTCGTGTGGAAGTACGGAACACGTGGGACGAAGTGAAGTCTATGTGTGACTCTGGTGAGTTTGAGACTAGGACTGGACCATTGTGTAACTGGTGCGATTTCAAAAGCCTGTGCCCGGAATGGAACTAAATCATGGCTGCTGTAAAAGATTTTGAGATAGTTGTTTCTGAAGATATCAAAAACAAGGCTTCACAGCAAGATCGGGATTTATTGCGTTTACCCGAGAACCATGATCGTTGGAGAGAATGTCTTGTGAATATTATCGAAACTGTCTCTTTCAAGATTAGTGAACTAGACGCAGAGATTTCCGCTATCCGTAGTTCTTACTCAGACTTCATTACTGACCCTGCTGCCGGTCTTGAAGATCAACGTGAAAAGTCGAAGCGGTTCAGGTTTTACGCCGAGAAGCGTCTTGCTGAAGTGGACAGGTTAATGGCACTTGGTCAGCCCGCCGATCCTTCTCTTTCGTTGGCCACGTTCTTGCGTGATGCAATCATTGCACATAAGCGCTGGCATGAAGATAATGGTTTAGTTAACTCTGAGGGCGACGATTGTTTGTACGCTGCTCTTGACGGAGTTTGGAAGTTCTGATGAAGATTGGTTTTGCGTCCAACGATTGGTCACGCTCTATGCACACTCATACTGGGTTGCCAGTTATGGGCGGTTCAGGTCATATCAGAATAGGTCAGTATATTGCTCCTTTACGAAAAAGGGGCATTGATGTTGTCATAGGAATTTTAGCACACAATTCTATGACTGGCACTTTTGGTATTCATTCTTGGGATAACACGGGTGACCACTTTGATTGTGATGTTATTATTATGCAACGCTACATGCATCAGCAGGTTCTTCCCGATATGATACGTGCACAGAGAGTAGGGCAGATCATTCTTCAGGATGTTGATGATTGGTATTGGGGTTTAAGTAAAAAGAATGCTGCGTATTCGGCGTCTAACCCTAAACTCAATCCTGTGGAAAATATTGACTGGTATCGTAAGATCATTGAACAGTCTGATGGAGTGATTACGTCTACACCTTTCCTACGGGACAAGATGCTTGAATGGAACGATAATGTTGGCTTACAAACAAACTATGTCAATACGGCGCAGTTCAGAAATGTCTCTGAGTTTGTTTCTGATGATCCAATTAGGAAATTAGTTGTAGGGTGGATGGGTTCCACGGCTCACAGAAGCGGAGACTTAGAAATCTTAAAGCCTTTCGCTAACAAGGTTTCTAATTTTGCACGATTCCATCATACTGGTGATATTAAAGCACCAAATATTCCTAGGTTCCACAAAGAGATGGGACTGAGTGCGGGGATTGTGTCTACATCTCCCTTCTTACCTCCTCATTCTTTGCAGGAAGGTTTTCTTTTCAATGCTGGTATTGTGCCCCTGACTAATATTGCGTTCAATCATGCCAAGTCGTACATTAAGGGGTTGGAGTATGCTGCGGCGGGTATTCCTTTTGTAGCATCTTGGTCACCTCAATACGAGGAACTTGTGGAAACTCACGGTATTGGCCTGTTGGCTAGGGAGCCTTCAGAGTATGTATCGTTGTTGCATGATTTGGCAGATAACGATTACCGCAAAGAGCAGTCTGCATCGGTTCGCCAAAAAGTGAAAAAGTTTGACGTTAAGGTCGGTGCAGGTAATCTTTATACTTTAATTAAGAAGATGTACAAAGAGGCGTGGAATGAAAAGAGGTAAGCCACTTCGCCGGACACCTCTTAACAGGGGTACTAGCCAATTAAAGAGAACTCCACTAAAGCATAGGTCTGAAAAGATGAAGGCCAAGTATGTTGAACGTCGTTCTATCGTAGAGGAAATGTTGGCGAAGAACCCCGAGTGCGAGGCATGTCTTATCTTTGCGGCATACGATGGCAAACAAGGCGCAGTGCCGGTAAACAGAACGAATGACATCCACGAGTTAGTTAACCGTTCGCAGGGCGGAAGCATTCTGGAGGATGAGAATCTTTTTGCTGTCTGCCGACCTTGCCATACTAGAATAACGATCCGGCCCAAGCAGGCTGAGGGACTTGGTTTACACTTAGAAAGTTGGTGTAACTCCGAAGAGCATTTTCAGGAGGCTGCTAGGGTTAGATCAGAGTGGACAAAGGGTAGAGCAGCAAAACCGTATTGGATGGAAGAAGATGAGTAATAAAGATTGGTCGTTTTGTATCACTACTGGATACGACGATGTTGATAAACTTCAAGAGGTCGTAGACTCTATTAGACGTTTAACTATTCCTAGTTATGAAATACTATTCATCGGTGATCAGACCAGCCTACCGGATGGCTCACTCATAGGTGAAGATGTCACACACATCCATTTTGACGACTCGGTTAAGCCTAGATGGATTACCCGCAAGAAGAACATACTGGCACAGACAGCACAGTACGAAAATCTAGCGATGATGCATGACTACCACGTATTTGATACTTGGTGGTATTCACACTTTCTTCAATTTGAACAAGCGTGGGATATTTGTTCATGTCAGCAGTTATTCATAAACGGACACAGAGTACCTATGGATTGGTCTTTGTGGGATAAACCCGGAGCAGGGCGTGCGTGGGCACTACCTTACGATAACTGGGATGAAACACAATATATGTATCTCGCCGGTGCATTTTTTATAGTAAAGAAAGATGTTATGCTTGCTGAGCCTTTGAACGAAGATTTGCTTTGGAACGAAGAAGAAGACGTTGAGTGGTCTTTGAGAGTGAGAGATAAGTACAGAATGATTTGTAACGGCAAAAGTATCGTAAGACATAATAAGTGGCATCGACATTTAGGGCCTGAACCATCATGATTAAATTAGTTATTTTTGATTTAGACGGTGTATTAGTAGATACGAAGGGACTGCATTTTGATGTGTTGAATCAGGCACTCGCTGAATGCAACCCTGAGTATGTGATATCGTGGACGGATCATTTGTCTAAGTTTGATGGATTGAGTACAAGCAAAAAGTTGGCAATGCTGTCCGAGGAACGGGGACTTCCTGAAGAAGACCACCATGAGATTTGGGAGAGAAAGCAAAGACTTACGCAGAAGGCATTCTTGTCTGTCCCAGAAGACGAGAACGTTTCGGAGATTGTTGACTTGCTCCGGTCAGCAGGGATCAGGGTTGCTGTGGCAAGTAACAGCATTAGAAGTACAGTTGTTTCGGCGTTGTGCTCGTTGAACATCATGCACAAGGTTGATTTCTTTGTAAGCAATCAGTGTGTCACAATGCCTAAGCCTCACCCGGAGATGTATTGGAAGGCGATGTCTAAGTTTGGGGTTTTACCTTCTGAAACGTTAATTATTGAAGACTCACATGTAGGTAGACTGGGCGCACACCGCTCTGGTGCAAATGTTATGGGTATTAAAGACTCATACGATCTAAACAAGGAAAGAATAATGAAAATGGTAACATCTGATAATGACAAGTCTTTTGCGTGGGAGGATGAAACACTTAACGTGCTTATCCCCATGGCAGGTGCTGGTTCTAGGTTTGCTTCTGCGGGCTACACATTTCCCAAGCCGTTGATTGAGGTCAAGGGAAAGCCTATGATTCAGGCGGTTGTGGAAAATCTTAATGTAAAGGCCAAGTTCACATACATCGTACAGCAAGAGCATTACGAAAAGTACAACTTGTTACACCTGTTGAACTTGATTACTCCCGAGTGCAATATTGTTACTGTGAATGGCATGACTGAAGGTGCGGCTTGCACAACTCTGCTAGCAAAAGAGTTTATTGACAATGAACAGCCGTTGATGATGGCTAACTCCGATCAGATTGTTGAGTGGGATGCCGGTGAAGCCTTGTATGCATTCACGACCGATCATAGCGATGGTAGTATCCTGACGTTTGAGGCCACGCACCCTAAATGGTCGTTTGCTAAACTTGGCGAGGACGGCTATGTTAGCGAGGTTGCTGAAAAGAATCCAATCTCAAATATTGCTACTGTGGGAATCTACTTCTGGAAGAAAGGTAGTGATTACGTCAAGTACGCTGAGCAGATGATTAACAAAGACATTCGTACTAACGGTGAGTTCTATGTATGCCCTGTCTTCAATGAGGCAATCCTTGACGGTAAAAAGATTCGCACTTACAATATCAGTAAGATGTGGGGAATCGGTACCCCTGAAGACCTAACCACATACTTGGAGGCGACGAGATGAGAACAGTAGTTGAAGTTGGTGCTAATTTCGGTAATGATACTGAGCATCTTTCAGGCGGCAACTCAGGCAATATTCGTGTGTACGCAATTGAACCGACCCCCGAGTTGGTGGTCCATCTGGAAAACCGATTCGCCATGAACGATAATGTCACTGTTCATCCGGTTGCTATTGACTTGGAAGAGGGTAAAGCCCAATTCAACATTGCGGGCACCAGAGACTGGGGGTGCTCATCGCTTTATGAGTTCACCGAAGACATTCACGAGAAGTGGGAAGATCGGCCAGACTTTGCGTTTACTGACCACGTGATTGTTGACAAGGTTCGCTTGGATACGTTTATGGCAGATAATGCTATTGAATGGATTGACTACTTGTGGATCGACGCACAGGGTAATGACTTTCGGGCATTGAAGAGTTTAGGTGACCGTATTGAGCACGTTTCCGAGGGAAAGTGTGAGGGTGCTTACACCGTGGACTTGTACAGCAATACAGACAACCATGTTGATGATATTAAGGCATGGCTAGAAGAGCGAGGCTTTACCTGCACTATTGTCCCAGATAATGTAGGTAAAGAAGCAGACGTGCATTTTAAGAAACCATGATTTATATTTCGCATCGTGGCAATATCAGTGGCCGCAATTCAGATTTAGAAAACAAACCGCATTACATTGATACCGCTATTGCCGAAGGCTACGATGTTGAGGTTGATGTCTGGCTGAATATGAGGTACGGTTTGTGCTTAGGTCACGATGATCCTTGTACTCCTGTTGGTTTAGATTGGCTTCTTAGCCGCAGAGACCACTTGTGGATTCATTGTAAAAATAGTGATGCGTTTAATGCCTTATTATGTCAGAAAAGAAATGGCGTGCATTTACTGAATTGCTTCTTCCATACAGACGAAGCCTATGTTTTGACTTCAGCAGGACAAGTGTGGTGTTATCCGGGTATGCCTGCACTAGTCATGAATACATCTATTAATGTGTGCCCGGAGTGGAAAGAGGATACCTGTTACGACCCAGATACCTATAATGGATTCGCTGGCGTGTGTTCTGATTATGTCAAGGAGATTAAAGAATGTTTAGAGAAGTAGATCACAATATGCCATTTGTCATTGGCTCTCCACTTGTTGGGTGGAAGTGCGAAAGAGGAGAAGGCTTAAGTTGGTTACGCAACGCCGTGGAGGTCAAGGAACTGTTCCCACGAGCGCAGTTCTTCGCTGCACTAGAGATTGATGCCAAGGGCTTAGAGCCATATCAGGAGTTACTAGAATTACTTCAACAGGTTAATGGTGCGTGGTGGACGTATTCTTTGAACGACAACGAAAGTAAAGTTACAAGTTTTAATCGTTGGATTCGCATTGAGATTGGCCGCAACCTTGTTCGTGAATATGCTCAGCGTGGAAGGCTGATGTCAGGTAACCATTGGGGAGAAGAAACTCCGCAGGAAGATGCTGTCAACTTTGAGGCAATTTATTATATTGATTCTGACATGGTATTAGAAGCGGATCACATTAGCAAGTTGATGGAAGTTGATCATCCCATGGTGGGTCTTAATGTTCCGGCTTATTGCTTGACTGGTAAAGTTATCAACGAAGACCCTCTGATTGAAGAGCATTGGAACACGGCAGGAAGTTTATGGGTTAACTCTCCTGCTTACTATGAGTTGGTTTGGCAGCACAACTCGTATATGAATTTGAGTGACGACCCTGCCACACAATATGCTATGGAACGTTTGAAGATGCATGAGAGTGATGAGACTTGGGGGCAGACTTGGGTTCGCAAGGATGTTTCTGTTGAGCACGAAGTTCCAAGTTTGGTTTCTATTGAAGATCGGGATGTTCCAGATCGTGAGTTGTGATGGCAGCGAACTATGGCAAGAATGCCAAAGCAAAGGCCACTAAACTTCATAGCCTTTACGTCCGCACTAGAGACAATTTTACTTGTCGCTGGTGCGGTGCCACTAAAGCGCAGGGTAAACAAATCCAGTGCGCTCACATTATTTCTCGTAGCATTTCTGCCACTAGGACTGACGAGCGCAATGCGATTGCCTTGTGTGCGTCGTGCCATTGGGCGCAATCGAAAAATCCTTTAGTTTGGGCACGCTGGCTTGAGCAAGAACTAGGCCAAGCACATTTAGACGATCTTCTTGAACGAGGTGTTCCGGGTATCAAAGTGGACTGGCAGTCGGAATGCGACAGGCTTGAAATCGCCCTTGCTACTTTGGACACAACGTGATAATATATGTCTATGAATTCGTATAGAACTGCGCCGATTAGTCCTGCTGAAGTAGAATCAGAGTTGATCAGGCTAACTTCCGAGATTGAGCGAGAGACAGAAGAATTTGAGGTATTGGCTAAAGACCATGCTGCAAAGGAAGCGGAATACAAGAAGCAATGGTTCAAGGAATACCTAGCGGCTGAAGGTGCAGTTAAGCAAAAAGAGAGTTGGGCAGGGTACAAGACCAGTGAGTTGCATTATGACTCCATGATTGCTGAAGCACTCGTTAAGGCGAAACGAGAAAAACTACATTCTCTGCGCACCGCTTGTGACGCTCTTCGCACAATTGCTGCTAACGTCAGGTCGCAGACCAAGTTCTGAGGTAACTTATGATTCACAACATTGCAGGAAACATTGAAGGGCTAGCAGTAGATATTGACATGCTACAGCCGTTAGAAAACAACGCTAGGCGTGGCGATGTTGACGCCATCATGGCATCCTACTCTAAGTTTGGACAGGTCAAACCTATCGTCGCCGTAGAGAATGAGAGTGGGGCATTAACAGTTATTGCCGGTAACCACCAGTTAGAAGCAGCAAAGCGGTTGGGGTGGCAGCAGATTGCAGTGTCAATAGTTGACTTAGATCAAGAAAATGCACTGGCTTTTGCATTGGCAGATAACCGAATTTCTGAACTCGGTACTACTGATACTGACTTGCTGTACGACATGCTGACAGAAACGATGGGATACGATGAAGACTTTTTTGAGGCTTTAGGCTGGGATGACTTTTCTGTCGCCGCCATCGAAAATACTATCATCAGTGACTCACTAGGAAATGCTCCTGATCCCAATGCTGGATGGACTGCGCCGGAAATTGTAGTGAACGACATTTCTTCGACTCCAGCAGTGGAGAGTCAGCCTACTGTTCCTTCGCTACCTCCTTCGGAAGACAACGCTACTACTGCTACTCAGCCGGTTGCTGTTGAAAATATCGTGACTCAAGGAAGTACGGCGGCAGGCACATCGGGAACTAGAAATGCGGCTATCCAGTTCACTCTTGTTTTTGATAGTGCTGACCAGCAGTCTAAATGGTACTCTTTCCTAAAGTGGCTTAAGGAGAATCCCGTGTACGACGGTGATACCACTTCTGAGCGCTTACTAGATTTTATTGCCCAGCATTCCCCACGAGGTTAGTATGCCTAGACGGAGAATGTTTTTGGACATGAACTGTGTCGATGCTGCCCGAGAGCGCATGAGGCATGTTTACGATACTTTTGATACTGTCTGCGTTCAGTTCAGCGGAGGCAAAGATTCAACGGCCTGTTTGTATTTGGCAAAGGAAATTCACGAAGAGCGTGGCCTTGGCCCTGTCAAAGCCATTTTCCGTGATGAAGAAATGCTGTCCCCTGCGGTAGAGGATTATGTTACCCGAGTCAGTAACTATGATTGGGTTGACATGGAGTGGTATTGCCTTCCGCAAGGGCAAGAACTTTGGGTTTTAGGTAGACGCCAATATGTGTTATTGTGGTCTAAGAATCGTGAGCGAAAAGGTCGGCTTTTCAGGCCGTTTCCAGAGAACGCTTTGCGGGCAGAGCACTTTGGTCTTGATCCCGAAAAAGCGATTCCTCGCAAGATTGACGAGTATACGATGCAGGGTAAGAAAGGACGCACTGCGTTTATTACGGGTGTTCGGGCCAACGAGTCTATGATTCGTTACAGGACGGTCACGCAGAAGTTACATGAAAACTATATCAACCGTCCATTTAAACTTTCAAAGGCAATTCCTTTAAGGTTTGCTAAAGTCATTTATGACTGGACTTCTGACGACGTGCTTAAGTTTATCCATGAAGAGCACAACGGTGAGTACTGTGAGTACTACGACTATGCGGCCATGAGCGGGGCAAATCAAAGAGTCGGTATCCCTTTGCACTCTGTTGCGGCCCGACGCCTTTCAGATGTGCTACGAACCGAACCAGAGTTTTATGATGAACTGTATCGTTGTTTCCCCACAATTGAGGCTCAGAGGCAGTTGTGGGCAGAGTTTGATATTGAAGCAGCAATTGATTTTTATGCAGAAGATGGTTGGAAAGGTGTGAAGAATTGCATTGATGATAATGTTCTTACTCCCGGCTTACATAGAGCGGCGTTAGTTTATTCAAACGAGTTTAAAAAGAAGCACGCCAATGACCCGTATGGTTACCCTGTTGATCATTTAATCCGAACACTTCTGCTAAACTCGTTTATGGGTTCTCCTAGTCCTGTAGGCCCAAAGACTAAAGCACACAATAAGCGTGTGGCTTTGTTAGAAGACGAAACCCAGCAGTTGATGGATGCCGACAGCCTTGACTGGCAAGACGATACACGGTAAAGTAAATCCATGGATTATTGTAAAACATCAGACTTGCGTCCTGCAAAGTGGTCGTCAGCGTCATATATTGTTGCGCCTGATTACAAACGACTTTCTGAGTCTATCAGAGACCGTGGCATGTTGCACCCTATCGTAATCCAAAAAGACGGTACGATTATTGACGGCTATCATCGTTGGACTATTGCTAATGAACAGAACATGAAGAAGGTCCCTGTCAATGTGGTTAAATGCGATGATGTTGAAGCCATGCTTTTACATATTGAGTTAAACAGGTACCGGGGAATGATGATCGCCAAGTATCTTTCTCGGCTTATGCAGGGAGTGATGCAGTCTAAGCGGTTCACTGAAGAAGAACTTCGCAAGCGACTCGCAATGAGTTACGATGAGTTTGATGTCCTGTTAGATGGGTCGCTTATAAAGATGCGAAAAATCAAGCAGCACTCGTACTCGCCTGCTTGGGTTCCTATTGAGTCCAAGACTGGCGAAGATATTCATATCGAAAAGCCCACGGGGCATTCTGAACAAGCATAGGAGAATAACATGGAAATGAACGCATATCAAGCCGCCGCAAAAGAAACTGCGGTGTTTCCTCCCGATCAGGGAATTGTGTACACAGCATTAGGTCTTGCAAGCGAGGCAGGCGAGGTGACCGATAAGGTTAAGAAGGTAATTCGTGATAACGAAGGAGTTTTTTCTCATGATGCACGAGAGGCAATCAAGAAAGAACTTGGAGATGTGTTGTGGTATGTATCTGGTCTTGCTTGGGAATTAGGGTTTACTCTGACCGAGGTAGCCGACGCAAATATCGAAAAGTTGTCTAGCCGTTTTGAGCGTGGTAAGATTGGCGGCTCTGGGGATGACAGGTAATTCTTGGCTTTCTCTTGTAACTTCGACCGGCATTCTTGAATCGGCTAAGTCTTACGAATCGTTACTTAGTGCTGCTCACGCTGACTATTCAGTAGTCACAAATCAGGTGTACGTCTATGACCGTTTTGTGGATACTTTTGTTCAGGTACCTAATAGGTTTGTCACCGGTCGTGAAATTGACGAACGACTAGAGAACTGGGAAGTTGTCAAAGAGCGCTATGAGGTAGAGCAGAACCAAAAGATTTTAGAACGTGCCCACGCTTTAATTCGCAAGTACAATGGTTCGGCAGATTTCACGGGATGTGGCGTACTTGATCATGGGCGTAAGTTCTTTGCTATAGTTCGTACTGGTTCGATAACTATCCCCACGTTAGATGAGGGCAATGACATCATTGACTCCTACGTAGTGGTCATGACCTCCCACGATGGTAGCATCCCTATTTGCTATTACAATTTGGATAGCAGGCGGTCGAATAACACGACCTACAGGTTCGCAACCTCCCCGACATCAGAGTTTAGTATACGCAAACGTCACACACCTAGCGGTGCCAACCTAAACCAAGAGGCTACCGAAGCCTTAAACATGCGGACTAAGTGGTCTGACCATATGAGTTCTGCCATTGCAAAGTTGTTTGTTCCCACATCTGCTTCTGCTGTGGAAAAGACACTGGAAAAGTTTTGGCCGACCAAGTATGCTGCCACCGAGAAAAAGCGGGAGCACGCTGAAGGGGTTCACGAAACCATTAACGGACTGTACCGCAGTTCTCAAAACATTGGGTCTTTTGGGGAGTGCAGGTGGTCTTTACTTAATGCAATCAATGAGTATATTGACTTTCAACGAAATATATCTGACAAGGAAGCGGCTCAGCACTCTTTAGAGATTGACAATTATAGCCACCGGTTAAAGTTAAACGTGTTTGAATGGTTGAATACTGTTTAGTCAACTTCGATGAAAATACATTCTCCGGGACACTCTTCTGCGGCATCAATTGTGTCAGCAAGCAAGTTTTCAGGAACTTCTGCCTGACCTTCCGCCATTTGATAAACAGGCCCATCTGCATTACCGTTTGGCCCCTTTACGTTCGGCCACTGCACTTCTTTAACATATGCTAAACCGTCATCGTGCATCTCAAAAATATCGGGGCAGATTTCTGCACACAGTCCATCCCCCGTACACAAATCTTGGTCGATCCATACCTTCATATTTCCTCCTCAAATGATAATTTCTATTTTACGCCTGATACCCATACCTAATCCTGCACATAAGTTAAATGCGTGGGTAGCGGCATCAACTTGGTCGTCGTGGACTCTCGCTTCTGGGAATGATGATACTTCATCAATAAAGTCCGTGTTCCACGATGCTCTAATTAGTTTAACATTTCCGTTAGCCACTGCTGCGGCAAAAGGCTTTGCTCTAGTAACTTTATCACCTGTTGCTCTTTGTCCAGAAAAGTTGTAACCCGGAAGAACATATCTGGCGTACTGGTCAATCAAGTTCTTGCCTGCTGATCCCGGCTCTTGTTCCATCTGAATCATAATTTCAGGGCCATCTTCTTCAGCAGTTTCTCTAACGAACTTTTCAACCTTTTCCCCTTTGGCCCTGATGCGGCGAACATCCAGAATATAAAATATTCCGTTATCAAAGGCACCTAAACAACCGACTGTCCAGTCAGGGTCGGGGTTAGAGTTTGAGGGTTCTGTTCCTGCCAAGTCCCAGAATCGGACTACAGTTGTGTCTTTGCTGAGTTCTGGAACTTCACTAGGTTCGATAATTTCAAAGTTGTTTCTATCGAACATTGAACCGAGGGTTGTCGCCCACCAGTCACCAAACTCTAGCCGCTTACGTTCGATTGGGTCAAGTTCTGAAAGCATGGCACGGTACGATGTTGGGTCGATTCCGGGGTTATCTGTAAGCATTGAAGGAATGAAGATGCGTCCGTTGTCCTTGCCTTCTACTAAGAACCGTTGGCGTACCCAGTTTGGTGCAGGGTTAGTGGCGCATCTCATCCGCAAAGGGACTGTGGATAATGGCCCTGTTGCCGGACGGCGTAGACGAGAGAACATGTACCTATAATCAGACTCTCTTATTTCTGTAACCTCATCCATCCCAATAAACTGAAACTCTGAACCCTTATATCGCAAGTAGTCATTTACGTTATTCAAATAACCGAACGTAATGCGTGCTCCCGAAGGGAACGTTGCAGTGTATTGGTTGGCGTTCCAGTTAACATCATCGAATTGCATGATCCACTCTCGGAAACGGTCCATGAGGGCACCGGGAAGCGCAAGGTCTGCGTATGTACGACGGAACAGGATTGCTGAGTAGTTGGGAACGTCCACGTATTGCAAAGCAGCCATGATTAAAGCAGAAGATTTACCACCGCCCGCCGCTCCGCCAAACATAACTTCTTGTCCTTCTGAACGAAGAAACACTTTTTGAGTTAACGACGGCTCCTCAACCCAGTATTCTGAACGACGTGGCTCTAAGTATTCTTTGATTTTCTGCCAGTCTTGCGTTTGCGTTGACATATCTGCTTGTCTCCTAGACAAATAAAAGGTACAGTATACCTATGAGGAATATTCTAAATCGTCAGGCCATCGCCCATTTACTCATGGGCGCTGGTATACTATTAGTAGGCTTTGGTATTAGTATACTGAGTTTGGGGTGGGGTCTGGCAAGTGCTGGCCTTGCTTGTGGAATTTACGGCTATCTGCTAGGGGCTGAATAATGGCGTGGAACTCAGGTTCAAACAAATCCTTACAGAATATCAGTGATGGTCAAAAAGCGGCACCTATTTCTGTGGGTGCCCCCATCTCTTACAGTCCTTCTCTCGGGGAGAACCGAGGGTATCATGACGGCTGGGATATTACAAAGGCTTACCGAGACGGTGTTTCTAAGGTAACTTGGGTATTCAGATGCATTGATGTGATTGCATCTAATCAGGCCCGTCTGCCCATGATTTTCCGTAAGGACAACAACCCATTTGGTGAAGTTGTTGCAAACAACCAGATGCTAAAACTTTTTAACAATACTGCTAATGACGGTGAGAATGCTTTCGCATTTCGGTATCGGCTTTCAGCACAGTTGCTTATGAGCAGCCGTGGTGCGTTTGTTGAAATTGTTCGTGGGCGTGGCGGGGCACCAATTGCTTTACACCTTCTCCCTCCACAAAACACATCCCCTATCCCAGATGTAACGAAGTTCGTTAAAGGTTTTGAGGTAAAGATTAACGCCACAGAGAAGCGTACCATTAAGCCAGAAAATGTTATTTGGATTCGCCGCCCCCATCCCCTTGACCCCTATCTGTCCATGACGCCTATGGAAGCAGCGGGGGTTGCTATCGAACTTGAAAATTTGGCTAAAGTTTACAACCGGAACTTCCTGATTAACGATGGTCGCCCCGGTGGCTTGCTCGTTCTTCGTAGTGAAATTGCTGATGAAGACAAGGAAGAACTGCGATCACGGTTCCGTGGTAATATTGGCCGAGCAGGGTCTGTCGGAGTTATTTCTTCTGACGACGGTGCAGATTTTGTTGATACCGCTGCTAGTCCACGTGATGCTGCTTATATCCAGATGCGCACAGTAACAAAAGAAGAGATTTTGGCCGCATTTGGCGTTCCTGAGTCTATCATTGGTAACTCCTCTAACCGAACATTCTCCAATGCCATGGAAGAGGGCAAGGTGTTTTGGATGGAAACAATGTCTCCTCACCTTGATTTGATCGCTCGCTCTTTCGACAAGATTGACGATACTTACTTCGTGGACTTTGATACTTCTAACGTACCGATTTTGGTGCTAGCAAAGCAGGAGCGGGAACGTCATTATTTGACTGAGTTCCAAACTGGTCTTATTAGTGCCAATGAGTATCGTGAAGCCTCTGGCCGCAAGCGGGTTGTGTCAGACATTGCTGATTCGTTGCTTTCCAACCCAAATCAGACTCCAATCGCTAATACCGAAAAGGCCATGAATGAGCAGACCGGTGTAGAAAGTGGCGTCCCTCTAGACGTTCAAGCCCAAGAGGCACAGCAGTCCGTAGTGACCGAGTTTAGTCCTGAAGCGGGCGGTTTCGTAGAGGCTGGTACTGTAACCGGTACTCAAAATATTGAGGCTCCGGCTTCGGCTGTTCCGAGTGAACTTGAGGGAGATGAACCGGAGGGTAGGAAGAGCGCCCCTTTTCAACGAGCCTAAAGTTTGGTGATTTAGCAAAGAATTCCCCGTGGGAGCAGAAAGCACTGTATCGGGTTGATTCTTTAGAGGCTCAGGTTTCTAAGCAGTTAGATGATATTATTGATTCTCAGGAAGAAGCAACTCTCGCTGCGATTGCGGCCCCCACAGCGACTGCTTTGTTAAATTTAGGAACGGATTCTAATTTTGCTTCTGTGGTTCCTATGACTGAGTTAGCCGTAAGCACTGCACCTTTACTCGCATCCATGCGTAGTATCTATGAGCAGGCGGTGTCCGACAACATTCAAGAAGGGTTTGGGGACACTGTAACAGAGCAACAGGCAGAAGCGGCAGTTTCAGAGCACATAGCCACGGTAAACGAATTCAATAGTACTACTCAAAATCAAGTTGCTCAGGCGTTGGGCGCTGCTTCTGTTGCGAAAGCAGAAGATGGCGGGGACATAGACGTTGCCTTTAAGGCTATTTTGGCGGCAACTTTAGTCAAAGCGGTTTTCAATAAATTACGCAGCAACCGCAAACGAATGATTGTAGATTCTGCTGTTTTAGGTCCTTACAATCAAGGGCTATTTGATTCTGCCAGCAATAGCGATGTTGCTTTGAATAAGCAGTGGATTTCATTAAAAGATGAGCGAGTTCGGATACCGCACAAGCAGTTGCATGGTGACATTGTGCCTGTAAGTAGCCCATTTTTTGTGAATGGCGTTCCAATTAGGTTCCCGAAAGACCCAGTTGCTCCGCCTTCATTAACTATCAACTGTCGTTGCGTGTTGAAGTTTACCAGATAAATATATAAAATACCCCTGAGCACTTTTATATAAACCCTACTTGACGTAAGTCACTGAGGGGATACTATATTAATGTTGCAATGTCCTTAAGGAGAGTCATGACTACTTTAGTTGAGTACGCAGATGTCGTTGAAGACACTGATCCCGCATTTGATTTCAAAGCAATTTCCGGCCAGATCGGTATCGACAAGGCACAAGGCATTGTTGAAGCCTTTGTCTCAGGTATCGGCAATAAGGATTCAGTTGGCGATGTTGTCGTCTCTGGAGCGTTTAATGGCTCGTTGAAGCGCCGTAAGCCTCGTGTTGTTTGGGGTCACGACTGGAATCAGCCAATTGGTAAGGTTCTGGAAATTTACGAAGTTCCCAAGTCTGACCCTCGCCTTCCTGAAAAGATGAAGAGTGCCGGTATCGGCGGTCTTTTTGCAAAGGTCCAGTTCAATCTGAACACCGAGCGGGGACGTGAAGCGTTTGCGAACGTGGCATTCTACGGCATGGATCAGGAATGGTCAATCGGCTATAAGACGATTAATGCTGATTTTGACGCTTCTCGTCAGGCTAATATGCTTAAGGAAGTAGAACTGTACGAGATTTCTCCGGTTCTGCATGGGGCCAACCAGTTGACTGGCACAATCTCTGTAAAAGACGATAATGAAGGAACTTCTGAGAAGGGTGGAATGTACAACATGGATGACGACAAAGACGCTCCTTCCAATCGTGCAGATGCGATGTCTGCAATGATGGGGCGGATGCTTTCCCAAGCACTTCGTAAGCCGGTTCAAATTCTAGAGATTAATGACAATAGCGTTGTTTTCCAGACTGGCGAAAACATGATTTGGATGGCTACATTCAACCGTGAAGGTCAGCAGATCATGATTGGTAAGCCCACTCGTGTGAAGCCTATGACAACTTATACTCCAATGGGAGATGCCGCACCTACGTCGATGATGGTGAAGGACCCAGATGAGAAGGATGCCGAAGAGCCTGAAGGTATTCGTGACGCTAATCCAGAGCAGGGAACTTGGGCTACGCCTGACATTGCTCTAGCATGGTCGAAGACTTTTGGCTGCTCAGGCTACCATTCACATGGTGGGGGCTATCTGCCCTGCGAGACACACGACGAGTACCTAGAGGCTCTTGAGAAGTTTGATGGAAACGCAAACATTAACTCCCACAACAACTATCTTGAAGGTGTTGAAGTGGAAGAAGCAAAGAGTGCTGGTTGTGGTTGCGAGTCTGAAAAAGATGCTTGTTCTTGCGAGACTGAGGAAAAGGGCCACATGATGCGTGGAGACCGTAAGCCTGATTACCTTAAGGACCCGATGGCACTCTTGTTGATGGCCTATAACGAAATGCTCAAGATTCGTGGTGCTGGTGAAGTGCGTGAGGCCACCCTGTCTCTTATTAACGAACTTGAAGATTTCTTGACTTCTGCTCCCATGTCTCGCCCGATGGAACAGGGTGAGAAGGTTACGTCAGGTTTTGTTGTGCACGTTAAGTGCTCTGACAATGAAGCATTTGATGTAAGTGGTGCAGTTGCTGAGGTTCCTGTATTTACTTTCAAATCAGAGGATGGAGTTGACTTGCATTTCTCAACTAAGGTTGAGCATGAAGAGTTGTTAGCCAAGGTTGCGACTGCTCTTGCCGGTTTGTCTTTTGATCCTGAGATTTCCGTTTCAAAGCCCGCCACCCTTGACACTGAAGACGGTGTTGAGTAAAATACTCACGAGCAATGGAGTTCAAAATGAGTGAAAACATGAATGACGATCTTCAGAAGTTTGAGGATATTGAAGCGCTTATTTCCGTAGAGGAGAAGGGTGCTGACGAGGACGAGAAGGGTGCTCATGAAGATGAGAAGGGTGCGCCTTCTGTGTTCATGACTGACATCCGTTTCAAGGAAGCCGTTGAGGCTGGCGACCTTCTGGATGAGGCGGCGTTTGCTGCTCTTGATCCCGAAGACCAAAAGGGTTATGAGATGGTTAATGTTCTCAATGAAGAGACTAAGGAGCCGATGGGCTGGATGTTCCGCTTCAAGGCTGATGATGAAGATGAAGCCGAAGACGATGTTGACGAGGCTGAGGCTGAGGAAGCAGACGAAGATGAAGATGTCGATATGGTTGAAAAGGTTGCTCAAGCACTAGAGGCTGAGACCAAAGACGCTGATGACGACGCTGAGGTCGAAGAAGAGGCAGAAGAAGCCGATGCTGAAGAAGAGGCCGCTGAAGAAGAGGCCGCTGAAGAAGAGGTCGCTGAAGAAGAGGCCGCTGAAGAAGAGGTTGTTGCGGAAGAGGTTGTTGCGGAAGAGGAAGCAGACGCTGATGCTGAACTTCCTGATGATGCTGAAGACCCCGCTGAATCCGTTGATGTCAAAGCCGCATCAATCATGATGCGTATGGCAGGTCAGGAAGAAGAAAAGAAGCCTTCGATCTTTCTCACAGACGCTCGGTTCAAGGAAATGGAAGAGGACGAAGAACTCATTTCTGAAGAGAAGTACGGCGATCTAGATATGGACGCAAAAGAGTCTTACGAAGAAGTAGAAGTTTTTGAAGAGGGAACTGGCAAGGGATATGGCAAGCGCTACCGTCGCCGTAGTCCTCTGGAAGTAAACGCCATGCGTAAGGGCGGTCACATGGAAGACGAAGAAAAGTCTGAAGATGTCGAAGAAGTACAGGAAAAGGCTGAAGACATGGTTGACATGTTTGACACCGAAGAAGAAGCCCTTGAACGTGCTGCCGCACTTGGTTGCGAAGGCACGCATGGTGCCGGTGATAAGTTTATGCCTTGTGCTTCCCACGATGAATGGGAGAAGTTGACTGCTGCTAAGCCTGAAGATGGTGAAAAGTCTGAAGAGTTCTTGTGCGGTTTCCAGCGCAAGTCAGTTGCACAGCCGTGCGACTTCTGTCAGGGCGGTTGCGCTCCTGAAGATGGTCTTCCCGGTCTTGCAGATATTGAGACGGTTGTCAAGAGTGCTCACCCCGGTGAAGTTATCGGTTCGGGTTACTCATCGACTGACGACATGTTCGTTGTTGATGTGAAGCGTGAAGACGGCACTTGCATTGAAGTGTTCTTGTCAGGTGAGGGCGACGAACTTGGTTGGTTGCGTGTTGACGAGACAATCATTGATGGCAAGTCGGCTGAAGAGTTGACGATCATTTCTTCTTCAGACGCTGAAGCGGTTGCCGTGAAGGCATTTGACGACATGGAACTTGATGCGAAGGGTGAAGTCATGGGTATCATGGTTGACATCTTCGCAGATGAAGATGTCTACGTTGTCGAAGTTGATTCTGAGCAGAAGAGTTTCGACTTCTACGTTTCCGTGGAAGGCAAGGTGCTGGGCTACGACGAGTATGACATGCTTGACGACTTTGAGTACGACATGAGCGAAGAGGATGAAATCAAGGCTCTTGAGGCTGAACTTGAGATTAAGCGCATGTACTCTCGTGAGCAGCGTGAATCAATGGCTGAGTCTGGTGAGGCTATGGAAGATGGTTCATTCCCGATTGCGGATGAGGCTGACCTTAAGAACGCTATTCAGGCACATGGCCGTGCTAAGGATGTTGCCGCTGCAAAGGCACACATCGTGAAGCGTGCAAAGGAACTTGGTCTTGAAGAGATGATTCCTGAAGGCTTTATGGATGAGGCTGAAGCACCCGCTCCTGAGGCGGATGGTGAAAAGTCAGATGATGCCGAGTTGCTTTCAGCACTAGATGAGTTCCGCACTCTTATGGAGGGTGAAGGCTCCTGATTGAAGGGTAGGCTGCTATGAAACCCTCAGAAGTAGGGAAAAGAATTAGCCTTGCCAATGAAGCCCTTTTCAACGTCGGTTCTAGCGTGGTTCTTGGCTCAACGTACAATACGGACGAGGTAGAATACTTAGAGATTGGCGACGAAGTTTACGAGTTTAGACCTTTAGAGAGGTGTGGGGATGTCGATGCTGACTGAAATCAAGAGACCAGAAGTCGGTCCCAACGCAGATGCCCTAACCAGTCTTACTCGTGGCCGTGGTCCTCGGCGTGGTAATCTTGAAGAACTTTTAAAGTACTGGCGTCCTATTATGAAGAAGCCGGGAGGCTTTAGACGCTGTGTAGTTATTTTGATGGACAAGCCGCAGTTTGGTGGTAAGCCTCAGCGTATTTGCGCTTGGCTGCATCACGAAATTACTGGCAAGTGGCCAAACGAGGGTAAGGGCAAGCGTGGCCGTGGCCGAGGCGGAAAGCGCCGTAGCCGTAGTGTTCGTCGTGTTAGGAGCGCCGCTCGTCGTGCCAAGGCAGCACAGTTACTTTCGCACAACGAAATTGTTGAGGTTTCGCCTTTACGTATTGCTGTCCGTGAGTCTAGGGACTTCGGAGGGGTTTTAGTACAACCTATTGCTGGCCGTCAATCTGCTGTCGATATGAAGGCGGCTATGTTCGCCATGTATACTGCGAAGGTTCCGGTTAATGGCGAAGTCAGCGAAAAGCGTGTTGGTGTTTTTGGTAGTTCTAGTCGTGCGGGTCAGGCGGCTCAGGCGGCTGGTACAATTATTCTTCCGGGCGACATTTCAGATATTCGTAGCCCTATCCGGTCGCAGATTTATGAGACTTTGACTCCGGGCGGCGGTCGTGGGTTGCCGAGTGGCCGTCGTTTGATTCGTGGCGCTGGCCGTACTGGTAGGGGCGCACGCAATAAGTTCCGTTGCCCTCCGGGTTTCCAGAAAGGCGGCACTTTCACGAACGCACAGTTCAGTACTTGTGGTGCACAGATTTTGGGCATTCCCGGTAAGGGTGTAGGTTCTCCTTCTTCTGGTGCTCAGCGTGCTTTGGCTGCTTTGGCTAGGGATGCTTCGCTTGTTCGTGAGATTGGCGATCTTCGCAGCAACCGTAATCCTTATGATATTATTCGTGCGGCGCAGATTCCTGTAGCACCTAAGAAGGGTAGCCCAACTCGCCGCCAGATTTCAATTAATACTGTTCTTGCCCGAGCCGACGAGCAAGACTTTTCAGTTCGTGCTGTCCGTAGGGATGGGGTTATCCTTGAACCTGTTGTTTCGTTGCAGGCTCTTGGTAAACTTGATGAGTTTGACGATTTGGCTGATGGTACACTGATTGATCGTTATGAGAGCGGTCAAATTGGTAAGGATATTGTTCCTGCTTTCTCTACCGGTCTTCGTGATATCTATGTTGATATTCCTGAGTCTGGTGCTGTACGTGTGAGTAGAGTTGGTGGAGAGTTGTCTCCTACCGAGGTTGAAAGTTTGCGTCGTGTGTTCCCGACTTCTTTGCGGCGTGCCGCAGACTTACCTGATCCTAGTGCCGCTATTCGTAATTATGCGGACGGGACAGACGGTAGGTTGACTGTTGAGTTTGGTGAACTTAAAAACAACAAATTTGAAGTTAGTGTTAATAAGAACGAGTTGATTCGTGTTCAGACTGCTGGTGGCAAGTCGCTTACAGTTCCTCGCTGGGTGTACGAGACATTCTTGTCTCGGTCTGCTCCTCGTCGTGCAAAAGATGCACCTGTTTACGAAATCATGTCAGAGGAGAAGACTTCAAACCCTTTTTTCTTGTCCACCAAGACGATTACATCTCTCACACATCGAACCGCTAACTACCACGAGTTGATTGAGGTTCGTGCTGCTATTTTTGCGGCTAACCGTGAAAACATTCAGGTAAAGCGTATTGGTGGCGGTCGTCGTGGTGGACGTGCTCGTGCGTTGTTTGATCCGGGCTTGAATCGTTACAGGTGTCCTCCGGGAACCCGTTATGGTGGACGTATTACTGACCAGTTTGGTCGTAACTGTGGCTATTCTCTTCCACGTACTGTTGTCAATAGTCTTGTCGATCTAGGTATCCGTATTGAGGATGCTATGGAGAGGCGTCGTCAGCGCAGGTTGGAGCGGGGTTCTCGTCGTGAGCGGCTTGGTGCAGCGATCAAGGAAAAGTATGATAACGCTTTGAATGGTCTTGCTGATGTCATGGATAAACTTGCTAACGTTTTGGATAAGACTGAGGATAAGCGTCCGGGGCAGATTGGTCCTAGTATTGCTGAGCGCCGAAATGCTGCTCAGTTGACTGATGAAGATCGTGATTTGCTTAGTGGCGAGCCGTTGGCAGATGCGTTGGATAATTTAAAAAATGTGTTGGACGATCAGGACTTCCAGAATCCTGATATTCCTGAGATTCAGAAGGCGTATAAGGCTGTTGAGAAGGCTGCTGGTTTGGAGGCTGGCCGTCTTACTGATAATCCTGCGAAGAACGAGAAGGATCGCAGTATTGGTCGTCGTATTCTTGATTCTATTGCTAGCATCATGGATAGGTTGGCTAACTTTGTCGATCCTGACACTTCTCGCCGTGATCGACGTGATCGTCGTCCGGCTGCTTCTGCTGCTCCTAAGCCTAGTGCACCTAAGAAGTTTGATGCTCCACGTAAGCCTGAGAAACTAGACAACTTTAGTCAACTTTCGATTGGCGGTCGCCGTAAGAGGGTAGACGTTCCTGAACTTCGTGATTTATCTGATGATGATAAAGGTAAGGTAGATAACGCTATCCAAGCAGAGTTTAACCAGTTGTCCTCATTCTGGGCAAACCGCTTGGGCAAGGGTATCAACGATTTCTCTGAAAAGGATATTAAGAAGTATCTGAAGGCTAACAAGAATAGCAAAGATGCTCGTATTGAGCGTCGTCGGTATAACGACTGGCTGGAACTTAACGAGTTGAAGCGTGCTCAAGATGACGGGTCGTTTGACGGGGATTATGAAGATTTCGTGGGTCGGCTTGCGCCGAACCGTCGTGATTCTATTATAAGTTCGATCAAGCCTCCTGAAGACCCTCCGGGTGATGCTGGGGATGCGGCTGGTGCGGTAGATATTGAAACTCCTGCTGATGAGTTGCCTTCTCCCGGTGTAGATTATTCTTCACAGGGTTTCACAAAAGCACGTGGTAATACACCCACTAATGAATTTTTGATGGGTCTTTCTGACGAAGATTTGGCGAACTACAAACAAGCCCACGAGGCTGAGATTGCTGCGCAAGAGGCTGCGGGGAATCCACCTAGTAAAGTTATGAAAGATCGTGTTACTGCGATCACTATGATTCAGGGTATGCGTGAAAAGGATAAGGGTGTTTCTAATCCGCCTCCCTCTACTAAAGATTTGTCTACGGAAGGGTTCTTTGAGGAACGCAACAAATTTGGTGAGTCGGTTAATAAGTTTATCAAGTCTTTGACTGACGAGGAACTTGACGGATACATTGAATCTTTTGATAAGAAAAATAATGATCCTCTTGAACCCCCTGCCACTCCGGGAATGCAGAAAGCCCGAGAGTTACTGGTTGCAGAACGTGATGATCGTGATGAGAAGGGTGTTCAGGCTGCTTTAGTTGATACCGCTGATTTAGAGATGGGCGATCCTGATCCTGACGGGTTCCATCCTGTTAACAAAGTAGAAGACACTGTAAATAACCCGGACCTGAACGATACCACGAATACGCCAGATACTATCATTAATGAATCGGCTGATGGCTACACAGGTATACCTAACAAGCAGGCCGCTCATAAATATGCAGAAGCAAGTTATGACGATAAGCCGTATACGCCAGAGGCTGTTGCTGCGGCTAATCCGGCTGCGTTGTTTAATGACCCTGATTTTGACATTAATGATAAGAAGACTCGTGTAGGTGTACTTGTTATTGACGAATCGACTGGTAAGGTTCTGCTGCGCCATACCGACAATAACTATAAAGGTTACGGCTGGACTGTCAGTAAGGGCGGTATTGGTAATGGTGAGAATGTTGCAGAAGCGGCTTTACGTGAGTTAACAGAAGAGACCGGTGTAAGCGACGCTAAAATTGTTGGCGCTTTGCAGGGGTCTTTTGAATCTAAGCCCGGAACTGGCAGTAAGAACTATTTCTTTGTTGCAACGACAAATGCAGACAATGATAGTGGATTTCAGGATGCTTTTAATTCTGGTTTGACTGGCCTTCCTGAAACCGACAATCTTACTTTTGCGACTCCTAGTGATGTGGCCGGATTGCTTGACGAAGATACAGAAAACGTTTTAGGTAAGCAACGTGACTTAAAGATTTTTGATGCTTTGGATGAGTGGGTTGCTAGCGGAGGAGTTTCTGGAGATAAGAACGAGTTCTTCCAGACCGCCATTAACAATGCGTATGAGTCGGACGCTAGCCCTGTTATTAAAACTAATGCGGCTGGGCCTGCGGACGACCCTGAGGCGGGATTGAAGCATACGCCTTCTTTGGTTCCGAACCAAGCAATGCTTGCGAAGTCAGATCAAACTGGATTACCTCTCAAGAAAGTCGCTGCTTTCACAGATACGAAAGAAGACGAGAAGCGTTCTGCGGCTGCTCAGTTAATTGCAGATGTTGGCGTTGTCGATGCTTTGAACGACCCAGAATTTGTAGTAACCGACTTTGATGTCAATGATGAAATATTTGACGCTATCAGCAATGGAGAGGTTGACCGATTTGATCCCATAACTGAGGGCATTGACATAGGTATTAACGGTCAGGTGGGCTATCCAACCAAAGTGTTCCGTGATAAAGAGAATGGTAATGTTTATATTCTCAAGAAGCCCGCTCGTAACGACAACGAACATTTGTCTGAGATTTCAGCGGCTATGGTTGCACAAGACTTGGGTCTACCTGTACCGGATGTAACTTTCTCTGGTAAGGCGTATGTTGTTTCGGGTGATGAAGTTGGTCCAATGGGTCAGAAGGTCACAAAGTTTGGTGACACGACTAATCGTCCTATGATTATCCAGCATGTTGGTAACGTTTTAAACATGAATGAAGGTAAAGGCGACAGTTTAAATCATGCGCAGTTGGGCGCTATGCTTGCCCAACAATACTTAATTTCTGAACCTGACAATCATGGAGATAATAGGGTGAACATGGTTGACGCAGATGGCTTTATGTCTGTGTTTGCTTTTGATGCTGGCAAGGCGTTTATGCCGTATAAGTCTTCGTCTGGTAAAGAAGAATTCTTCGGTGGTCGTTTTGGTAAGTACATTGATGGCTTACCTTCTAGTGATCGTCGGGCTGTTATAGAAGAAGCCCAAAAAACGTTGTCTCGCTACGATGTGAAGTCTTCTAGGGACCGCATCATTGCCTCCGATATGGCTGACGCTAACGATTTGTCTCCTGAAGAGCGTGGAAGGCTTTCGGAAATTTCCGACTTTATTGGTGGACGCCACGCTGGTTGGCAGGCTGCAATGAGTAAAGATTTTGCGGATGCTATGATGTCTGAGGTTGATCTTGAGGATTCGCTTTCGACTCCAAAAGTCGTTACACCTGATACTACCCCTAAGGGTGGTAAAATGGTAGATAAGAATGCTGATCCACTTGATGTGAATTCTTATGCTCCCGGTATTGGTAAGGTTGCTGTTGGCTTGCAATTAGATCAGGACACGATTAAGGGTATTCAAAGCGCTCCGTCTCAGACGGCTATTAAGGCTACTAATACTAAGCGGTCGGATGGAATGCTGGTAGATTTACAGACCACTTTAGACGGTCCTGACATCGTTAGTAGCCAGATGACTATTACCGACGGTATGGAGATTAATGTAGGTGACTTCGATAATCCATCTTATGTGAAAGCCACGGAATTCCGTGCAAATTTAGAAGATCACACTTATGATCAAGTTGTTGAATTACTTGAAGCAAATCCTGATAAGATTTACAAAATAAAAGGAAGGGCTAACGGAGATAACGGGTCTAAGGGACTCCAGACGGTAGGTAACAGCCGTTTAGTTCAGTTCGGAGACGGCACTCAGAGTCAACCAGTTGTTTCGATGAGAGTGGACGAAAAAAATCGTGCGGATGCCCAAAATATATTAGATATCAGCCAGTTCCACGGTGAAAATATTACTGCTGGTAGTGTCGGTGGGGGGTTGAACTCTTCTGTTCCGGTCAATGAGGTAAAAAGTACAGATATTTATGTTGCAGACTTTGGTGATGTGAAAGTGATGCTGATGCCAGATTCTTATGGCAAAGAGGGTAGAACTAAATCTAATATGCACCGCCAAGTTAGGGTCTTTGTTACTGGCGACTCTAGAGAAAAGTTAAAAGGTGACGGAGCACAAGAAGCGATAGAAGACGCTATGGGGCGGATTGGTATTGACGCTACTCCTCCAACTGAAGCAGAGATTAGAGATTCGGCTGCTAGGCGCTTCTTACGTCATACTACTTTACCTTCTAAGGCTGGGGCACCCGATGGTACATATGGTACAGGATATGCATCTAATCCAATACAAAATAAGGTACTTAAGAACTTAGAGAAGTGGGGGATTAGTCCTGAGGATTTGACTGTGACAATGGCTTCCGGTAAACCGAATGTTAGCCTATCTCAAGCGAAAGCAGCAGAAATTATTAGAAAGTCTAGCGGTGGTACAGGCCCAGATGCGCTGGGTAAACGACTTCCAGTTTTCCATCACTCACAAAGTTATGTTTCCTTAGAAGTCGGTGAGACTCAAACAAAAGGTAATCCGTTGGCGGGCATAGGTCGCAGCGCCGGTATAGATAAAGGTAGAGCAGAAAGATTTGTTAGCGACTGGTATTTAGACGGTTCAAGTTCTGGAGGTTTAGACAGGACCTTAAGCCAGAAGTCAAATTTCGGTTCTGGGATGTCAGTGCGAGTAGACATTGCTAATGGTACTTCTGACAACTACTACTTCACAGTCAATATGTCTGACGACGCAAGCAACCTTCCATTAACTGAAAACAGTTTCTATTTGTTTTCCGACATTGGTGTTGCAGACATGGAGGCACACTATATAAAATCAGACAATTATGGCCTTGAGCATCCGGGAGGTACTGGCACACGTGCGTCTTGGACTGCTGACAGCAACACTCCATTCAATAAACTTTTAGGGGAAGGAACTACTTTTGGAGATTACACTTCAAAAGGTCAAACCGAGTGGAAAAACGGGTTTGGTGTTGTGGGTAACATGGTTACGCCGGAAACTGTCAAGTTATTAGAAGAGACGGTCCGGGAACGCAAACTTACTGCCAGCGTGTTGAACCAGCAAAACGTGGTTTCTAGAAACGGGAACTCTGCAAGAATGATGGTTTGGATTGACGGTGCTGACGGCCCTGAATTGAGATGGGGTCCTCAGGTATCCACGAACGAGTTGCTAACTGCTAATATGACTGGTAGACTGCCAGAGATTAAAGAACCGTCGAAAGATATCGTCCCTTGGCAGATATCGACTTCGGGAATATCATAAACACAAACCAGCGTCGTATGAGATAGAGAGTAAATATGTCTAATCTGAAAATTGTAGAAAAATATAAACTTCCGGCGTGGGTTGACCTTGGAGTAGAGTACGGTACGAACGGGGACGGGTTCGGTTTTCCTGAAACCGTAGCCTTTTCCGGTAAAGACGATAATGGCTTGTTTGCTCCTACTCCGTTGGGGTTCAATCCGTTTGACGAAAAGAGTTCTTTAAGCACAAGTGGAATTGTCCTGCTACCTGATGAGGGACCACCGGATACTATAGGTATTCTGCGAACACACCAAAGTTTTGAACAGATTTCTGGTATGCGGATGTATGATGTGACCGATTTGTCTTCAGACGGCGACTTACTAGTTGTCACTGTTCTTAAGCCAAAACGAGACTCGGAAGATGAGTATCGTGATCCTACTACTGTAATATTTAGGGAAGCAACAGATCAGGAGAAAGCGTACAGTAAGTTTGTTGAAGACGGTTGGGTAATCCCGTATGGAGATCAGAGAGAAGCAATTGCTGAAGTTAAGAAAACTGAAGAATACAAGAAATCTGAAGACGGTATGAAAAGCGCTTTGGAACAGTTTGAGCAGTTTAAGAAAGGCTTATCATGATTTTCGCATATGACCTTCCTATCACTCCCGTTCGTGCTATGGCTATGAAGCGAGTGAGGCCGTCCGAAAGAAGTAAGTTAGGGTTTAGTCCATTGGCCGCAGAACGAGTCTGGGCTTGGGACCCCAAGAACGAAACTCTCAAAGTATTCCTGAAACCTGATTCTTACGCTTCTAGGGATCACGCTAATTTTAAAAAAGATTTTGGAGACAGGCCCCACGATGAGCAGTGGGAAATTGTTTCTAGAGGAGATATAAAACCAAAATATATTAGGCAGTTTGTGGACGATCCATCGCTTTTTAAAGAGTTGGGTTGGGTAAAGTTGACAGGCAAGTAGAGGCTGTGCTATAATTGTACGATTCACACGAAAGGAGAAAATTATGTGGATGTACACTAAACACGGCGCTTACTCGGTTGTTGAGCATCGCTCCGGCGAAGAAATGATGGTGCGAACCCGACATCGCCAGTATCTTGAAAATTTGATGGAGGCAGCAGATGTTTCTCACGAAATTATTGTTACCCCAGAAGCAGACTACGAATTCCGCATTGTGGTAAGCAAGGCGGATTGGGAAGTCATCGGAAAGTATCTGATTACTTCGATTACATACCCAGACTTTAAGACTCATCTCGGCAAATCAGGCTTTTTCAATGATTCGGTAGAGGAGAGTTACGCAATCTACACAGGCGCATATAATAGTTATGTGAAGAATTCTAATTCTATTTATGCTTACTAACATGGAGTAATAAAATGGCTAAGGACCCCTTAGTTGGGCAGACGGTACCAACGAAGAAACTAGCGGAAGAACTGTCACGTATTTTAGGCTGTTCTGGTTCGCACCGAGTTGGTGACGATGCTTGGGGTCCCTGCGAGTCTCCACGTGACTTGATGAAACTCATTGAGTTAGGTAACCCTGCTTTCCGTGAATGGAAAAAGACCCAGACACGGCGGAAAGCAATTGAAGACATGATGTCCTTTAAGGCTGCTAAAACGAAGGGTGTTTTCAAGACTCGTGATGAAGCCGAGATGGCTGCTGTTCGCCTAGGTTGTACTGGCGCTCATCAAACCCGTCAGGGAGTTTGGGCACCGTGTGCTACACCTGAAGAACATAATGCGGCTCACGGTAATGCTGGCGCTGGTCGTTCTCGTATTTTGAGGGCACAGCGACCGGCACGCCGTGTGGTCGTTGATCGTCGTGTTTGGGAAAACTTGCGTGAACGTGGCCCTCGTGGTATTGAGACCTTGCCCGGAGGCGGATTGGTTTCTGGTAAGGCTGCTGCTAGTGATTCGTTCAAGCCCACGGCTGGTATGATTGCTGAAGCCAAAAAGGGTTTGAAGTGGCGTCGTGAGACTGGCCGTGGTGGCACGATGGTAGGTATTGCCCGTGCCCGTGATATTGCGAACGGTAAGAATCTTCCGTACCGAACGGTCAAGAGGGTTAAAGCGTATTTTGATCGCCATCAGAGTGATTCAAAAGCGGAGGGTTATCGTCCGGGTGAGAAGGGTTTCCCCTCTAATGGCCGGATTGCTTGGGCGCTTTGGGGTGGTGACGCTGGATATACGTGGGCGAAAGATATCGTTGAGCGGGTAGAGGGCACGCAGAAGTCTTTTGAGTCTATTGAAGAGAAACGGTTCTATACTCGTGCTCGTCGTATGGAGTATGCGAAGCGAGGTCTAGCCCTTCCTGATGGCTCGTACCCTATTCGTGATGTGGGTGATCTTCGTAATGCTATTCAGGCTTACGGTCTAGGTAAGGATCGTGCGGCGGCTAAACGGCATATCATGAAGCGTGCACGTGCATTGGGGCGTACTGATTTGATTCCCGATAATTGGAAGACTCGGGAGAAGGCCGCTAGACGATATGGTCCCAATGATCCTAAGACTCCGGCTAAGCCTTCGGAGCGTATTCGTGGTTCACGTCGCAATAAGCCGGGATCGGCTTCCGGTACTCGTGGTGGTATCAAATTGTCGGCGGCTGTTGAAGCGTCTTTAAAGAATAAAGTAAAAGAGCACAACGAGAAGATGGACAAGCGTAATAAGAAAGAACGTCGTGTCACTCTGGGAATGTTGAAGGCTGTGTGGCGACGAGGGGCTGGGGCTTTCTCTGCTACTCACCGTCCGGGCATGGGTCGTCAGCAATGGGCGATGGGCCGTGTCAACGCATTCCTTAAACTTGTGTCTAGCGGTAAACCGTCAAATCCTAAGTACACGACCGATAATGATTTGCTCCCTAAGAAGCATCCACGGTCCACTCGCAAGTAGACTGCTTGATCTAACTGAGTGATATACACTACACTAGTATTTAGTACCGCATAAACAGATTATTACAAAAGTTCCCGTGATTCTCTTTACGTTGGTGCTAGCATAATAAGTGACTGGTGCCGCCACCATATTTTTTTTATGTTGGGTCGCCTGTCATTAAACAGTATGTGAAACTCAAACATTAAGGAGAACAACATGAGTTTTGATGAAGGTCGGCTCAACGAACTGAAGAGCGCTCTAGACTCAAAGATGTCAGAGCAGCAGCAGATCGCTGATTCGATGCAGTTTGAGGGTAGCACCCTCGTCGCTGACGACGAGAAGAAGTCAGCATTCCAGAACAACATGACCCAGATTCGTGAAATCAAGGGTCTTATTGAAGATATGACCGCTCTTCGTGACGTGTCAGCATGGTCATCAGAGGCTGAGTACAAGTCAGTCGCTGCTGAGGTTGCTGCGGGCGTTGAGGCTGAGGTTGCTTCCCACCGTGGTTCGGTTGGCGAGCAGTTCCTTGCTTCAGCCGAGTTCAAGTCACTTCAGGGTGGTGCGGCTGGCGTGAACATGCACGCTCCTTTCCAAGCCAAGTCACTGCACACCAAGGACATCTACTCAGGTCTGCCCACCGGCACCCCTGACGCCTTTGGTGCTGTTGAGCGTGACGGCATTGTCCCGATTGCACAGCGTCGTAGCCGTGTGCGTGACCTTTTCCCGGCACGTACCACTAACTCTGCTGTCATTGAGTACTTCCGTCAGACCGGTTTTACGAACGCCGCTTCAGTTGTTCCTGAGTACTCCTCAGGCAACTTCGGTGCCAAGCCCCAGTCGTCAATGACTTTCGTTGGCGAGCAGGCTCCTGTTCGTACCATCGCTCACTGGGAAGCCGCTCACCGGAACGTTCTCGCTGACGAGCCGCAGTTGCGTTCGATCATCGACAACGAACTCCTTTACGGTCTTCGTCTGACCGAGGACAACCAGATTCTCTCAGGTGCTGGCACCGGTGAGGACCTTACTGGTATCCTTAACACTTCAGGCATTCAGACCTACGCATGGTCAACAGGTGCAAACACACCTGTCGTTGACACCAAGGCTGACGCTCTTCGTCGTGCGGCTACGCTTGCGTACCTCGCCTACTACGAGCCGACTGGTATCATCGTTCACCCATCAGACTGGGAAGACATCGAACTCACCAAGAACTCACAGGGCACGTACCTTCTTGCCATGTCAGTTGCTGGTGGTGCGGAGTCACGTGTCTGGCGTATTCCTGTCATCGACACTCCGGCCATCACTGAGGGTACTGCTCTCGTTGGTGCGTTCGGTACCGGTGCTCAGTTGTACGACCGTGAGGCTGCTTCAATCCGTATTTCGGAACAGCACTCAGACTTCTTCGTCCGCAACGCCATCGTGGTGCTTGCTGAAGAGCGTCTGGCTCTCGCTGTGAAGCGTCCAGAGGCATTCGTTAAGGTGTCATTCGACTCAGCACCCACCCCTCCCTCTCCCTGATCCTAGCGATTAGTTGAGTGAGTGGTCGCTGAAACTTAGCGACTAGTTCAAAGGCCCCCCGGCTTCGGCTGGGGGGCTTTTGCTATACTAGGGTATGCCCATTTTTGATAGCGACTCAAACTTTCCAGTGCCTACGTGGACGAAGGACGACGTTGTTGTTTTAGAAGCAATTGATGATTACTATGCTTTGGGCATCGTCAGGTTCTTAGGGTTCTTGATTAGCAATGAGGGCATTGTTGCTGACTCCACGCTGGATTTGATTTTAGTTGTCCAGTCTATAGTTAACGATTCGGATGAGAAGTACTCGTTTGATGAT
>Ga0181577_10000385_pt1 | contig 35551 bp, 37 predicted proteins | sample 101ome_21_FD_132468 | JGI IMG/M metagenome (GOLD analysis project Ga0181577, IMG submission 132468) | Coastal salt marsh microbial communities from the Groves Creek Marsh, Skidaway Island, Georgia - 101413BT metaG (megahit assembly) | ecosystem: Environmental > Aquatic > Marine > Intertidal...
AGCTTGGGTTCCAACATGGCCATTTGGAAAATTTCGTTTCGCTTTTTTTCACCCCCTGAAAAACCCTGGTTCAATGAACGGGAAAGGAATCGAGAGTCGATCTCCAATAAGGAAGACTTTTCTCTGATTTTTTTGAGCATCTCATTGGCGGCCATGTCTTCCAACCCTTTGGCTTTTCGGGAGGCATTGATGGCAGTCTTGATGAAGTTGGTAACACTCACCCCTGGAATCTCCACGGGATATTGAAAAGAAAGGAAAATGCCTTTATGGGCACGTTCCTCAGGGGATAGATCGGCCATATTTTCTCCCTCCAACAGCATGGTGCCTTCATTGACTTCATAGTCTTGATGTCCTGCAATAACAGATGAAAGGGTGCTTTTTCCAGATCCGTTGGGACCCATAATGGCGTGTACTTCTCCTACTTTGACATCTAAGTCTATACCGTTGAGAATTTGTTTTCCTTCTACTTTTGCATGAAGATTTTCTATGGTTAGCATAAGTATAATTTTATCCTACTGATCCCTCAAGGGAAATTTCTAATAATTTTTGAGCTTCCACAGCAAATTCCATGGGCAGCTTGTTCAGTACTTCTTTGCTGAAACCGTTGACCACCAATGCGATGGCTTTCTCGGGGTCAATTCCCCTTTGGTTGCAGTAAAATATTTGGTCTTCACCTATTTTGCTGGTGGTGGCCTCGTGTTCGATTTGTGCTGTTTTGTTTCTTGCCTCAATGTAGGGGAATGTATGTGCCCCACATTGGTTGCCCATCAAAAGAGAGTCGCATTGTGAAAAGTTTCTGGCATTGGTTGCCCGCGGATGCACTTGGACAAGACCACGATAGCTGTTTTGAGATTTTCCAGCAGATATTCCTTTTGAAATGATGGTGCTTTTGGTGTTTTTACCCAAATGGATCATCTTGGTTCCAGTATCCGCTTGCTGGAAATTATTGGTCAAGGCAATAGAGTAAAACTCCCCAATGGAGTTGTCTCCTTTAAGAATGCATGAGGGATATTTCCAGGTTACTGCTGATCCGGTTTCAACTTGTGTCCAAGATATTTTGGAGTTTTTGTGGCAAATCCCTCTTTTGGTCACAAAGTTATACACCCCTCCTTTACCGTTTTTGTCGCCTGGAAACCAATTCTGTACCGTGGAGTATTTGATTTCTGCATTGTCTAAGGCAATCAGTTCAACTACTGCAGCATGGAGTTGGTTTTCATCTCTGGAGGGAGCTGTACACCCTTCAAGATAACTCACATAACTGGATTGATCTGCAATGACAAGGGTTCTCTCAAATTGACCCGTTCCAGCTTGATTGATTCTGAAATAAGTGGACAATTCCATGGGACAACGAACGCCTTTGGGAATGTAACAAAAAGACCCATCGGAAAAAACAGCAGAGTTCAGAGCAGCAAAATAATTGTCTTGTATCGGAATCACGGTTCCGATGTATTTTTGAACCAGCTCAGGATGTTCCTGAATGGCCTCGGAAATGGAACAGAAAATAATTCCCTTTTCGGCAAGGGTCTCCTTAAAAGTGGTCGCTACGGAAACGGAATCCATAACAATGTCTACCGCTACTCCAGCCAGTTTCTTTTGTTCGTCCAACGAGATCCCTAATTTTTCAAAGGTCTTGAGTAACTCGGGGTCAACTTCATCCAGGCTTTTGTATTGGTCTTTTTTCTTAGGAGCCGAGTAGTAGGAGATGGCCTGATAATTGGGTTTTTTGTATTTTACATTGGCCCATTCGGGTTCGTCCATATTTTTCCAAGCCTCGAATGCCTTTAAACGCCAATCGGTCATCCATTCTGGTTCATTCTTTTTTTTAGAAATCCGCCGAACGACCTCTTCGTTTAGGCCCACAGGAAAAGTTTCAGCATCGATATCGGTGTAAAAGCCGTATTCGTACTCCTTGGTTTCCAGTTCTTTTTTTAGTTCCTCTTCGGTATAAGCCATAATAATTTTTAGAGAGAAAAACTTTCCCCACAACCACAGGTTCGCTCTGCATTGGGGTTATTGAATACAAATCCCTTGCCGTTGAGCCCTCCTGAATATTCTAGGGTAGTTCCCATCAAATAAAGCAAGCTTTTTTTATCCACCAAGATCCGCACCTGATTGTCTTCAAACAAGCGGTCTTGTTCTGATTTATTGTTATCAAAGCTCAAATCATAGGAAAGTCCTGAGCAACCTCCACTTTTCACCCCTACACGGACGAAATCTTGGACGGGATTGTAACCTTCCTCACGCATCAATTGCGCTACTTTTTCTTGAGCATTAGGTGATACTTTGATCATTTGAAATAACAAATGTTTAAAATATTCACAAATATAGCGTATTTCCTTGTAAAGGGGTGGTTTTACTATCAATTCTGATTATGGCTCTATCGACTTATATCATTGCCACTTGGCCAATAATATATCTCCCTTGCCTTTATTTTTATCGAAGGGGGGGTTTTTACTGAACGATTGACCTGTGACCCATACGCTGCCTTTATTTTGAACCAAAAGATCGTAGGCAAAATCTTCCCCTTCTCCCCCCAAAGTGAGATTAAATTTTTCCATTCCAATGGCTGGAAAATATTTTAAGAACAGATCGTTTTCTCCTTGGTTATCCTCCATGTCTCCATCAAAGCTTCTGGAATGACCTGTGATAAAAATAGAACCCCATCGCGATTCGCCAATGGCGGTACCTTTGTCAAAATCGCTCCCCCCAAAATTGTAGCTCCCAATCAATTGGCCATTTTTGTTGAGGGTGATCTGCCATATGTCTGACTGACCCTTGGGGTTGGAAATATCTCCATCGGTGCTGTGAGAATTGCCAATGATTCTGAAATTCCCAAACGCATCCTCAATTACCCTTGAGGCCTCATCCACCAAGCTCCCACCAAAGGATTTTTCCCAGAGCAATTCACCGAAAGGAGACACCATGACTACCCATATATCATAATTGCCTTTGGGATTACTCACATCAATGTCGTCGCTTTCTGAGGTCCCAACCAATAGAAAGTTTCCAGCGGCGGTTTGTATGGCATCATAGGAGCGGTCGTTGTTGGTACCGCCAAAATACCTTTGCCATTGAATGTTGCCATTGTTGTCCATTTTGTGACACCAAAATTCTCCTACGCCATGGCGCGCAGCCTTGGCGGATTTACCAGTGTTTCCCTGTCCGCTGGAAGCTGTTACATCGAGAAAACCATTGAAAAAATATCCTCCGTCTTGGGTGGCGATGACATTGTAGGCGTGATCGTGTCCTGAATATCCAAAAGATTTCTTCCAAAGTAGCTTGCCTGTTGCATCTACCTTAATGATCCAATGGTCATGATAGCCTTTGGTTGGAGGAACATCCCCGTCCATGCTGTTACTGTAGCCCACCATAACAAATCCTCCCTCAGGTGTTTCAACCAAAGAAAAACCAAAATCTTCTGCACTTCCTCCGTAAGTTTTGCTCCAAAGGATTTCCCCTTCCTCATTAAATTTAATTAGAAACAAATCCCAATCCTCCGTACTTCGATCACTAAAATCTCCATCGGTGCTTTGGGTGCTGCCCACAATAGCAAAGCCCCCCGATCGAAGTTCGATCATCTCTCTTCCTACGTCTTCCTTGCTTCCCCCGAATAGATAAACATCGGTCAATATCCCTGAAAAATAGGGTCGCTGAGTCATGTTGTTGATGGAATCAGGTAAACATGCCCAGAAGAGTAATGCTAAAAATAGGAGAAAAATTTTTTTTGACAATTTTATTCTGATTTTTTGATGAGAAACAACCCCCTGTTAATGTCGCTAATGGCAATCACTCCACTTTCGAAAAAAGGATAAACGTTCCAAGCACCATTGAAAGTGGTGGAATTGTGTTCCGGAAAGGTGTCGAAAAAACCAATTTCTGTCATGTTTTTGTTTTCCAAACCTCCAATGGATATGATCCGTACACCTGCTGAATAATTGGCCAAATAAAACAAATCGTCTTTGACATAACCATTGTGATCAATGGCATTGGTGGGGCCATAATAGGCATGATGAAGTATGGGTTGATCCAGATCTCTGAGATCAATAACCAATGTTCTCGTCTTACCTCCTATTTTTAATTCATCCAGTTCGTCCCCTAGGAAAAAAAATCTTTGATTTTTATCGAACCAGCCCTGATGGGTGTAATGGCTATTTTGATAATTTATTTCAGAAATGGCTTTTGGATTTTCTTTATCGGTGACATCCACAATGACCAGTCGGCTTTCGTTGGCTCCCAAGAAAATTTCTTTACCCGTATGGTCCTGATCTGGCCCTTTGTAATTGACCACTTGAGCGTCGTGGCTGTATCCTCCTTCAGCATACCCCCCCACAAATCTGATGCTTTGTAGATCATTAAGGTCGAGGAAATGTGTACCTCCCATATATTTGTTTCCTCTATCGGTTCCCACCACATATCCATAGCCACTGTCTGGGTTGATGACCATATTGTGGGCGGTAGGTATGGTTTTAAGGACCCTGTCTGCGGTAAAATTTTGTTTGGGTTGAGCCTCCCTTAATCGGGTAAGGGCAAAAACTTGAATGCCATGATCTGAAGCTTCACTGACGATAAAGGCGTGATTGTTATATACTTTGATGTCTCTCCAAGGGCTTTCCTCTGTTGCGGTAGGCAATTTCCCGATCAAAATGGGTTTTGTAGGTTCGCTAATGTCAACAAAAGCCGTTCCGTTGTCCAATCCCATCAACACATACTCTTTTTGAGTCTTTGGATCCGTCCAGCCCCATGAGTCGCTTCCCTCATTTCCTTCCAAAGAGGGGAGGTTGATGTGCGCTAACAGATCATAACCCTTGCAAGGAAATGTCCCCGCAAAACCATTTACACATGGTAAGTCAAACACGCTACTTAAAACGCTTGTGTTGTTTCCCGATGGATTTTGTTCTGTTGAAGTATCCGAAGGGGCATCATCATTCTTAGAAATTGACTCTTTTTGACAAGAGAGGAACAGCAAAATTAAAATCAGAATTGAATTTAGGATTTTAGAGTTCATGGTATCAAATTTAGGACATAAGAAATACAATATAAACTAAATTATTCAAGTTAAAGGAGATTGATTGAAATCTTAGTAATTTTAACAAATGTTTAAAAATAAAAACACCACCCCCCTTTCCCAATTGGGAGAGTTTGGTCTGATCGATCATTTGACAAAATCTTTCCCTTTGGTTCAACCTTCTACCCGTCAGGGGGTGGGAGACGATGCTGCGGTAATGAATTTTACAGAGGGGCATACGGTGGTGACAACCGATCTGATGATCGAAGGCATTCACTTTAATTTGTCTTATGTCCCATTGAAGCATTTGGGTTATAAGTCTGTAATGGTCAACCTTTCGGATATCTATGCGATGAATGCGTACCCCACCCAGATAACGGTGTCTATTGCGGTATCCAACCGTTTTCCCTTGGAGGCTTTGGAGGAATTGTATGCTGGAATCAAATTGGCTTGTAAAAACTACAAGGTCGATTTGGTAGGAGGGGATACTTCCAGCAGTTCATCGGGTCTTATCATTTCAGTTACGGCAATGGGGCAAGTCGAAAATGAAAAAATTACCTATCGGTCTGGAGCCCAACCGAACGACCTATTGGTTGTGAGTGGAGATTTGGGAGGGGCCTATATGGGCTTGCAAGTGCTGGAACGGGAGAAGGAAGTATTTAAAGTCAACCCTAACAATCAACCTGATTTGGCCCTCTACTCTTACTGTATTGAAAGACAATTAAAACCAGAGGCGAGAAAGGATATTGTTGAACTACTAGAAGAATTAGCGATTGTACCCAATGCCATGATCGACATCAGTGATGGGCTATCCTCTGAAATCCTTCATTTGTGTAAAGCTTCTGAAGTAGGCTGCGACTTGTATGAAGAAAAGCTTCCTTGTGATCCATCCACTTCCAGTACAGCAGAGGAATTTAAAATGAACAGCATCACAGCCCTGCTCAATGGGGGGGAAGACTACGAATTATTGATGGCCATCAAAACTGAGGATTACGACAAAATCAAAGGGCATCCATTGCTGACCACCATTGGCCATTTTACAGATCAAAAAGAAGCTTGTAATATGATTACAGGACTGGGTCAATCGATTCCAATAGAAGCACAAGGCTGGAAAAATTTCAATAAAGACGAATCAGCCTAAGGCCACATCCAAGGTCATCATCACAATAAATCCTCCGATAAAACCTAGGGTGGCAATGTCTGTGTATCGGTCTTGTTGAGTTTCAGGGATGACCTCCTCCACGACGACAAAAATCATGGCCCCTGCAGCAAAGGCCAAAGCGTAAGGCAAAAGCGGGGTGAAAAAAGTTACCGCTACAGCGCCCAAAACTGCAGCTAATGGCTCGACAATGGCGGATAACTGACCGTACCAAAAACTCTTGAATTTACTTGCTCCTTGCCTTCTGAGTGGCATGGAAACAGCAATTCCCTCAGGAAAGTTTTGAATACCGATTCCAATGGCCAAAGCAACAGCTCCTCCAATGGAAGCTTCGGGTATTCCAGCGGCAACACCTCCAAAAAGAACCCCTACAGCAAGACCCTCTGGTATGTTGTGCAGGGTGATGGCCAATACCAATAAAGTAGTTTTGTGCCACGGGGTTTTGATCCCTTCGGAATCCTTAAAATTGATATGAATATGGGGTAAGATTTTGTCCAATGCAAAAATAAAAAGAGCTCCCAATCCAAAACCTACCGCAGCGGGAATGACTTTTACAAAACCCTCGCCGGGAGACATTTCAATCCCAGGAGCCAAAAGACTCCAAAAACTGGCAGCAACCATAACGCCCCCGGTAAATCCCAACATACCGTCCAAAAATCCACGATGCATGGTTTTAAATAAAAAAACTAAGGCGGCTCCCATTGCAGTCAACAACCAAGTGAAAACGGTAGCGTAAAATGCTCCTTTTACTGGACTGATATTGGAAAAAAAAGCAATAATTGCATCCATTTTGATGGGCTAAATCTCCCACAAATATAGATAAAAGCTTTTAAATTCATTGACAGTTAAAGGGATTGACTAATTTTGGTGGGCAATGAATAAAAATCATTACGACTATATTATTTGTGGCGGAGGGGCATCGGGATTACTCCTGACATTCAGGATGTGCAATGATCCCTTTTTTAAAAATCAAAGGATACTGCTGATTGAAAAAGAAAGCAAAAATACCAATGATAAAACTTGGTGCTTTTGGGAATCTGGGGAAAGTGATTTGGAACCTATAGTTTACAAAAAATGGAGTAAAGCCTATTTTGGCGCAAATGATTTTGAAATGGATTTTGAGATGGATCCCTTTCAATACAAAATGATCCGAAGTATTGATTTTTATCAATACATGAAAAATCAGCTGGCTTCATTCAAACCACTGACGCAAATCAGAGAAAAGGTTTGTGAAATCTCTGAAAATGAAGTTACCACTGATGTGCAATCCTATCATGGGGATAAGATATTTTCCAGTATTTTCGATCCAAAAAGCCTATACCAACAACAAAAATATCCGGTCTTGTTACAACACTTTGTGGGGCAAATCGTTCAAACCCAAAAAGCTTGTTTTGATCCTGACAAAATCGAATTCATGAATTTTAAAGTGCCTCAAAAAGGGAATACACGGTTTATGTATTTATTGCCTTTGACCCCCAAGAAGGCTTTATTGGAATATACTCTTTTTTCTGAAAATCCATTGGACCATAAAGAATATGTAAGTGCCATCGCTGCATTTCTCAAACAACTCCCAACCGGAGGATATGAAATATTGGAGGAAGAGGAAGGTAAAATCCCCATGACCTGCTATCGATTTGATCTAAAAAACAGTCCCAAGTTATTACACATCGGGACGGCAGGAGGATGGACCAAGGCCAGTACAGGATATACCTTTCAGCGCATCAATGAAAAAACCAAAGCCTTGGTTGAATTTCTCAAAAAGGGGCAACCTTTGAACCAATTCAGTAAAAGAGATCGGTTTTGGTTTTATGATTTACTTTTTATTGATGTTCTGAGTAAAGACAATGCCAATGGTGCTGATCTGTTTAGAAGAATGTTCCAAAAAAACAAGCCCGAAAACATCTTTAAATTCTTGAATGAAAAAAGCGCTATTGGTCAAGAAATCCTGATTATGCGATCCTTTAATGTACTGCAATTTGTAGGAGCACTTTGGAAAAGACTTTTTTAAGAGGCCCTTTGCATCAACCAGTCTTTAAGGGATAGTAAGCGCTTTTTTTGTTCGGCTGTAATGGTCAGTTTTTCCAATTCAGTGGCGGCCAAATCTGAATGGTGTTGAATCAAATCTCTAGTGGTATCTTTGGCCATAGTAACTTCAAATAAATCCGTTACTTTTTTTATTTTTTCCTCTTCAGTGCTACTGTTTTTGGAGGATAATAAGGTTTGCAACGCTTGGCTTTGAATTTCATTTCCGTGTTTTATGGCCAAATGGTACAAAATGGTTTTTTTATTCTCGATAATATCTCCCCCAATTTTTTTTCCAAAAGTTTTTTGATCCCCGAAAGTATCGAGGTAATCGTCCTGTAGCTGAAAAGCCAGCCCCAACTGTATGCCAAAATCATAAATGGACTGCTGATCTTCCTTACTGGCATTTCCCAAGATGGCGCCCATTTGCAGGGCACAGCCCACCAAAACCGCCGTTTTCAGTCGGATCATTTCTAAGTATTCTTCTTGGGAACCGCCCAGACTGGTCTCAAAATCCATGTCGTATTGCTGCCCCTCACATACCTCAATGGCGGTTTTGCTCAACAAACGGGTCAATGATTTAAAAATAGGCTGAGGATAATCCTCCAGTGATTGATAGGCTCTTATAAGCATGGCATCACCAGACAATATGGCGGTATTCACATCCCATTTTTCATGTACTGTGGTCTCCCCTCTACGCAAAAAAGCCTTGTCCATAATGTCATCATGCATGAGGGTAAAATTGTGAAACACCTCCACAGCCATTGCGGCGCCCATGGCATCTTTTACACCAATACCATAGGCTTCAGCTGCCATTAAGGTCAAAAAAGACCGGATTCTTTTTCCTCCCAAGTCCAAAAGATACTTCATAGGAAGGTAAAGGTTTTCCGGCGTTTGGACTTGATTGAAATCTTCAAGTGCAGACTCAAATGCTGTTTGATAGGCCTTGAAAAGATTCATAGCGATTGAATTTTGTTAAAAATACAGCGCCTAAGTTAAAATAATGTAAAAAAGACGTAAACTTTGGAAACTTTTTTTGTTTATAAAGTTTTCTGTTATAAGTTTGCAAAAAATTGCTATGGAAAAGGAAATCGTACAATCGGCTTCTTTACTGTTCCTACAATACGGCTATAAAGCGGTTACCATGGACGATATTGCAGAACACATGCGTATCTCCAAAAAGACGATTTATACCTATTTCAATGATAAAACTTCCTTAGTTCGATCAGCTGTAATGCATGTTTTTGAAGAAATAAAAAATAAAATCATAGCCGTTCAGTCTTGTATGGACAATCCCATTGAGGCACTTTATGAAATCAAACAAATTGCAGTTCAGGTGTTGGGCAACAAAGACAAATCTCCACAATATCAATTGCAAAAATATTATCCATCCATTTATGCAGAAGTCAGAAAAAAAGAGCTCTCAGCCCTTGGGGATACTTTTATAATGAACCTCCAAAAAGGGATGGATTCTGGGCTCTTCCGGACAGATATAGACATTGAATTCATCACAAGAATCTATTTCAACGGTTTCAGGGGATTGAGAGATATAGAATTGTTTCCCCCTGAAGATTATGACATCGATCTCATCATCGGAAGATACATAGACTATCACCTTAGGGCCATTGTGACTCCCAAAGGTTTGAAATTTTTAGAAGAATACAACAAAAAAGTTTAACCCCATGAAGATTCATTTACTTTTGTTTTTAGCCCTCCTCTCCGGTTTGACTCGAGCTCAAGAACTGCCCGAATCACTCAGTTTGGAGGAGGCGGTTGCATATGGTTTGACGCACAACCGTTTGATCATCAATGCAGATCGGGAGATTCAAAAATCCAAAAAAGAGCGATGGATGACCATCGCCTCTGGGCTGCCACAAATCAGCTCCGAAGTCAATTATCAAAATTTTCTGGAAATGCCCGTTTCGTTGGTTCCTGCCGAGTTTTTTGGAGGGAATCCTGGAGAGTTTGCAGAGCTTACTTTTGGAACAGAGCAAAATATGATCGGTACTTTCAAAGTGGAACAGCTGATTTTTGACGGCTCCTATCTCGTAGGGCTGGAAGCCTCGAAGGTTTATTTGTCGATTTCCCAAAACCTTTTTGAAAAATCCAACTTAGAAACCCGAAAAATCATCACCAACCTATATTCCAATGTGCTACTGGCCCAATACAATATTGTGCTTTTGGAAAAAAATATTGCCTCTCTGAAAGATAATTTGAATGAAATACACCAACTGTTTAGAAATGGTTTTGAGGAGGAAGAAAGTGTGGAACAAATTCAATTGACCTTGGCCCAAACGAACAGCCGGCTCAAATATGCCAAAAACCTATTAAAGGTTGAACAGGACATGTTGAAGTTTGTTATCGGTTATCCCCTAGAGGCTTACTTGAAGCTGACGGATGATCTGGAGGATATTTTTAGTGAAGAGCTATATTTTGAAACCCTCCCCAGTGTAGAAAATATTGAAAATAACATTGACATCAGAATCGCCGACAACAATGTAAAAGCAGAGTCATTGCTGTTAAAACTTGAAAAATCCAAAGCACTGCCTAAGGTGAATGCTTTTGTCAACAGAACATTTACAGGAAACAGTAATGAATTTACTTTTACGGACAGCGACCAAAAATGGTATGGTTCTACTTTACTGGGTCTCAATGTAAAAATTCCTATTTTCAGTTCTTTGGGAAGAAATGCGAGTACGCAAAAAGCCAAGATCAGCTTGGATCAGGCCAAAACACAACTGGAGGAAACACAATCCAAAGTCAGAATTGAAGTAGATGCCGCCCTGAGTGATTACCAATTGTCCATTGACAATTACTACACGGAAAAGGAAAATCTGAGGTTGGCTGAGCGCATCGAACGAAAAAACCAAAACAAGTTCTATGAGGGAATGGTAAAGAGTTTTGAACTCCGTATGGCACAACTCCAACTCTATACCGCCCAAAATAATTTTGTCGCTGCAATCCAAAAAGTAATCAACAATAAAATATCATTGGAAACCCTTCTCAATCAATCAAATAAAGAATAAACCATGAAAAAGATTTTACATTTCCTTCCTGTAGTAGCACTTATTTTGGGTTGTGGCAGAGATCAAAATTCCTCTACTTCCGAATTGATTGCAGCTAAAGATTTGAATGGACTAAGGGCACAGAAAGAAAGCAAGTTAAACCGCCTCAATGCCCTTAAATTAGAATTGAACCAAATCAATGCAGCCATTGCCACTTTGGATCCCACTGAAAAACTGGCACTCATTTCAACAATTGAGGTAAAGCCGGAGAATTTTGATCATTATGTGGAAATTCAGGCCAATATCAAAACGCGCCAAAATGTATTACTCTATCCTGAATACAGCGGTACACTCAAGAGAGTATTCGTGAAAGAAGGACAAAAGGTCAACAAAGGAGCGCTATTGGCTCAGATTGATGATGCAGGGCTGAAAAATCAATTGCAACAATTGGAAATTCAAACGGCATTATCTAAAACTACTTTTGAACGAACCCAGCGGTTGTGGGATAAAAATATAGGCTCAGAAATGCAATTGCTCCAGGCCAAAGCAAACTATGAAACTCAACTAAAAACCGTTGAGCAACTAAAAAAACAATTGCAACGCACGCAGATTTTCGCTCCCTTCGCTGGTACCATTGATGAAATTGTGGCCAATACTGGATCTAATTTGATGCCTGGTCAAACCCCAGTGATGAGAATCGTAAATCTAAAAAACATGTATGCCGAAGCCAATGTCCCAGAACGCTACCTGAGCCAGATTAAGAAAGGCACAGCAGCCAGCGTTCACATTCCAATGTTGAATAGAGAATACCAAACACAGGTTCGTCAAACCGGAAACTTTATCAACCCCATCAATCGCAGCTTCAGAATTGAATCCCCCATCCCAAACTCAGATGAGATGATCAAACCCAATCTCACCTGTAAATTGAAAGTGAATGACTATAGCAATCCTGAAGCACTGATGGTCCCGCTTCGGATCGTCAAGGAGGATGCTGATGGGAAAAAATACATTTTCAAATTAAATCCAACCGAAAAAAACCAAGTGTACTTGACAGAAAAAGTTTTTGTGGAGCTGGGTAAAAAAGGTAGGGATAAAGTGGAGGTTTTGGCAGGAATTACAGCGGGCGATCTTTTGGTGAATGAGGGCGCTACATTGGTAGAAAACAACCAAAGGGTAAAAAACATTCAATAATTCGGAAAGGGAAAGATGAAAAAAATACACAAAGAATTTTCACTATCCAGCTGGGCCATAGACCACAAAACAGTGATCTATGTGATCATGGCGATCTTTTTCTTTTTGGGCCTCAGATCTTATAATGTGATGCCGCGAGAGAGTTTCCCTGAAATCAATGACACTCGGATATTTGTCTCTGCTGTTTTCCCGGGGAATACCGCTGAGGATATCGAACGTCTGATCGTTGACCCCTTGGAAGACGCCTTGAAGGGAGTTTCCAATCTGGTGGATATCACCTCTACCTCTGAGGAAGATTTTGCCGTAATCCAATTGGAATTCGATGAAAATATCGCCTTGGATTTGGCCAAACAGAAAACCAAAGACTTGGTTGACGGGGTGGTATCGGGGGCGGATTGGCCAACCTTCAACAATGCCAAGGTAGAGCCGGCGGTAGCTGAAATGGATTTTTCGGAGTTGATGCCCATCCTAAACATCAGCATGATTGGAGACTATCCCATTGAGCAGTTGAAAGATTTTGCTGGTTATCTCGAAGAAAAAATTGAGCAATTGCCCGAGGTAAAATCTGTCGATGTCAGAGGAATACAGGCCTTTGAAGTTGAGGTCGCTGTTGACATTCACAAAATGATTGCATCCAAAATCAGCTTTGATGATATTCTCAATGCCATTGGTAGAGAGAATACTACCCTATCTGCAGGTAATATTATCGCAGGAGGACAAAGGAGAAGCTTGAGGATTATTGGTGAAATAACGGATCCACAGGAACTTCAGAACTTCGTTATAAAAAGCGAAAAAGAAGCCACCTATCTCGGGGATATTGCCAAAATCAGTTTTAAAGAGAAAGACATTTCCTCCTATGCCCGATCCTATGGGGAAAAGGTGGTCTTGTTGGATGTCAAAAAAAGAGGAGGAGAAAATCTGATTCAATCTTCCCAAAAAATTGAAGCCCTTATAGAAGATATTGGAAAAAACCTATTCCCCAAGGACATTAAATTGAGCATCTCCAATGATCAGTCCACCATCACACTTAATCAAGTCAGTGATTTGGTCAACAACATTATTTTCGGAATACTGCTTGTTGTTACGGTGCTGATGTTCTTTTTGGGCTTTCGAAACGCATTGTTTGTCGGTTTTGCAATCCCCATGTCCATGTTCATGTCCTTTATGATTCTTTCCATTTTGGGTTACACCTTGAATACGATGGTGCTGTTTGGATTGGTCATGGGTTTGGGAATGTTGGTAGACAATGGAATTGTAGTAGTAGAAAATGTCTATCGATTGATGGAAAAAGAGGGAATGAGTAGAATTGAAGCAGCCAAAGCGGGAATTGGCGAAATCGCTTATCCCATTATCGTTTCTACTGCCACCACCATTGCCGCATTTGTCCCCTTGGGGGCATGGCCCGGTTTAATGGGTGAATTTATGATTTACTTTCCCATCACCTTATCGGTCGTTTTGGGATCCTCATTGATAGTGGCTTTGTTTTTTAACTCCATGCTTGTCTCCCGATTTATGGAGATCAGTGAAAGGGAAATCTCTTTGAAAGGGCTCCTCAGGTTGACCCTCATCTTGGGAGGACTTGGTCTGATTCTGTTGTTCAATCCGGGGGTTTTTAGGGGCTTAGGCACCTTGATGATTGCCGTAACCCTACTTTTTTGGGCTTATAAATACTTTCTCAAAAGAATGGCTTATGTTTTCCAAAATCAGTTTTTACCCAAAATGGAGAAAGGCTATCGCTCCTTTTTGTCTTTGGCACTCCAGGGTTATCGCCCGCTCACTTTTTTGATTGGAACCTTCGTATTGCTGATTTCGTCTTTTGTTTTAATGGGAATCTTTCCTCCCAAAGTAGAATTTTTTCCCGAAAATCAACCCCTACAAATCTTTACTTATATCGAGTACCCCGAGGGGACTGATATTGAAAAAACCAATGCCATTACCAAGAAAATTGAGGCTGATATTTATTCGGTCATCAATCGAGAAAAATACCGCAATGGTGATTTTAATTATTTGGTTGAAGATGCTGTGGCACAGGTAGGTGCTGGGGCAGGGAACCCTGAAATCGATGGGGGAGTGACCAATGAGATGCCTCACAAAGCCAAAATTTCGCTTACCATGCGAGAGTTTAAATTTAGAAATGGGCTTTCCAGTGAAGGCCTCAGAAGCGAAATCCAGCAATACCTCAGTGGAAAGTACCCCGGTTTATCTGTATCGGTAGAGAAGGACGCCAAAGGTCCACCGGTGGGGTATCCCGTCAATATTGAAATCAGTGGTAGAGACTATGGAAAACTCATCCAAACCGCCCAAGGGATGAAGGAATTTTTGAATATAGAAAACATCCCGGGTGTTGAAGAGCTAAAAATCGATGTCAACAAAAATAAACCTGGAACCCAATTGATCATCGACCGAAAAAAAGCTGGAGAATTGGGCGTGTCTGCAGGAATGATAGGTTCCCAACTGAGAAACTCACTTTTTGGAGCCAAGGCCGGAATCTACAAAAAAGACGGAGAAGATTATGAAATCAATGTTCGATTCCAGGAGGAGTACAGATACGACAACAACGCCCTGTTCAATCAATATGTCACCTTTAGAGATCAATCCTCTGGTAAAATCAAAGAAATCCCTATTGCAGCTTTGGTCAAATCCCAAAACTCTTCCTCCTACAGTGCCATCAAACACCGAAAATCCATTCGACTGGTCACTTTGTATTCTGATGTATTGGCTGGCTACAATGCCAACGAGGTGGTGGCCAATGTAAAATCGGCTTTGATGAATTACCCGCTCGATTTGGGAGTAGAATTCAAATTTACTGGAGAAATTGAAGAGCAGGATAAAAACATGACCTTTCTATCCAACGCGCTTTTGGCAGCACTGGCACTGATCATGCTGCTACTGGTGTTCCAATTCAATTCCATCTCCAAACCTATTATAATATTGATCTCCATTTTCTTAAGTTTCACCGGTGTATTTCTGGGGATCACCTTATTCCAAATGCCTTTTGTGATTTTGATGACGATGATGGGAATCATCTCCTTATCGGGCATTGTCGTAAATAACGGCGTGGTCTTGTTGGATTATACCCAGTTGTTAATTGACAGAAAAAAGATATTATTAAATCTCCCTAAAGAAGAAATGTTACCCAACAACGATGCCATTGAAGCCATCATTGAAGGGGGAACTGCGCGATTGCGCCCAGTGATTCTGACCGCCATAACGACCATTTTGGGTTTGATCCCTCTATCCATAGGCTTGAACATTGACTTCTTCTCTTTGTTCATGGAATGGGATCCAAAGGTTTATTTGGGAGGAGACAACGTTATCTTTTGGGGGCCCTTGGCCAAAACGGTCATCTTTGGTCTGGCCTTCGCTACTTTTTTAACCCTAATTATTGTTCCCGCAACATTTTTAATTACGTACCAGATCAAACTCAAATGGAGAACATTATTTAGAAAATAATTTTTGGTCATAGGAAAAGCTTCTTAGTACCTTTGCAACTAATTGATTTAGAATGTTGAGATCCCACCATTGCGGCGCACTGAATGAAAACAATGCCAACCATGAAGTTGTATTGGCTGGTTGGGTGCAAAAAATAAGAAATAAAGGTTTTATTGTCTGGGTGGATTTACGGGATCGCTACGGTATCACTCAATTGGTTTTTGATGAAGAACGCACCCCAAAGTCGGTTTACCAACAATCGTTGAAACTGGGGAGAGAGGATGTCATACAAATCAAAGGAAAGGTAATTGAGCGAGAGTCCAAAAACCCCAATATGCCCACTGGGGGTATTGAAATACTGGTGAGTGAATTGACTGTTCTCAACGCCTCCAAAACGCCACCATTTACCATAGAGACCCAAACCGATGGTGGGGATGAATTGCGAATGCAGTACCGCTATCTGGATTTAAGAAGAAAACCCATTCGAGAGAACCTCATTTTTAGACATAAAGTCACCATGGCCGTTCGGAATTTTTTGTCCCAAGCAGGCTTTATCGATGTAGAAACGCCCTATTTGATCAAATCTACTCCTGAGGGCGCACGGGATTTTGTGGTACCCTCCAGAATGAACAGCGGTCAATTTTATGCGCTTCCGCAATCACCACAAACCTTTAAGCAGCTCCTGATGGTAGCCGGTTTTGATAAATATTTCCAAATCGTAAAGTGCTTTAGAGATGAAGATTTAAGGGCCGATCGTCAACCCGAATTTACCCAAATTGATTGTGAAATGACATTTGTCGAACAAGAGGACGTTTTGGTGCAATTTGAGGCCATGATCCAACACCTTTTAAAAGAGATTAAAGGGATAGAGTTGGGAGCATTTCCCCGGATGACTTTTGCAACAGCAATGGAGAAATACGGTAACGACAAACCGGATATTCGTTTTGGAATGACTTTTGGCGAGCTGAACGCATTGGCACAAAACAAGGGGTTCAATGTGTTTGACGCTCAAGAATTGGTGGTGGGAATTGCGGTTCCAGGAGGCGCCGGCATGACCCGAAAAGAGATAGACGGGTGGATCGAATGGGTAAAGCGACCTCAGGTGGGTGCCAAAGGACTGGTATGGGTAAAATGCCATGAAGATGGAAGCTATAAATCATCGGTAGATAAATTTTTTGACAGCGAAGATCTGGCACAATGGGCAAGCGTTACGGGGGCAAATCCTGGAGACTTGATTTTTGTAATGGCTGGAGCCACCCAATCCACTCGAAGCCAACTCAGTGCCCTACGCATGGAAATCGCCGAGCAAATGGGACTGAGAAAACCCGATGAGTATGCAGCCCTTTGGGTTACCGACTTTCCCCTTTTGGAGTGGGATGAGGAAAGCCAACGCTATCATGCCATGCACCACCCTTTTACCGCTCCTAAAAAAGAGAACTTGGAAGATTTGGAGAAGGATCCCAGCAAAGCAAAAGCCAATGCCTATGACTTGGTATTGAATGGAAATGAAATTGGAGGAGGGTCCATTCGAATCCACGACACTGCACTTCAAGAGAAAATGTTTGGCCTGTTGGGATTCACCGAAAAAGAAGCCCAAGACCAGTTTGGCTTTTTGATGGATGCCTTTCAGTACGGAGCTCCTCCCCACGGTGGAATTGCATTGGGACTCGATCGATTGGTAGCCCTATTGGGAGGAAGCGAAACGATCAGAGATTTTATCGCCTTCCCTAAAAACAACAACGGTAGAGATGTGATGATCAATGCACCCTCGGCCCTGGAAGATGCCCAATTGGAAGAATTGCACCTAAAATCTTTGCCCAAAGACTTTTCCTAAAAAAGGAAAATTCATACACAGAATCAACCTAGAATATGAAATATTTTTTGAGATTTCTTTTTTTTGGGATTTTAATCAGCTTAGCAACTGGATTTATATTAAACACAAGTGGAGATGCTTTGCTGGGCAATAAAATCGTTGGATTTACTGTTTTGACGGCTGCATTCGTTTTTATGCCTGCTTTTTTGGTGCATCGATGGAAGGGAAAAAAACTAAAAGATTACACCCTTTCCAAAGAAAACTTACAGAAAATCAATGATTTGGATCAAAAAAAATGAGCTAATAATGTTTAGCCGACAAAGAAAGTGTAACTTGCGCTAAATTTTTAAATCATAATATGACTGGTACAGTTAAATTCTTTAATGGATCCAAAGGTTATGGATTCATTACCAATGACGAAACTTCAGAAGATGTTTTCGTTCACGTTTCTGCCCTTGATGGGCTAACACTCCAAGAGGGTGATAAAGTTGAATATGTAGAAGAAGAAGGAAAAAAAGGGAAGCAAGCTTCGCAAATTTCTCTGTTATAATATACATTACGACTAACTCAAAGCCTCCTTATGGGAGGCTTTTTTTATGCTCTTTTTTTACGAAAAAAGTCTTGCAACAAAAGGGTTGCTTCTTCTGCCATGACGCCATTGTGGATGGTTGCTTTGGGATGAGGGCCAAGTCCTGCCTGGGCAAAACCCCGTTTTGGATCGGAAGCTCCATAAACGATTCTTCTCAGTTGCGACCAATAAAGGGCCCCCATACACATCACACAGGGTTCCAGTGTAACATACAGGGTGCAATCCCTTAAATATTTTCCATTTAAAAAATGGGCTGCTGCGGTAATGGCTTGCATTTCGGCATGGGCGGTAACGTCCTTTAGAAGCTCTGTCAGATTATGGGCTCTCGCAATGATTCTGTTCTCCACCACCACTACCGCCCCTACTGGTACCTCGTCGGCATCATACGCTTTCTGTGCCTCCACCAAGGCTTGTTTCATAAAATACACATCGTCGAACATTTCCATGCCCTTAAATTACAAAACCCGAACAGCGGGTACAAGCGAAACTTTATCTTTGTAACTTGACCCCACCATTAACCACCTTTGCATGAGCGGTAAAAAAAGACTCTTTCTCCTTGATGCCTATGCCCTGATCTTTAGGGGCTATTATGCATTTATAAAAAACCCGCGCATCAACTCCAAGGGAATGAATACCTCTGCCATTATGGGCTTTATGAATTCCCTTTTGGATGTGATCAAGCGTGAAAAGCCTGACCATTTGGCCGTTTGTTTTGACAAAGGAGGGTCACAGGAACGAACAGAAATGTTTACTGAATACAAAGCGAATCGGGACGAAACCCCAGAAGCTATTGTTATCGCAGTTCCCTACATTCAAAAAATCCTCGAGGCCATGCACATTCCCGTAGTGGTAAAGGCAGGTTTTGAAGCCGATGACATCATCGGAACACTGGCCAAACAGGCCGAAAAAGAGAATTACCAGACTTTTATGGTCACTCCCGATAAAGATTTTGCCCAATTGGTTTCCGAAAATATTTTTATGTACCGCCCCGCTCGTATGGGCAATGGAATCGAAGTTTGGGGCATCCCCGAAGTACAAGAAAAATTTGAAGTCGAAAGGCCAGAACAGGTCATCGACTATTTGGGTATGATGGGGGATAGCGTGGACAACATCCCTGGACTACCGGGCGTAGGAGACAAAACCGCCAAAAAATTCATTAAGCAGTTTGGGAGTATGGAAAACCTCCTGGAGAATCTCGACCAAGTAGAGGGAAAACTCAAAGAAAAAATCGAGGCCAATAAAGACCTGGGAGTGCTCTCCAAAAAGCTGGCCACCATCATCACCGATGTCCCCGTTCAATTCAATGAAAAAGACTATGAGCTCTCAAATCCAGATATGGAAGCCGCTACGGCTCTATTTGAAGAGTTAGAATTCAGGAGGATACAGGAAAATTTTAGAAAGATCTTTACCCTTAGTGAAACAGCAGTTCCAACTGCCCCCGCTACAGAAACTGAGAAAACAGCTACCGCCTCTCCTGCCCAATTGGATCTTTTCAATTCGGCTCCTGGGCAAGGTACAGTTGCGACTGAATCTTCAAGAAACAGCCAAAAATCGGTCAATCATCAATACCAATGGGTGAATAGCCCGGCTGGAAGATCACTGTTGCTTGAAAAATTACTACAACAAACCAGCGTTTGTTTTGATACCGAAACTACTGGACTGAATGCCTTACAAGCCGAGTTGGTCGGTATTGCTTTTAGCTGGGAACCGCACAAAGGCTATTACCTCGCCATGCCTGCCAATAAAGAAGAAACACAGCGCATCATCGATGATTTTCGTCCTTTTTTTGAAAATCCACAAATCGAAAAAATTGGCCATAACCTCAAATTCGACCTAAAAGTACTGCTCAAATACAAGCTAAAGGTGGTAGGCCCACTCTTTGACACCATGATTGCCCACTACCTCATCAACCCCGACATGCGACACAACATGGATGTTTTGGCAGAAACCTATCTGAATTACAGTCCACAATCCATCACAGAATTGATCGGTAAAAAAGGGAAAGATCAGGGCAATATGCGCGATGTGTCTCTGGACCAACAAACCCAATATGCTGTTGAGGATACCGACATTACCCTCCAACTTAAACATCATTTTGAAAAGGAATTGGCAGAAGCCCAAACGACGGAACTATTCAAAACAGTAGAGCTCCCTTTGGTAGAAGTACTGACTGATATGGAAGCAGAGGGCATCAATCTCAATGTAGATTACCTAAATGATCTTTCCAAAACCCTGACGGCAGACATTGCCGTTTTGGAAAAAGACATTTATACGGAAGTGGGCGAAACCTTCAATCTGGCTTCACCCAAACAATTGGGCGTGATACTGTTTGAAAAACTCAAACTGGTGGACAAGCCCAAAAAAACCAAAACGGGGCAGTACTCCACAGCAGAAGATATCCTTTCCTATTTGGCCAAGGACCATCCCATCATAGCTAAAATATTGGAATGGCGGTCCCTGCAAAAACTGGAAAACACCTATGTTTCGGCTTTGCCTAATGATCTCAACCCCCAAACCCAACGGATTCATACTGTTTATAACCAAGCAGTAGCGGCAACTGGACGTTTGAGCAGTAACAATCCCAACCTACAAAATATTCCCATCCGAACCCCGAGAGGACAAGCGGTACGAAAAGCTTTTATCCCCAGAGATGACCAACATATCCTAATGGCTGCCGACTACTCTCAAATCGAACTGAGAATCATCGCTGCCTTGAGTAAAGACCCCGCCATGGTCAAAGCATTTCAAAACAATGAGGACATTCATGCGGCTACGGCTGCCCGGGTTTTTGATGTTCCCCTAGAGGAGGTGACCCGTGAGCAAAGGAGCAATGCAAAAACGGTAAACTTTGGGATCGTTTATGGAGTTTCCGCTTTTGGCCTGAGTCAGCAGACCAACCTGAACCGCACGGAGTCCAAAGAACTGATCGACACCTATTATGCCAGCTATCCCCAACTGAAACAATACATTGCCGACCAGGTAAACTTTGCCCGTGAAAACGGCTATGTGGCCACAGTACTAGGCCGCCGTCGCTATCTAAAGGACATCAACTCCCAAAATGCAGTGGTCAGAAGTGCAGCCGAACGCAATGCCGTCAACGCCCCCATTCAAGGAAGTGCCGCCGATATCATCAAACTGGCCATGATCCAGATCCACCGTAAAATAAAAGAGGAAAATTGGCAGTCCAAAATGCTGCTACAAGTCCATGATGAATTGGTTTTTGACGTACTAAAAAGTGAAAAAGAGGCTTTTGAAAAAATGGTAAAAACCGAAATGGAAAAAGCTTTTGATATCGGATTACCACTATTGGTAGATGTGGGCTTTGGACAGAATTGGTTGGAGGCACATTGATTGTTTTTTCCACTTTCGCTTACAGCATATGGATTATGTGACACCAATTTACTTAACTTCCTCCCGAATTGCAGTTAGCCGATAGTGCCTTTGCAAAACCTGCTGCCCATGCCACGCGTGATCCACCCCCAGAAATAATCAGTGTTCTGTCGGGTGCTTGATCAGGCTTTGGCATCATTTGAGCGGGGGATAGTGATGTCACCAAAAGGAATAACCCAAAACAAATCAAGCTTTCAAGGCTGCATTGTTTTGGATTAAGCGAAAAAATAATAGTGGAAAAGGGCGAAAAATTGAAAGGGATACTCCCCTTGCGGTAAATTTGGATAAACATAGTAGGTTCATTTTATAGGGACTTATTAACCTTTAAGGTAATTAAAATTTGAAAAACAAATGAAGATTAATAAAAAGGAGGAAAATATTTTTAAAGAAAACGGAAAAATGGTAGATTTGCACCCCTTTTGGAGGGATTTTAAATTATATGATCGTGGATACACTGAGTTATAAAACCATTTCAGCCAATGCCAAAACTGTGGACAAGCAGTGGGTTTTGGTTGATGCTGACAGTATTCCTCTTGGACGGGTAGCTTCCATCGTAGCGCTACACATTCGAGGAAAACACAAGACCAACTACACTCCCCATGTGGATTGTGGAGATAATGTTATTGTAATTAACGCCGATAAAGTAAGCCTGTCAGGGAACAAATGGAAGCAAAAACAATACATTCGCCATACGGGATATCCAGGAGGTCAAAGGTCACTCAATGCAGAGCAGTTGAGTGCCAAAGGCCCAGAGCGTTTGATCGAAAACGCTGTTAGAGGCATGTTGCCTAAAAACAAATTGGGAGCCGCTTTGTTTAGAAACCTAAAAGTATTTGTAGGTAGCGAACACAGTCACGAAGCACAAAAACCAAAGACCATTAATATCAAAGAACACATATAAATGGAAGTTATTCATACTATCGGTAGAAGAAAAACCTCTGTTGCCCGTCTTTACCTCTCTAAAGGAAAAGGAGCCATCATGGTTAATAAAAAAAATTATACTGATTTTTTTCCTACTGCAACATTACAATACAAAATCACCCAACCCCTTGCCTTGACTGAAAATGAAGGCAATTATGACCTGAAAGTGACCGTAAAAGGCGGTGGCTATAATGGTCAGGCGGAAGCGGTGCGACTTGCAATTTCCAGAGCTTTGTGCAAAATCGATGAAGAAAATAGAACGGTTCTTAAACCAGAAGGTTTATTGACCCGCGACCCCAGAATGGTTGAGCGCAAGAAGTTTGGTCAGAAAAAGGCAAGAAAAAAATATCAATTCTCTAAGCGTTAATCGCCTAATAGAGTTGATAAGTTCATTTATTTAATTTTAACCTGTTGCTTGAACCGCCAAGGCGGAAACCAGTTTAGCATCTAAATAAACCCAAAGGTTTATTGCTACTATCAAGAGAACGTAAACTAAAACTATGGCACAAACCAATGTAAAAGACCTGCTTTCAGCAGGCGTCCATTTTGGACACCTTACTCGTAAATGGAATCCCAATATGGCTCCCTACATCTATATGGAGCGAAACGGAATTCACATCATCAGCCTCTACAAAACGGTGGCTAAAATTGAAGAAGCCTCCGAAGCTTTAAAAAAAATCGCCTCCTCTGGCCGAAAAATTCTTTTTGTAGCGACCAAAAAACAAGCCAAAGACATTGTGGCGGAGTCGGCACAGAAAGTAAAAATGCCCTACATTACTGAGCGATGGCCCGGGGGTATGTTGACCAACTTTGTTACCATTCGTAAAGCCGTTAAGAAAATGGCTGCGATCGACCGTATGAAAAAAGATGGCACCTTCGAAACCCTCTCCAAAAAAGAAAAACTTCAAGTAGACCGACTCAGAGCCAAGCTCGAAAAAAACCTCGGTTCTATTAACGATATGACCCGGCTCCCTGGGGCCCTTTTTGTCGTTGATACAAAAAGAGAACACATCGCCATCAAAGAGGCTCAAAAATTAAAGATCCCCATTTTTGCAATGGTAGATACCAACTCCGACCCCAGAGAGGTAGATTTTGTAATCCCTGCTAATGATGATGCGACCAAGTCCATTGATAAGATTACCTCATTGGTGGTGGAAGCCATAGCCGAAGGACTCCAAGAGCGCAAAAAAGAAAAAGAAGATATCGAGCAATTAGAAACAGAAGGTGCTACAGATTCCGAAACCGTGGAAGCCATTGAGGAAGCACCTGATGCTGATTCTGTAGAAAAAACCCCTACGGTTGAAGAGCCCCAGAAAGAATCAGACGACGTGCAAGCTGAGGCAGTCCAAGAAGAACCTACTGATGAGGATAATAAAGAAGAATAATTAACCTATAGTACAAAGTATGAAAATAACAGCATCAGAAGTAAATAAATTACGTCAGACCACAGGTGCAGGGATGATGGATTGCAAAAAAGCCTTGGTTGAGTCTGAAGGTGATTTTGATAAAGCCATTGAAATCCTCAGAAAAAAAGGTCAAAAAGTAGCTGCCAATCGCGCTGATCGAGCCTCCTCTGAAGGGGCAGCATTGGCCAAAGTAAACGGAGATCATACTGCCGGGGTTTTGGTGTCCGTCAATTGTGAAACAGATTTTGTTGCCAAAAACGATTCCTATCTGGAATTGGCACACGCATTGGTTGACCATGCCCTTGCTTTTGACACCAAGGAAGCTTTTTTGTCCAGTGAATTTCAAGGGATGACCGTTGCCGACAAATTGACTGAACAAACCGGAGTCATCGGAGAAAAAATTGAGATCGGAGGTTTTAGCAAATTGACAGCTCCCTATGTGGGTTCCTACATTCATGCCGGAAATAAAATCGCCACCTTAGTTGGCCTCTCCGGAATCGTAGAAAACGCCGCTGAAGTTGCGAAAAATGTGGCCATGCAGGCCGCCGCTATGAATCCCATCGCATTGAATGAGGAAGGAGTGGATGCCTCCGTAGTAGAAAAAGAAATAGAGATTGCCAAAGACCAATTGCGTCAGGAAGGCAAGCCCGAAGCCATGTTGGATAACATCGCCAAAGGAAAGATCAAACGTTTCTTCAAAGACAACACTCTGGTCAATCAGGACTACATCAAAGATGGTAAAATCTCAGTCGCCGATTATGTTAAATCTGCTGACCCAGATTTGGTCGTCACCAGTTTTGAACGCATCGCTTTGGGCTGATCAATATTTGTCCATACTTTAAAGCACTTCCTTTGGAGGTGCTTTTTTTTTGAAAAAACTTAACTTGGAATTATGAAAATTTTAAAAAAACGCTGTCCATGGTGTGAGGGTGACCCGTTGTACCAACATTACCACGATTTGGAATGGGGCGTCCCTGTATATGACGATCATAAATTATTCGAGTTTCTGACATTAGAAACTTTCCAGGCCGGATTAAGTTGGATTACCATATTGCGAAAAAGAGAAAACTTTAGAGCCACTTTCGATGGATTTGATTTTGAAAAAATCGCACGCTATGGGGATCAAAAAATTAAAGCCCTAATAGAAAATAAGGGGATCATCAGAAATCAACAAAAAATCAGGGCAACCCTAAACAATGCGCGCCAATACCTAAGCGTTCGGGAAACCTACGGTTCCTTTTCCGAGTACATATGGGGGTTTGTGGAAGGAAACCCATTACAAAATCGATTTAAAAATTTAAAGGAGATCCCGTCTAAAACCCCGCTGTCCATCACCATTAGTAAAGACTTAAAACAAAAGGGGTTTCAGTTTGTAGGCCCTACGGTGGTATATGCCCACATGCAAGCTACCGGGATGGTGAATGATCATTTGGTGGATTGTTACCGATTCAGGGAATTGGGTGGATTGCTAAAAGGGTAAGTCATCATCTGGGCCGTCGGAATCCCCCTCAGCTGGTTCAAAAGCCGGCGGCGGCGGCATGGGAGGCATCTCCGAATCCACTGAACTACCAACCGCTTCAATGCGCCATCCTTGAATGGAATTGAAATATTTGGTTTCTCCTTGTGGATTTACCCATTCCCTTCCCCTCAAATTGATCCCAATTTTTACATTTTGTCCGATTTGAAAAGCATTGAGCAAATCGCATTTGTCCTGAACAAACTCAACCAAAATATGTTGTGGGTACTGTTCCTCGGTAGTGACAACCACCTCTCTCTTTCGGAAACCATTGTTGCCGTAGGTTTTGGTTTCATCCAACCATTTAATTTTTCCAGATACTTCCATTTTGAATTTTATGTATTTAACAAATTTAAAAAAAGTTTTGGCCGCTCGTCCACAGAACGCTTTTCTTTTATTTACAGTATCTTAGTGTTATCAAATTCTGCATTAAAGTGCTGTCTTTCATCAAAAAAAACAAAGAAAACAGTTGGCTAGTTGGTGCCTTTGTTATTGTGGCGCTGATTTTGTGGAACACCAATGTTTTGTTTCAAAATCTCAAAAAGGAAGAACGTACTAAAATGGAATTGTGGGGCATGGCCCAACAAGAAGTAATTGAAAACAGTACGGTCAACAATCTCACCTTTCAGATTCTCAAACAAACTTGGATCAATCCAATGATCCATGTGGATGAAAAGGGTAAAATTATTGGGTTCAAAAATATTGACTGGGACCCCGAACAGGAAGACTCACTTGTGATCTATAGTCGATTGAACAAAATAAAGAGAGAAAACCAACCCATTTTGATTCGTTATCAAGACAGTTTGTCGAATATCAATCAAAAATTGTATTATGGGGACTCCATTCTTCTCAAAAAACTTCAGTATTATCCATTGGCCTTGTTGTTGATTATTTTTCTATTTGGAGCGGTGTTGTATTTTGTTTTTAAGACCTCAAAAATTTCCGAGCAAAACCGACTATGGGCAGCGATGGCCAAAGAGACGGCCCATCAAATTGGAACCCCTCTTTCTTCTATGATTGGTTGGATCACTTTGCTTAAAGAAAAAGAAGAGAAAAGTGAACCGCTGAATGAAATGGAAAAGGATATCGAACGATTGCAAGTCATCACAGATCGTTTCTCTAAAGTGGGCTCACTGCCCGAATTACAGCCTGCAGATATTATTGGCGAAACGCAAAAAACACTACAATACCTAGAAAAAAGGAGCTCTGACTTGATTGCCTTTAAAAGCAAACTCCCCCAAAAGAAAATCCTCATTCCTTTGAATCCTCAACTTTTCAGTTGGACGTTGGAAAACTTAATCAAAAACGGAATGGATGCCATGAAAGGCAAAGGAATCATCACTTTAAAGCTTTTAGAGGGGGTGCAGACGATCAGTATCGAAATTAGTGATACAGGCTCGGGTATTGGAAAAGAAAAATTTAAAAAAATTTTTAGCCCTGGTTATACCTCCAAAAAAAGAGGTTGGGGTTTGGGATTATCGCTGGCAAAAAGAATCATTGTTGACTATCACAAAGGTAAAATAGGGGTCAAATCGTCCGTATTGGGAAAGGGGACTACCTTTGAGATCACCCTCAAGAAAAAACACTAAAGGCATGCTTGAATTTTGGCAGCGGTAGCCTGAAACTCCTCTGGGCTGAGGCTCACTTTTTTTTGAAAGGTAGCATCCTCCATTGCATGCAAAGGAATCAAATGTACATGAACATGTGGTACTTCCAAACCGATTACACTCATCCCTACTCTTTTACAAGGAATGGCCTTGCCCATGGCCAAAGCTACTTTTCTTGAAAACTGCATCAATTGACTGTAGTCCTCTTCCGACAAATCAAAGATTTTATCCACTTCTTTCTTGGTAACGCAAAGGGTATGCCCAACTGCATTGGGGTTGATGTCAAGAAATGCAAGACAGTTTTCGTCCTCGTGGACTTTGTAACAGGGAATTTCTCCAGCGATAATTTTTGAAAATATACCGGACATTTTTAGTCGCGACTTATAGAAACTATTTCCAATGTTATGGTACCACTTGGCACACTGATCTGAGCAACATCTCCTTCTTTTTTTCCCAACAGTCCTTTTCCAATGGGAGAATCAACAGAGATTTTACCCGTTTTGAGATCGGCTTCACTTTGTGCAACCAATTTGTACTTCATTATGGCACCATTACTCTTGTTTTTTACCTCAACAGTAGAGTGAACCAAGACTTTGGAAGTGTCAAGCTGAGATTCGTCAATGAGTCGGGCATTGGCCAAAGTAGCCTCCAGCTTTGAGATTTGAAGTTCTAACAGACCTTGGGCTTCTTTTGCAGCATCGTACTCTGCATTTTCACTCAAATCTCCCTTATCTCGAGCATCGGCTATGGCCTGAGAAGCTTTTGGACGCTCAATGTCTTTTAATTGATTGAGTTCCTCCCTCAGCTTTTTTAATCCTTCCTCAGTATAATATGATACTTTACTCACTTTTTTTACGTTTCTTTAAAAAGAAAAATCCCGACTTTTCAGCAGGATAACTATCAAATATACGGAATTGCGGTTTTTATATAAAATTTTACCCATTAAATTGATCATCCCATTTCTGATTGTAACTTGGGGTTGTGGAAAAGATAAAATTGAAAGAAATCCCTATTTTACGACGGTTAATTTCAATATCAACCTCAACCTTAATCTCCCAGCCTACAACGATCTTCGGTATACGGGAGGAGCCCTGAGGATCCGTCAAGGAGGGATCAATGGCCTTTTGTTGTTTAACCTCAACGGGAATGATTTTTTGTCATGGGAGGCCAGTTGCCCCAATCACGCCCTGAGAGACTGCTCCACACTTTCCGTTGACGGAGTTTTGGCAGAGTGTTCCTGTGAGGGATTTCAATACAGTTTGGCTACCGGCCAACTCCTCAATCCTGATGAAAATACAGATCAACCTTTCCCCATGTTATTCTATAATGTAAGACGCTCAGGGAATACCCTGATCATCTCCAACTGAATTTTTATCATATGAGAAAGTTAATTATTATACTCTTCTTTGGCGCCTCCATTTCCCTCCACAGCCAGCTTTTAGAGTTGGATTACCGTTCTCCTGTCAAAAAAGAAAGTTTACTCAAAGCAAGGTTTATCAAAACTTTTGTTGGTGGTATCAATACTTTAGGACATGTGGATGTAAGTAGTGAAGTCATCAATATCAATTATAGCAGCTCCTCGGGCTTTGTCGGTGGGATATCGGTTGTAGGAACCTACCCCCTATTTTTGGGGAATAAAGATGATAAAAAAAATAATCTTTCCCATTTGCTCAATCCTTTGGGGGGCATCAATGGAAGTTTGTACTTTCAATTTCCCCTGCAGCAAAGAGAAAAAACCAGCTTCAGACTCAGTACTCGCATGGGTCTCAAATGGATTGAAGGCCATCCTCTCCGGGGTTTTGAACGTTATTTTCTCAGCGGATACGGCATGCTGGGGGGTGTTTACCAACGCTTGCTTTATGAGAACGCTCCCGAAAATGAAAGGATTGACTTCTGGGCCTACCCCCATTTGATGGTCAATCAAGTGAAGCCAACCGACCTTGAAGTTTTTTTTGACAACGCACTGGAATCCATAACCTATGGTTATGGGCTGCAAAGCGGGGTGGAATTCAACCAAAAATGGCGCATTGTCTTTCTAGTCAATCAATTGGTCAACACCCCGGCACCCGATGCTGTGGGCGGGGCTGTACTCCGTTTGACCTTGGGTTATCGTTTTTAAAATCGAAAACTAACCCCCAACAAAAAGTTAGTCAAAGCTTGAGGATAATACCCCGTTCCCTCGACGGTTGTCACTACCCCTGGAACGGAATAATCGTCGTCAAAGGTGTAGAAATAGCCATTGGAAACGTATTGAGTTCCAAAAAGGTTGTTGATTAGCAATGAAATATTAATCTCTTGAAACAAGCTTTGGGGGCAAATACGATGGTAGATATTGAAATCGGATACCGTATAGTCCTCTAACTTTGACCTATTGGAATCGATATTCCCCATGTATTGTTCTCCAACATATTTGGTAAGTAAAACCATTTCCCAGTGGGGAGAGGGTTGAAATGCAATTCTATTTCCTGCAACGATTGAGGGAGAAAAAGAAAGGTGGGTATCTCCCAGGGCAGTCAAAACTCCGTCGCGTTGAAAGTAAAAATCATGATTGCGGTTCCTACTCAATGTCATGTTGGGCTGCCAGACCCATCGGTTGCCTAATGCGATGGTTCCTTCCAATTCTATTCCCATTCGGCTACTTTCTCCAACGTTTTGCCTAATGGGGGATCCCACATCGTCCAAAGCACCCGTGAGGGCCAATTGGTTGGTATAATCCATCCAATAGAAATTCAGCCCTAAGATGACTTTTTCTGTATTGAAACGCCACCCCAATTCATAGTCGTTGAGTTCCTCGGGTTGGGGATTCCCATTTTCAAAATCGGAACGGCTGGGCTCCCGATGGGCTCTGGCGAATGAAATATAAAATTTGTTTTGGGGGTTCAGGGTATAAACCAGCCCGGCTTTGGGGTTAAAGAATCCGTAGTTTTCGTTTACATTGATCGGTGCGGGCCCTTTTAAATTTCCTATGGCGGTGTAGGCTATACTGCGGTATTGCAGATCCAAATAGCCGGAAATGCGGTCATTGAAACGGTGGTTGACCTTAGCAAAAGCATTCCCCTCTTTTTTATCGCCTTGATTTTCGTAAAAACGATGCCCCGGCTGAACACCCGAGGCATAATCTGCAAAAATCAAAGCTCCAAAATGATCTCCCACATAGCTGCTGTAGAGGACTCCCAGATTCCACTCGGTATTGCCTTTTTGCTTGTTGAGCGAAAAAGTTGCCACATAGTAATCATTGTCCAGCCATTTTTGAACGATATTTTCGGTGGTATCCACAGTAGTCCCTCCAATGTTAATGGGTTGGAGTCCCAAATAACTAAAATTATTGTCAAAAGAAAAATTGATCTTTTGCTCGAACCAAAGGTCTTTGTACTCTTCGTAATAACCCCGCCCATAGGTATAGTTCAATCCCAACGACAGGCTGGTATAGGCATCGATCTTTTGATTCCAATGGAATTGATAATGGTCTTGTCGATAATTGTCGACTTGGTTGTCGTAGTGACCCTCTAAATTTCCATTATTGTCATAAATTTCTCCTGCAGGGTTGTATCTCCTGTTGGTTTTTAGAGTATTGGCATCCAAACCGAACCATGACTGATAAGTGATTTCGTGTCCCCCAAAAGCAAGGGCTTTGATCAGGGTATTTTCGTCTTGAAAAGCCGCTTGTAAAAAGTAGGATTTTAAATCCGAGCTGGCCCGATCTACATAACCGTCGGAGGTGATCTTGGACAACCTTCCCGAGAGCTCAAAGTGATCGTTGAGCAGTCCAGTAGAAAATTTTAAAGTATGTTTTAAGGAGTTAAAACTTCCCACGGTATTGGCAATTTCTGCATAGGCCATTGGGGAAACCTCTTCGGTCAGCAAATTGATACTGGCACCAAAGGCCCCGGAGCCATTGGTAGAAGTCCCTACCCCTCTTTGGATCTGAAGGGAAGACACCGAAGAGGCAAAATCGGGCATGTTCACCCAATAGACCCCCTGACTTTCGGAATCGTTGTAGGGAATCCCATTGATGGTCACATTGACACGGGTAGCGTCGCTTCCCCGAACTCGGATTCCAGTATAGCCGATTCCCGCTCCAGCATCACTGGTGGTCACCACTCCAGGCAGGTAATTGAGCAATATGGGCAGGTCTTGACCCAGATTTCTGGAAGCCAAATCCTCCTCGTCCACATTGCTAAAAGCAAAAGGCTGATCCTCGTCCACCCGCAGTCCTGCGAGTTTCACTTCTTCTAACTGTATTTCAGGAATACTGTCTGGGACAACAGTAGTTTGTGCAAGCGATGGTGTTACAAAAATCATCACTAATGCTCTAAAATAAATCGTTTTCATCCGAATCGTTTTATTCGAATAAAAGGGGGGATTATTCTTTGAATTAAAAGTTAATTAAAAATCCCTTGGCGGCATTACCCGCCCAGGTTCAATGGGTATGATCTCAGCCTACCAATGGCGGGCACCCCTTTGAGATATGGGGCAAAGATAAGTTAGGAATAATATATTCAAAAGATTTTATTGCATTTTTAGTAATGGATCAATGAAAGCTATGGCCTTGTTCAATCGAGCAACCGGATTCCCTTCTAAGATCAAATATTTTTTTTGCATCTCGTCCAAAGTCCTTTTGAAATGATCAAACATCGACTGACGATCATCGGGTCGATCCCTTAAATCGTCTTTAACCCAAGGGACATCGATTCCCGTAAGAAGGTACAAATCGTAATTGAGCTTTTTGCAAACCTCCAAAATTACAGGGTCGCAATGGCCATCAAAATGGGTTTCCGACCACACCCGAGTAACCAGCACATTGGTATCACAGAACAAAACCTTATTGGCTTGGGCTGCCTTTTGGTTTTCCCGTTCCAATTGCCCTTCGACAATAATGGGCAAATCTTCCAAACCACAAACCGCTTGTTGCTCCTCCCATTTTTTTTGAAGATAATCTCTAGCAAATTCTTCCACCCATTCCGTTTGATAGTGCTGGGCCAATGCTTCGGCCAAGGTCGTTTTACCCGATGATTCCGGCCCGTAGAGTACTACCCGAGGGATATGGGTGTGGGTTTGTCTAAGGTCTTTTTCCATGAGCGGTAACCATAAATGGCAATCAGGGTAAAGATAACATATTGTAAACTGGTCAGAAAAAGTCCTTTGTAGAAATAGAGCGGGACAGAGATGATATCCCCAACTATCCAAAAAAGCCAATGTTCTAATTTTCGGCGGGCCATCATACCCATACCCACAAAAAATATGGCGGTGGTAAAGGTATCCACATAGGCCGTCCAATCCACCCATTTGTCAAAAGCTTGATAAACACAAAAGACAAACAACAGACTGGCCAGAAAGAGGACCGCCGCTGTTTTGAATTCTTTGGAAGTGGTGGCAGTGATGGGATGGACAATGACCTCTTCTTCCTTTTTTGACCAATAATACCATCCATAAGCACTCATAATAAAATAATAGGCATTGATGATCATATCCCCTAAAAGCGACCATTTGAGCAGGAGATAAACAAAAATAGCAGTGGAAACCATTCCGGTGGGATAAACCCAAATCGTGTTTTTTTTGGCGTACCAAACGCTGAGCAATCCAAAAATAACCCCGCAAACTTCGAGGACAATATCTGCGGTGGCATAACCACTGTATTGCCCCAATAAAAACTCAAAAACTGGGGACATACGCGCTGCGGTCTCCTTTGATGATTTTCATGTTTAAAACCACAGAAGGCTCATTCTCAAAACTTTCCTTTATGACATCTTGCAGGGCGGACATTAATGCATCGTATTCCCCATAGATTTGGGTACTCATGGGATTTTCCAATACTTTGAAACCGAGGGCACGGAGTTTTTTGATGAAACTTTTAATGGAATTTTTAAAATCATCATTCAGGGGGAGAAGGGTCAATTCTACAGAAATTTTCATAGTATCACTTTTAATTATTTTGGAGGGCCAAAGTGCCACAGTAGGCCTTTTCAATGATAAAATTAAGAGAAAAATCGAGGGTTTTCCCTGAAATAAAAACTTTTGCACTTCCGCATGTATCTCCCCATTGAAAGGGGGTGACCAGCAGTTGCTCAGAAAACACAATCCCTTTGATTTTGAGGGCTTTGTAAAGGGCTTCTTTTGCTGTCCAAATCAAGGTAAGTTTTTCTATTTTTAAGGGACTTTCCAGGGCGAAGCTTTCGTTTGGATGCAAAAAACGAGGGGCGATCCGCTCAATCTTAGGTCGATAAACTTCCAAATCAATCCCTAGGGGTATGGTACCCAAAGCGATTCCTGCGAGGTTTCTCGTATGAGAAATAGAAATTTGCTGTCCCGATTCCAGATGCGGAATCCCTTCGGGGTCATGACACAAACCCTCCGGAGAAACCCCTGCCTCCAAAAGGAGTCTCCGGGAAGCCAAAAACTGTTTTTGATGGGAAATGATCTTTCGTTTTTGGAATCTGATTTCGTCTGCTTTAGAGAGTTTAAGGTTTTTTTTCAGCACCTCCAAGGGTTCTTCAATATGCCAGATCAAAATCCGGGTATGCTCGTCAATCTTGCGCCTATGGTATAGTGGCATTTGATATTGAAATTAAAGTGCGTACTTTTGCTGAAAATTATTAATAAAGATACGACTATGGGAACGAAAACCGCCACCAGCTATTTACCCTATAAGGTGAAGGACATGTCCTTGGCCGAATTTGGCAGAAGAGAAATCCATTTGGCCGAAGCAGAAATGCCAGGTTTGATAGCCTTGAGAAAAGAGTACGGCGAAAGCCAGCCGCTCAAAGGCGCTCGCATTGCCGGTTGTTTGCACATGACCATACAAACCGCTGTATTGATCGAAACATTGGTCGCCTTGGGTGCAGAGGTCACTTGGAGTTCTTGTAATATATTTTCTACGCAAGACCACGCGGCAGCAGCCATTGCAGCAGCGGGAATCCCTGTCTATGCATGGAAGGGCATGAACGAGGAAGAATTCGATTGGTGTATAGAGCAAACTTTGTTTTTTGGAGAGGAGCGTGAACCATTGAATATGATATTGGACGATGGTGGAGATTTGACCAATTTGGTTTTGGATCACTACCCTGAGTTGGTAAAGGAGATCAAAGGTTTATCGGAAGAGACAACTACTGGAGTTCACCGACTCTATGAAAGAATGAAAAACGGCACCCTGCCTTTACCGGCAATCAACGTAAACGACTCTGTAACCAAGTCCAAATTCGACAACAAATACGGTTGTAAAGAAAGTGCAGTAGATGCGATCCGTCGGGCTACCGATGTGATGCTGGCCGGAAAAAGGGTCGTTGTGGCAGGATACGGAGATGTTGGAAAGGGAACCGCCGCCTCTTTTAAAGGCGCTGGAGCCATTGTGACCGTTACCGAAATCGATCCCATTTGTGCGCTGCAAGCCGCCATGGACGGTTATGAAGTCAAAAAATTATCCAACGTCATCGCCAATGCCGATATCGTTATCACCGCCACTGGAAACAAAGATATTTTGAGAAAAGAATATTTCTTGGCCCTTAAAGACAAAGCCATTGTATGTAATATAGGCCACTTCGACAACGAAATCGATATGGCTTGGTTGAATGAAAATTACGGACATACCAAAGTGGAAATCAAGCCACAAGTAGATCTCTATACTTTGGAGGAAGGAAAAGAATTGATCGTTTTGGCAGAAGGCCGATTGGTCAATTTGGGATGTGCTACCGGCCACCCCAGCTTTGTAATGAGTAATTCCTTTACCAATCAGACCTTGGCGCAAATCGAATTGTGGAATCACCCCGAGAATTATGAAAACAAGGTTTATATGTTACCCAAGCACTTGGATGAGAAGGTAGCTGCCCTGCATTTGGAACATTTGGGAGTTGAGTTGGACGATCTTTCGGAAGATCAAGCCTCTTATATTGGCGTGACGGTCAAAGGACCCTTCAAGCCTGAATACTACCGATACTAAAAGACTAAGAAGTCCAATAAAAAACCCGCCAATAGGCGGGTTTTTTTGTAGTCATTGGTTTCTCTCTAAGCCTCAAAAGGCTCGATAGAAACATAAGACTTGTTGTTTTTCTTTTTGGTGAATTTCACCAAGCCATCTACTTTGGCATGCAAGGTGTGGTCTTTACCGAGGTAAACGTTTTCACCGGGATTGTGGGCGGTTCCACGTTGACGAACGATGATGTTTCCCGCTCTGGCGGCCTGGCCTCCAAAAATCTTCACGCCCAAGCGTTTGGATTCTGATTCTCTTCCGTTTTTGGAGCTCCCTACTCCTTTCTTATGTGCCATTTTTTTATTTTTTTAGGGTGAATTTATTGATTTAGGGCAGCGATTAGTTCTGCCTTTTTTAAGCTGGTGTATCCGCTGATGCCTTTTGCTTTCGCGGCAGCCTTTAGCTCGGCTACGGTCATTTTGGAATAATCGACTTTGGCCTCCTTTGCAGGTGCTTTTTTGGCGGGTGCTTTTTCAGCTTTGGCGGCTTTGGGTTTTTCCTCCGCTTTGGCAGGGGCGGGTGCTTTTTCAGC
>Ga0181577_10000388_pt1 | contig 35519 bp, 23 predicted proteins | sample 101ome_21_FD_132468 | JGI IMG/M metagenome (GOLD analysis project Ga0181577, IMG submission 132468) | Coastal salt marsh microbial communities from the Groves Creek Marsh, Skidaway Island, Georgia - 101413BT metaG (megahit assembly) | ecosystem: Environmental > Aquatic > Marine > Intertidal...
AACGACGGCGCTCGGAAGAAGCGCGTCGTCGAGGCCGCGGCACGCGACGACGACGAGGCGAAGACCCAAGAGGCGTTGCAGTACTTGGCGACGTGCGCGAAGCGAGACGAAAAGAAAGGGGGGCCACCGAAACGATCCCGATGAACGACGTAACACGTACGATGAATTATAAATAAAAAGCCTTGTAATGATCATTGGTATCACATTCTGAACTTCCATATGTGCTTCTACTTAGCGCGCTGCTTTGTCAATATGACATTCATGACACGTTCAGAGCACCCTAACAAAGCACACTGTATACCATACAGGGGAGAGAGGACAGACAACACCACGACGGCAGACACATCGACGCGACGACACGACGACGGCGATTTTGGCGAAGCGCGACGCCTCGAACGCGAAGGCGAGCCACTCATACTACTTTACTCTTACTTTACAAAAAAGGCTATCTACGAGCGTGAAACCCGCGCGCTCACCGCGTCGCCATCTACTCTTTTCCGGAAGACGTCTCCGACTCGTAAAACAACATGAACGCCTGCGCGGCGAGCACGCGCGTCTCCGAGACGGGTTCCACGGACGCGTCGTCGCAAAGAAACCATCGGCCCCGCCGTTTGACGTACGCGACGTAATGGCCACCCTCCAACACGCCGCTGTGCACGACGACGGCGTATAGACGATAGGACGAGAGGCGCTCGAGTCGTCGCCGTTCCGACGGCGTCGACGAATTCGACGCCAAAGATGACGACGGCGTCGCGTCGCTCACGTACGGCGACAAATCGAGGCGAAGCGGAAAACGAACGTGCGCGTCGTTCTTCCGCATCGACTCGAAATCGCCCTCGAAACGTTTCAGGTGTACGTTAAGCACGCGCGGCGCTCGCTCGAAGCGCATGCGCTTTTCGTACGTCGTCGACGCGACGGAACACTCCGCGCAGACTCGCGTCGCCCCCTCGTGACTCTGAATCACCTCTGTCGCTGTGAAATCTTCGAGGCACGCCTCCAAAGAGGTCGTCTCCGACGTCGACGAGCGCACGTCCAGAGACACGCCCACCGTCGGTTCGAGCCGCGTGCTACACGCGCCGCAGGAGACGCACGAGACGTCTGAGCGCAACAACCCGGCGAACGCGCGGTGAAACACGCACTCGCACGCGGACGCCTCCGTCTCCGCCGCCGCCCGTTCGCGTTCCGTCGTCTCGTCTTCGTCGTCGCTCTCGTACGGCGCCTCCAAAGACAGAATCGTCGCCAAACAAACGTTTCTTCTCTTCTTCGGTCGCGCGCCCGTGACGTTGGCGTGCGCTATGGAGACAAAGTGTAGAAAGAACTCGTGCGCGTCCTGTTGCGCCTGTCTCGCGAACGATCGGTCGTTGCTCCACCACGTGTAGAGCAAATCGCACGCGACGAGCGCGCCGCCGCCGCCGCCGTCCTCATCTTCCCTGAACGCCTTCTCGAGGTAATCGTCGAACGCGCACGCTAAACAGTGCTCGGCGTCGCACGACGCGTCGCGATGATTCTCGCGTAAAAAATACTCCGTCACCGCGGTCGTCGCCGCGAGCGCCTGTACGACGCTCGCCATGAAACACGTGTTCCCCATGTTCACGCTTCCTCGCAACCCGCGCGCGCGTCTCGACGACGTCTCGACGGCGTCTCGAAGCGGAAACGCCGCCGCCGCCGCCGCCGCCGTCGACGACGCGCACCGCGCGCACGTCAGCGCCTCTCTCGCTCGATCGTAAAACACGTCGTGCGCGTGTTCGCGCCTCTCTCGCGCCGTCGAACACGTCCTCGCGCACGTCGCGCACGCGTGCGTCCACGCCCCCTCCTCCAATCCATCGTCGTCTTCAGAGACGTCGTCGTCGTCGTCGTCCCGCGCGCGCGTCGTCGTCGAGATCAGGGCGCGAACCGCATCCGCGCGCGTCTCCACGAAGGCGCGCACGTGGTGACACGTCGACATACAACGTACCGACCGACCCTTCGATCGATCGACGACGCGCCCTCGCGCGTGCCCGTCTCGCGCGCCCATCGCCCGTCGTCGTCCCGTCGGGACATTTCATGTATTTTCAAAACGCGACAGCCCGAGGGATCGATTGACCATTGCGCGCGTCAGAGGGCGACGCCGAGGACGATCGTCGACGCGTCGAGGAGGAGAAAAGACGATCGACGCGTCGCATGACGACGAGACCGAGGAAGCGACGGGCCACGCGAGGGTTGGCGAGCGACAGCGAGGACGAAGAGGAGGTTCGAGACGTCGAGAGAGCTGACGATGATGGGGACGATGGGGACGACGACGAGGAGACGCGACCGCGTCGACGACGAGGGTCGGACGGAACGACGTCGTACGGGACGACGCTCGTGAAGCGAGAGAAGAGACGGTCGACGAGACAACAAAATAAGCCTCGCAAGAGGTACGACGACCAAGACGGAGACGACGAGGACGAGGACGGGAAGGAGGACGACGACGACGACGATGAATTCATCGAGGATGACGACGACGACGACGACGACGAATTCATCGAGGACGAGAGCGATGATGAACCCGTTCGAAGAAGCACGCGCGCTCGCGGTACCGTGAACAGACTTTCGCCGACGTTTACGGCGAGACGACGAGGCGACGACGACGATGACGAGCCAGAGCTCGACGACGACGATGACGAGACGGACGAGGAGGACATCGGAGTGCAGAACAAGACGTATCCGCAACGCGCTCGCGGACCACCGCCGGAACGGTACGTACCGCCTGAGAGGGAACGCGAGGAGACCAACGCCGACGGCGCGAACAGACCGGGACTCTTCGATCGACGCCGCGGCGTCGTGTGGAAAGACGACAGAGACAAGAGATCGAGGGGAGATCGTCGATCGAGGCGACAGACGTCTGGACGATGGATCGATGATTCCGAGGATTCAGACGACGGCGAGTTTAATCTCGGCGCGGGCGCGATGGACGCCTTCAAGGCGCCGCCCGCGTATCCTCTGTCGGGCGCCGCGGGCGGACCCTCCTCTTCGGCGCCGCCGAACGGTCCAGACGTGAACGCTGAAATCACGCCGGTCACCGTCGATCCGACGCTCTCTTTCTCATCTGTGGGCGGTTTGGACAAGTACGTCGACGCGCTCAAAGAAATGGTGTTCCTCCCGTTGTTGTACCCGGAGGTGTTTGCGCGCTTTAAAATGTCTCCGCCGCGAGGCGTTCTCTTGTACGGCGCGCCGGGCACCGGTAAGACGCTCATCGCTCGCGCGCTCGCGGCGTCGTGCTCGCGCGCGGGCTCAGAGGTGGCGTTTTTCATGCGGAAAGGCGCCGACGTCTTGTCAAAATGGGTGGGCGAATCCGAAAGACAGCTCAGGCTGCTTTTCGAAGAGGCGCAAAAACGTCAACCAGCCATCATCTTTTTCGACGAACTTGACGGTTTGGCGCCCGTGCGATCGAGCAAGACGGACCAGATTCACAATTCTCTGGTCGCGACTCTTTTGGCGTTGATGGACGGTTTAGATAACCGAGGTCGAGTCGTCGTGCTCGGCGCGACGAACCGCGTCGATTCCATCGACGGCGCGTTGCGACGACCGGGGAGATTTGATCGCGAGCTCGCGTTTCCGTTGCCCGGCGTTCGCGCTCGCGGCGAGATTTTGCGCATTCACACCAAGGCGTGGGAGCAACGACCGTCCGACGCTTTGATCGACGATCTCGCCGCAAAGTGCGTGGGTTATTGCGGCGCCGATCTCAAAGCGCTGTGTACCGAAGCCGCCGTGCACGCGCTTCGCCGTCGGTATCCTCAAATTTACGAGAGCGACGAGCGTTTGAACATCGATCCAAAGCAAGTCGTTCCGAGCCGCGCAGATTTTAGAGCCGCGCTCGCCGCCATAGTTCCGGCGTCGCATCGAGCGGCGAGGACGCACGCGCGTCCGCTCACGCCTCTGCAAAAACCGTTGCTCGAAAAAGTCTTGGAGCAATGCTTGGAAAACATTCGCCAGACGTTTCCTCCGGCAGCCTTCATCACCATGGAGGGCGACGGGGAAGCGGTGGGCGTCAACTCTGGTGCGCGTCAAATCGTCGATGAAATCGCCGAGGAGGAGGACGAGGATATTCTCGCGCAAGCCGCCGCGGGAGACGAAGCCGCGGGCGCCCTGCCGAGCGAATCCGCCGCCACCGCGGCGTTGGAATTCATGCGACGACCGCCGTGTCAGCGCACGGCTCTGTGCATTCACGGCGCCGAGACGAGCGGTTACAATCAGTTGACGTCGGCGCTTTTACACGCGCTCGAACAGTTTCCGGTGCACGCCATCGGCATGCCTTCGCTCCTCGGCGATTCGGGTCGAACTCCGGAGGAGGCTCTCGTCACCGCCGTGACGGAGGCTCGGCGCGCCGCGCCCTCGGTGCTCTACCTGCCGGAGATTCGACTGTGGTGGGAGAGTTCGACGCCGACGCTTCGGGCGGCGCTCACGACGCTCCTTCGCGATATACCCACGGATTTACCCGTGATGCTCCTCACCACGGCGGACGTGGCGAGTGTGGACGCGCTCGATGACGATTTGCGAGCCTCATTCGCCTCTGTGCGCTGGAAACCGGTGACGATGCCCGACGTGTACGACGAGGAGTCGTTGAACAACTTTTTCTCGCCGCTGTGCGACGCCGCGTTCAACATCGCGCAGAGAAAAGACGTCGCCGCGTCTCGAGGCGAGCTCGTCGACGGTAAGACTCCCGGTTCAGCGCGCAGGAGAGAAGTGCTCGCTCGCGCGCCTCGTCCCGGAGACGAGAGCGGAGGCTCGCTCAAGCGCGGCGCGAAACGCGCGTCGCAAGCCACCGTCGCCGCCGAGAATCACGCGCTTCGTCAGCAGAGAATGTTCCTGCGCGACGTCGTCACGAGACTCTTGTATAAAAAGACGTGGAATCTTCTCGCGGCGCCCATCAACGACGAGGAGTTGCCCGGATATTCGCAGCGCGTCACCGAGCCCATGGACCTGTCTACGCTCCTCTGGAAGGTTGACAGCGAAAAGTATCTCACCATGGACGCCTTCCTGAAGGATGTGCATCTCATCACCGAGAGCGCGCACCAGTACTGGGGCGAGCGAACCGACGACGCCGACGGTCGACAAATGTTGAGCAAGGCGCACGCGTTGGAAGACACCATCGCGCAGATGGCGTCCGCGCTCGATCCTCAACTCGTAGCGCGGTGTCAAGAGATTGAAAAGGCTCGAAACGAGCGCGCCAAGTCGTCTCCGTCCGGCGCGGTGACGTCGGCGGCGGCGGCGGCGGCGACGACGACGACGACGACGACCGCGGGACCGTCCGACTCTGGAAGCGATAGGGCGACTCGCAACGGCGGCGACGGCATCGCGCCCAAGGGCGCGCCGGTGTGGCAGAACCCCGACTTTGTGAAGGATCCAGAGGCGCTCGCGCGACAGATGAAGAAGAAGGCGCGAGAGGAAGCGGCGGCGAAGATGGATGGTGAAACGAGCGAGGGACGCGAAACCGACCGAGACGCGACCGACGAGCCGACGCCCATGGACGAAGACGCTCGGACGTTGGACACGAATCGAAGCGGCGACGAACCTGCGCAACCGGCGACGCCCGCGCCGCCGGCTCGAGGCGCGCCGGGCCCGCCGGCGAAGGACGCAGCCGAGGTGGAAACCGCAAAGTCAAAAATCGTCTCGCGATTCGTCGAGGCGGCGGCGAAACGAAAATACGATTTTATGCGCCTCGAGACCGCGGCGAGCGACATCGCGCGCGCGGCGAAGGCGTCGACGGAGCGCGCCGTCGAAGGTCGAGATTTGCGCGTCGACGCGCTCGTACAGTCCCTCGGGCGTCTGTGCGAGAGCGAGTGAGCGACGGGACACCGTCACCTTCTTCTTCTTTGTTACAGTACATGATTCGTCATTTAAAATGAACATTCTCGTCGTTCGCTCGTTTCCTCGTCTACAAAAAACGCGCGTCTCCTTCGTCCGAGCTGCTAGACGTCGGGATAGTACGTCGTCGGTTTCCCACCTCTCCCGTACGGATCGCTCTGCGCCGGAGGCGGAGGCGGCGCGTGATGGTGTACGATCGGCGGTGCGGGACGCGGCGGAGGTTGCGTGTACACGTACGTCGTCTGCGCCTGCGCGGGTTGCACCGCGATTGGTTGAACGACGCGCGGACCCGAGCGCGCGCCGGGCTGCATCGTCGGCGGCGTCGGCGCTTGCATGGCGCCCGGAACGACGCCTCCCCGCGCGCGAGAGTCGCGATATTGAATTTGAATCTGTTGCTGTGTCAACATGCACGCGCACACCGACGCGTACGTGAGATCCGCCAAACAATCGACGGCGTCCGCCAAGGTTTCAATGTCGGGATTGTTTGAAATCATGGCGATGCAGCGCAAGCACAGCGCGAGCTGCTGCGTGCAGAGCATGAACCCGATGAGACAGTTATCGCACTGCGTGTTCATCACTCGCTGCTCGTCCTGAATCATGAAGCGCGTCGTGGCCATGGCACTCGGAAAGCAACAACACACCTCGCACGCCAGACACAACTCTGGATTGGACCGCTCGCCGCACCTTCCGGATACGCACGTCCCGCCGTTGCAGCACGTGTACTGCGACGGCCACGCCGGGCCCATCTGTAACTTTCTCTGTCCGTACGCCGCGCATGATCCACAGAAAAAGGCGTAGCAACAATACCCCGGGTTGCCGCACGGCGCGTTGAAGAGTCCCACTTGCCACGCGTTGCTAAACGCCTTTCTCGCCGCCGCCTGATCTCGCTTCTTTTGCGACAGCGATCGCTCGAGCTGCTGCGGGCGAGGTTGTTGATACATCGTCGCCCCTTCGTTCGTTCGCTCGAGACGCGAGATGCGGTGAAACAATCAATCAATCAATCACACGACCTCGACCCGTTCGTTCGTTCGTTCGTTCGTTCGTTCGAGCGGATCGAGCGGATCGACCACCGACCGCGGGCGCGACCGAACGCGGACGACGACGCGACGACGAGACGGATCTCGATCCACCCGCTCGCGCGACGGACGCGGACGGCGCCGCGACGACGACCGAGACCACTCTCGACGCGACGAGTGACGCGCGCCGAGTGACGACGGAGCGGTGACGAGCGGTGACGAGTCGGGACTCGCGGGTGACCCCACCGACGGACGCGAGTTGACCCTCGGGCGAGGGGGGGGGCGGGCGAGCGACAAGCCTCTGTGTGAGCGCGCGGAGACGTGGGGTGTTTACAACAAACATACTACGACTCGCCGCGCGCGTGGAAATCAATCGGGCTAAAATAGAGGTGTATAAAAGCGTCGCACGGCGACGTCGACCGCTCGCATCGTCGACGTCGTCCCCGACCAAACTACTAAACGGCGCGGCGCGTCTCCCGGCGGTCGGCGTCGACGCGTCGACGCGCGACGCTCGCGTTTCCACCGACCGTCAGAGAGAGACGTTGAAACGACGTGACGAGGTTTAGTTGTTGAAACGACGTCCACCACCACCGCGTTGACCTTGCGGGTTCAAAGCGGCCGCTTCCTTCTCCGCGATGGCTTGCGCCGCCGTCTTCGGCTTGCCACCCTTCTTGTTGCGCGGCGTCGACTGCTTTCTCTTGAGAATGTCCTGCTTGTTCTCAAAGTATCTACGGCGGCGGGTCTGCGCGACGGATGAAGACGTATCGTTCGGTCAGTCTGTGCGTTCGTCGTATCTCGTCGCGTCCGACTACACTCGCCCTTCGCGTTCTCCTCCGCCCGCCTCCTCAAAGGATGATAGATGATAACCCTATTCTCCCCGCGCGCGTCATCGTCATCGTCGCGTCCTCGCGTCCTCGCGTCCTCGCGCGCGAGCTCGCGCACCTCTTGGATGTGACCGGAAGACATCACAGCCTTTCTGAATCGTCGAATCGCGCTCTCCGCGTTTTCGTTCTCGCCCACAGTCACCTACATCGATACCGGTCGCCGTCATCGTCAGTCGCCGCGTCCGCGCGCGTCGTCGCGTCCGTCCACCCATCCGTCCCGCGCGTCGTCGTCGTCGTCGGTCGTCGGTCGCACCTCCGCTTGGAACGCGCCCTTGAACGCGAAGAGGTGGGAAAATCCACCGAGAATGAACGCCATCGCGATCGGTCGTCTCGCGTCGCGTCGTCGTCGAGTGCCGCGAGCGAGGACGGGGCGCGAGGGACCGAGCCGGCGTCGCGCGGTCGCCCTCGTACCGTCGCGTCGATATATCACACACATCGTCTTCACACATCTTACACTATACGTATACATCCACACACCACGTTTCCCTATCGAGACTCCATAGTGTACACACCATTAGGGTTAACACCACCCACCCTCGGCCCCCCCCCTCGATCGTCTCTGTCTCTCATCGTTTTCTTTCTTTCGAGGCGCCCGTCTTCGTTCGAGGCGTGGGAGCCTCCGATTCGCGAATCATCACTCGTCAATCAGTCCCTCCATCGCGCGCGGCCGCACATAAAATATCTCGCGCGCTTTTGAAGATCGCCCGCCGGTGGCGCGATTGATTGAGTGATTTATGATTGATTGTGCGCGCGCGCGCGAGACGCCGACGCGCGATTGAACGCGCGAGTTCGAGGACGAGCGCGGTGTGATGTCGATGTCGTCGTCGCGCGCGATGTCGTCGTCGGCGTGCGCGACGTCGAGACGGTGTGGACGACCGTCGACGTCGGCATCATCGACATCGTCGTCGTCGCGCCCATCGACGTCGCGCCCATCGTCGTCGATCGTCGCGCACCGGGGACGGGTGGCGCGAGGACGAACGATCGCGCGAGACGGGAACGCCGAGTTCGCGAACGATTCCGGAGGGTACGAGCGGTACATGGGAGACGCGACGGAGGCGAGCGAGAGCGACGTCGACGGACGAGAGGGCGAGGAGACGACGCGCGCCTCGCGTCTCGCCCGAGGGGAGGACGCCGACGTCGTCGAGAGCGGGGACGAGAGTCGTCTACGAGAGAATTATGACGATGAATTCGCGGGATTGATTCGAGCGCGAAAAGAGGCGGCGCAGACGGAGACTCGAAAGCGGTGGAACGAAGGCGCGGCGACGCCGAGAGTCGCCTTCGACTTGGGACAGGACTACGTGAGAAGGGTGTCGGTGGCGTATCCGTACGCCGTCGTCGGATCGTCTCGAGGAGATGTCGTCGTGTGTGATGTCATCAGCGCGTCCGCGCTCGCGGTGTCCCCGGTGGCGCACAAGAAGAGCTGGAAAGACGCGGATTCGCGTCCCCTCGGGGAACGCGTGCTGTTGGGCGCGCACGACGGAGGAGCGGTCACGGCGGTGGCCATGACGAAGACGGAAAAGATCGGCAAGCACGGACTCGGACTCGTGAGTTCAGGAGGGCGAGACGGCATCGTTCGTCTATACGAGGTGTGCAGCAACTCGGCGGCGCTGCACGAGATTGGGTGCGTGCAACACGACGACGTCGTCACGGGCGTCGCGTTCGCGCGAGGCTCGCTCTGGACGACGGCTCTCGACGGTAGGCTGTGTCGCTGGGCGACCATGCCGAGCGCCGCCGCGATGGCTGAGTTCGCCAGTTCGCGACACGCGAGAGAATCGTTCATAGACGCTGATGACGACGAGTTCGCTCGTCCGCCCGTGCCCGAGCTCACCAAGCAGGGCGAGTGGCGCAACGGCCAACCGACGCTGTGCATCAGCGCGTGTGAAAACACGGGCCTCATCGCCATCGGCAACGCCGACGGCTCCGTGGGCGTCTTGAGCGCCGATTCCACGTCGTTTCGCGACAACGCCCTCATCAAAGCCTGGGTCGCGCACGAAGGTTCGACCGTTCGCTCCATCGCCCACTGCGCGGGTAACGGCATCGTCACGGGCGGCGGCGATGGCGTCATTAGAGTGTGGAAGATGATGATGGACCAAGACGCCGGTTTCGACTCTCTCCCCATGCGACGATCGAACAACGCAAACGTCAGGCCTCAGCTCGTCGCGGAACTTCGCGGTCACACCGCCGCCGTCGTCTCGTTGGCCACCGGGTGCGCTGGACGACTCGTCAGCGGCGCGCACGACGGGACTATCCGCGTGTGGGATCTGGACCTCACCTGCTCGAAGCCGGGTCAAAGACTCAAAGCCATCCGACGCGACGCGAGGTACGCCGTTCTCGGTCACACCATCTGGCTGGGCGGCACGTACGCGGACGACGATCGCATCATTTGTGACGGCGCCAACAACGTTCTCTTAGAGTACGACTTTTCCTCTACGCCTGACGATGGCGACGCGTGACACGCGCGCGCGACACGCCGCGATACAACAATTACCACTGCTATTACTACTACTTCTACACGCTTTACTTTCACCTAATATGACGGCTGTAATACCAACGCGCTTTCGCTTTTCGACGCCTCTGAAACAGCCTCGCGAATTGCGATCGCGTCGTCGTCAGTGTACCGCGCGTCTCGAACGCTCGAACGTGCGACGCGAACGCGCGAACGAACGAAAACAGACGGACGACATGCGCGTCGGTTTCATCGGATACGGTAACATGGCGGACGCCCTCGCGTGCGGGTTCGTCTCAGCGAACATGGTCAAGTTTAGCGACTTGACGATGTGCAACAAATCAAACGTCGAGCGTCGAGAGGCGTTTAAAAAGCGCGGTGGCGTCGTCGCGGAGGACGCGGTGGCGGTGACCAAGTCCTCGGACGTCGTGTTCTTGGCGGTGAAACCGCCGTACATCAAATCCGTGCTCGAAGAGGTGGCGCGAGGGTGCGACTACGACGAGCTCAGACCCAAGGTCTTCGTGAGCGTCGCCGCCGGGGTGACGTTGGAGACGATGGAGAGCGTGTGGACGGCGAAAAATGCCACGCCGCCGCCCATGGTGCGCGTGATGCCGAACACGCCCTGTCTCGTCGGCGCCGCGGCGAGCGGATTGTGCGTCGGAAGCACGTGCTCGGAGGACGACAGAAACAAGGCGTTGGCGCTCATGTCCGCCGTCGGCGTGTGCAAGGTGATCATGGAGTCGCAGATGAGCGCTCTGACGGGCGTCAGCGGCTCTGGACCGGCGTACATTTTCATTCTCATCGAAGCCATGGCGGACGGGGGCGTTCGCGCCGGATTACCTCGCGATGTCGCGTTGGAGCTCGCCGCGCAAACGTTTTACGGCGCCTCCAAGATGGTTCTCGAGACGAAGGAACATCCGGGCGTGTTGAAGGACAGAGTGTGCTCGCCCGGTGGTACCACCATCGCGGCCGTGCACGCGTTAGAGCAGGCCGGTGTGCGCCAGGCGATGATGAACGCGGTCGTCGCCGCCGCCCAGCGAGGCGACGAGCTCGCGAAATCCGCGTGAGCGAGCGAGCCGACCGAAGCGGTAGAGACGTTTTTTTGGTTTGTAGTCACACACGTATTGTTATAGATTTATGAATGCTACGCGACGATCGCTAAAATGGCTCTGGAGACACCTTTGTTGAAGGCCTATGGCACTCATCGTCAAAAATAATTTTTCGACGAGAAAGAATATTGGGCTGGCATTGTTGTGGACGACGCTTCCGCGTCACTCGTGGTTCTTGATGTCTGTACGGATGATAATATTGGTTTCAGCGCGCTTTCATCGGTTTGGTGTGGGTGTGTCAATGCGTCAACCTAGGCTTTGATGCTCGCACCGTTCGGCTCAGCGATCGGCTGGTCAACCTTTGCAAAGGATTCCGTCTTGACTTCGACGACGGGCTTGTCCGACGCTTCGCTCGACTCAGCCTTGCGCGCGCCGAGATTGTCGAGCATGCGTGCGTACCAGCTGTCCGATTGTAACATAGCTTGGGCATTTTGCATCGCCGCGCCCATGCTCATGGCGCTGCTCGGACGAGAGGGAGCGTCGCCGTTGAGGCTGGCCAAAGAGTCGACGCGTTTCAATCCGGCGAGGAACGGAGCGCTGAGCGCCGGGGAGTGCGAGCGCCAATCGTACATGTCCGACGGCACGACGACGGAGAACCCACCGCGCTTCGGTTTGGGCGCGAGCAAGGTTGGGACGACGCCGTCCTCTTCCGATCGCGTCGGTTCGGGCGTGCCGCAATCGCGCAAGCCTCCGTACGGCAACGCGCCCCACTCGTGAATTTCACCCTTCGTCGTCTTCAAACGCTCAAGCTCCAAGAGCGACGCCTGGATGAGATTATCCAAACCTTGGCGCTCGAGCGCGGTGGAACCAGGCCTTCTGGGCGCGTCGCCGCGAGAATCACCGATCGCACCCGCGGCGCGCTTGTCCGCCAACTTGGTTCGCTCGGCGTTTCGCGGTCGCTTGGGCGAACCCGCTTGCTCCACAGTCTCCCCCGGCGACAGCGACCGTTCGCGCTTCGATCTACTGTGCGTCGACTGCGCGTTCATTCCTTCGCTCGTGTTATCCCCGAGGCGAGATTGCGGGCGCGACGGCGCCTTGGGCTTGGGCGACGGCGGCGCCACCGCCGAGGCGCTCGTCGCCGCGCTCGCCCCCGAACCATCCTTCTTTTGGCTCGCAATCAAACGTCTGAGCGTCGAGTTGAATCGATTCTTCACTTGATTATCCGTTCTCCCCGGCATCGCTCTCGAAATCACCGCCCACTTATTCCCGTGAATCGCGTGTTGCTCCAAAATCGTATCGTCCTCCTCCTTGGTGAAGGGCCCGCGCTTGACGTTTGGATTCAACTGATTGCACCAACGCAACCGACACGATTTACTCGACCTCCCTCGCAGAGCCTCCGCGATGGCGGTCCAATTTCCCGGACCGCCGAGTTTCTTAATCTGTCTTCGCAACAGTTCATCCTCCTGCGCGCGCCGATCGAAAGAAAAATACGAGTCAGTCGCCGAGAAACGCACGCCGCGCGAACACCCCACCCCACCCCATCGTGCACCACGCAAAGCCCCAAAAAAAATCACGACGACACGACGGGACACCCCACCCCCATATTCAAACCGATCCAAACCCCATCAATCACCACACACAGAACCCGAGACCCCATCCTCGCGTGTCCGCCGCCGGACACTCGGACACTCGATGACGGCCTCATCCACGAGTCGTCACCCCTCGCGCGACCCCCTCGTCGACGACACCGGGCGTGCGGTCGCGCGCGCGCCTGGCGGTTGGTGGATCTTATCGCGTGCGCGTCCGTCCCCCTCGGCGCGAGGTCGATGAAGTCGTCGTCGGTCGTCCGCGTCGCGACGACGCGATGGGCTGACGAGGTGACGTCGCCTCCGCGTCGTCTCTCTCACGTCGTCGCGCGTCTCCTCCGCGTCACCACCGCGCGCGTCTTCTCCGCGCAATCGCACCAAGGCGCGCCATCGCACGGTTACGCAACCACCGTTCGCGAGTGCGGCTGCGCCACCGCGTCTTCTTCCAAAACGCGTCTTCCCTCGACGCGCGACGACGACACGAGACGAGAAGACGAGAAGAGACGCAAGAATAAAAATCAACCACTCGCTCGTGCGATCGCGCGTACCTCGGGCGTCCACGCGCTCTTAATCATTCGTTCGTCATCCATGACGTACGCCACCATCGACCGGCGAGACGACGGCGAGACCGCGAGAGGGTGACGCGCGGTCTGACGGTGACGTCGATTCGAGCGCGCGCGGGAGGGGGACGGGGGGGGGTCGAGTCTCGAGTCGTGAATCGTGAATCGTGAATCGTGCATCGTGCGACGAGTACGTATCGGTCATCATAGGTCATCGGTGGTCTCTAGTATGGTAGAGAACGTCCCGTGCGCCGCGTGAGAGAGAGATAACACACGGCGGTGATGGAATGGACACTCGTTCGGACGCGTGGGTACGACCCGACCGACGGACGAGTCGTGAGTCGTCGTGAGTCATGACGACTCCTCTCGTGACGGGATGTTGACCGTCCCGCGCGCGCGTCGGCGTCGTGTCGGCACACGGACGCGCGTCGTCGTCATGGCGGACGTGAGCGTGGATTACGGCGAGTGTAGCGACGAGGAGGATGTGTACACGGATGAAGACGATTCCGGGTCGGAGTTTGACGAGAACTCGCCGCCGGTGAAGGCGGGGAAAGGGAAGAAAGCGGCGACGACGGTGCGTCCAACGGCGAGGGGAACGAGACGAATCGACGGCGGGGGGATGACGGACGAGGGGGCGGACGCGACGGAGACGGAGACGGAGACGACGAGAGAGTCGAGACTGACGGATCGAATCGAATCGATGGACGCGCGCAGAAGAAGAGTCCGTTGGGGAACGCGACGAACAAGGGCAAGGGGAGCAACAAGACGGTTGAGGAGATTTATCAGAAAAAGACGCAGCTCGAACACATTTTACTTCGACCGGACACGTACGTGGGGTCGTGCGAGCGCGCCGAGGAGAAGGCGTGGGTGTATGACGCGGCGACCAAGTCTTTGGTGCACAAGCAGGTGTCGTTCGTGCCGGGTTTGTACAAAATCTTTGATGAGATTCTCGTCAACGCGACGGATAACAAGGTGCGCGACCCAAAGATGAAAGAGTTGCGAGTGGATATCGACGTCGAGCAAGGGATGATTCGAGTGTTCAACGACGGTAACGGTATTCCGGTCGAGATGCACAAGGACGAGGGCGTATACGTGCCGGAACTCATCTTCGGTCACCTGTTGACGTCGAGCAACTACGACGACAACGAGAAGAAGGTTGTCGGAGGGCGAAACGGTTACGGCGCCAAGTTGGCCAACATTTTCTCCACGGAATTCATCGTCGAGACGTGCGATGGCTCGCGCGGGAAACGATACCGTCAAGTTTTCAAAAACAACATGAGCGTGAAGGGCGAGCCGGAGCTCTCGAAATGTAAAAAGAGCGAAAACTGGACGTGCATAACGTTCAAGCCAGATTTCGAGAAGTTTGGGATGGAATCTCTCGTGAATGAGGATGTGTCGGCGTTGATGTGCAAGCGCGTGTACGACGCGGCCGGGAACATCGGTAAGAACACGAACATCTTCTTGAACGGTGAAAAGCTCGAAGTCAAGGGCTTCAGCGATTACGTGAGCCTGTACTTGGACGGCCAAGCCAACGCACCGAAGATTTTTGAAAAGTCCATGGATCGATGGGAAGTGTGCGTCACCATCTCCGAGAGCGCGCAGTTCCAACAGTGCTCGTTCGTGAACGGTATTTGCACGATGAAGGGTGGTACGCACGTCAACTCTGTCGCCGATCAAATTTCTCAAAAGTTGTTGGAGAAGATTCAAAAGAAGGAGAAGAGCTGCAAAAACTTAAAGGCGTTCCAAGTCAAGAACCATCTCTGGGTGTTCGTGAACGCGCTCATCGAAAACCCCGCATTCGATTCTCAGACCAAAGAGACGCTCATCACGCGTCCGAACAAGTTTGGTAGCGCGTACGCGCCTTCCGACGCCATCATCAAGAAACTCATGGACTCGGGCGTCGTCGAGAACATCATGTCTTGGGCGCAGTTCAAGCAGAGCAAGGAACTCAAGAAGACTGACGGCGCCAAGAAGTCTCGCTTGACTGGTATTCCGAAGCTCGATGACGCGAACGACGCCGGTGGACGTAACTCTGAATCTTGTACGTTGATTCTCACCGAGGGTGATTCCGCCAAGGCGCTCGCGGTGAGCGGTCTCTCCGTTGTCGGTCGCGACAAGTACGGTGTCTTTCCGCTTCGCGGTAAGCTCTTGAACGTTCGAGATGCGTCGCACGATCAAATCAAGAACAACGCCGAGATCAATCACATCAAGCAAATCCTCGGTCTCCAACACGGCAAGGAGTACGATAGCGCCAAATCGTTGCGTTACGGCAAGTTGATGATCATGACGGATCAAGATCACGATGGTTCGCACATCAAGGGTTTGCTGATCAACTTCTTGCACGCTCACTTCCCCTCTCTTCTCAAGATCCCCGGATTTTTACTCGAGTTCATCACGCCCATCATCAAAGCGACGAAGGGCAAGCAAGCCAAGGTGTTCTACACCATGCCCGAGTACGAAGCGTGGAAGGAGGCTCAGGAAGGCACGTCTGGTTGGAGCATCAAGTACTATAAGGGTCTCGGTACCTCCACGGCGAACGAGGCGAAGGAGTATTTCGCGGCTCTTGATCATCACCGCAAGAGTTTCGTCTGGGAGAGCGACGGCGACGGAGATTTGATCGACATGTCCTTCAGCAAGAAGCGCGTCGACGATCGCAAAGCTTGGCTCACCGCTTATGAACCGGGTACCTTCTTGGACATGACTGGGGATTCCGTTCGATACGACGAATTCATCAACAAAGAGCTCATTTTGTTCTCCAGAGCTGACTTGATGCGTTCCATCCCGAGCATGGTCGACGGCTTCAAGCCGTCTCAGCGCAAGGTTCTCTTCTCTTGCTTCAAGCGTAAGCTCAAGTCTGACATCAAAGTCGCACAACTCAGCGGCTACGTCTCCGAGCACTCCGCGTATCATCACGGTGAAGCTTCTCTCGCCATGACCATCGTCAACTTGGCTCAAGATTTCGTCGGTTCCAACAACATCAACTTGCTCGTGCCGAGCGGCCAATTCGGTACGCGTCTGCAAGGCGGTAAGGATCACGCCAGCCCGCGTTACATCTTCACTCGTCTGCACGAAGTCTGCCGAGCGATGTTCCCCGAGTGTGATGACGCGCTGTTGAACTACTTGGACGAAGATGGACAGCGCATCGAACCGGATTACTACTACCCCGTGCTCCCTCTCGTGTTGGTGAACGGCGCCGAAGGCATCGGTACGGGTTGGTCGACGAGCATTCCCAACTTTAATCCGCGTGACCTCATCTCCAACATCAGACTCATGCTCGAAGGTGAATCTCCAGTGACGATGCATCCGTGGTACAGAAACTTCAACGGCACAATCACCGAAGAGCTCGTCAAGGGTGAGACTCGCTACTCCGTCACCGGCACATACAACATTCGCGACGAGTGCACCTTGGAAATCACTGAATTGCCGTTGCGATCTTGGACCTCTGATTACAAGGAATTCCTCGAAGACATGCTCGTGCCGAAGACGAAGAACGCCAAGCCGTTCATCACCGACTACAAGGAATACCACACGGACAGCACCGTGCACTTCGTCGTCACCATGCCGCCGGAAAACTTGGCCGCCGCGCAAGTCTCTGGCATCGAGAAAAAGTTCAAGCTCAGCACCAAGTTGAACATCACCAACATGCACTTGTTCAACCAAGACGGCGTCATCACCAAGTACTCCTCTCCGCTCGAGATCTTGGAAGCGTTCGTTCCGCTGCGTCTCAACGTCTATTCTCAACGCCGAGACATGCTCATTCGTCTCGCCGAGTCTCAGCTCAAGCGTTTGTCCAACAAGATGCGCTTCATTCTCGCCGTCGTCGACGGAAGTTTGGTTGTCAATCGCAAGAAGAAGCAAGAACTCATCGAGGAGCTCGATGCCTTGTGTTACGATCGACTCCCGAAGACGGACAAGGGATCCTTGGCTGAAATCGACGAAGACGGCGAGCTCGTCTCCGCCGAAGTCGCCGGCGCATCGTACGACTACCTCTTGGGTATGCCTCTTTGGAACTTGACACTCGAGAAGGTTGACGAATTGTGCGCTGAGAAGGAGGCCAAGGAGGCGGAAGTCGCGGCGCTTCACGAAACCACCGAGAAGGATCTTTGGATGAAGGATCTCGACACGCTCGAGCAAGCTCTCGAACTTCTCGAAGAGGAAGACGAAGAAGCACGACGAGTGCTTGAGAAGCAACAACGAGCCGCCGCACGCAATAACACGGCTGCCGGTAAGAAGGCTGCGAAGAAGAAGCTCGCGAAGCAACGTGCCGCGAACAGTGATGAAGAAGACGAGTGGGATGATGACGACTTCAGCGACGACGACTTTGAAATTGCCAAGCCGAAGAAGAAGGCTGCTCCAAAGAAGGCTGCGCCGAAGAAGGCTGCGCCTGCGCCCGCTCCGGTCGTCGCGAAGGCTGCTGCCAAGGCTGCGAGCGATGACGAAGAAGAGACCGAACCGATGTCTCTCGCTGAGCGTCTGGCTCTGCGCGGCGGCGCGGCTTTGAGTAAGCCCACCTCCAAGCCGGCGGCGAGCTCGTTCAACATGTCGTCCATGAACGCCGCCGTCGAGGACGTTGCGTCGAAGCCCGCTCCGCCGAAGAAGGCGCCCGCGCCGAAACGCGCGCCCGCGAAGAAGGTGGCTGTTCTGTCGGACTCTGAAGAAGATTTCGACGAAGACAGCGATTCCGAAGTCGTCGCTCCGGTTGCCCCGCGCTCCACGGCTCGTCCCGCGCGCGCGCGCGCCACGAAGACGTACGTCGAAGAAGACTCCGAAGATTCTGAAGATGGCTTTTCCGAGGAAGAGGACGATGAGAGCGACTTTTCCATGTCCGAATAAATGACGAACAAAACGAAAAAAAATTGGAATCCGTGTTCGTAAGCACGATTTGAACGATTTCCTCAAATTTGTAACAAAAACTAACATCAATTAATACTATAATCGTTTGTCCAACGAATGCATCCGTCTAATGCATCCAGAGTCGTAACATCTTATCCTTCCCACCACTCGCGGCTTTGTTACCGATCGGACTCCAATCCACCGCGTACACCTCGTCGGCGTGTCCCGGCAAATCCTCTTTGAGCTTTTTCAAACGCGGATCCCAAACTTTCATCGTGCTGTCCTTGCTCGCGCTCATCAACAACCGACTGTCGGCGGACCACGCGAGCTGATAGACCGCGCCCACGTGTCCGCGGAACGAGTGAATGAATTTACCGCTGTGTCCGTCCCACAGCTTGACTCCCTTGTCGAAAGACGCGCTCGCGAAGTATCGGCCATCCGGCGAAAATAAGACGTGGTTGATCAGCTGCTGATGGCCAGTCAGACGCTGAAGTGGAATCTTCGACGTCGACGGTTCCCACATAAACATGGTGAAATCGTCGCTTCCACTGATCAAGCGCTCGGGTTTACCCCCGGTGGCAGCCTTGTATCTCTGCAGCGCCTGCGCCTTGGCCTGCGCGTCGCTCTCGGGCTTTTTCCCGGTGTGATCGTACGGTCCCGTGCGCAGCGCGTACTCCGTGGAGAGGGCCAAAGAATTCACCCAGTGCGCGTGACCTTTGAGTTGACGCACGACTTTGCCGTCGGTGGCGTCCCACACAAAGATCGTCGTGTCTCGAGACGCCGTGTAAATCAACCCCTCGCCGCCCCACTTGACCGAGGCGATGGCTTTGGTGTGCGCCGACATGGTGAACAGACACACGCGCCTCACGGCGTCCCACACCCGCACCGATCCGTCCGCGCTGGCCGAACAAAACCTCACGACCGGATACGCCACGTGCGCCGGTTCCCACGCGAGCGCGGTGACGTGCTTCTTGTGTCCCTTGAGCGGTCCGCCTCGCGCCTCTCCCGTCGTCGGATCCCACAGACGAACCGTGCTGTCCATGCCACCGCTCGCTAAGAAGACGTTATCCGAGCTCCACGCGATGCACAGCACCCAATTGGTGTGCCCCTTGAGCGTGAATTTAGGCGCCTGTGAGTCCAAATTCCACAGACGAATCGTCGAATCGCCGCTCCCGGATGCCAAATTTTTCCCGTCGCTCGAAAAAGCCACGCTCAGCACCGCCTCGGCGTGTCCAGCGATCGCCGCCGAGCATCGAGTCACCGCTCGCACTCGAAACACGCTCTGTGGTTGAAACACAATCTTCAAAACCTGTTCCACGGATATCTTACGCTCCGCGATCGTCGTCGCCAGGTCCCCCGTCACCTCCTCGCCGTCGACGTAAAACGCGTACGGCAGCGTTGCCCGGTCATCGTCCTCATCTGTCGCCGACGCCCTGAGAAGTTCTCTCAGCAGCGACTGCAACTCCTTCACCCCCACGTCCGGCGGTAAATCCAGCTCGGGTCCCGCCGGCGTGCCCTCCACGTCGACCAACTGCGCGATGAGGTTCACATCGCTCGTCGTCGTCGTCGCATCCGTGCGCGCGCGTTTATTCGCCGCGGACATGACCACCGCACCGCGTCCACGCCCTCGACGTATCCGTCACTCTTCGCGTCGCCGTCTCTCCCGCTCGTCCGCGCTCGTCCGCTCTCGACGCGTCGACGAATAACGACGTGGGGGCGGCGGCGGCTGCGCACTTTTTCTCTTCGCTCAGATTATTATGAAGGATGTTCAATTCTATTCGATTCGATTCACGGCGGGACGACGGCGACGCGAGGACGGTCGGACGCTAAATCGAACACGACGGTGCAGCCGCGAAAGAGATCGGCGCAGACGGCGCCGTCGGCGTGCGGAGAGAGATCGGCGTCCGGAGGGTCGCCGTCGAGGTGGGCGACGGCGCGGACGTTGATAAACTCGAAATTCTTGAAGCGCACCGCGGCGACGCGTCCGGTGACGATCTCGCCGCCGACGCGCTGGAGACGACCGGTGTTTTCGCCGGGACCGCTCATGATGCCGCCGGGTTGGAGGGCTTTGGTTCGATTGGCGAGGTCGGAGGCGGCGGCGACTTTGGCGGAGAGCATCGCGCCGACGCCGCCGACGCCGAGCGCGAGTTTAAATAAACCTTCGCGCTCCATCGTCGTCGCGGCGATGCCAGCGAATCCATCGTCGGCGATGGTGTACGCAAGTCGGACGTACGGAACGCCGTCGATGAAGGTGACGGGTTGCCACGCGCGCTCTATCTCGGCGGCGGGCGCGTACTCATCTCGTTTCACGACGGTGACCTCGAGTTTGGGCGCGTCGCGACTTCCGGCGACGCGCATCGGCGCGCGAAGGCGCACGACGGCGTGTGCGAGCGCAGGCATCCCGAGAACGCCGCCCAAACGCTCACCGCCGGGCACTCGAATCGCTCCGTCTAAATTTTGTTCCATGAATAGCGGAGACGACAGAGTCAACGGTCCCAACGATAACGCGTGACCGCGTCGCATGGCGCCTTCGAGCGGCGCCGCCACGCCGGTAATCGACATCGTTCCGAACGCCGACATGGATACCGCGTCCGCGACGTCACCGGTCACGGCGAATCCCGTCGAGGCGGTGTCGAGAACGAACCAATCCGATGACGTCGTCGCGCCGTCGGCCGACTCGAGTTTCGGTTTCACGAGTATGTGTCCACCCTCGCCTCGACACGTCGACACCGCGCCGGCGGCGCTGCTCCACTCTCTCTTCGGCGACCAATCCGCGACGGATGATTCTGGCTTCGAAAAAGACATCGCGGAGGCGGCAAACGTCGTCTCTCGCGCGCGAAACATCGTCACCTGTCCCTCCGCCGACGTGCGATGCGCGAGCGCGGGCGTGAAAGCCTCTCTTCTATCTTCAGACACCATTCGTTCCCATCCTTCGAATAACCATCGTTCGACACCGCGTTGGTGGTAAAATTCTGCTCGCCACGCGAATCCCGTCGCCTCGTCGACGAAGACGCGTCCGCCGACTTTCCCCCCATCCAATATTGAGATTGCGTACACCGCGCACGCGCACTTCGGCGGTTTCGGCGCGTCGCTCCTTCTCTCTCGCCCACCTCGTCGCTTCTTCCCCTTGGCGCCTTTACTCTCGACGCGTGACGACGATTTCGGCGCTTCGACGCTAAACCGCCGAAGCGCCGCCTCCGCTGTCGCCCCCTCCGCGAGCTTCTTCACTCGCACTCGCCCTCTCGCACCGCCGTTCCACTGATTCGTCCGCACCCATGTCATCATCGACGACGTCTCCGCGCCGTCCAACGCGTTCGCTCGCGCGTCGCCGAACCAATCCGCGTCCCACGTCGCGCCGTCGTTGTCCCGACCGCTCGTCGTCGTCAGCGACTCGGCGAGTTCCACCCTCTCGACGAACGCCGCGCCGTCGACGTCGCGCGCGAGGACGAAATGACCGTCCACGCCGTGCGCGCGAACGGTTCCCGTCGTGATGGCCGTCGCGCGCGCGTCGGCGTCGTCCGCGGTCGCGCGCGTTCCCGGTTGACGATGACGATGCGAACGACGCCTCGGGGACACGGCGCGACGCGCGCGCGAGAGAGAGAGAGACGCGCGAGACGCGCGAGACGCGACGACGGCGGTCGCGTCGACGCGTCCGCGCGGCGTGGTCGCCATGTCGCGCGCGCCGACGACGTGTGTGGGGTCACTCTGTATTCACGCACTCATTCGTGAGCGCGTTCTCGTCGAGACGGTTATTTAATAAGAGCGTTACATTACACCTCGTCAATCGAGTTTGCAGTGACCGCGAAAGTACGGCGCGCTCGACGATTGACACGCGCGCCACCCGTCGTCGAAGGCGTCGAGCACGTCTCGAGGGAGCGGCTCGACGACGTCGGCGGAGGCGAGGTTCGCCTCAAGTTGTTTGACGCTCGACGCGCCGATGATGACGGCGTCACCCTTGGAACCGTCTAACGCGCTGTGGTTGTACATCCAACGCAGCGCGGCGTCAGCGGCGTCGATGTCGTGTTTTCGACACGCCTCGACGATGGCGTCGACGGCCTCGTGGTAACACTCCAAAAAAAATCGGCTCTTGTACATGTCGTTTCCGTCAAACCGTCCGCCGGCGAGTCGGTCGGCGTCTCGCTTGCCGACGTATTTCCCAGTCAATAAGCCGCCAGCGAGCGGATTATACGCGACGAAACGCATCCCACACGCTCTCAACGCCGGGACGAGTTCGCTCTCGACGTTTCTCGTCAACGCGTTGTACATGCCTTGGTACATCGTCGGTCGCTTCCATCCGTTCCTCTCGCAAATCTGGCACGCCATGACCGTCTCCCACGCGCTGAAATTACTTAAACCCAAATCCTCGAACGCATTCTCCTCCGTTCGCAATCGTTCGCACTCTCTGAGCGCGTCTTCCAATCGAGTTGTGGAATCCGGCGCGTGCAGGTACAGCGTGCGAATCTTCCTCCCATTCAACGATTCCACGCTCTGACGCACCTGCGCCCGCAGTTCGCTCGCGCTCAACCCACCCTTACCGGCATCTTGCGTCATCACGCCGCCCGGCCACGGATTCGCCTTGGTATCGATCGCTGCGTCGCTCGCTCGCAGCGCGGCATTCTCAGCAAACGCTCGCCCGAGAATTCTCTCCGTCTCCCCACCCGCGTACGCGATAGCCGTGTCCAACTCCGCGAGACCACCACGCTCGCACACAAACGTCGTCAACATCGCCGTCGACGCCTCATCGTCGCACGTCTCGCTCGCGTACCTCCACCCGAGCGTCATCGTGCCGAAGATGGTCCCCACCCTCTCATTCTGGTTCCCCGTCGCCATCGCCGCCGCCGTCGTCCTCGCGCGGGGCGTCCGCGACGTGCGCACCGTTACGCTCGTCGTCATCGCGCCCGTCGTCTTCGCGATCGGCGCGATCGCGGCGCGCATGCGTCCGCCCTCCTCGAAGTGACGTCGCTAGTGTGGCGCGCGCGAAAACTTTTCGAGCTCAGGCGTCTTTCTCTCGCGCGCGGCGTCGCGCGTCTCGTTTTCGCGCCCTCGAGCAAGCCTCGCGACACCGCGAGCGCGTCGTCTCGCGAGGCGCGCGTCTCGCGAGGCGCGCGCGGCGGCGGTGTCGCGAGACGCGCGAATGTACGCCGGAGACCGGCCCGGAGGGCATCATCACGGCGCGGGCCCGCGAGGCGCGTACGGCGGTAATGACGCCGTGACGCGTCGCGAGATGGACGCGCGCGCGTTTCACGCGGTCGGGGCGCCGCTCATGCCGCCCGTACCACCGATGGCGCCGCACGGTGGGGGGTGGTACGCGTCGCCGCCGCCGCCGCTCGGCGTCCCGACGACGCGCGCGCCTCCGCACGCGGGCGCGCCGATGGGTGGATGGCGCGATGGGTACGGGCACGACGCGATGTACGCACCGCGCGACGCTCGAGGGAGGTTCGGGACCGGACGAGGCGGTGGACGAGGTGGACGAGGTGGACGCGGCGGCGGTCGCGGCGGTCGAGGTCGCGGCGGACGAAACGGGTACGGGGCGCCCGCACCGAAGAAGGAACCGAGAATCGCGTACGCGTCGAAGATTAAGCGATGTGTGAACACAGGAGACGTGAGCGGGGCGTTTGCGTTCTTTTCGCACGCGATGAATCGGTACAGAACGGAGACGGCGGCGGGCGTGTTTACGAGGTTCCCGGGCGATCCGGCGACGACGTGTCCTATGGGAATCGACGAGGCGACGTACTATAAACTCATCATAGCGCTCGTGAAGGAGACGCACGCGGACCACGCAAGCGAGGTGGCGCGCGCGATGGCGTCGTTTGGGTTGAAAATGCCGGTGAAACGGTTCACGGAGATTATCGCCGCAGTGCCGTGCCGTACGAGGGCGAAAGAGGCGTTGGCGTTCGTGGACGCGTGTTGTCGAGGATCCGATTTCGGCGACAGCACGGCGTCGGCGTCCACCTCGGGAGGCGTGCTAGAGTTTGGCGATCGCGCGACGGCGGTGTATTACACGAAGAACGCGCGTTTGCTCGTCATGGAGTTTTGCGAAGAGTCGAATCAAATCATGGATCGCATCAAGAAACGTTCACCGAAATCTCTTGAACAGGCGGGCACGTGCTCGATCGATCTCGTGGCAAAACCGTCGAAACTGAAAGGTGGTCGTCTGTGTCTGTCCACGCGAACCGATCCCGAGAAACCAAACGTAATTCCGCGCATGGCGTGTTTGAAGATGCTCGACGAGGGCAAGCGAGGCGTGCAAGTCGGCGACAGCGTCTTGGTGCGAAGGTATCGCCCGCCCGCCGAGGCGGAGTCCGAATCCGAACCGGAGCCCGAATCCACGCAAACCATCGCCGCTGGATCGTCGCTGAACGTGTCGGCGGCCGCGTTCGTGCCGAAACCGAAGGCTCCCAAACCGCTCGCCGCGCCGGAGACGCCGATGGAGGAATACGAGGGCGTCGTCGAAATCGTCCCCTACACGTGTAACGAGTTGCACATCAAGCTCGACCACGGAGACGTTCAAGAGCTCAAGGGCGATGATTGGCGCATCGATCGTCTGGCGAATAGAATCACGTACACGCGTCAGATTGAGTCGCTGTATGAACTTCTCGAACCCGTCGATCCGACGAAGAAGGCGGTGTGCAAGACAAATCCCGTCTTTAGACAAATTCTCACCGCCGGGTTTCAACGCTCGGGGAAAGAGTTGGCGGATGAGCTCGCCAAGGCGATCGGCACTCTAAACATTCGAGGCAACGACGCGACCGGCGGCGACGCGGGCGACGACGGCGCAAAGAGTGACGTCGAAAAGGAGCATCGATTCAGCGTGTGCGAGACGCAGCCGTGGCAACCGGGTTGCGAGATGATCGACAAAGAGGCGATTCCGGCGCTGTGTCAGGGCACCATCAATCCCACCGGTGATCTCTCGCAACCGGGACCATACGACCGCGTTGTGGACAGCGTGACGAGAATTCATAACCTCAACACGTCTCAACGAGACGCGATGAAAGCCGCGCTCGAGAGACGTCTGACGCTCATCCAAGGTCCGCCGGGGACGGGGAAAACGCACACCTCGGTCGCCATCGTTCGAGGCATGCTCGAGATTGGGCACGGACCCGTGCTGTGTACGTCCGATTCCAACACTGCGGTGGATAACATGGTGGAAGGGTTAGCCAAGGCGGGCGTCAACGTCATTCGTCTGGGTCGTCCCGAGGCGGTGCGTCCCGACTTGGCGAAGTACCAGATCGAAAACGCCATTCCACCGGGAGCGACGAAACACGAGGCGTACGAGGCGCAGTTGAGGGCGGTGCGGTACGCGCAAGCCGTGTGCGCGACGTGTTCGGGCTCTGGGAGCGATTTCCTCGATCGAATCAGTTTCAGCGCGGTGATGTTGGACGAGGCGAGTCAGGTGACGGAACCGATGTCGCTCGTGCCTCTAGCGAACGGGTGTCAACAACTCGTGCTCGTGGGCGATCACAAGCAGCTTCCACCGACCGTCGTCTCACGCGAGGCCGAGCTCGCCGGGATGACGCTGTCGCTGTTTGATCGTCTCATTCGCTCGGGCGTGCAGCCGTACCTGCTCGACACGCAGTTTCGCATGCATCCCGCGTTGAGTCATTTCCCTTCGCTGTCGTTTTACAACGGTCTCGTGAAGAGCGGGACGCCCGCGGTCGAGCGTCCGGCGCCCAAAGGATTCGCGTGGCCAATTCCGAGCGTCCCCATCGCCTTCTGTCCCACACCAGAGGACGCCATGGAGACGAACGATAACCTGAGTTACTCAAACAAGGTTGAGGCGGAGCACGTCATGAAGGTGCTCCTCGGCGTGCTGAGCGCGGGCGAGCTTCGTCCGTGTCACGTGGGCATCGTCACTCCGTACGCCGCGCAGGTGAAGCTCATCCGCTCGTTCCTTCGCGCTCGAGGCGTGCGCACGGGAATCGACAAGGACACGGGCGAGGCGGGCGTCGAGGTGTCCTCCGTCGACGGATACCAAGGACGAGAGAAGGAACTCATGATCGTCTCCACGGTTCGAGCGAACAATCTGAACACGATCGGATTCGTCGCTGATGCGAGGAGGTGCAACGTGACGCTCACTCGGGCGAGACGCGGCGTCATCGTCATCGGACACGCGACGACGCTCCTTCGTGACAGACGCACGTGGGGACCGTGGGTGCGATGGGTACAAAAGTCAGGACTCACCGTCGGTCATAAGGGGAGACGCGCGGACATCGAGGCCGTCAAGGCGATTGATGCGGACGTCGAGAACGGACCGGCGAAGAGACTCGTCCCTCCGCCTCGAGGCATGCTTCCTCGCGGCGTGCGCTGACACTCGCGGTCGCGCAATTTTCATTTTTTCATTTTCCACCGCCGCGTAGTCTAGAGAAAGACAACTAGTTGCAGTGCTTTAGTGCTTTAGTGAATTGAATACATACTTGACACATACATCTACTAGTTCTGTACATCTACACGCGAAACTATCGCGTCACGACTCGCGCAACTCCTCGAGCGCGACGTGCGCGTACTCCCCATCGCCGAGCGCGTCGAAACGGTCGTTGAACCAAGTGTCGAATTCGTCTTCGCTTGCGCGCGCCACGAGAATCCCTCGAGACGCCGCGATGCGTAAGAGTCCGTGGTATACCGATGGATAAAGCATCGACGCGCCGTCGCCGAACGTGGCGAGGGTTTCTTTCATGCGCCGGTTGGATGCGCGCTTTTCGCCTCGCGCGCTTTCACCGCCCGCGTCGTCATCGCTGTCGTCGTCGTCGTCGCCTCTCTTTCGGTCCTCGTCCTCGACGCTCGAAACGTGTAGTATCTGTTCGGCAAAGGCCAGAGCGTCGCGTCTCGATATCGGACGGTCGTCCACGACGTTGTACACGTCGCTCGCGCGTCTACCCGCGTTTGCGGCGGCGATGACGAGACGCGCCGCGTCATCCACGTGCACGCGACTCGTGAACCGTCGAGTCGATCTCGCGCGCTGACTCGCGCTCTCTCTCGCACCGCTCTCGCGTCGCATCACCGTCTCGAGCGCGCAACGACCGGGTCCGTAGATACCACCCAATCGAAACGTCGTCGTCGCCAAGCGTCCGTTCGATTCCCTCGCCAACGCGCGCCATCGCTCTTCACCCTCAAATCTCGCCCTCGACACCGCCGACGTCGGTCGACACGCGGTCGTCTCATCCACCAACTCTCCTCCGTGATCGCCGTACACGGACGTCGAGCTTGCGTACCCGAAAAATCGCGTCCCCGTTCCGTCGGCGCCGCGTCCCGACGCCAACGCGCTCGCGAACGCGTCGTACACCGGATCTCTCCACCCATCCCCTCCGCTCGCGCGAACCGGCGGCACGAACGACACGACGTGCGTCGCCGCGCGCACCTCCCGTTCGATCTCCTCGCACGCGCGCTCGCCGTCCCACTCGTACGCGCGAGAGACGACGTCGAGCGTCGACGTCGTCGCCGCGTCGTCGCCGCGAAACGTTCCGCGCACGACGTACCCCTCGCTCGCGAATCGTCTCGCGACGGCGGCGCCGAGGTACCCGACTCCGAAGATGAACGCGCGTCGGTCGTCGGCGGACGCGTCGTCGGCGCGCGCGACGACGCGAGACGCGCGAATGCCGTCCGGGACACTTCGAGCGCGGCTTCTTCTCGGCGCCGTCATCGCGCGCAGACGCGCGTCATCGACGAACGCGCGCGACGACATGACGACGCACGACACGGTCTCTGATCACGGTCTCTCGTCTCTCTCGCGGTGACGTCGACGTCGACTCACGCGCGCGCGCACGAATTCGTCGTCATTCCTCGGCGGCACCCTCTGACGCGCGCATGTCGTCAACCACCGCGCGCGTCGCCGCGTCGGCGTCGTCGGCGTCGTCCGCGCGAAACGCCCGCGCGCGTCACCGTCTCGCCCGTCGCGCCGTCGCCCGTCGCGCGTCATCCTCGGCGTCGTCGTCGAGCTCGACGTCTCGCAGCGCTGAAACGACGCTGGTATCGCTCATCGAGAGGGGCGCGAGCGACGACGACGTCTCGCGCGCGATCGGTGCGCTCGTCGACGCGTTCGACGTCTCGGAGCGCTACGACGCGGTCGACGCGCTCGCCGACGCGCTCGACGGGACGTGGCGGTTGGTGTACTCGACCAAGTCCGCGTTCGACGCCGCGGCGCCGCTGGGACGGCGAACGGACGCGACGACGCCCGGTCTCGAGGCGTTGTTTTCGATCCTGTTCGACGGACCGGAGAGGAAACGTGCGTCGAACGGCGATGGTGGTTCCGGCGTCGAGGCGAGCTCGTCGCCCGTACAGCGCGCGGTGTTGCAAAAATTAAACGACGGCGGGTTCGCCGTGCGACAGGGCGTCGCGTTGAAAAATGGTCGAGGACGCGTCGATCAGGCGGTGTGCTTCGGACGAGGCGGGTGGTTTCGGCTGAGCGCGAATGCGACGTTGGAGTCGCCGCGCGCGACGGACGCGCTCGCGCGAGGGAGGATTAATTACGGGTTCGATTTGGCGTATTTGGACGTCAAGTCGCCGTTCGAAGTACGATTGCCGTATCCGGTCCCTTTCAAGCTGCTCGGAAAGGAGGCGATGGGATACTTGACGTGCGATTACGTGAGCGACGACGTGCGCGTGTCCACCGGAAATAAAGGAACGACGTTCGTGTTCGTCAAGGAGGAGAAGAACGCGTTGCCGTACGCCGACGAACTCTACGGCGAGCTCTAGTCATACACCTACATGCGCTATTTCATCATTCATCTACCCGCGCGTCCTCTGGCGCTTCGTCTCTTCGTCGCGTGTACCCTCGCGCTTCGCCTCGACGCGTTCCACGCCGCGTACATCACCGCCGCCGCGCCCGCCGCCGTCGCCGCGCCCGTCGCCGCGCGCACAAACGCCGCGTCGTTCACGTCCCCAACCGGCACCATCCACGCCTCACCGATCGCCCTCGTCCGCGCGCGCGTCCAGGAACCATCGCGCATCATCACGATCGCTCGAACGTCGTCCATCGTCTCCCCGCGCGCGCCTCCTCCCGGTATCGCGTCTCCGTATCTCGCGTGCGCGCGAACGCGTGCTCGAACGTCGGCGTCGCCTCTCTTTTCCTCCCTCGTCAACCGTCTCGCACACGTCGCGCGCGACTCGGACGCATCCTTCGCCATGCGTTCGACGTCCACGTCGCCGCTCGCGACGCACGTCCACGCGTTCGTCGTCGTCGTCGTCGTCTCGTCGGCGTCGAAATAAAATCTTCGGGACAGTCTCACATCCACCGCCACCGCCACCGCCTCGTCCACGCGCTCGACGCCCGCGACGCGCACATCGACGACGCGATGAAATCCCTCGCCCACGACGCGCGCTGTGGCCGCGAACGCTCGAACGTCGTCGTCGTCGTCGTCGTTGCCCAGAGTCGATGACGACGAGGCGACATCTTCATCATCGAAGAATCGACGCGCCGACGCCAAGACGTCGTCGCCGCGCATGTCGCGAGGTGACGACGACGACGTCATCGCGTCGCGTCGCGTCGCGGTTCTCTCTCACGATGCGCGCGCGCGTCGTCGTCGACGGTCGCGTCGACGGGCGTCACAGTGAGACGTACTATGACGTCCACATCCGCCCTGACCGCCGTTCCAGCCTGGCGCGCCGCCGTCAAATCCGCGCTCAAGCGCAACGGAAGGAACCCGACGAGTAAGTTCGTGCAGGTGGCGACGATTCGCGCGTCCGACGGCGCGCCGGCGGTGCGCACGGTGGTGTTTCGTGGATTTTGGGACGATTTCGTCGATGACGCCGACGCCGATCGCGGGCGCGCGCACGCGCTCGTGTTTTGCACGGACGCGCGGTCGGAAAAAATCAACGACGTCGCGCGCGACGCTCGCGCGGAGATGGCGTGGTATTTCCCGGAGACGAGGGAACAGTTTCGAGTGACGGGGACGCTGACGTGCGCGACGTCGACGAGCGTCGACGAGCGTTCCGTCGAACACGCGGCGCGGGTCAACCTGTGGAGACGCATGCGACGAGGAGCTCGAGGACAGTTTTTATGGCCCACGCCGGGCGGGGCGCGGGTGAGCGTGGAGAGCGGAGAGAGTGATCCGCACGACGTCGACGAGTCGGATTCGAGACTGGACGACGACGTCGCGGGCGAACACTTTGCGCTCGTTGCCATGCGGGCGACGCGCGTCGATCACTTACACCTGAAACGAAACGAACGCGTCGTGTACGAGGAGACGGACGGGGAGTGGACGGCGACGCGGGTGAATCCGTGAGTGTTGTAGCGCGTCGTACGACTGTAGTAGTATTTCATTTCATTCGTTTTACGCCAAACCGGCGAGGATGACACCGAAGACAAAGGCGCGCTCGCCCATGGGTGAATCGCACGCCGGTAACAATCTATGTGCGCACGTCCAAAACCTTCGCTCTTGTTTGTCCCACCACCCGTCGTGCATGGCGTTTCTCGCCGCTTTGCTCTTCAACGCTCCGGCGCTAAACTCTTGCAAATTTTTTTGATACTCGACGGGCAAATACGGCTTCACGAACGATTCGTACATCATCCCGGGCGAAATCTTCAGCGCGCGCATCCTAAACAACAACTGCGTCGTCCCGACGAAGAGTAACACCGGCGCGAATAAACGCTTGAGCGCGATTTTTATCCCGTAAAAGGCGACGAATCCGTACATCGCGCTCGTCGACATATCCGCCAATTTTCTCGACCGTCTCTCGTGTCCCCTCGACGACGCCGTCGCGCTCACCGCGCGCGCGCTCGACGCCGTCGTCATCGTCGCCACCACCGTCACCAACGCCATCGCGACCACGCCTCCTCGTCCTCGTCCACCCTCCGAATCATCGCCATCCTCGTCGTCGTCGCCGCCGAAACCTCGCGCGTCGTCGTCGTTCCCGCTTCCACCCCCGCCGAATCCACCGTCGTCGACGGCGACGACGTGCGTCGACGACGACGACGCGCGCGAACGAACGCGCGCGCGCGGTCTCGCGTCCGAACGCACGCACGTCGTCGCCGTCGTCGTCGTCGTCGCGCGTACACTTTGTGTTTTCAAAGTCGTTGCTCGGGGACACATCATCATCATCTTCGTCTCGTTCACCCTCGACGACGCGCGCCGCGACGACGCGCGCCTCGACGACGACGACGACGACGACGACGATACCATCGCGCTCGTCGTCGCGCGCACCGCCGTGGCGCCACCGCGCGTCATCATCGTCATCATCATCCCTCGACCCACACGAACGAACGCGCGCGTCGATGAGTGCGGCGTCGTCACACCGCGCCCCATCCCGAGACTCGCGCCTCGCGCCTCGTCGTCGACGCGCGTGATGCCTCTCGACCCATCACCCTCGCGCCCGCTCCTCGCCCTCGGCTTCGAGGGAAGCGCGAATAAGATCGGCGTCGGCGTCGTCACGTCCACCGGGGACATTTTGAGCAATCCTCGGGAAACGTACGTCACGCCTCCCGGGACGGGATTTCTCCCTCGCGAGACGGCGAAACATCACCAAAACGTCGTCGTCGATCTCGCCGAGCGCGCGTTGCGAGACGCCGGTGCGTTGTCGATGGCAGACGTGGACGTGGTGTGTTTCACCAAAGGACCCGGCATGGGAGCGCCGTTGTGCTCGACGGCGGCGTGCGCGAGAACGCTGGCGTTGACGCACGAGAAACCGTTGGTCGGGGTGAATCACTGCGTGGCGCACATAGAGATGGGACGATTGGTGACTGGGGTGGAGGATCCGGTGATTTTATACGCGAGTGGAGGGAACACGCAAGTCATCGCGTACAACGAGCGACGGTATCGAATCTTTGGGGAAACCATCGACGTCGCCGTCGGGAACATGTTGGATCGATTCGCGCGCGTGTGTGGACTCAGTAACGATCCCGCGCCGGGGTATAACATCGAACAGGAGGCGAAGCGAGGGACGAAGTTCATCGAGGGCCCGTACGGGGTCAAGGGGATGGACGTGACGCTGAGCGGCATTTTAACCTTTTACGAGACGTACGCCAAGGAACACTTGGGGAAAGGGGACGTGACGGTGGCGGATCTGTGCTTTTCCATGCAAGAGACCGTGTTCGCCATGCTCGTGGAGATTACCGAACGCGCGATGGCGCACACGAACGCCAAGGATGTCTTAATCGTGGGCGGCGTCGGGTGCAACGCGCGACTGCAAGAGATGATGGCCGTCATGGCGCGCGAACGCGGAGGAAAACTCTACGGATTGGACGAACACGGACGAATGGATGCGAGGTTTTGCATCGATAACGGGGCGATGATCGCGTACACGGGTCTATTACAGTACCTCAACGGCGAGGTGACGCCTCTGGAGGAGACTGGGTGCACGCAACGGTTTCGCACCGACGAGGTGCTCGTGACGTGGAGAGACACAAAAAAGCGACCGGCGGAGGGGTCGCCGTCGGAGTAGAATACACATACACACTGTACGAATACCATGACTACATAGCGCGAATACCACAACTAATCTACCTACCTAACCCAGATTCCTTTGACGCCTCTCGCGCGTCGAGAATGTCCCGCATCGCGTCGCTCCGCGCGTACCGCGTCGCGCCGCACAGCGTCGCCGCGGCGAACCCGCCCTCGCCCTTGCGCGCGCTCGAGACGAGTCCGAGAAACGTGTCGACGTACATCGCGAGCGAGTGCGGACGCTCGAGATCGGCGCGCGCGAGAAGGACGAGGAGGACGACGAGCTCGTCGTCGGCGTCGAGAGGATGGTCGGTGGTGGACGACACCTCTCTCGCGCGCGACAAGACGTCGACGAGGAGACGCGCGACGTGCGCGGGACACGTGGCGTCTTCGAGAGACGCCATCGATCGCGCGCACGCGTCGTCGTGCACGATGGCGCCGTGGCGTTCGACGTGTAAACCGAGCGCGTCGAGCGGGAGCGTCGCGATGCGACGTAATCGCGCTCTCGCGCGCGCGTCCTCGTCGGCGTAGACGGGAAACACGCCCTCGCGCAAGAGCGTCTCGCGGACGCCTCCGGAGACGTACCCCTCGACGACGATGCGCAAGGATTCTCGATGTCGAGGCGTCGTCGAACAACTCTCAAATCTCCCACCGACGCGCTCGAGCGCCTCCAAGAAGACGTCGCACAGCGTGACGCACCGTCGTCGCCAAAATTCGAGCAAGTCGTCGGCGCCGAGGGCGTCGCCGTCGACGTCGCGCGCGTCGACGCGCGCCGCCCAACGCTTGAGGCGTTCGTCCATCGCGCGTCGCACGACGTCCGCCTCTCGTAACGAACGCACGACGTCTCGACACTCGTCCGCGGTGACGTATGCGCTCGGATTTCCCCACAAACGTTGCATCTCCGCCGCGCGCGCGTCCGTCTTTGCCGGTCCCAACGCGCGCACCTTTTGTCCCGGAAAGACGTTCGGTAAGTGTTCCGAACGACGAGGCGCCGACGTCACCTCGCTCTCGCTCTCGCTCGACGACGACGACGACGACGACGACGACACCTCACCGTCGTCATCCGCCGCCTCATTCTCCGCCTCGTCGTCGTCTCCAAAAAAATACCCGCCGCCGCCGCCGCCGCCGCCGCTCGCGCTTCGTCTCCACCGCCGCCGTCGTCTCGCCGCCGTCGTCCCGAGACTCGACGCACGCCCCCCCCCACCCTCGCTTCCCGCCGTTCGAAGCACCACCTCCATCTCTTGTTCCACCCCCAACTCGACGTATCGCAACGCGCGCGCCCCCGTGGGCGTCCCGCCGCGTCCCCGGCGCGCGTCCGCCCACTCGTCGCCGTCCTCCGCCAAGAGGACGTCCCAGAGCGACGCCAACCATCCCGACACCGTCGTCGACGGCGACGACGGGTACGACGGTCGACGCGCGACGCCATCGTCGCCATCGTCGCCGTCGCGACCGTCTCGTCGAGGCGTCGCGACGGATGCGTCGCCGCGCCCCATTGGCGATTCGCGCCCATCACCATCCATCCCCACGGCTCGTCCTCCTCGCCCGTCCGAGCGAGCGCCCTCCTCCGCGACCGACGACGCGATCGCCTCCATCGCGGACCGACGCTCGACTTCACACGCCGCGATCGCGCGCGCTCGACGCCCGACGCGTCGCCCGATGGACGAACGCATCGAGTCGACGGCCCGCGACGTGGTCCGATGTATACCGATGTATACCGATGGTCTTCACACCGTCTCTCATACGAACACAAACCCCATACTTCGATAAACCAACGACGATGAGCATACACGCGAGTGATGGTCCACTTAGATTCTATCGTCCGATGGTCTTCACACCGTCTCTCATACGAACACACATTTCATACTTTGATACACCAACGACCCATTGACATACACGTCTACGTCCACGCCACTTCACTCCAAGCGTCGACGTCGTCGACGTTTTCCCGCACACACACGCACGATGCTCGCTCAACAAAAGATCACCACCACGCGCACCGTGACGACTTCCGTCACGAAGACCGCCAAGCGCGGTGTCTCCGTCGTTCGCCGTAACTCCAAGGGCGGCGAGGAAGGCGCGCGCGATTTCGGGAACACGTGCGTGTGTGGTCGACGAACGCGATGTCGTCCGCGCGCGGGCTTATCCAAAGCGTGGGATGAGATGGATGAGAGAATGAGAGAATGATCGCGTGACTGACCGTGGTCGTCGTCGTCCGATGTCTTTCGCGCAGCGCCATGGCGATGATCGTCAAGGCTGCCTCCTACTCCCTCTTCGGTGCCGCCATCACCAAGGTACGGATCACATCGACGACGCCGATGATGACGACGCGCGATGGGACGATGCCGATGCGATTGATGCGCGACGTCGGTCGATGAGGGGTCCGCGACGACGCGCGCGACTTAAGACTCGCGCGAGCGCGGTGAGGAGACGGATGGAAAAAAATAGACGCATCTCACGTGCGCGTCTCGAGTCGCCGTCGACGCGCGCGTCGTCGTCGGCCCAACCCCTCGCGCGACACCCACGGTGACCCCGTGTCGAGGTTCCGACTCGACCGTTCGTGGACCGATCGACTGACGTGGCGCGTATTGTTGATATTTTTGCGCGATGATCATCGCAGACTGGGGTCGAGGAGGAGTACATGCAAGAGGGCCCGATCACCGTCTTCGCGCCGAACGACGACGCTATGGGTGATTTCGCCAAGGCGAACGGTCTCTCCAAGGTTGACTTGATGAACTACGATGGCTTGAAGGATGTCATCTTGAACCACGTCGCCGTGGGTAAGTTTGAATCGGGTTCCATGCCGGCGGAGGTCACCATGGCGTCTGGCAAGAAGGTGGCCACGTCCGGCTTGTCGTACAAGAAGAATGACATCAAGGTTGGTAACGGTTTGATTCAAGCCATCACCACCGTGATCGCGTAAGTGTGCTGATGCGAGAGAAAACGCGCG
>Ga0181577_10000405_pt1 | contig 34834 bp, 47 predicted proteins | sample 101ome_21_FD_132468 | JGI IMG/M metagenome (GOLD analysis project Ga0181577, IMG submission 132468) | Coastal salt marsh microbial communities from the Groves Creek Marsh, Skidaway Island, Georgia - 101413BT metaG (megahit assembly) | ecosystem: Environmental > Aquatic > Marine > Intertidal...
CTGATTGATCTAAATTTCCAACTGAATCGATTGCTTTTGATTGAAAAAAAACGCCTTTTTCACCGATTACATTAACTTTCAGCAATTCGAAATAACGTCGAGCATATTCGTTATTGTAAGAAAGATCTCGACTCCTATTCCTTAACTCTCGTAGCGCTCCGCGCAACTCAGAATCTGCTGATCTCTCAGATGCAACAAAATCGCTAAATAAGCGATTCGTATTCACTCCAGCATATCCCCTCCGCTGAATTTCCTTCTTTGGCGGGGTTCTAAAAATATCTAAGATACCCATCAGAACCTCACTTTAATGGTGGCAGATGTTGGGCGATGGTTTAATGCGTCAAGTTTTGCCCTTTCAGATACGACTCTTCCTGAAAAATACTTCTGGGCTTCAACCAATTCATCGAAAGTCATCTTAGTCAGGCTTCTTCCAGCGATGCTGTAGGATGACACATCAGCGTCAGCCTTGCCCTGCAACAAAGACTCAATCTTAGATAACATTATTTCTGAATGTGACCTTGGATCGGCAGAATTTAAATCTAAATCAGGAATGACTTTGAAATGTCCGCGATCAACGACTTTCCGTTCACTGTCAGAGTTTCGGACAATCTCAATTTGCCAGTGATAATCGCCTGGATTGTAGCTTGCAGTAGCAGTTGAGCTTGCTTGAATCAGGAAATGCGTAGTTTGGCCAGTAGCAGTGAGATTAATCTCATTTCCGCCACCAGCTATTCTAGCTATGTAGTTCAGAGTATAACTTGCCGTCGGATATGCATCGACAAGATCAGATCTTTTCCATTGGACAAAATCGCCAACAACGATTTCGCTAGGTTCACCTTCAGATACTTCGGTAAAGTAATTTGTCCTTGTCGACATTGTCACCGCCATGCATTGACGAATCCTTGCGTCTGAGGGACGAAAGGACGGGTTATTTTATTCGGTGGCTTTTCAGCCACTTCAGGCTTAGATTTTATCTTATCTGAAATGGTATTGACATCCACGTTAAGTATAGCGTATGCCGCAACCGAATACACCATGCAATCGAGCGCTTCATTTCGCGGCCTGATTTTCTGAAATACCCGTTTCTTATATCCTCTTACAAACCTAGTGACAATCTTTTCTGCCGTGAGTTGAAGGAAATATTCATCATTCAGTTTATCTGAAAAATGAATATAACCAGCACCTGGCTCGTTGATTCTCATCCTTGCGAACAATAAATCTTTGACAGTATCCACCCCAATCGGGAATAGATGACATTTCATAGAGTTATTTCTACTTGGCTTGCCTGCTATTGGTTTTCCTTCACCACCGACACCTTTGATCGCAAAATAACGCTTCCCATAGTTCTTTTTGCAATAAGCGTAAACGGAATTCGTAAAGTGCCCCCCCGAGTCAACGCAAGCCGCCCGAATTACAATTTGTCGTTCATCTTCTGTTTCATAAACTTGGCCAAGTGTTTGATCTAAAAGCGTCCACATCTGGGGAGTCGATGGATCTCCATACAAGATTTTGTGATCAATAATCCAACTCTGATCATCCTTACCCCATCCAACTATTGTTATTTCGAGTCTATCGTCTTGGGTATCAACTCCAGCAGTCAACAGTACAACTTCCTCTGGGACTTTTTCCATAGGCTCTCGTCGTTCTGATAGCGAATACTGATCAACAGATTCACCTTCATCTTCCCAAGATTCACCCCAATAGGTATTGCAGAATACCTTGAGCTGCTCTGGATTCTTTTTGACAGACAAAAATTCTCTGACACCATCACTTAATGGCGTCCAGGGAGAATAAAGGCCAGAAATCTTAAACCCAGCTATTCCTTTGAATTCGCCACGAGCTACCCATTGCCCATTTCTAACCGCCCAGCGCCTATCAGCATCCGTCCAAAGGCATCCGCACTCCTCGCAAACATAACCAGCAGTTTCTGGATCATCATTCTGCCATCTGACATTAGCCCAGACTAGAGTTTGCTGATGTTCGCAGTGCTTACATGGAACATAATATTCACGCATGTCCGATTTTTCATAAGCATCCTCAATTCTCGAAACACCTTTGATCGTTGGGGTAGATACAGCAATGATCTTGCGATTCCAAAATGTTGCGGTACGCTTTCGAGCCAAGTTCAGCGGATCACCCTCGCTACCAGCCGATGCTGGGAAACGATCAACCTCATCTGCGAGCACTATTCTTATGGGACGCGAACTTAATCCTGACGGCGCATTACTTCCTGTGAGGCTCAGACTTCCACCAGGAAAAATCTTATGCATCGTTGTATTGTTAGAATCTCTTGCCCTGGGATCTTTTACTTTATTTTGCAGAGCTGGGGTGGCACGCAATAGTCCATTAGCGATTCGATCTTTACTAAATGCCTGAGCCATAGACTCGGTGGGCTGTAACATCAGGATTGGGCATGGATCGTGATCGATGTGATAACCAATGATGTTGAGTAACGCTTCAGACTTTCCCAACTGAGCGCCAGCCATAACTACGACTTCTTTAACTTTAGGATCAGAGCAAGCATCCATTATGCCGCGTTGATATTCGGCTCGACTGGTATACCATTGTCCAGATTCTGAACTGGTTTGACTGTCCAATTTCCTTGTGGAATCAGCCCAAGAGCTAACCGTTAACTTGGGTGGCGGCCTCAGAATGCTCATCCCATTCAAAAGTATTCTCTTCGCTTTCGACAAATTTTCCATATTCTGACAATTCTAAAAGAGCTTCTTCTACAAATGATTGGAGCATATCCATGATGACATGAATTTCTGTTTGGCCACTTAATAAAGGTGCCGCCTTAGAAGGAATGGATAGCATCTTTGATTTCATATCTACAAGAATCGATTGCCATTCCTTAGCCACGTCTTCGGTTCTTACCAAAACCTCATTCAGATGATCTAGCTCGATCTGCGCTTTGTCTGCTTGCAGCTTAACCAGCCTAGACTTTTCCAAATGCATATCAGCAGGCGCTGCGGTATTACCAGCCATTCTTTCTTGAAGATATCTGATATATCCCTGGACTGCTGGTGCTAATTCATAACGATTTCTTTCTGTTTTCGGAATGACACCTTCTTTGACAAGCTGCTGGACTCTTCGTTCAGTTAAAAGTAAAAGCCTAGCAATAGTCGTAACAGGATAAGTCGGCGCACCTGCCTCAGTCATTATCCTTCCTTAGATCATTGAACCTTCTGCCATCTTCGTGAACGGCTTCTTTGCCTGTGAAGTCTTGCCATCTGTTGATGATGACATCGCAGTATTTAGGATCTAGTTCCATCATCAACCCATTTTTGTGATTTTTCTCGCAAGCAATCAATGTTGATCCTGTTCCAGCGAATGGATCTAAAACATTGCCAGTATTTTGATTGACTATGGATATCCCTTTTTCTGGCAATTCAACTGGAAAACAGGCTTTATGATTTTCTGCTTGAGATCCTCTATTGCTGATCTGCCAAAAATTACTAGTTACCTCTTTTACTGCTATGGGTTGCTTGTTTGTTGAGAATATATATATCGGTTCCCAATCACGCATTAATGAGCCCTTAAAGGGAATTGTGCTGCTTTTTTTCCAGCATATCTGTTCAACCAAATATGAGATTCTATTGCTTATCTGCTTAATATACTCAAATCGTGATTTGGCGTTATAGCTCACATTCCAAAATATGAACCCATCTGTTACTGAAAAACATATTTCCAAGACTGATGAAGCGAAATCAATATATGCTTCAGATCCCAAATTATCTGAATATCCTTCAGAATATAATTTGACACTTTTTTTCTTGTTAAAAATATCTCCTTGTCCAGCTGTCGCATTTGCATTATATGGTGGCGATGTAAAAACCATGTCGGCTTTTTGCCCATTCATAAGTCTTTGAATTGCATCAATGCTAGTGCTATCCCCGCACATCAACCGATGATTGCCAAGTATCCAGACATCGCCTTCCACCGTTACAGGATCTTCTGGGACTTCAGGAACTTGATCTTCGTCAACTAAACCGTTTACTTGCTCTGGCAGTAATAGGTTCTTCAATTCATCATCGTCGAAACCCGTAAGGCTTAAATCAAAGTCATTCTCATCAAGGTTGCCAAGCTCTAATCTAAGAAGCTCTTCATCCCATCCAGCATTCAACGCGAGCTTGTTATCCGCGATGATATAAGCCTTCTTCTGATTCTCCGTCAAATGCGAAAGTCTGATACATGGGACTTCAGCTAACCCCAGGCGCATAGCTGCCTGAATTCGTCCATGCCCCGCGATGATCATATTGTCATCATCAATCAGGACTGGATTCGTAAACCCAAATTCTTTAATGCTTGCAGCGACTTGTGCAACCTGAGATTCAGAATGCGTCCTGCTGTTATTGACGTAAGGGATCAAACCTTCAATGGCGTGCATTTCTATTTGCTGGGCTGGTTTTTTTCTAGGCATATTCTTTATGTAAACGAAACGAATGACAAATTTCTGTCGCTAGGCGAACACCGCGCCTGCGAATTACCCACGTCAAATAGCGCCAGGAGGACCCGCGATGGGTACAGGCGATCCATTTGATTTCAATCGCATTGAGGCTTACGCCCTTCATAGTCGGGATGATAGCCATGACAGACATTGTACTTATACGTCTCAGCCTGATTGACTTGATCCTGATAGTCAGCATCGCTAACGAATATAACCATGGTGATGATCAGAAGCCCAACCGTGATCTTGATTAAATTGTTCATCGTTTCCCCTTTACTAATCTTAGTTTTAATTGACTTCGCTAGCATAAGCAATTTATCGCGCTGTCGCAAGCGCTACGCTCAATCGCTTTTCTAAATGTCGATTAAATGTGTTGCTCACGTAACTCTTAACGATTCGTTCAAAGTTAAACCTTGGCGTGTATTTAGCATACTTCTCATAGCTCACGAGCTTCTTGAGCTTATGATTCTTGTTGGTTCGTTGCCATATGCCTGGCCCTGCATTGGCATTCTTGCCGCCGCCTCTTGGCGTCCCGCTAAAGGTATTCTTCATATTTAGCAGCGTATCGATCTTTCGCCTCGGCATGTTGCCATACTTATTGAGCCTAAGATTGTTAGTCGGGATAACTAATGCACGCTTATCCGGTGTACGAATGCCGCCATCTATTTGAAAATTCATGTATTTAAGACGTTTCTCTTCGATGAACACGACAGATTCAAGATGTGTTTTTTTAGCCTTACGAACCTGAAACCCTTTGAGCGTAAATGGTGTAGGACGATCAAACTTCTTAATGGCTTGTTTGTTTAACTCTTTTCGTGAACCGAATGCCACATCGTTCAAAGCCAGCATTGTTGCGAACGGGATTTGTTTTTTCTGAATTCGGTTCAGATCCTTCGTAACTTCTTTTATGTTACTTCTTACATCAATCTTCATTTAGCGTCTCACAAATATCCTCAATGATTGATTGCTTGATAAGATCGTGATATCCAATCTGATTGACTAAATGAACATGATCAAAAGACTTCTCACCCTCTTGGATCATGTGCCATTCGACAAACCCATCCGTCTCAACTTGAGCAAGCCCCTCAATGTATGTGATTTCCCCCATCTCCACTTTCTTTAATAACTCTCGCAGAGCCTGAGATAACCTGCCCCCGTAGATATGCGTGACGTTTGTCATAAGCCCACCACATCTCAATTGATTTTTTGGCTGTCCAATACAAGAGAAATAATAACGGAAGAGAGATGATGAACAAAACGGAAAAAATGAGGAAGCCGTTGATCGATCCTATTAAGTATAGTTTTTTCATCTGGGTAATGTGTTCGGATCAACCAAATCAACGCACCAATCGCATTTGATGCAAGATGCTTGTGGAGGTGATTCGTGCTTAATTATTTCACTTTCGCAAACAGGACAAACAGGCTCGAACCTGTCGAAAAATTCATCCCAGAATGGCATATCGTCTGGATAATTACTCGCCATAGTCTAATCCGTCCGTCAAACCTTGTTTTAGAGCTTTCAGAATGCCTCTAGCGTTTGGTTCGAACTGTAACAGATCCAGCCTCAGATCCACGTCTTTTTTCCAATTTCGCTGGCCATATTCGATACCACATTTAATTTTGATTTGGTTCAAAACTCCAGCGGTGGTGTGGGAATAAGTAACCCGTTCCAATTGTTCGTTGGGCTTTCGATAGATTCCCCTGACTATTTTCATTTTTCCTCGCTTTGCAGTTTATCAAGAAGTTTAAGGATGGAACGGATCATTTGCTCGTCGCAATCATCCACATCGTGCGAGTCATAATGTTCCAAGACTTTGACTAACGTCATCCACGCTAAAAGTAGTTCTGTTCTGGTTGGTTTCATGCTGCTACCGCCTTTTTGTGAACAATTGGCATAACATCAGAACGATTTTTGTAATGGCGAAGATCCCAGTCCCACGTTGCAATCAATTCTGGATTTTTGCCCCAAACAGGCATGACCAATTCAACGTTGACAATCTTGTCGATCCTTAACTCAACAAACCCAGTCGCATAACCATCGTCAGTGCGCCCACCTGTGCGACACCAACCTTGCTTGGCAACCTTTGACCAATAAAGCAGGCCCTTCAGTTGGCCCTTTCTCTTGCCTTTGGCGTAACGTGGAAGTGAGTCAACAACCTCGTCACCAAAGTAACGTCTTGCCATAGCTTCGATAAAGTCGTTCGACATCCATCCGTGGCGGGAATAATACTCAGCGTGATTGACTGACATATATCTCCTCCGGCCTCTTACGCGGCGCTCTCTGTGTATGGTGCGTCGAACAAAAAGAAATGCTCGAGTTTGATCGGAAACCAATCAGCGACCCAGTTGTCGCTATCGATTGCTGCCTTGGGGAACCACGCTTCGCTCGCGTTGCCAGCAAGCAGGATTGCTTTAGCGGTTTCGCGTACCACCTTCACCGTGGTGTCGCCGTGGCGGCTATGCTTGATCGTGATTACTTCCATCGTCGTGATTTTGATTGTTTGCATTGCATTGCTCCTTAGTTAGGGGATTCCCTTAATCCCTGACTTTTATCATAATCCGATGAATACTAATGTCAACACTTTTATTTACCTTTTTTATGATGCTTTTAATAACTTAACCCGCTCCTTAGCCAGGCGGTAACGCTTCAGATCGTTGTAGGTGATTCGCGAGCCTTTCCGTTTCTCGTTTTCGAATATCTCAATGAAAAACAAATCCTCTTCTGCCTTCTCAAGAACTGCGCGAGGAATCTCGTTCTTCTTGGGATCTCTGAACAATAAGCTAACAGGCAATTTCAACGCCCTCATCACCTCGATCCCGTTTGCCTGGCATCCGAAACAATGCATCAAGACCCGATCAGATTCTTCCTTTATTGAAAGGCTTGGATTTTTGTCTGGATGTGCTGGGCATATCGCCCACAGTTTTCCCGCTTTTTTATTGACTCCTTTCAGATGAGGCAGAATTTCAGATAACACTTTTGATCCTTTTTATTTGAAGATGAGTGATGTGATTCTTCACGTCATCCGAGATGTGAATGGTTGATTGCGGTTTTATAGCATTCGGCCAGACGCCAAATTTACTCTTGTAGGCATGAGAAACCCATCCAGTCTTATAGCCCTTCTTCCGAGCATAGAATTGGAATTCTCCCAACCAACGTTCTTTGTCTTTTGTTGAAAAGTCACGATTATTTTTCTTCAGTTCTTTGAGAATTTGATCATCGGACTTCAGAACTTGTTTTGGGGGACGCTCATAACCGCAGACACACTTTACAACGTAATGTTGAAAACAAAGTGGACAAAGCCACAAATCAGCCTCTTTCTTTTCTTTTATCAACTCCCTTTCGTTATATCGCTTTTCTCCATCGTCTAATCGATCAGGCACTATCGACTCTGGAAAGCCATGTCGCTGGATGTTCGATGCGTGATCAAGATAAATAGCCTGCGTCTTGTTCGGATGTAACCTCATGATCCTGCCCGCTCTTTGTACAAATGAGATCAGGCTTTTCGTAGGCTTTAAGTCAATTAAGGTTTGGACTTTAGGTGCGTCATAACCCGTATTCAGTAGTTGCGAGCAACTTAAAACTTGAAAGTCACCCTCATCATGACTTTCATAAATTATTCGCCGCTCTTCCTCGTCCATGTAACCATCGATGTGCTCTGCTGTGATTCCTGCTTCGCGGAATATCTGAACCAGTTTCTTCGACGTTTTAATTGATGGACTGAAAGCAATCGTCTGCCCCTTGCCAAACCTTTTGAAGTTTTCAACGATATCCCCCACAAGTTTTTGATCTTCTTCCGTAGCCTTGGCAAGACTTTTTGGATCGTAATCTACGCCACCAGTTGGCAAACGTTTCGTCTCCACGTTTTTTAAGTCAACGGATGTTCCGCCGTAGTATTTGACGGGACATAAATATTCTTTATCCAATAACTGCTCTGTTGTGATCGGAACAATCAAGTCCTGGTAATACCTACCCAAACCCTTTGAATATGGCGTAGCACTTAAACCAATGAATATGACTTTGGAGTTTTTGCTCATTAATTCGCTGAAATGTTTGTAATGCGTATGACACTCATCGATCACCGCTACGTGAAAGATTGGTTGGTACTTTCTGCGAGCTAGCGTTTGGACAGAAGCAATTTGAATGTCGGCATTTGGATTCGTTCGCCAGTGATCACCCTGCATAACGCCAACTCGAATCCCCGCTCGATCAAACTCATCCAGCGCTTGCTGTACTAGCTTCACCCTGTCGCAAATGAGTATGCCTTTCTTTCCATTTTTAGCAGTGTTCTTCAAAATCTCCATTGCGACTCTTGTTTTGCCGAATGAGCAGGGCGCTGCCAGGATGACTCTACTATTCCCCTTTTTAATTGAGTGTCTAATCTGGCTAATCGCTAACTCTTGATGCGGCCTCAGCACAATGCGTCTCCTATTCTTTTGAGATTGTCTTTGCTCCAAAAAACCATGCCATTCTTGCAGTGAGGCTTTGGCCCACAGCGATGATTCTCGTTATTTCGAAGATACCTCAAATCTTGAGCGAATAATCCAGAATCACTTTTTTCTGAATCTTTAGCAGTACCACCGCGATGATTGAAAATCAGATAAATCGGGATGTCGATCTTTCTCATGATTTCGAGGTAATCGTTGTAATGACTAAGATCGATACCCGTTGTCCATCGCTCTGTGATTCGATGCCATGTGAATGCATTTTTGTTTTTTGCTTCGACGAAAAAACATTTTCCGGTTTCGCTCATTGCAAGCATATCTGGCGCGATCACTTTACGCTCGACTAAATGAAAAACTGGACCACCTATTTTTTGCTCTTCTTTTTCATAAACAGGAAGTATTGAGTACCCTTTCTTCTTAAGCCATCTGGCAATAAGCGTTTCTGCGACTTGGCCGATTTCTAATTTATCGAAAAAGTTTTTTTCCATTTACGTTTCCTTTGGACGCAGTGCGGCTTTTTCCCTTTTGCAAGAGACAGGCATATCATTCGTTAGATGACTTAGCCTTGACGTCTCTGGATCGCAAGATCCGGTACTCATGTGCTTTCGCTTTCCAACGTCGGGCGCAACCCCGACATTACCCACTTGGGCCTTCTGCATTTTTGGGACGTGAATCGGGACAAGCCGAGTCCTACAACGTGTTCACGGATTAGCGCTATCTGCAATGCTGGCACGCTTCTGCCAGACGCATGATCAACGGGGTGACTAGTTTTGACTAGTTTGTGACTATTCATAAACAGTCACGCATAGTCTTGAAGGGATTTGCTATAGGTGGGATAATAACAGCCGTGTCGGTTTGCGCACGGTTGTCTTTATCACCATTCTCAAATCGGCCTTCAGGGGTTGGCAGCCCCGCCGACACATTCAATATACTCTAGTCTAACTCTTGAATCAACCGTTCCAAATACCATTTAGCCTTTTCAAGATCCTGCTTGGCGTTGTTCTTGTATTTGTGACGGTGAATGTACTTTAAGACGTTCCCCTCCAGGTAGCCCTTAAATCCAGATCCCAACTGCTGCTTGATGTAATCAATCGCCTCAATTCCGCCCTTGTTATAATGCGGTGGCTTATTGATTAGGTTCCAGTCCTTCTCGCTGGCGGCGTCTATGCTTTTTGATTTGCTCATAGACTGTGGATCTGTCCCAAACTTTACCATTCCGTTTCGCCAACTTTCGTCTGTTGAGTTCATCCCGTATTTCTGCACCAGTAATCCCCTTTTCGTATAAATCGATAATTACTTTCAGTGTTTTGTATTCGACTGGGTTTTTCTTGAGTCTCCCGTTGTCAAGATCAAACCCAAAAGGCGGCGTACCATGGTGGTAGCCTTGTCTCTTACGTTTCTCCAAACCCTTTTTAACCAATGCGCTTGAGTCGATGAAATTTCTGTTGTGGACTTTGCCATGGCAGTCAGCACAAAGAAAAACAGTCTTAGTCCCCCCGAGACTGCGAGGAACGACGTGATGTGCATGAACCGCTTGATCTTGGCAATCAAAACAGCTTTCTCTTGAGTTGTTTAATTTCGGCATTAAACTCGTCGATCATGTCCCTATAATCGGCGGCATAAAGTTTATGTGGTTTATTTGCTGTTTCCAACATGAAATCTACGTACGCTTTTCCGTATACCTCCTGCATCCACACAGTATAAGTCTGCGCTGCGATCCCGTTTTTCATGCCATAAAGGTTACAGCCAGGACACTGTAAATGAACGTTGTCAGGGTTGAAGGCATGGAACGAACTTTTCCCCTTTGGAATGAAATGCCCGCCATGCATCTTGGTGTAGTGCCCGACGCGGCCACATGTTACGCAAGCCCCGAACCCATGATCGTCGCATTCTTCCAGTCGTCTCTTTAACTGAAAGAGTCTTAGAGCCTTAGCCCGTAGCGTTTCTGGCACGAGCAAACTCCGAATTTTTTGGATTGGTTAAAGTAACGCCATGATCTAAACCCCAGTGAAAGACTTGTTCCATGAAGACATGCATTTCACCTTTGCTCAGACTTGATGTTGATCTGAGTTGATGTTTGATCTCCGTTTTACCCACGAAGACATCTTCAGTCCCTAAAAACTCGTTTTTCATCAGGAGCTTCATTTTCTCTGGCGTAACGTCGATCTTGCTAGAGAAATGATTTGCCATCTCGCCGCACCACATGTGGAATAAGGCATTCTGGCTAAGACTTCTTGTGGCAGAATAAGGCTCTACCTTCCAGGCTATCGGACGTGAGTAGTCCCAGTCATCAAGAAATTTCTTGAAGAACTTCAGGACTTGATCGATATCCTTACGATTACGAATCATCCAGAAGACGCCGTTCATCGCTTAATCTCCGCTATCACGTCCTCGACAAACCACTTAACCTCTAACCACAACATCTTAAAGAATTTCTTCAATCGCAATCTCAATGAATTCATCCACTTCCACGTTGAGACAATTGCAGATTTTAGCAACGAGCGATAATTTGGCATCTTCCCTATACCTCCAATGACTGATTTGCTGCTTAGTCAAACCCAAGCGACGGGCTAGCTCAACTGAGCTAACCCCTTCTTTCGCTTGAATTACCCTTAACGCCTTGCCGAAATTAAAACGGTAAGTCATCACCATCATCCTTCTTGAACGGATCTGAAATCTTACCCGTCATGATTGGCTGATTTCCAGATGCGTCATCTCGCCTCCAAAGAGCGATATCTAAGGTTTCACCCTCTTTGATATCTCTATGCGCGACAACTTTACCCGTTACAACTGGCTGCTTATCGCCGCCTCTGTCGTTTTTCCAAAGGCTAACCTTTCCCCGATTGTCATATTCCATTTTAGACTCCTATTAGTCGAAAGTTACTTTCAAGATCTTCAAGTAGTTTCTCAATCGCCGCTTGAAGTCCAGCGATATACTTATCATCACGATTAATTTTGATGATGAGGTTTGGTAAATCTGGATGATAGGACATAAACCAATACTCTGGTAAATCCATGATCCACATTGTTCCTTGAACCTGCGCGTAATACTCGGACGGCATGTTGCCTTTAGCGTGATAATCGATGAGATATTTCACATGAGTCGTATGCATAGGACATTTGATCTCAAGCCCGATATCCCCGACTAACCGATCTGGACTGCAACCGACGGCTTCCTTGTCATCGGTCACAAATCCTACTTCTCGGCAGGGTAAATCTGTCTGAAAGGTAAATACATCAGCGGCTTGAGGTTCTAATTCACGGCCACGCTTCATATAAAAGGTATCAAACCCTTCAAATCGTTTCATCGACAGCCTTTCAGCTAAAAGCTCGTGCATGTATTTCTCAGCACTAGCACTAGGCTTCCCCGTAGGTGTTACGCAATCACTAAACCTGGACGCTGATGGCTTGCCTAACCTCAATTTAAACCATGGCGGCGTACCTTGCTCGACGTTGTGAATTTTCACTTCCAAATCCTCTGAAAATCAGGCTTACGAACAAAGTCCTTTGATTCAATGAAGAATCCCCAGTCTAAGAATCGTCTTCTCATGATCGCCCCCTTTTCTTCTGCTGAAGTTGCTTAACAGCCTTGTCGTACTGACTCTCGGTGAGGTTCTCAATCTTCTCAACGCCGTAGACTTTCAAGAATGCTTGACGGTTAGACTTGGTGGAGTCCAGTAACGCATCAATGTGCGCTACTTTCTTGGCGTCAATCGATTCAATGCCAATTGAGTTGTCAGTCAATGTCTGCGCGTCATTGTCATCTTCAGCATTGATGCCCCACATCGCCTGAGCCTGATACCGTCGGATGTAGGTAGATATAATCCCAATGTCCTGCGGGACGTTCTTTGCTCCTGGCGTGAGCGGAACCATCGCTGAACAGCGTATCCACTGGCCAGAATTATGTGATATCTGCGATTGAACAGTTACGCGATCATCAATCATATCGACAGATTGGATGAAACTTAAACCATGCGATGAAGCCACAGGACGGATAGCGTTCAACACTGCGGTTAAGTCAGCGTATTCAGTCTTGAAGAATGTGTTCTTCATGTTTTTGGCTGGATTTTTAATCTCAGCCTGAGCTTTCGCCATTGCGGTGAAAAGCTCATTAACTTGCTCTGATTGGTTCATTTTTGCTCCTGTCAATTAAACCGCTGACAGTGTAGCAGAAATAGTTTACCTTGCAAGCTATATAAGAGTGGTATACTGCGCGGATTGCTCCTCGCCCCGTTCGGTGCCCTTCCCCTAGCCGTTCGGGGCTTTTTATTTATATCTTCCGGTTCTGATCATTTCGCAGACTTCAATCGCTCGATTGCCGACTTGTTTAGCCCACTTAGAGTCATAGAATTCATCCGCCGCCGTATCATAATCGCCTTCTTTCATAGCAGCGATTGCCTTTTGAAACAGCATTAATCTAGGCAAGCCTAAGTTGAAACAGATATCCACTAAGCAATCGGATCGGACATTATCGAGGCTGTTAAACCAGGGGAACGTGGAGTTCAACTCTTGGATACAGCGAATGATATCGTTATCAAGTAAATAATCGATTTCCTCAACGCTCAAGCCAAGACCACCATCGCTATCAATGTTGCGCCCAACGCCAATTGTTATTTTACCTGCTGAGCATCTGTAGGCGTGGCTCTTGATTCCTTCATGTCGCTTCAGCATTTCTCTTAATTTATTCACACTAATCCTTATGGCTTGCGCCGAAATAGAAACTGATAATTGAAGAAACAATTCCGCCCAGATACCCGAGGACGAGATTGACTATTCCGTCATCATTCGCTGCTGGATCTTGGATTGTTACCATTGCAATATATCCGCCGAAAAAAATTACACACATGATGGCAATGGCCTTTGGCGTCCAGTCCTTGCCCATCGTCTGCCTGGCGTGTTGAATGTCCTGAGTCTCAAGCGCGAAGACATCAACTTCTAATTCTTTCATTCTAGTCTGAAACTGGATCTCCGCCTTTTTGACTTCAGCCAATTGTTCCGGTGAGGCTGTTTGTAATGCCTTCTCAATCGATTTCGGCTCAGGGCTGCATCCTAGTACCTTTGCGATTGTTTCAGCCGCCATGCCTCCGACAGGGCCTCCTAGCGCGGCTCCGATGGTAGGCGCAAGCCCGCCGACTAAATTTTTAATTGCGTCAAATTTCATGGACAATCCTTGGTTCGCAAATAACGATCATTCCAGCCTTCTCAAGTTGATTGGCATAGACTCGACACTCTGAATGAGTATCGAAAGAAATGTTATCGTCAATCCAAATTCCTAACGTGAGCTTCATGACGAGGAAGAACTTCACTTTCTTAAAAGTTCGTTGATTGCTTTCCAAGCCTCGATCATCTTTGACTCGAGAACGTCCAGGCGGTTCAGAATTTTGCCTATGGTGAGGATCAAGATGAATATCCCCGCAGCCACCGGCCACAAAGAGACAATGACATCAACCGTTTCCATTACTTGTCCTTCGCCTGGTTCACTACTGACTGATTCCAAATGTCAAACAAGGTCTCAATCTTCTCAGCGATTGTCGCTTCTTTCGCAGAGATAGCCCCGACTTCCAACTGAAGTCTGCGGATATCTTCACGTAACTCTTTGACCTCGATCTGCTTTTCCTTGAGCGCCATGATCTCAGCATTCTGGATCAGATCGTCGGGGAGTGCCCCTAAGTTCCCAAGTGGCCAGTTAGTTACGAAGTGAGAGTTCTTATCAATCGTCATATCTTGAACGATTTGACCGTGTTCGAGCGAGGTGATGCGGGAGTCCAAGGTGACGAAAGCCGTAGTCAGGGTGAACACAGCAAAGCCAATAGAGATGATCGCCTTTATCGATATCTCGAAATTGGTGTTCTCGTCAATCGGAGCCATCTCTGTTTACCCATCCCTGGACGGTATCAGACTCCCAGATTCTCAGGCTCAACCAGATGATCGTGAGAAGCGCGGTGATGTCAGGCAACCAGCCAGCCAAGGTAGCGATCCCGCCTGAAACTGCTACACCGTCAACGATTGTTTTTGCTTCTTCCTGCATGACTCAAGCCCACACCCTGCTTGGTGAGTTAGGTATAACGCCATACGTTATATCCAGAGCCTCAACCTTTTCTCTTTCGTTATCACCGATCAACCGGATGTTGATATGCCAGCCGTCAACCGCAGCCATGACTGCAACCTCGTTGCCTTCTTCATCAGTCGTTGTTGCACCCGTCGGCTCGTGGATCGTACCCACGATGTCGATAGCGTAATCATGACTATGCATAACCAGATAAGGGTCGCCGTCAGCAACCTGAGTTTCAACCCCTTCCTCGTCCACGTTGGTCACGTAGTCCTGGCGGTAGAAGTCAGCCAACGCTGTGGGCATATCTGCTTCAGCGTTTAGTTTTAAATAGAAGTCACGCCTAGGTGCTTCAACGATATCAACGATATCTTCTGTTACTACTTCGCTCATGTCGTAAGCTCCTGAAGTTGTACGTTAGTTAGACGCCGTGGGTAATACTTGATGGACTTGATGTGGCCGTTAAGGGCTGTTACCGCAGAAACACCACCAATGTTTAGCGTATTGTAAGATATAGAATCTTGCGGAGTAATAGAGGGACTAGATGAGTTTAACGTACCGTTTAAGTGAACCGTCGTCCCTGCGTCGGACATAGCCACTGAAATTTTTAATGGTGTTCCGTCACTAGGCACACCGCTGACACTCATACCTGCGCCGTCGTAAACGGACCATACGCTTGTGCCCGCATTGTTATAGAAAAACCTAGCGCTACCTCCTCCAGAAAGAAGATAGTTAGTGTCGCTATTGTCAGGATCGGTATGATCAAACTCTACGACAAACGTACCTGCTCTTTTGTTGTAGCCGAAGTTATCCCAGCTAATGTCTATAGGATAATCCGCAGAGCGTGTTGCAGTGCTTCCTGTAGTCTTTATGTAACTGGTGGGGAACGACGCTTGCTCTATCTGACAGCCCCAAATGTAAAGCCCAGACGTTCCATCGCCAGCAAAAGCGACAGTACCGCCAGATTCAGTTATTTGAAAACGTAATGGCGTAGTATTGTTTGGATTTGCAACAGCACTACATCTGTACCAGCCGTTACCTACATCCTCTATTTTTACATTGCTCCAATCTGCTGAGCCTGTATTGTCAATAGTGCCTGTTTCTAAATTAAACCGTGGTGGATTACTGCCTATACCCGATCCTCTAAAAGCAAGAAGGTAGTCACCGGGGCCTTGCTTTGCAAAACAGGACATAGCGTAGTCTGTTCCTGATGTTACATTTGAATCGTCAATGTAGTGTTCAGTAGAGAACGTGGTAGGCCTGCAAAAAGAAGCGGTTTGGTTTCCATCAGGAGCGATAGCGGCGTTGTCTGATGTAGACATATTTTCGACTTTTTCGCTCAACTTCTCACTATAAGTAAACAGATTAGTCCTAGACTCCTCGATCAGTAGTCCAAGCCTATTACGATCTGCGTCGTACTCAACACGAGGAAAGTTATCGGGATGCTCGAACAGAGTCAGGGTGCCGTTTGGTTGATCGAAGAGGACTTCTTTGACTGATACATTGTCAAACGTACAAGACTGCCCAGACGCGGCATTCTGAACTCTGAGGCTGATGTACGTTGTCGAAAAGTCAGCCACAAAAGAAAAGTATAAAGAGCCGTCTACAGCAGTGTTCTGATAAGTTTCTCCGCTAAAACTAGCAGATCCAATCTGTACAATTGCGTCATTAGCTCCGCTTTGATCTACAGAAAAAACATAAGTATTGCCCACAGTTAATGACACTGATTGCACGATACCGCCTTTGTCTGTGCTTGTAGTTGTTACCTCTACACCGCTTGCAGAAACGCTAGTGCTTGCGCTTGTCTCTGTCCACCCACTGACATCACTATCAAAAGTCCCGTTAGTAACCAGCTCAGTCCCATAGCTAACAGGGCGCAACGCATGGCCCGTACTGGCGCGAGTGAAGGTAATTAAGTCTTCGTAATTGCTAAATTTCTTAGCCATTATTCGCTCCACTCGAAGTTTACATAGCTAGCCTGCGTAGAATCGAACGTCAGATTCAGGCTCGGCTCGGTTGATGGATTAGTCGCGGCAACAATACCGTCATCACCTAGATCTTCATTCCAGATACGAAATAGCTTAATTGTGCCCATGTAGTCGTAGGCTAGAGACAAATCAGTAGCAGACAAGTCCGGCAATGCCGTAGGCGTTGTGTTAGCTGTGAGGGCTACGCCGTCTATTGCGCCGTTAATGAAGGTAGAGCCGTGGCGTGATGCGATGTTAAATGGAACGTTGATGCCTGGTGAATATGCATCTATAGCACTATCAACAACATCAACAATTCCTGATGAGCTTTGATTGAATCTAATCTGCCCAGTGTCAGTTCCTCGCGTATCATCATAAATCTGAATTAAGTTGTTTGAATCTACAGTCCAATTTATAAAGATCTGTCCTGCGTTTTGATCCTCATCAGCATAAGTCACTCGCCCATCCATAGCGATGGAGACTGACAGCGGGTTTATCTCGCGGACGCTTACGTTGTCAAAGTAAACAACGTCTCCAGCCACTGAGACTGCATCATCAATTTTTACCTGCAAAATATGCGACGATGCTGTCGCTCTAAACACATGAAATATTCTAGTGTTTGTTGTATTAGAAGTTCTTCCCGAAGTACCGCTACCAATTCCTGAAATCTCTATTTCACAATCACCAGACCCGCTAGTTGTTCTTGCTATTGCGCTTATCTCATATACTCTATCAACGGTTGTAGTAATGGTTTGATTAGCTTGCGGCCTATTTCCACCAGTAGAAGTGATTTTAAGCTCGCCGCTTTCAACCGATAGTGTTGCGTTGCTGGCAGTCCATCCCGTTGTATCCGTATCAAACGTCCCATTAGTAACCAGCTCAGAACCTATGTAAACAGGATCAGGCCAGGGTAGGTTAGCCGATGGGATGGTGAAGGTTTCTGCGGCTCTTGTGACGCTAGAGCCAGACGTTGGAATGAAACTGCTAGGTGTGGATGCTTCCTCGAACTGAGCGCCATAGATAAAAAGACTAGAACTGCCATCGCCTGTGTAGTTTGGTAGGCTAGCGCCGGGTGTCGTTGAATTACTAATACCCACAACAAGACCGCTACTTGTGTCGCCTGACTGAGTGTAGGTAAACGCAATCCTGTACCAGCCGTTGCCAACGTCTTGGCTGGTTTGGTTGCTTGCTGCACTTCCTGTCTCTGTAATGGTTTCGCTACTAAAATCAAAAACCACGTAACCATCAGAACCCTCGTTATTTGTTCTGAGGATTGCACTGCGACTACCAGATCCCTGCTTTACATAAACGCTCAACGTATAATCAACCGATGCTGTTACTGTGGTGTGGGTACTAACATAATGAGTCCCTATATCAGTGGTTTCTACAACCTCAGCGGCATTTTCTGTGCCATCAGGTGAAATAGCTTGATCCGCTGTTAACGTCGTTCGCCCTTCAGTGTAGCCAGTACTAAAGTCACTGTAATCAATCAGATTAGTCCTAGCCTCAGACTCAGCCAGGACACCCTCGTTTACCCAGGCGTCACCGTTGTAGACGTGATGTGCTACGCGGGGGAGGTACGCTGCGGCTGAAGGATCTACAGAAGATTCACGGACGCTGATATTGTCGAAGTCTACTGTTGATCCTGATGTAAATCCTGCATTAACTAAAGCTCTAATTTCATGGCTTGTCGATGTAGGCTTAAAGGTAAAGTGATACCTTCCACTAGAGGTAATTGTGGGAAACGAAGTAATGTAGGGGTTGTGCAATATAACTGACGCTGTTGCAGTACCAGTTATCGTTATATCAGCCGTTACTATGTGTGTTTGCCCTACAGTCAAGTTGCTTAACGTCTGTCCCATCCAAACAGCACCCGACGTGTTCGTTGTCGATGTTAGGCGTAGCTTTCCGTTGTTATACGACGGAGTTACATGATTGTTTGTGTCTGTTTCCGTCCAGTCAGAAATATCGTTGTCAAACGTTCCATTCGTAACAAGTTCAGCGCCAGTGGCACGCCCCGCTGTCGGAACGTATGAATCCCCACGATCAGGGTTGTCTGCCATGCCGCCTAAGTCTGAGCGGTGGAGGTGTGCGCCCCAAACATATAAATCCATAGCGTTGTTTGAGCTATCTCTATTTATTCCCCAATTGCCATTCGTCCCTAAAATTGTTGGAGCAAACGAAAATAACTGCCAATCACCTGTAGCTGTAAGATCAGAAGACAACTGTCCTCCAGTACCTTGCAGTCTAAATGTATTGTTAGATCCTGCGGTAACGGCTTTTACCCACACCTTAATAGTATGACTCAATTCCTGAATAACGCTTTGCGTTATTGCTGAAGCACCTGAAGTAACAACCCTATCGGCTGTTGAGCTTCCATCAGGCGCTGTTGAGGCATTTGCGGTCACTGTTACGGTGCCTGTCTTGGTCCAAGCCGCATTGTCAAACTGTTCAGAATACGTAAACAGATTATGCGGTCCCCACTTGATGACTGGCATCTCGCGGACTGATACGTTGTCTATGGTAACGTCTAAACCGTATGTTCGAAAAAACTGTAGCTCGCTGCCTGCTGCTAACATGTACCTGACAATTACGCCTTTTGTGGTAGCAGCGATGCTTTCAATCTGACTAGCAGAAGAACCAATCCTGAACTGCAAATTGCCCGTGGTTCCAGCAACAACATTGAAAGAAACTTCATACATTTTGCCAGTGACAGCGCCTACATCTTGATTAAGCCTTACTGTCCCAGTGCTATCAGGGTGATATATACGTGCGGCACCATCAACGTACTCAATTACACCTGTTCCGTCACTGTCATCACTCCAGCCAGTTAAGCCGCCTGCAAATGAACCATTAGTCACTAACTCTGGACCATAGCCATCCGTCATCGTGGCGTTGCCAGCACGACTGTGATTGATCAATTGGCTTATTGTGGTGTTGCCGTTCGCTTTTCGATAATAATTATCAACAAATGCAGCGACGAGATCAGGATAATCGCCATTGGCGTCATAAAGTCTTCGTAACTTATTCTCTACTCGCTGGATCGCGACACCAATATTTACGCTCATGCTTGCACCTTTGGAAATTCTTCGAACGAACCGCTGACGCTATTACTTTCAAGTAAATTCAATGCCTCACTTGTCCGATACGGCTTGATCGATATGTCTCTCGTTTGAATAGTAACTGTACCCGAAATATTGACAGCATTCACAAGATCTATCGCGAGCAAATTTGCCGCTGGGATCTTTAATGAGACGTCAAAATCCTTCCTGGTTGGAATGGCAAACGTGATTGCTGCATCATTCCGACTCGGAATCGCGAGGCTAGTCATGCGAGATATCCTCAAGCACGCTTACGATAAACGTCTCTGTCGAGAAAACTTCGCTTGATCCATCAGTGAATTCGATGTCGCAGTTGTGATTGCCAGACGCCCAGGTATCTGTCTGAGCAGCCGTAGCGGATAACGTACATATCCCGTTGCTCGGATCGGACAATGTTACCGTCAGCGCAGCAACTAGCGTTTGATTCTGCCGGATATGCGCTCTGATCGAATATGATGAAATATCGACTGCGCTACCGCCAGACGTAACAGTGATCGTCCACTCCAGGGTGTCACCCTGCTTAACGGTAACTGTAGCCATCAATCACCTCAATATACGAGTGCGTGAATACCAGTCGCTGTGGTGCCAGTCGATTTTACGCGTGAAACTGAGCAAACCAGAGTATAGAAATCTGGTACGACTACCGTCCTCTCGTTATCATCTTTGTTCAAAAAGACGATTGTGCCGCCGTTTTCCACGTAAAGCCCGATTGCCACATTGCCAGCGCCGACATTATCACTGCCATCAGATGGCGTGACGGGCACCATATCGAGAACCAATCCACTCTGATTGGGTGAATTTGTATATAAAAAGGGATCTGCCATGAGAATCTCCTGCTAAGTAGTTGCTATTTTAACAATTCTGCCGCCGTCTTCATATCCCGCCCAGCAAGAAATTACTGTATCATCGTTACGCTTTTGTTCTATCAAATCATCCAACATCGCAGGCAAATCTCTAGCTTTCTCAGCCACCGCAACCTGATGATCTCCATTTTGATCAGTGTACCCGATAATCATTTGACATTTCCTAGATATCCTGAGAGTTCATCAAAATATACTGTTGAATTTGTTGATCCAGTATAAACCTCTGCTCGAAATCTAATCTCCGTCGCTGTCGTTGTTGGCCCGAGATAACTCAACGTTGGAATCACTATATTTTGGCTAGATCCGCCAGCGATTACATACGTGCTGACTTGTTTTGTAAACCACGACACATAAACGCTAGATGAAAAAAATGCGTCTGCTGAATAATAAACTGTATCACCGTTAGTCCAGGTTGTGCTGCCAGTTCCTGTTAATGTTCGCAAGTTCAAAACTGTATATGTACCGTCGTAATAAACTGACTTTATGTACAGAAAATCTATTCCAGACGTTCCAGACGAGTTTGAATCACAAGCTCCGTATGATCCGATCAAATTAGTCTTGTCGCCTAATATCTTTATCTCTTGATGAGTGCTGGTAGCCGTTCCAGCAACTGCAACAGTTCCAATGGAAAACGCGGTTTCACCCTTCGATCTTCTAAAAGTTAAAACGCCAACGCCAACTTCATCATCGCCACCCGTTGTTCTGCTAAGAGTAAAAGAACAATTCGCGACAACTAAATTTCGTTTCGAAGTTGCGGGAGCTGGGATCACGGGTTCTAGCAAGGTAGTCAAACTAGACGTTACACTTACAGTTTGATATGGAGGGATGTGGCTTAGAGCATAGGTTTCGTTTACATCGCCAGTAATTAAATTAGAAGCAAGACTTCCAGCCGTTACTGTTCCGAGATCTGCAGTGATCGCTGCTAGATTGTCTGCGAAGATGTTCTGAGCAACGACAGTCGCTGAATCCATCTTTAAAACCGATAGATCTTTCATTGATAGCGTTGTCGTTGTCGTTGAATTACCCCAATTCAGAATTCGCAATCCAGCATATTTCGCGGAACTATCAAGTCGTAAATATGGATAGCCTTGGCTAGAAAAACCTGTCCAGGCTTTTGGCTCATGGCTTGGCACATCATCTATATCAACGTTGGCTCCAAGCAAAAATACCTTAAACGAAACATAACTTGTGGTGGCGGTTTTAACTGCAAAATATGCATTATCGGTTGCGGTTGTGGATGCTCGATCCTTATCCCAGCGATCAAAATTGATACTGGTTTGGCCATTCACTCCATCAGCAAAATCAGAATCACTATCAATCTGAGTGGTTGATTGAGTGGCCCCAATATAAATAGTCCCGTCAGCACTATCTTTTTTAAATGATCCTCGAATCACATAGATCGCATTGTGATCGACTTCAAATCCTTGGCTGCGAATTGCTCGATCGTCATCATTAATTATTTCCAACGCGCCAGCATTATGTTGGACAGTGATTCCCGTTCCAACCGATACGGCATTGCCGGACTCATCGTAACCGCCCCATCGATTAACATTTCCGGTAATCGTCACGGGGTTTATTTCTGAAATCGCCCCGAGCGCAATCTTGGATGGTGTCATTGCCGACGAGCCTATTTTGGCCGTCGTGATGCCTGCATCCTTAACCTCAATTGCGCCACTACCGTTATCTTGCAGCGTGGTTCCGTCTAAACTGATGTTGGCAGCGCTGAAAGTTCCAGTCACCGTTGCGGTTGCGACGTTAAGGCTTGATGCAGTTATGTTGCCAGTCACTGACAAATTAGTTCCATCGAACGTCAGTTTACTTCCACTGCTGTTTCCGATTGAGAACTTGTATGCAGAATCATAGCCAAGGAAAAAACCAGTGCCAGTGTCATATCCAGTCTGGCCGCCCTTAATCGAGCCACCGGAAGACATGGTAATGCCACCGCCCGTTATAGTAGTTCCGGTATTAAGAGCATTTACTGTCTGATCAGCCTCTGGATCGTCGGCATAAACTATAATAGATTTAAGAGAATCTATTCCCCCAGTTGTTGACGTCTTTGTCCCTATGGCTATGACGTAATCAGTGTCATCAGGTGTGAAGTTAACTGTGCTGTTTGAATTATCTACAGCAGCCCACTGATCATTCACCTCGTCATAAATCGCAACGAAAATAGCAGACGTGCCGCCGCTATCTGTCGTTACTGTATCGCTCGTTTGAAATCTTGCACTTGTATCTAAAGCCCAAGCCTGACTGGGCCCCCAAATAACATAAAAGTGATTCCCAGAATAAGGAGGCTTGGTGCTGCCCTCATATGGCGTGACAATCACTTGTTGGCTTGTTGTTCTTGTCGTAGGCCCTGCTTTTATGGCTCCTGCTGCGATGGTGATTTCACCGTCGTTCGCAGTTGCATTCAAAAAATTAGGAGTGAATGTGATGTTACCGAGAGGACTATGATTGATCGTGTTAAGAGCATAAAACTCTTCAGTGAGCTCAAGATCAGCAAGCAAATCTGCCTTAGCGTCTGCCCCTAAAGTCAAAGATGTGGCGGTGATTGCACCAGTAACAGAGAGATTGGTTCCGTCCCAAATCATGCTTTCCGTTGCATCACCGACTGCAAACGTATAATCGGTCCCGTTATAGCCTAAGAAGAATCCATTCGTTGTATCAGTTTCTGAATCTTTATTGATAGTTTTGATGACGCCGCCAACATTCATGACGATGCCGCCGCCATCTAATTCAATTTCCTGCCTAATCCCTGACTGAGCAACTTCTTGGCCCGTCATCGTGCTCGTCGCTGTATCTACGCCATCAATTGATATCGTGTCTGTTGCCAAATCAATATCAATTCCAAGTGCAGTATTCTCAACGTCCGTCCACTCTATAGAACCTACAGTCGCGAAAACTGTGGTGTTTGGATCAGCGTTCGGTTCTAAATTAGATCGAGCTTCATCACTGGTTCCAACGTATCGAATTGCTCGAACCCAGTAGTAGCGAGTGTCAGTTGGACTTACAGAATCTGTGCCATTTGAAGCATCGTGAATAAACTGCGTGCCGTCTGTTTCTCCGATCTTTACTGCTGATGAGAAATTTTGATTTGGGCTCGCGAAGACATGAATAGTCTCAAAGTCTTTATTGTTCGGCGGATTCACCCAATCTAATTCGATGTTTTTTAGTCCTGCCGTCGCGCTTAACCCTGATGGACTTGGAATGCCTCGGAAGGCATCGATCACATCACCATTCACTGTGATCGTCGAATACTCTCCCACAGCGGGATCAGCGTAAGATGTGGATGAATCTTCTCTTAACGTCAGATTGATTCCACCTTCTTCGCTAAATGTCCATCCCAAGCATTGGAATATCTTATTGCTCCAACTCAATTCATCGATTGATATCTGAACTCGATCACCAACCGCTACACGCATTGCAGACAAATTAGCGGGGAACGTAACCACTTTTTGCTGATCAGATAACTGGATAAGTTTGTTAGCCAATCTCTGCGCTTGATAACTACTATTTACCATCGGAAACTGAACCTCAGTCTCCAAGATTTCGTTGTTATCCCTGGTCACAGCATCTGCTAGTTGAACTTTTGGAAACTCAGATGACTTCCACGATTGATCAGGATCGATGAACAATCCTTTGATCGTGTTAAATCTATCGCCCCGCTCTAAAGATGTCTTAATTGATAAACCGCCGATAAGATCATTTTCATCCAGGCTTAAAGTCGGACTTTCGTAAATACCAGCACGCATGACATATGTGCCATTCACATATGACAATTGCCCATTCATCGAGTTTAGAATTTTATCGATGTTCGTTCGGTGTGAATCAGTGCCAAACAAGACGCCATTGCAGGTAAACCTGGACTCAGAACCGCCAGGAACCGAAACGGAAACATCACAACCATCAGCGGCAGTGACTACTGCGCTCCAGTCAATTTTAGATGATGAGATCCCCATCCCATAATCTGTGCTTAACAGATAATCTAAAAGGCAGAGCGCGGGGTTATCGCCATAAGCTATATAACTGGCATTTGTTATGTCTTGCCCATACGTTGAAACAGCGGCATATTCTAAACGGGGATCATAAAGTTTCTTACCCTGGACAACTGCCTTGATGTCTCTCGGCATGTATTTGTCCCAAAGCTCTTGGGTGTCTTCGTTTAACTTCCATTTGGTTGCGATATAGGCAATGCCTTTACCTTGATAAGCCGACGTCCAATTACTGAAACTGCCAACCATCATTGAATCAGCGGCCTGACTTGCAGTGCCGAGATGTTTGTTGATTACGCAGATGGTTACGCTATTCTGAGGCCCAAAACGTCCAGCGGTGACGTTTCCACCAGCGGAAGATCCACCATTAATTTGCGCGTCTGTTATCCTTTCTGCGTCGAAATAAATATCAGTAATGTCATTAACTTCATGTCCCGCCAGCGCGATGACGTGATATAAATCTTGATTCTCAGCGCCCGCTACGCCCAAGAAAGCAATTGGACCAGATACTAGGGTTTCGCCATAGATGATTTTGTAAGGCTCTGTGGTGCCTTTTACCGTGGCTTGCCGAGATCTATCGGTATCCACTTTGGGCATTTCTATTTCGAATAATCTTGTAAGAGCGATTGTTCCGCCAACTACTACAGCGGCTCCAATTGCTAAAGCAAAGGCACCAGTTCCCGCCGCGCCTAACGTAGCGGCTGAACCGATTCCTATTAAAATGCCTTTTACTGCGGGGATTATCCAGCCCATAATTTCCAGCCCGACGCAATGTGCTCTGAAGGAATTCTAATCATTCCTTTTTTTACAAGACAAACCGCTGTATCACCCAATTTAACGCCCATAACCTGCCCCTGGGGTGTTTTCACGATCACCGGACTTCCATCTTGCAGAGATGAAATATCATCTGTTGGATCGCCTAAAACGCTTGCAGCGGTATCCTCAAGATCGCCAAACCCTTTTATTATAGATTCAGCGTCTTTTTCAGAATTATAATTGAAATCAATTAGGTAGTCTTTTCCAGTCAACTCTTTAACAATAAACCCTGCGAATTGACAACAATCGACAGTGCCATAATCAAATTCTTGGCGCTGCCATTTGTTTAACGCCATTAATACTTTCATCTCATGCCAGGACGTCTAGGCCCTGGTGTCCTCGGTACGCTATCTGACGCTCCGCCAGTGATATTGCCACTCGGCCCTGATTGGCCCCAGTTAATTTTTGCGTCTGGAACCTTGTGAATATGATTGAAGAATAAATCGCCAGAATATCTTTGTTGTTGCGCGACGTTCGTGTACATCAGGTTTGCAGACTTGTCGAATCTAGATAGCTCGGATTCAGCAATCAATTCAATTGCATCTCCGCCAGGAGCGCCGACAGTGACATTCATTTGATCCATGAACCCAGCCCAGATCTGAGTTGGATCTTCGAGCAAGGTATCGTCGGTATCGAGCAACCCAATATATATCGTCACAGGGCGCATGTAGTAATCTTCTGTCAACGCCGCCCCAGATATCGTTGAATCTAATCCAGATAACGTTAAAGTTATTGAATAAGGGCTAACGTCAGTGCCTTCTTCTACTTTCGAAATAGAACCTAAATCTCCCACGCCTGCCCAATCTTGAGATCCCCAGGTATATGTTCCAATCGAGTTGTGAACATAAACAGTCCCAGACGGGAATTCGAGTTTGGCGAACGTGACAAGTCGGACTTCTTGAGCCTGAAGTGCATTATTGATTTGCGTAGAAAATCCACGGCTCATGCCAAAATATCCTCGAAGGCTTCAATAGTAAAATTGCTCACAATGCCTGGCCGAGTGTCCCAGGATGTCTGGCTATCAAGCATAAATACGCCAGAAACCGGCACCACTAAATCGACTGGATCACCCGCTGATGTAGTTGTCCGAATCGGCGGTGAAATTGTAAAAGTAACATTGCCTGATGCGTTGGTGTCGTAATTGTCTGCCTCTGAATTTGCAGAATCATTCACGATCATATGTAACTCGTTATTGACTCTTATATAATCGCCAGCATAGGCATAATTGTTATAACTTACTGGTGCGCCCGTGCAAGCCAAACTGGTTCCCGTTTGTGACGCTGCTGCGACCAATCCAGTATCAGTGCCAGTGCCTCTGCGAGTAAATGAATGATCGTGGAGCAACATTCTGTGAAGTTTGCCATTCAGTTTCGCAAGATACGCCTGCATGATCGAGCGATCATTACCGCTTAAATTATTAAACGTCATCGTGACGCGCCAATAACTACCCTTTCGAATAGTTGTTTGAACGGCTCCAGTCAAAGGGCTGGAAAAACTTTTAGTATTTGTTACCAACTCCCATGAGCTTGTGCTAGGCGTAATGTCTGGAAAAGTATATATCGTCATCAGAGTCTTCTTCTTTGCATAAGATCTTGCACTGCCATAACCGTTTTTTGAGACGTTATTTGCATGGCCGCTTGAATCTTGACGTCAACGTCTGCGCCTGATCCTCGGGCATCTACGTTATTAATGATGGTGATACCAGAACCGCCGCCTTTTTTATGATCTATGATTTCTTCCCCTGGATGTAGCGTAGCCATGAAGCCGCCTTTTCCATCAAGGCCACCTGCCCTAGCGCCGAATCCAGTGAAACCACCACCTTCAAATGACTGTGCTTTGATTTGAGCTACTTGTCCTAAACCAGATGCAACCTGCGCTGCCGCCATCACAAAACTTAGCGGTGGTGGGTAACTAGACAATGCCAGCGTCGCACCTTGATAGGTTTGCATGATCGCTTGAGCAATCTGGAATGCTTTGTTCAATGCGAATAGTTTTTTGTTATTCTGAGCGATTCCAGAGAATTGATTGCTAAGTTCATCCAATACGTGGCTGGTTTGAGCTGTCGCAGACATCATTGTGAATTCTTTGCGTTTCTTTTCTCCCGCAATAGCTTGCTCTTCGAAGAACGTCAGTCTTTTCTGTGCCTCATCTAGCCCTTCTATCATTGCCTCAGTAATAACTTTACCAGGCGATTCTTCCGCTATTTTTTCAGCGGTTCTCCGAGCCTCTGTGACTATGTTTTGGAACGATGCATTAATTCCTTCGCTTGGCAGTGGCTGATTCAGCATATCTGCCGCTTCTTGAAGCCCTAAAGCAATTGCCCCATCCATGTTGGCAACCATTTGCGTTACTTTGCCAACATCGATCAGATCCATTCCAAACGCATTGGCCATCTTGTTATATTTTTCGGCCAAATAAGTGAAGACTGGATCTACCTTTTCCAGAATAATCTTCGTTACTTCAAGAAGTTTGACTGATAAATCTTTGAAACCTAAGCGAATAATGAACAGCCCATCAGCAAGTTTTGCGTAAGCGCCAAGAAGAGCTTGAACTACTCTTTGCCCTATCGTTCCAAAATCTTCATTGTCTAACGCCGCCTGCCTAAAATCATCTGCGACTGTTTTGATTAGCGGACTAAATGATACCGCTAGCTGATTACCCAACCCAGAAAAAACGCCTGTGGCCCTAGTGACGGCATCATTTGCGTCTTCTATCTGAGCAGCATCAACCCTTGAAATTGCTATTCCTAGATGCTCTGCTTCCGCAGCCATGGTTTGCAGATTCTCAGCACCACCCCCAATCATGTTAAGGACAGCAACGCCCCTAGCTCCGAATAAATCAGTGGCTATTCTGACTTTGTCAGTTTGATTCTGAACCTCTTTCATTGCATCAGCAACAGCGAGCATTTGCTGATCTAAAGGCAATTTTTCTAATATTCTGGCATTCAAACCAAGCTCAATCAGAGCATCTTTAGCCACGCCAGTTCCATCAGCGGCATCCGATACGCCTACGGCTAGGTTTTGCAGGGATTTTTCTAAGGTTTTGTTTTCAACCCCAGCTAATGAGGCTGCGTGCTGAAGCCCAGCAAGTTGATTGGTTGCTATACCTAATCGATCAGATGTTTTTGCTAAAACGTCAATGCTATCCATTGAAGATTTAGTCAAAGCTGCCGCAGCCGCAACTCCAGCAGTTGCAAATGCAACCCCTATTTTGGCAACTTTTACAGCAGTATGAGCTGCAGCATTGCCTAAAGATTTAAGACCCTTGTTAGCACTACCAAATGTTTTGCTAAATTTGTCTTGTGCTGATATTGGTATTTCAACGGGACGCGTTGCCATCTTTCACCTCAAAATATGCAACCCAACCTTCAAACTCGATCACATCCATTTCCATAATTTCACTCACCGTCTTGTGCAAGTGCTCTGCTAGCTGGTAGCAGAAGAATAGGACATGATCGTTTTTTAGTTTCCCGATAAATCTTCCGCTTTTGGTTGCATGTCCGCAATTTCGCCAGCGACGCGAATCAAAACGTCTGGATCTACTGATCGAACAATTTCAACCAGTTCCATTTTTTTGAAGCATTCAGTGCCATGCCCATCTATCAGATAATAGATAAGCGTCAACGCAAGTCCTTCATCCATCTTATCCCCAGTCAATTTAGACTGAATTTCCATCTTTTTCTTAACGGAAATCTGGGGACGGACATAATAAGTTCCGCCCCATTCAGGAATTTGGATTGGCTTAGGATCTGTACTCAGGACTTCCTGATAATGCTTCTTCGCCTGTTCTAAGATGCTCATCTTAGACGGTGCTTGACGTTAACGCGCCAGAACCTTGTAGCGTGATTGATGCTTCAACCATGCCATCGAATGATGCTGATCGACTTACGCCAGTGACAATAGCAGTCCCGCTGTAGTAAGTATCTCCCCCACCGTCACCTTCTGGATAAAATGCAATCGTCACACTAGAGCCTACAGTTAAAGCGCCCTGGCCCGTCGTATTAGTTTCGTCCCAGTAGACGTCCGCAGAACCCGTAAATGATGTCAACGTCGGGATAAAAGTCCTTGCCGTGTCCGTCATTACCGTGTCTTCGACAGTGTCACCAGTTTCTTCGATGGAGAAAGATCGTAATTCGGCTACCGCATTGGAGCCGACTTTAACGATGCCATCACGTCCGATATGTGTAGCCATTATTCAACCTCTTCTTCAGTTTTCTCTTCTTTCTTTGGCGCGGGCTTTGCCTTCGCCTTGGAAACTTCTTTCCATCCCAGGTTAATCATTGATTGAACCTTCGAGGGATGGGGAGTAATCGTAGTTTTGCCGTCTGGACTTACTAATTCCATAACTCACCTATAACGCCACATTTGGCGCGTTGGTTGCTGTTCTGTATTGTACTTGATAAGTCAAAGTAACAACACCCACAGGGGTTTCACCCTCCCCGTTGTAATTAATTTCCGTGCCCGTCAGTTGTGAAAATTTAGCAAGTCCGTTCAATGTTCTGTCGTTTGCCAGAGCCGTTTCGACTTCCTCACAAATAGTATCAACGGTGTCATCAAAATCAGTTGTTGCCTTGACATATCCTTCAATAACAATATTAACGATCCTGTTCGTTGAAAGTGCAGTGCCAATCACATCTGCTTCAGAATCTTCCGTTGTAGAATAAACTAACAATGCTGGAAGATTAGAGTCTTGCAGCGGGTAAACTCTTGACTGAAAAACATTAGATCCAGTCGTGCTCAATCCAGTGACAACAGTGCCAACTCTTTCTCTTATTTGTTGCCTAACGTGTGTCATTGTTGTTCTAACGCCACTTCAGTCATTCCGGTTCCATCTGGACGCACATTCACTGATTTATATGTCACTGAATTAACAACGAACGTATCATTATGAGCTACATTAGGCGCATCTGCCGTCCTAATCACCGCAATTGGCTGACTCATTTCCATCCCAACTGTGCCAGCGTCAACCGAATAATATTCGTTCAAGAATATTGTTTTGATAGTCGATGGCGATCCTCCACTTGGAGTATATGTACAATCAACTCCAAAATCGGAAAGCATGATCAATCTATCGTCGGCTGTTTCAACCATCTATTTTCTTTTTCCTGCCACGCTTTTTGGGCGCTTCCTCAGAATCCTCTAAACCGACAGATCGATTCTCAAATTTAGGAGGCTCATAAGGAGCAACTCTACCTATCCCCATCAATTCTTTTGCTTCTTCGTCCGTCAATTCCAAAATAGTACCCTGGCGTTTTGCAGAGCCATGAATGACGCAACTTTTCAATACTTGATATTGCATATTTAACTCCAAGAATCGAGGGAGCCGAAACTCCCTCTATCTCGTTAGCTATTAGCTACCGCCGTCGTTTCCGAGGCAGAACGCTACAGCATGTCTTACCGCAACATCCATAGACTGGATAGCGCGGATCAGGACTGTGCCTGACTTGCTGTTGGTGTATGGATCAACGAGGACATCTAAGCCTCCCCACATCCCTACCAAAACCTGGCTGAAATCGCCAAAGTAGAGATCGCCAGCGGTGCACTGGTTAGATACGATGGCTCGATAGCCATTCATCGTACCGCCAGGCTCGACAACGAATTGTGCGGTGTTAGATGCTTTTTCTACGCTCTTCAATGCGCCATACATGCTAGCGGGGAGAATGTATGCCAGGCTGCCTTGGAGCGCATTGTCCTCAGCAACTTTGGTTTCCATTTCCACAACTTGAGCAAACGTCGGGATGAGATCAGGAGCAGTGCCGAAATCAACAGTGTTAATTCCAGAAGTGTTCTTGATACCAGTGGGCTGGCCTGATGAGCCAGAGCCTGCCAACGCTGCCAAGTCCATTGCTGTAGCAATTGCTTGAGCAAGATCATCACGGATCAGAGCCTCAATGTCTAAGGTGCTCTGAGCGATCATTCTTCGAGTCACTTCCGTGAATGCCCCAAGATCCTTGGGAGTCAGAGAAATCTGGCTAAAAGTCGGCTCAGATTCAGCAACGTTTGCACCCTCAGTTGCCAACCAAGCGGCAGCAGAGGCAGTTGCTTTCTTAGGAATCTTCACATCGCTTTGCAAGCCGTTCAGAATGCGAGCGCCTGCTTGCATTACTGAAGACTGATTTCGAAGCACGTCAATGAACTCACCGCCACGGAAATCTTCCGTCAGAGCGTTTGAGTCGTCCGTGGTGTTTAAGTCACGCGTCCAGTTTCGCAGAACGTCAGTAGGAAGCATCACACCTTGTGCGGGCCTGCCATACTGCTCAGATGCAGCACGAGAGCACTCGAATTCGAATGCAGCGGCTTCTTGAGCGCGTCGATCATGCGGATTAGCCAGAGCATTGATTGCTCGAACTAAGCTGAATCGCTTAACTTCTCTTGCAGTCATGCCGATGTCTTGTTTTACAAGAGCTTCGTTAGACTTGATTTCGTCCAGAAGGATTCCTCGGAATTCTTCAATTGAACGTCCTTCAGCGATGGCACGTTGAGCCAAATCGCCTTTGTTGTGCTTGCGACCAAGCTCAACAATTTCCGCCGCGTTCTTTCGTTCTGCTTTGCGAACTTCATCCTGAACGGCAGCGACGTCAACAGATACTTGTTCTGTCATGGTAGTCACCTCTATGTGTGGATTTTTGGTTTCAAGATGAGGCTCGCTAGATCGTCCCACGCCAACTGTCACGTCTGCTGGGATAGAAACCAGGCTGGCCTCTAGTGGAGTCCAAGATTTAGCCACATATGTGTCTTTATCTCTTTTCTCCAGTCTGTTGATAGAGTAGCCGACTGAGATGTTGGCTTTAATTCCATCGCAAACATCTATGAACGCTTCAGAAGCTAGTGCATTTCGTCCAAAACGCACTTTAGCCCGTAGTCTGCGGGTTTCTTCATCCAGTTCAACAGATTCAACGACACCTATCTGCTGTTTTGGATCGTGATCCAAAAGCAAAGGTGCTCTGCCTGAAGCGATGAAACTCATATCAATCGCATCAGCACTATGTTCTAAAACTTCATTTCCAAATGATCGCTCAACAGGCTCTTCTGACGAAAGAGCAATCATAGCTGTCCTGCCCTCTTCATCAATTGGACCTTTATCCATATGGATGGCCCGATAAACCAATTCCGGACCTGATGCTCGATCAAGCTCTTCTTTCATCGCTTCGTAATCTTCGTCCATAACTTCTTGACGTTCTTCTTCAAGATGTCCAGAAGATTCTTCAACGACTTCTTCAACCATTTCATTTTTTGCAAACTCCACGATGAAAGTCTCGTCAGTCTCTTCGACATTTACGATATGTCTTTCCATACCTTTTGTCTCTATTGCTGGTTCAAATTCGATGACGTCATAGTCATGCTCGTTTAGCCATTCCCTGGCTTGTTCCGCCGTAAATATTTCTGAATCAAATCTAATTGATTGTAATTCAGATTTTTCGTCCTTAATTCCAACGATTATATCAATCCCTTCGCCAAATTCATCTGATAATCTTCTGAATTCGTCATATTTGCTTGGATCTTCTATTCTGGCTGCATGTTCGTTTGGATACGGCCTTTTATTTTCCTTTTCATTCTTTAATCGTTCTACGATTGTTTTAGACCACCTAAAACCAGCGTCACCGCCCCACAAACTCCAAGCGATCCGCCCATTCGATGGATATCCTTTCTCGCCAGGGCTAAATCCCTCACCTTTTTTATCAACTTCATGCCTGGAAAAATAAGAATACATTCTTTTTACGGTGTCTTCAGGCAGTTGTTTTCCATTGACAATATCTCTTGCACGCGCAATACCTACTGCTGTACCTCCTCTGCCATGCTCTTTGCGCCAATCAAGGCCCTTCTGAGCTTCTGTAATCATTCCGCCTGTTGGCTTAAAGCTAGCCATCTTCGTCCTCAATCACTGTATCTCGTTGAGATCCATACGGCTCAATCGCGTATTGAACGCCAAACTGATCAGCAAGCTGCTTATCTCTCGCGATTTGACTGAGAAGCTCTTCCGCATCCATGCCATATTGCCCAGCGATGTGGCTCAATGAAAGAATTCCGTTTTTCATTCCAACAACGCTAGCATTCATCTCTTTAAGAGGATCTACCCATGAAAATCCTCTGCCTCTGAATTCAGCAGCATTAGAAAAACGTTCATATTGTCTCAAAGGGATGCCAAACGAGTTCATGTCCATCGCAGCGCCAAGCCAGGAATCAAAAACAGGGCGAACAAAATGCTCAATCATGAACGATGTCATGTTTCGATAAAAATCACGCTCTTCCAGCGCTCCCTGCCTGATTGAAGAGTAGCTCGTAGCTTCTAAATCATTGGAAAGTGACGTATATGAAACGCCTAAACCGCTGGCAATACCCCGCAAAATAGCCTTATGAAACGCGTCAAATTCGTTGGACGGGAACGCAGGCTCGAAGGCTGTGAAGTCGACTCCCGCTGGAAGGGTATGAAAAGATCCTGGTTCTGCCGAAATAATAGGCGCTGAATCTTCGTAATCGTCAGCAATGAAGCCATTTTCACCCTGGATCTTAAAAAATCCCATTTTTGACGCGCCAACACGCGCATTTATGACTGCGGCTTCCCGAAAAGCTCCTAATTGCTTGATCGCTGGTATTGCTGGCGTTAACCAAGGCTCGCCACGAGTTTGTCCAGGACGAGCTTGTTTGAAAATATGAATAACTCTATCCGCAGGGATTCTAGTGTGCTTAGGACTACGCTTTGATGTCGCAAAGTCATAATCTCCTGGGTGATATGTCAAAACGTGATAAGCAACAGGCTTTTTGAAGCGATCAACCTCGATTCCCATTCGAATCTGATTGCCGTTCTCAACATTTTTATTCAATTGCTCATCAATTTGATCTGCTTCGATGAATTCTAGCGCGAACGAATCGTGAAACGATGCGCCACGATGCTTAATGATGAACGCTTCACCATCTTTCGCAACCAGTTCAATCGCTAATTTTTGAACATCGATCCATGACATTTTCCCACAGACAGTAGGACGGCTATAACGCCCCCATCGTTTGAAAGCATCTTCAACGGATTGATTGCCTGATTGATCTAAATTTCCAACTGAATCGATTGCTTTTGATTGAAAAAAAACGCCTTTTTCACCGATTACATTAACTTTCAGCAATTCGAAATAACGTCGAGCATATTCGTTATTGTAAGAAA